>Ga0116151_10000294_pt1 | contig 45308 bp, 44 predicted proteins | sample AD_UKC117_MetaG_FD_89893 | JGI IMG/M metagenome (GOLD analysis project Ga0116151, IMG submission 89893) | Active sludge microbial communities of municipal wastewater-treating anaerobic digesters from Hong Kong - AD_UKC117_MetaG | ecosystem: Engineered > Bioreactor > Anaerobic > Digestate...
CGGCGTGTGCGCGTAGGGAATCGTGATGGCCTCGGCCGTGCGGCCCAGCACGATGTCGAAGAAGAACTTCAGGGCGCACACGGCCTGGTTCACGGTCGTGTAGGCCAGGTGTCGCTCGGTGATCCGGTGCAGCAGCCAGGCCTTGACTTGCGCGGCATCGAGGCGGTCGGGACTGCAGTGGTAGTGCGCGGCCAACTGCGCCACCACCGACAGGTAGGCCTGCTGCGTGCGCCGCGCCAATCCGCGCAGCACCATCGCGTCGATCATCTGCTGACGTAAGGGGCTCATGACACTTCTCCTTGAACGCGGGGACATCCCCGGTTTCAAGGTAGGTCGTCGGCGCAGACGTCATGAAAAACGCGGTGGCGCCTGGGTTCGCGGCCACCGCGTCAGCGGTTTAGTTCAACGTGTTCTACAAGTTACTGTTTAGAAGTAGAAACTACGCGAAACACAGAATAACAAGGCAGGAAAAGCAGCAGCCGACAGCTTTGCGGGTCGATGCGACCGGTCTGGCATACAGGCCGGTAGCATACCGCCTTACTCGGATGACCGCTATCCGGATTGGGTGGCCAGTGACAGCTCATGGCCGGGCTGAGACTTCCAGCCCCCGGATCGGTGCGGGGGCGCTGCGAGTCGAGTGTGGCTGTCTCCAGGCGACCCAAACCAGCCGTCGGGCACTTTGTGGTGCGAACGGCAAGTAACCGAGTGAAGCCGTCACCTCGCATGACATGTTGGGCGACGTGAAATTGGTGCTTCGTTTAATCAATGTGAGTGCCGATGGTGGATGTCTGGAAAGTGCGGGTGCTTGTGGACCAGCCCCTCGTGGCGGTGCCAATGCTCATGTGGCTCGTCACTGTTCCAGGCGAAGTCGTGTTCGTGCTGGTGGTGTTCGTCATGGGTGTGCCGATGGCCATGCTCCATCGGCTCATGCGTGTGCTCGTGCTCGTGGTGCTCGGTGAGGTGTAGCCACACCCCCCAGCCCATCAGGGCTGCCGCAATCCAGAATGCGCTCGAGGTCGACTCGCCGAGCAGGACCAGCGACACGGCCGCACCGATGAAGGGCGCGGTCGAGAAGTAGGCGCCGGTACGCGCCGTGCCCAGTCCGCGCAGCGCAAGCACAAAGAGCACCAGGCTGATGCCATAGCCGAACAACCCGACGACCATGGTGCCGAGCAGGACCGCGCCGTCCGGCAGGCTCGCGCCGAGCGCAAACGCCAGCCCGACGTTGACCGTGCCCGCCACTGCACCCTTCGTGGCCGCGATGAAGAGCGCATCCGATGCCGACACGCGCCGCGTCAGGTTGTTGTCGATTGCCCAGCACAGACAGCCAGCGGCGATGGCTAGCGGACCGATCCAATCGTTCGCGCCCTCTTCACCACCCGACCAGGACAGCACGACACCTCCGGCCACGATCGCGAGCATGCCGAGCACGATGCGGCGGTCGGTGTTCTCCCTGAACACGACCCACGCAATTGCGGCGGTCAGTACCGCTTCAAGGTTGAGCAGCAGCGACGCGGTCGCGGCACTTGTGCGCGTGAGACCGAACATCAGCGCGAGGGGGCCGAGCACGCCGCCGAAGAAGATCGCCCCCAGCAGCCACCGCCATTCCCCCTCGGCCAGGCCGGAGGGCGTCCAGCTGCGATCGCGGATCAGACGCGACGCAGCCAGCCCGAGCCCGCTGCCAAGGTAGAGCAAGCCGGCCAGCAACCACGGCGACATCTCGCCGACCAGCAGCTTGGCGAACGGGGTGCTCGCGCCGAACAAGGCCGCCGCGAGCAACGCATGGATCACGTAGATGTTGTTCATTGCCCTTGCCAGACCGGTGTGGCCAGAATGATCGGAAGCGCCCCCACCCCGGCGGGATGGGGGCGCTGCGCTTACAGCACGCGCTCGATTTTGGTGTAATCGCCTTGGGTCTTGAGCGTTACCGTGACGTCGAAGCCGGAGCGGTTCCGCCAGAACCAGCCGTGCTTGCCATCGAACGCGGCAACCAGGTCGCCCTGGTTGCCGAGCTCGTTACGCCCCTTGCCGTAGCCGTGATAGAAGTTTTTCGGCGCGTCGTAGGGGTCGCCATGGGTGTCGAAGTTCACCGGGCCACCGGCGCTCGCCCACTCATAGCGGACACGGCTGTCCTTGTTCATCGTCAGTTTGACCTCGGCGCCCTGACCGGGTTTGAGCGTCACGGTCACCGTGTCTTGTCGTCCGGCGACAGGCTCGGGCGCGACCGCTGCGGGCGGCAGTGCGGCGACCGCGACGGGCGCCGGTGCCGGGACAGGCGCCGCTTCGGCACGAACCGTAGGGGCGACGGCTACGGGCTGTGCGGGCGCCGTTTCCGTAGCAACGCGCTCTTCTGCGCGGGCCTCAGCCGCCAGCGACATCTTGATTTCGCCCATCGGTGTCAGACCGAGTGCGCGGCCGATGCCCGTGGGGTCGATGCCGTACTCGGCGGGCAGTACGGTGGTGACGAGCAGTCCGCCGGCGATCAGGGCAGCGAGGGCGGTCGAGCGCAGCAGCTTGCCGGTGGTCGGCAGGTCGGCGCGTTTGGGAAGGTCGGTGTTGTACATGGTGGATGACTCCAGGAATCTCAGGATACGAACAGGCCGGTGAGCTGATAGCCGATCAGCATGAACCCGGCGCACATCATGGCGACGTTGGCGGTATAGGCGTGCTGGAAGAAGCCGGCGGTACGACGCCAGAAGCCCATCGCGATCAGGATTGCGCCGAGCGCGAGCAACTGGCCGATCTCCACCCCGACGTTGAACGCCAGCAGGTTGGGCAATAGGCCATCGCGGGCGATCTCGAACTCCTGGATCTTGGCCGCCAGGCCGAAGCCGTGGAACAGGCCGAAGACCAGGGTCGCCACTTTGGTGTTCGGCTGCACGCCGAACCAGCGCTGGAAGGCGCCGAGGTTGTCGAGCGCCTTGTAGACGACCGACAGGCCGATGATCGCGTCGATCAGGTAGGCATTGACGTTCACCCCGGCGTAGACGCCGTACAGCATGGTGACCGAGTGCCCGATCGCGAACAGGCTGACGTAGAGCGCGATGTCCTTGAGCTTGTAGAGGAAGAAGATCACCCCGGCGAGGAACAGCAGATGGTCGTAACCGGTGACCATGTGCTTGGCGCCAAGGTAGGTGAAGGGCAGCAGGTGCGTGCCCGAGATCTCCTGGATGTAGCCCTTGTCGCCCTCGGCCACGCCATGAGCGTGCGCGAAAGCGGTCAGGAGCAGGTAGAGCAGTACGCCTGTGAAAGCATGCAGCAGCGGCCCGGAGCATGGCAGCACGGCTGCCCGCCCCCGGCTGGGGAAGGAATGCGTCATGAGAGTCTTCCGATGAAGTTTGCTGGGTGAGTCCGGCGCTTCACGCGCGCGGAACTCGACAGGTCAAACGATCAGGAGACGTTTTGGCGGGCGCTCGAGCAGGGCGCAGGGCGCGGGATAGGCGGGTCGACGCTCGTCGGCGAGCCACTGATCGGACAACGGTGGGATACCCATCGCGTGCGTGGGCGGCACATTCGGCTTGTCGTGACTGTGATCGGCCGGGTTGTGCCCGTGTTGGTGGGGGCCGCCCTCGTCCTCGAAGTCATCATGGCGATGTCCATGATCGTCCTGACCTGTGTCTGCATCGGCAAACGCCTGCGCGTGCGTGCTTGCACGCAAGGGGTCGTGAGACAGCGAGATCGCGCTCGAGAACGCGAACAGCGCATGCGACAGCATCAGCAGCCCGATCACCCCCCTCACCAGCATGCGGGCGATCTTTCGCGAGAAGACGGACGAGGAGGCAAACACGGTCATGTCGGGTCGGTTTCGCGAGGGCTGGGCGCCTTCGGCGATCCGTCGGCCGTTTTATACAGGAGTCCGGCTTGTTGCGGGAAATTCCCAACGATTGGATACGTCAGGGCCGTGGCGAGAATTGCCCCTCCCACGCGTGGACGCAACTCCGTTGCCGCACCAAGGTTGGGGGCGAGGCAAGGAGAGCAGCAGGCGGGAGTGTGGCTCGGATGGCCGTTATCCCGATGCTGATGCGGTTTGCGAGGTCGCCGCAGAGCTTTCTAATAGCTAGAACAGAACGTTGTCGTTCAAACATCAAACAACACTCATCAGCTTGGGAAGGTTGGTTTTGAGCTATCTCGCCCGTTTCGTGAGCCTGCCCAAGTCATCAACCGGCTGAATGCGCGTCTGCCGTTCGGTCAAGGCCTTGGGCTGACGAAACCCAGCCCGCCAACCCTGACCGTACCCTTTCATTCTTATGACTTAAACGTAATTGTAGGGTCACTGCCCTGTCAGTCGCTGGCTCCTATGATCGAGTCCATGGTTGCTCAAACATGAGCAGCCAATCTGGACAACTGGACAAGGAGCCACCATGAAAAAGTCGATCATCGCCGTCCTCGCCGTCTCGGCCATCAGCAGCCTTGGATCTTCCGCTGCGTTCGCACACGAAGACTATTCCAAACGCGGTACGTTGCACTGGCTCGAGCATGTCCAGGCACGCGCTTCAAGCCCGACCGAGCGAGAGCTGGCCACGTATGGCTACGCGAGCAACGCCACACCCTCCCGCACCGTGATCGTCAATGCGGACACGCGCTACATCAACGTCACGCGGCTTGAGACGGTTGCCCTGAAGGTCGGTGACAAGACGATCAACTGGACCTTCGACACCCTCGGCACAAACAGCTTTCCGCTTTCGAAGGTGGTCCAAGGGGGCGACAAGGTGACTGTCTATCTCGAAGAAAGCCCCCTTTACCGCAGCGGCTCCTGATAGCACCAAGCTTCCCCAGGAACCAAGGCGGGTAAGGCATCGGGCAATCTTCTATGGAAGAGGCCTGATGCAATGTTCAGCAATTATTTGTAGTTGATTCAAGGAGACGAGCATGTTGAAGAAAGCACTGATGGTCGCGGCACTTGGGATTGCCACCACATCGGCCTTCGCGGTCGATGTCGAGCGGGTCGAAAAGTCCATCCCCATGAAGGATGGCTCGACGGTCTACATCTTCAAGGATGGGAAAATGGGCATGGAGGACAAGATGGGCCGTGCGGTGAGGATGAAGCACGGCGAAGTGATGGAGACCAAGGATGGGCAGAAGATCATGATGCACGGCGACGAGGTCATGCGTCTCGACAGCATCCTCCGCCACGACTCCCGTAGCTGATTCGCGCGTTTCAGGATGAACTTGCCCCCGGTGTCGATCCCGGGGGCTTTTTCTGTCTACCTTTCTCAGGATCGGCGGGTGTGATTGATCAAACTCGCTCTGCCCTGCACGCATGCGTGGAGCCCCAAGCTCAAAGGCGCCTTGCTTGCAGACAATGAGCAATCTGCGCGGCGGCATCTCCCTCTACTTCGCAAGCTGCGCTCGGCACCAAACGGTCCATCGAACTACCGCAGGCGAGGAATGAACGCCGGCGTGCGCTCGCGGTATGAGCGATAGGCGTCCCCGAACGCCTCGATCGCGTCGAGCTCTTCCCGGCGGGCAAGCCTGGCGTACACGATCAACAGAACAGGGAACATGATCAGCGTGATCAAGGTCGGCCACTGCAGCAAGAAGCCGAACATGACCAGAACGAACGCGACGTATTGCGGGTGTCGAATGCGGGCGTAGGGGCCGCTGTCGGCGACGCGGCGGGTGCGCTGAGCCTCGAGGAGTACGGGCCAGGCCTTTGCCAGGAGCCAGAAGCCACCGACGATGAACAAGGTGCTCAAGAGGTGAAACGGGCCGAAGTGCGGGTTACTGCTCCATCCGAACATGACCTCCAAGAGGTGCCCTGAGTCGTGGGCAAAAAAATCGATTCCCGGAAATTTCGAAGACAGCCACCCCGAGAGCAGGTAGATCGTCAACGGAAAGCCGTACATCTCGGTGAAGAGCGCCAGGATGAAGGCCGAGTAAGCGCCCAAGGATCGCCAGTCCCGGCTTGTGCGGGGACGCGTGAAGCTGAAGGCGAAGGCGATGAAGAACAGCGAGTTGATGATGACCAGTGACCACAAGCCGTAACTCGACGTCTCATTCATCTCGATCTCCCGTGGCATTACGCATCATGGTTACCTTGGTCTTCAGTCGGCGTGTGTTTTCCCTTGTGGCCGTGACCGCGATGCATGAAGACGTGCATCAGAGGGCACGCAAGCAAGATGAGCCACGGTAGGTAGCCGAGCACATGGAGCCGGTGCTCGGCGATAAGGAGAACGGCAGCCAGTACGACGAAGACCAGAAATACGCGGCGAACCCTTGAACTTGATTCAGCCCGCTCCGGTGGTACCGGCTCGACTTCAGTCTCGGCTTTCATGAGGCAGTTCCTTGTGCGCAAACATCGGCATGCCGACGCCGGCATGCCTCCCAACGAACGAAGAACCCGTCACGCAGTTCGTCTGCCGAGCTTTCCGTGCGGGCGGATTGAGGACGATCAGACCCTTTTCCGTCCGAGGCGCAACGCGTTGCCGACCACGGACGCCGAGCTGAAGCTCATCGCCAGGGCGGCGATCAGGGGCGACAACAACAGGCCGAACGCTGGATAGAGCACCCCGGCTGCGATCGGCACACCCGCTGCGTTGTACAGGAAGGCGAATACGAGGTTCTGGTGCATGTTGCGCACGGTGGCGACGGAGATGCGGCGTGCGGTGGCGATGCCCCGGAGATCACCCTTGACCAAAGTCAGATGGGCACTGTTCATCGCGACGTCGGTCCCGGTGCCCATCGCGATACCCACATTCGCGCGCGCGAGCGCCGGCGCGTCGTTGATGCCATCGCCGGCCATGGCGACGATGCGCCCCTCGGCCTGCAGTTTGCCGACGAGCTCATTCTTGTCGGCGGGCTTCACTTCGCCATAGACCTCGTCGATGCCCAGGCGGGCACCGACCGCACGCGCCGTGGTGAGCCCATCGCCCGTGGCCATGATGATCCTGAGCCCGCTCGCCCGCAGCGCATCGAGCGCTTCCGGGGTCGAAGCCTTGATCGGATCTGCAACGGCGATGAGGCCGACGAGCACGCCCTCTGCGGCGAGGTACATCACGCTTGCGCCCTCAAGGCGCAGAGCCTCGGCGCGTTCCGCGAGCCCGCGCCAATCGATGCGCTCATCGTCCATCAGGGCGGTGTTCCCCAGAACCACACGTTGGCCATCGACTGTACCGCGCACGCCGATGCCGGAAGAGGATTCGAAGGTGTCCGGTGTGCTGAGCGCCAGACCGCGCGCGCGGGCCTCGGTCACGATGGCCTGGGCGAGTGGGTGCTCGCTGCCCTGATCGAGGCTGGCTGCGATGCGAAGCACGTCGGCCTCCGTCCCGCCCGGCGCCGCCACCACACTATGGAAGGCGGGGCGCCCTTCGGTCAGGGTGCCGGTCTTGTCCACGATCAGGGTGTCGACCTTGCGCAGCGACTCGATCGCCGCCGCATCGCGAAACAGCACGCCCTGGGTGGCTGCCTTGCCGGTCGCGACCATCACCGACATCGGCGTGGCCAGGCCCAATGCGCAGGGGCAGGCGATGATCAGCACCGCCACCGCGTTGATGAGGCCGTAGGCCCAGCTCGGCTGGGGTCCGAAGAGTCCCCACACCACGAACGTGGTGAGGGCGATGAGCACGACGACGATGACGAACCAGCCCGCGACGACATCCGCCAGGCGTTGCATCGGCGCGCGCGAACGCTGAGCCTGCGCGACCATCTGCACGATCTGCGACAGCATGGTCTGTGCGCCGATCTTCTCGGCGACCATGACCAGCGCTCCACTGGTGTTGAGCGTGGCGCCGATCACCTTGTCCCCGGGGCGCTTGGTCACCGGGATCGGCTCGCCGGTCAGCATCGATTCATCGACCGCGCTTTCGCCTTCGTCAACGGAACCATCGACGGGCACCTTTTCACCCGGACGGATGCGCAACCGATCGCCAGGATGGACGTGCGTCAGCGGGATGTCCTCTTCCGTGCCATCCGCGCGAATTCGCCGCGCGGTCTTGGGCGCGAGGCCGAGCAGCGCCTTGATCGCGGCGCCGGTCTCCGAGCGTGCCTTTAGCTCCAGCACCTGACCGAGCAGCGTCAGCGAGATGATCACCGCTGCTGCCTCGAAGTACACCGCGACGTGCTCGCCCATCCGGAACGAATCCGGGAACGTCTCCGGCGTAACGGTGGCGACAACGCTATACACATACGCCGCACCCGTCCCGAGCCCGATCAAGGTCCACATGTTCGGGCTGCGGTTGCCGATCGATTGGGCGCAACGCACAAAAAATGGCCAACCGGACCAGAGTACGACCGGTGTCGCCAGGGCCAACTCGACCCAGGGGCGCGTATCGCCCAGCATCGAATCGAAGAGACCGCCGGACATCGCGATCGCGGTGACGATCACCGTCAGCGGCAGCGTCCCCCAGAACCTGCGACGGAAGTCGGCGAGCTCGGGATTGTCCTCATCCTCGAGACCCGGCATCACCGGCTCGAGCGTCATGCCACATTTCGGGCAGGTACCGGGCCCAGTCTTGCGGATCTCCGGATGCATCGGGCAGGTGTACTCCGTGCCGGGCAGCAGTGCGGGTTCCGTTGAAGGCTGACCTATCTCCGGTGCCAGATACCGCGCCTGATCAGTCTCGAACTTGCCTTGACACTTCGCACTGCAAAACCGGTATTCGTGTCCGGCGTGAATGACCCGATACGGAGAGTCGGGCTTTACGGTCATGCCGCAGACCGGATCGGTATCCTGGCCTGGTGATGCATGATCGTGGTGATGGTTGTGGCCAGAATGGCCGCCCTGCGAATGCTCGTGGGTCATGATGCCTCTCCCCGGCGATTGTTGTTATCGAATGCCGACCTTGCGCTGTTCCCCCCGGATGAATGCCGTGACATGAGCGACCTCGTCCGGCGTCAGGCCGGGAACAGGTGCCATGTCGCCGAACTGCCAGTGGTGGGCGCGCACACCGTTCGCCACCGCCAGCTGAAAGGCGATATCGGCGTGATGACTGGGTTCGTAGACCTTATGGAGCATGGGCGGCCCCTTGTCCGAGCCCTTGAGGTCGGTCCCATGGCAAGCGGCACAGTGCTGTGCGTAGAGTCCCTTTCCCTGCCCCGGATTGGGCATCAGCCCCGGAGAGGGCTGCGGGATCTTCCAGCCTTGCGCCGCTGCGCTCGAAATCAAGACGCCCGAAAGCGCCGCAATGACGACGCCACGGCCTAGGCACGCCTCTGTCATCGGCATCTCAGCGCTTCTCCGAGTCGGTGTCGTTACTGTGGTGCCCGCCGTGATGTCCGCCATGGCCAAACAAGTGCATCAGGGGACACAGCAACAGGATCAGATACACCCAGTTGCCCGACACATGCGCCCAGTGTTCGCGCAGCAGGAAGAACAGTGCGATCGCCGCCAGCATCAGGCCAGCGATGACGCCGGGGGAGCGATACCAGGCGACAGATCGAGGGTGTCCAGGATCATGAGCAGGCTTCGTGTTCATGGCTTCATACCTTGCGGGTCGGCGAACGGTGAACGGCTGCGGGCGGCTTCGAGCAGCACGGCGAGAGCGGGGCATCCCGGTGGGCTCGCTCGTTCTCGCGACACCAATTCTTGAAGGATTGCCAGAGGGATTTCAGCCAGGCAAGCATCGCAATGCTCCTCGTCACGTTCAGCGGCGGCCTCGGGAACGGGGCCTTGGAAACAGGCTACGCCCCCGATGCTGTCGCGCCGCTGACCGGTGCATTACAAATTCGACACCGTGACCAGCGCCTGCGCGGGTGCTGTCTTGGCGCTGCGGCGCAACCCCCACTGCTTGACCAGCGCATACAGCGCCGGAATCACCGCCAGCGTTAGTACCGTCGAGGACACCATGCCGCCCACCATCGGCGCGGCAATGCGGCTCATGACCTCGGCGCCGGTACCGGTGCTCCACATGATCGGCAACAGGCCGGCCATGATCGCGACCACGGTCATCATCTTCGGCCGCACGCGCTCCACCGCGCCTTCCATGATCGCCTCGTAGAGATCGGCGACACCCGCCTCGCGGCCTTCGGCCTGCCTGCGCTCGCAAACGGCCTTCCACGCATGGTCGAGGTAGATCAGCATGATCACGCCCGTCTCCGCCGCCACCCCGGCGAGGGCGATGAAGCCCACCGCCACCGCCACGCTCATCTGGTAGCCCAGCCACCACATCAGCCACACCCCGCCCACCAGCGCGAAAGGCACCGACAGCATCACGATCAGCGTCTCGGTGAGCCGCCGGAAGTTGAGGTACAGCAGTACGAAAATGAGTGCCAGCGTCACCGGCACCACGATCTTCATCTTCTCCTTGGCGCGCTCCATGTTCTCGAACTGGCCGCTCCAGGTGGCGTAGTAGCCCTGCGGGAATGCGACTTCCTCGGCCACCGCCTGCTGCGCGCGCTTGACGAAGGCGCCGAGGTCGGCCTCGCGGGTGTCGACATACACGTAGGCCGCCAGCAGCGCGTTCTCGGTGCGGATGCCGGGCGCGCCGCGTGTCAGCTTCACCTCGGCGAGCTGGCCAAGTGGGATCGGCCCGTTCATGGTCGGCACGAAGACGTCGGACGCAAGCCGCGCCGGATCGTCGCGCAGGCCGCGTGCGTAGCGTACCGACACGCCGTAGCGCTCCAGGCCCTCGACCGTGGTCGTCACCATCTCGCCGCCGAGCGCGGTGGCGATCACGTCCTGCACCATGTCGATGGTGAGCCCGTAGCGCGCGAGCTGATCGCGGCGCGGCACGATGTCCACGTAGTAGCCACCGGCCACGCGCTCGGCGTAGGCGCTGCTCGCGCCCGGCACCTTGCGCACCGCCGCTTCCACCGCCTGTGCGACCTTCTCCAGTGTCTCCAGGTCCTTGCCGAACACCTTCACCCCCACCGGGGTGCGGATGCCGGTGCTCAACATGTCGATGCGGGCCTTGATCGGCATGGTCCACGAGTTGGCGAGACCGGGGAACTTGAGCGCGGCGTCCATTTCCGCAATCAGCGTGTCGGTGGTTACCCCGGGCCGCCACTGGTCCTGCGGCTTCAGGTTGATCACCGTCTCGAACATCTCGAGCGGTGCCGGGTCGGTCGCGGTGTTGGCGCGGCCGGCCTTGCCATAGACCGATTCGACCTCGGGGAAGGTCTTGATGATGCGGTTCGTCGTCGCAAGCAGGCGCCCGGCCTCGGTCACCGACATGCCCGGCAGCGCCGCAGGCATGTAGAACAGCGTGCCTTCGTTGAGCGTCGGCATGAACTCGGAGCCGATCTGGCGCGCGGGCACGATGGTGGCCGCCATCGCCAGCACGGCGAGCACGAGCGTGAGCAGCTTGAAGCGCAGCACGCCCTGGATGATCGGCCGGTACAGCCAGATCAGCAGCCGGTTCACCGGGTTCTTCGCCTCGGGCAGGATGCGCCCGCGCACGAAGAACAGCATCAGCACCGGCACCAGGGTCACCGACAGCAGCGCGGCGCCGGCCATGGCGAAGGTCTTGGTGAAGGCGAGCGGCGAGAACAGCCGGCCCTCCTGGCCTTCGAGCGCGAACACCGGCAGGAAGGACACGGTGATGATCAGCAGCGAGAAGAACAGCGCCGGCCCGACCTCCTTGCAGGCGAGCACGATCGCCGCTGCGCGCTGCGGCTGGGTGGCGCCCTCGGGCAGGCGCTCGATGTGCTTGTGCGCGTTCTCGATCATCACGATCGCCGCATCCACCATCGCTCCGATCGCGATCGCGATCCCGCCCAGGCTCATGATGTTCGAGCCCAGGCCGAGCGAACGCATGGCGATGAAGGCGAACAGGATGCCGAGCGGCAGCGTGATGATGGCCACCAGCGCGCTGCGCACATGCAGCAGGAAGATCACGCACACGGCGGCGACGATCAGGCTCTCTTCGAGCAGCGTCCACTTGAGGTTGCCGATCGCGCGCTCGATGAGCTCGGAGCGGTCATAGACCGGCACGATCTCGGCGCCCGCCGGCAGCCCGGGCGTGATCTCGGCGATCTTGGCCTTGACGTTGGCGATCACGTCGAGCGCGTTCTGGCCGAAGCGCGCCATGACGATGCCGGAGGCGACCTCGCCCTCGCCGTTCAACTCGGCGATGCCGCGCCGCTCGGCCGGCACCAGTTCGACGCGGGCGACGTCGCCCACCCGCACCGGCGTGCCGCGCTCGGCCTTCAACACGATGTCGGAGATGTCATCCACGCTGCGCAGGTAGCCGCGCCCGCGCACCATGTACTCCTTCTCGGCGAGTTCCAGCACGCGGCCGCCGACGTCGCGGTTGGAGGCGCGGATGGCTTGCGTGACCTGGTCGAGCGTGATGCCGTAGCCGGCCAGGCGCAGCGGATCGACGGTGACCTGGTACTCGCGCACGAAGCCACCGATGCTGGCGACTTCCGACACGCCCTGCGCCTTGGTGAGCTGGTAGCGCACGTACCAGTCCTGCAGGCTGCGCGTGTCGGCCAGGCTCATGTCCTTGCCGAGCACGGCATATTGGTAGACCCAGCCCACGCCGGTCGCGTCCGGCCCGATCTGCGGCGCCACGCCCTGCGGCAGGCGGCCGGCGGCCGAACTCAGGTACTCGAGCACGCGCGAGCGCGCCCAGTAGATGTCGGTGCCGTCCTCGAAGATCACATACACGTAGGACGCGCCGAACATCGAGAAGCCGCGCACCACCTTCGCGCGCGGCACCGCCAGCATGGAGGTGGTGAGCGGATAGGTGACCTGATCCTCGACCACCTGCGGCGCCTGGCCGGGGTAATCGGTGTAGACGATCACCTGCACGTCGGACAGGTCGGGCAGCGCGTCGAGCGGGGTGTGCTTGACCGCATACACGCCGCCGCCGATCAGGAACAGCGTGGCGAGCAGCACCAGGAAGACGTTGTGCGCCGACCAGTCGATGACGCGATCGAGCAGGCCGGGCGCAGCCGGCCTCGCTGCCGTGTCGGTGGGCACAGCGTTTGAAGGTTCCATCACAGGGGCGTCCATCTCAGTGCCCCGCATGGCCGGCGGCGGCTGGAGCCGCCGCGCTACTCGCAGCCGGCTCGATGCCCGTGATGATGTACTCCCCGGGCTCACCCGCCTCGAAGACGAAACGCACCGCCGAGCCTGGGGCGATGTCCTTCACCAACGCCGGATCGGCAAGCTTGAAGTCCATGGTCATCGCCGGCCACTGGAGGGCCGGGATCTCGCCATGCGTCATCGTCACGCTGCCGCCTTCGGCGTCGAGCGCATCGAACGTCCCTTGCGCTTCGTAACGGGTCGGGCTCGCTTGAGCCTGATCGCGGGCATCGGGCTCAACCAGGTTGGAGAGTGCCGCCTTGAGCTGGCTCTCCGAGTCGATCAGGAAGTTGGCCGAAACCACCACGCGATCACCCGCAGTCACGCCGTCGAGCACCTCGACCACATCCCGGCCGCGCTGGCCGAGCTTCACTGGCTGCGGCTTGAAGCGGCCTTCGCCGAGCGCAATCAGCACGACCCGCCGTTCGCCATCGTCGATGATCGCCGAGCTCGGCACGGCGACCCTCGGGGTGGCATCACCTGCCGCCAGCGCGATCTGGGCGAACATGCCTGGGCGCAACAGGCCCTCCGGATTGTCCAGTTCCAGACGCACGCGGGTGCTGCGCGTGGCGGCGTCGAGGGTTGGATAGAGGTAATCGACCCGCGCCGCGAAGCCGCGACCGGGATAGGCCTCGAGCGTCACCTGCGCGCTCTGGCCGACCTGCACGCGGGCGAGATCCTGCTCGAAGACGTCGGCGATGATCCACACCTTCGACAGGTCTGCGATGCGGAACAGTGCCTCGCCCGGCATGAAGCGTCCGCCTTCGATGGCCTCCTTCTCCAGCACCACGCCGCTCGCCGGGGCGTGGAACACCTGGCGCGCGCCGGCCTGGCCGGCCACCTGCAGGTTGCGCAGGCGCGCACGGGTCGCCTCGGCCAGCCGACGGGAGGATTCGCTCGCCAGCGGATCATGGGCCGCGTTCTGGCTGGCCAGGCGCTCGGCAATGCGCAGTTCCTCGCCGGTGGATTGCAGTTCCGGGCTGTAGGCGGTGAACAGTGGCTGGCCCTTCTTCACCGGGTCGCCGACCGCATTCACATGCAGGCGCTCGATCCAGCCCTCGAAGCGCGGTGCCACCACCACCTGCCTGCGCTCGTCGAACTCGATACGGCCGCTCGCGCGCACCGCCGAATCCACGGCGCGCAGTTCAACCTCGGCAGTCTTCACCCCCAGGGTCTGGATGCGCGCGGGGCTGACCACCACTGCGCCACTGTCGTCCGGCTGGTCGTCGGCATAGACGGGGATGTAGTCCATGCCCATCGAATCCTTCTTCGGCACGGGCGAGGTGTCGGGCAGGCCCATCGGGTTGCGGTAGTAGAGGATCTTGCGTTCGCCGTCGGCCGGGGCTGCGCTATCGCTTTGCGCCTGGCTTTCGCTGATCAGCGGAACTGGATTTCCAGCATTTTGCAGGTGCGCAATCCAGTACCCCGCACCTATGGCAATCGCCACGCCCGCAGCGATCGCCGTCATTCGAACGGCTGAGCTCACTTCAGATCCCCTGTCAGTTTCTTGATTTCTGTCAGCGCCAGGCGCGTGTCGAGCTCGGCCTTCAAGCGTTGAGTCCGGATGTCGATGAGCTGGCGCTCGGCTTCGATCACGCTGTCGAAGTCGACCTTGCCGCTGCTGAGCGCGGCCTGACTTGCATCCCGGGTGGCCTGGGCCTGCGGCAGCAGCGTATGTTCGAGCAGGCGCAAGGTCTCGCGGCCCTGCGCGTACATCGACCAGGCGATACCCAGTTCGCCGGATGCGCGCGCCTTGGCATCCTCCCGCCGCGCCTCGGCCGCCATCAGCATGTATTCGGCTTCGCGCTCCTTGGCGCGACGGCTGGACTGTTGCAGCGGGATCATCACCTCGAACATCACGTCCCAGGACGACTTACCTTCATCAGGACGGTTGTTGCGCACGCCAACGGCGAAGTCCGGCAAGCGGTCCTGATACGTTCGTTCGCGCTCGGCACGTGCCACGTCGATGCCGTAGGCGGCGGCATTCACGTCCGGGTTGGCACTGGCCGCCGACTCAAAAAGGGCGCCCGCCTCCAGCTGCTCGGGCAAGGGGGCTGGATCTGCGGGTGTGGCGAGCGGCGCATCATGCGCCCGGCCGAGCAGGCCGTTGAGCCCCGCTGCCAGCCCCTTGCGCCGCTGTTCGACCTCCACGAGCGCGAGGCGCTGGGCAGTGATTTCGCGCTGCATGCGCAGCACCGCCTGCTGCGGCAGCAGACCCAGCTCGTAACGGGTAAGGCTCAGCGCCTCCAGGCTTTGCAGCAGGGTCAAGCCCTCGCGGTTGAGGACGAGTTCGCGGTCGGCGGCGTAGTAGCGCAACCACAGCGTCTCGATCTTTGCCGCGAGCTCAGCCCAGGAGGTATCGCGCATCGCATCAGCCTGGGTCGCCTGGGCTTCGGCGGCCTTCACCGCCAGCTCGCGCTTACCCCACCCGGGTAGCGGCTGGGTGATGCGGTAGCGGGTCTCGCCCACCTGGCCGGGCAGCAACGACGCCGAGCGCCCGCTCATGGTGTTGGTGGCGTCCATCAGCTCGACCTCGAACGTCGGGTCGGGCAGCGCACCGGCGGGCGTCACGCGCTCCTGCGCTGCGGACGCTTCCGCGCGGGCAGCGGCAAAGCCGGGGTTGCTGTGGCGCGCATATTCAATCAGCGCCTGGGGGCTCGAGCCGAGCGTTGGAGTGTCGGGCGAACCCTGTGTCCAGGCACTGCCACTTCCCAGCGTGAGCGCGACCACCAGTGCAAGCGCTGCAGGACGTAGCAGGTGAGATGAGGGTACTGCGAACGGGGATTTCATCGAGAAACGATTCCGGCAGGCGGTCAAGTGCATGCGCAGGCCCTTCGCCACCCGCCTCGTCGTTCAGCCACTCAGTGGGGCATCCCCACGGCTGGCCGGTCAGAGTGGAACGCGACGCACCTGCGGGATAGGCGTCACTGGGCGGGCTCGAGAGACGTCACGGTCAGCGCACCGCCGACCTTCTCGACCGCGAACCGGATCTTGTCGCCCGCCTTGACCTGATCAAGCATGCCCGGCTCGGCCGCGCGGAACACCATGGTCATCGCCGGCATGCCGAGCGACTCCAGGGGGCCATGGGCAATGGTCAGCTTGCCAGCCGACTTGTCGATCTTCTTGACCGTGCCCTCGGCCAGCTTGGCGTTGGCGTCGGCCGGGGCACTCGCCCCGCCGTGATGTGCATCGTGATCGGCCTGTGCGAACGCAAGCGGGGCGCCGCCGCCGAGCAAGGCCAGGAGCGCAGTGGTGATGAGGGTCTTTTTCATGATGGGCTTCTCCAAGGGTTCAAATTCTGTGTGAGTTCGAGAGTGAGCACGATTATGCGAAGCGCTCACCAACGGGACGCTGACGCACGGATTACATTTCTGTCAGCCGACCTTGATCGTGCCGATCATGCCGGCCTGGAAGTGGCCGGGAATCAGGCAGGCGAACTGGAAGTCCCCCGCACGGTTGAAGTGCCAGATCATTTCTCCGCGCCCACCTGGCGCGACATGCGACATCCACGGTTCGTCATGTTCCATCTCCGGGAAGCGCTGCATCATCTCCGCGTGCTCGGCAAGCGTCTTGGGCGTACCGACCACCATCTCGTGCATCACCGCGCCTCGATTTTCGTGGGTGAATCGGATCGTCTCGCCCAGACGCACCTCGATGCGGTCCGGAACGAAGCGCATCTCATCGGTCATCACGATGGCGATCGCGCGCGAGACGGCTTTCGCGTCCCCCGCAATCCCCCATTGCTGCTGCTCCTTGGGGGTATCGGACGCTGCGTTGTCGGCATGTTCGGCATTGCCATGGGCGAACGTGCTGCGGTGAACGGCAAGCACACCGGCGGCAAGGCTGGTGGCCAGAAATCGACGACGACTTTTCATGGGGATCTCCATCTCTCTGTTGGGTGAGGCTTCATTTGTGCCGGGGTTTGCGCCGATTGCACGGCGTTCGACCTCAATGACCTTGATGGCCAGTGGGTTTGCGTACGGCCATCTCGACAGGCGGTCCGCCCGCTGTACGCGGCATGCTCGAGGCGCCCGCCGCGTCGCCGCGAGCGGGTTCAGGCAGCGCTGCGCCCGCCCACTCGTAGGCCACCGTCCCCTTGGGATGCCTGAACCAGCCCGGGTCGCGGTAGTCGCCCGGTTTCTGGTCACGGCGCACCTTGAGCACGGTGAACATGCCACCCATCTCGACCGCGCCGAACGGCCCCTGCCCGGTCATCATCGGCAAGGTGTTGTCGGGCAGGGGCATCTCCATCTCGCCCATGTCGGCCATGCCGCGCTCGCCCATCAGCATGTAGTCGGGCACCAGCTTCTGGATGTCTTCGACCAGACCGCGATGATCGACGCCGATCATGGTCGGCACGTCGTGGCCCATCGCGTTCATGGTGTGGTGCGACTTGTGGCAGTGCATCGCCCAGTCGCCCTCCTCGTCGGCGATGAACTCGATCTGGCGCATCTGACCGACGGCCACGTCGGTGGTGACCTCGGGCCAGCGCGACTCGGGGCGCGTCGGGCCGCCGTCGGTGCCGGTCACCTGGAATTCGTGGCCGTGGATGTGGATCGGGTGGTTGGTCATGGTCAGGTTGCCGATGCGCACCCGCACGCGGTCGCCCTTCCTGACATTGAGCGAGTCGATGCCCGGAAAGGCGCGGCTGTTCCAGGTCCACAGGTTGAAGTCGAGCATCGTGTTGATCTTGGGCACGTAGCTGCCGGGCTCGATGTCGTAGGCGTTGAGCAGGAAGCAGAAGTCGCGGTCCACGCCCGCGATGTGCGGGTGCGGCGCGCGCGGATGCGTGACCCACATGCCCATCATGCCCATCGCCATCTGCACCATCTCGTCGGCGTGCGGGTGGTACATGAAGGTGCCGGGGCGGCGGGCGACGAACTCATAGACGAAGGTCTTGCCCGGCGGGATCTGCGGCTGGTTGAGGCCGCCGACCCCGTCCATGCCGTTGGGCAGGCGCTGGCCGTGCCAGTGGATGGTGGTGTGCTCGGGCAGGCGGTTGGTGACGAAGATGCGCACGCGGTCGCCCTCGACGACCTCGATCGTCGGCCCGGGCGACTGGCCGTTATAGCCCCAGAGCCGCGCCACCATGCCGGGGGCGATCTCGCGCTCGACGGGTTCGGCGACGAGGTGGAACTCCTTCACCCCAGCGTTCATGCGCCAGGGCGCCGTCCAGCCGTTGAGCGTGACGACCGGGTCGTACGGGCGGCCTGTGGGCGGGGTCAGCGGGGCCGCCGTGGCTGCGCTGGTCTGAATTACGGGCTCGGGCAGCGCAGCGAGCGCGGCTCGGTTGACGGTTCCGGCAGCGGCCAGCAGGCCTGCCCCGGCGAGAAAGCTGCGTCGGGTGGTCATGATCGTCTCCGGACAGGTCAGTGGCCAGCGCCGGCTTCTGCCGGCGATGCGCTTGATTGAAGGCTGATCGGTGCGATCGGCTGGCCGAGCAGGCTGGCCTTGAGCGCGGCCTCGGCGCGCCAGAAGTCGCGTTCGGCTTCGATCGCCTGCACCACGCTGGCCGACTGAGCGCGGGCAGCGGCAAGCAGCTCGAACACACCGATCAGCATCCCGTTGTACTGGAGCACCGACTCTTCGGTAATGTTCTGACGCAGTGGAACCACCTCGCTGCGGTAGTGGCGCGCGAGGTCGTATGCACTGCGGTAGCCCTCGTAGGCCACGCGGACCTGGGAGCTGGCGTTATTGGCAACCTCGAGGGTGCGGTTGAAGGCCGAGAGATAGCGGGCCTCACTGCTGGCGCGGGCCGCATCGCCGAAGTCGAACAGGGGCAGCGGCAGTTCGACTTCGAAGCCGCGCTGCGACGACTCGCCGGTCTCGCTGTTGCGCACGCCGGCCACATGCAGGCCGTTGACCACGCTGGTCACCTGCGTGAGGCCCAGGCTCTTCGCCGTCCGGTCGAGATCGGTGCGGGCGATGCGCACGTCGAGCCGGTTCTCCAGCAACGCCGCACCGGCGGTGGCTTCGTCCATCGGCGCCTCGGGCAAGGCCGGCAACTGATCGGGCAGACGCAGCGCCTGCGCCTGGCTCGGAGTGAGGCCCAGACGCTGGATCAGGGTTTCGCGTGCGGCGGTGGCGTTCTGGCGGGCGCGGATCAGGTTGGCCGTTTCCTCGGCGGCGAGCGCCTGTTCGCGCGCGCGCTGCAGGCGGCTGAAGTTGCCGGTGGCCTGCATCCGACGGGCGAGCTCGGCAGCGGTCCCGGCGGCCGTGGCCACCTCCTCGCGGTAGCGCGCGACCTGTCGCGCCGCGACCGCATCGACCCAGGCCTGGCGCACTTCAGTGACGGTGCTCAACAGCGCAATCGAGGACTGCAGCCGGGTCTGCTGCTGGCGGAACTCGGCCTGCTCCAGCCGCGCGGGCAGAAACAGCAGGTCGAACAGCGAGATGCCGAGCGAACGGCCGATGTCGAGTTCGCGCCCCTCGGCGCCCGAGCGAAACAACCGCTCGAAGGTGAACACCGGATTGCCGATGCGGGCCGAACCGGTCGCATCCGCCGAGGCCACGGCGGCTTCCGCCAGCAGGGACTGGAACGCCGGGCTGTAGCCCAGCGCGATGCGCACCGCGTCGTCGATCGCCAGCGGCTGTGCGAGCAGGCGATCGACCTCGGCGCGCATCGCCTCGCGCTCAGGGTCCGAGCGCAGCCAGCGCACCTCGCTACCCGTCTGCTCGCGCGCAAAGCGCTCGACCTCAGCGAAGTTCTCATCGATCGCAACGCTGGCGCACCCGGTCAGCACGGTGGCGGCCAGCAAGGATATGGGGAGACTGGCTCTCATCGCTCGCCCCCTTTCGAAGTCGGCGTGAGGTGGCCCATGTGCCCGCCGAGACGTCCAGCCTCGTCGTTGGCATCCTTCCACGACCGCAAGGGCTCATCGACACGGTAGGGCCGATATTCGTTCAGGGGCGAGCGATACGCCGGCACGCGCTGTGGCTTGGGTGACCCAGACTGGGTCGCGGCAGGCGCGTGGTCAGCGGGATTAGACGGAGAGGAGGGCTCGGCCTGCGCGCCCGACACGAGCGCCACGGCGACGGCCAATCCTCCACCGAGGTGGATGAGTCGTCTCTGCATGGGGAATGTCTCTTTGTTGGTCTTGTGATGAATCGGACGCGGGGCGATCGACGAGGTCGCCGCTCCGCGTCCCGATGCTCAGTTGGGCATCGCCGGCTTGGCGGCCGGATGCATCTTCATCATGTTCTGCATCATGCCCATGTGCTCTTGCATCATCTTCATGTGCTCCTGCATGAGCTTGGGATCCATCATCATGCCGCCCATGGGTCCAGCCCCGGGTCCAGGACCACCCCCCTTCATCATCGGACCAGCCCCCATCTGCCCCCCCATCATCGGGCAACCAGCGGGCGTGCCCTGCGATGCAGCCTCCAGGGCCTTGATCTGCTCTTCCATCAGGGCCATGCGACGTTCCGGGTCGGTCTCGGCACGGATCGACTTCATACGTTCCTGAAGCGCGGGGACACTCGCTGCGGGCGGCCAGGCCTGCGCCGGATCGGTCGTCTGCGCGACGACCGGACTACCGTGCAGGGCTGCGGCCAGAGCGACGACGGGCATGAGCCCGGCGAGACGGTACAAACGCAGTTTCATGATCGATCTCCCATTGGTTGCGGGGTTCCGTCGCGGTACGGAACGCTGTGCCACGCAGAGCATCTTGCGCCCGCCTGCCTGTCGTCGGCCTGACCCGGAAATTACATTTCTGTAAGCCCGGGTGTTATCCAGCACCCCGGGGGCAAAATCGGCCACAGGCAGCACGAAGCGCGTAGGAGCGAAAAAATGAAAATTCTGATCGTCGAAGACGAAGTGAAGACCGGCGACTATCTGCGCCAGGGGCTGACCGAGGCCGGGTTCGTAGTCGACCTCGCAAGAGATGGCCTCGATGGGCTTCACCTCGCGCTTGCTGGCGACTACGACCTCATCGTGCTGGATGTGATGCTGCCGTCGCTCGACGGCTGGGGCATCTTGCAGACGCTTCGGCGCGGCGGTCGTGAGACGCCCGTGCTGTTCCTGACTGCCCGTGACCAAGTTGAGGATCGGGTTCGTGGCCTCGAACTCGGCGCCGATGATTACCTGATCAAGCCCTTCGCGTTCTCGGAATTCCTCGCGCGGGTCCGCACCCTGCTGCGCAGGGGACGGGGTCATGAACCGGAGATCCTGCGCTCGGCAAACCTGGAACTCGATCTGCTTCGCCGCAGGGTGACGCGATGCGGGCAGCGTATCGATCTGACCGCCAAGGAGTTTGCCCTGCTGGAACTGCTGCTGCGCCGCAAAGGTGAAGTGTTGCCGCGCTCCCTGATCGCTTCGCAGGTGTGGGATATGAACTTCGACAGTGACACCAACGTGATCGAGGTCGCAGTGCGCAGGCTACGGGTGAAAGTCGACGACCCCTTCGAGCCCAAGCTGATCCGCACCGTGCGCGGCATGGGCTACGTGCTCGAAGCGATGGAGCCGAGCTGACGATGATCCGCATTCACTCGCTAACGGCGCGACTGGCAACACTATTTGCCGTCCTCGCTGCGGGCCTGCTCGTGCTGGTGGCGGTACTCTTTGGGCGCATGTTGGACGCGCATTTCCAGGAACTGGACATGCACGAGTTGCAGGGAAAGGTCTCGCTCATCCGCAACACGCTGCAAGATGTTGCTGCGACTGGGGGCCGACCGGAACGCGTTGAGGCGCTCGAACGTTCCTTCGTTGGACACGAGAGCGTGGGTGTCCTGCTACGCGACGTCGAGGGGCGCGTCCTGTACATCATCCATCCCGAGCATTTCACCGCTGCTCAGCGGGCAGGCGAGCGCATTTCGGGTGGGCTGGCTGACTGGACGGTCGACGAGCGCCCCCATCGAGGGCTTGAGGCCAGAATCACGCTACCGAGCCTTGGGTCGAAGGAGCAAACGATCGAGGCGCTGGTCGCACTCGATCTGTCGCATCACGTCCATTTCCTCGCGTCGGTGCACAACGCCACCTGGGCGGGCGTCGTCGTGGCGGCATTGGCGGCGGCGCTATTGGGCTGGTTTGCGGCGCACCGGGGCCTCGCCCCTCTGCGCCGGGTCACCGAAACCGCCCGTAGGCTGTCGGCACGGCAACTCGGCGAGCGTCTCGCCATCGATGATGCGCCGCTGGAAGTGCGCGACCACGTCGAAGCCTTCAATGGCATGCTCGCTCGGCTCGAAGCCGCTTTCCAGCGCCTCGGTGACTATTCGGCGGACATTGCCCACGAACTGCGTACGCCGATCTCGAACCTGATGACCCAGACCCAGGTCGCGCTGTCGCGGCCACGCACGCTCGACGAATATCAGGACATTCTGGCGTCGAACCTCGAGGAATACGAGCGCATCGCACGCATGGTCAGCGACATGCTGTTCCTCGCCAAGGCCGAGGAGAACACCCTCGCGCACGCGGGCGAGGCGATCGACCTGGCCCGCGAGGCGGATGCGCTGATCGATTTCTACGAAGCCTTGGCCGAAGAGGGCCAAGTCCGCATCGTGCGCCAAGGCCAAGCGAGCGTTCAGGGTGATCGCCTGATGCTGCGGCGCGCCTTGTCGAACCTGATTTCGAATGCGCTTCGTCACACACCGAAAAATGGACAGATCACGATCAGGGTCGACGCGGACGCAGCCGGCGTCCGTCTCGCCGTTTGCAATGTCGGCGACCCGATACCCGCCGATCAGATCGAACGGATTTTCGAACGCTTCCATCGCGGTAGCGCCCAGCGCGAGTCTCGCGGTGAAGGCGCAGGGCTCGGACTTGCGATCACGCGTTCCATCGTGCAGGCCCACGGGGGTCACATCACTGCGCGCTCCGCTGAAGGTGTCACCTGCTTCACGATCACCTTGCCTCGCAATGAAGCCTCATCGCCTTCCTGATGCTGCAAAGTCGACCGGAGTCCCGGCTGTCTGACGGAAATGTAATTTTGAGGTCAGCTTCCCGTTGGGCTCGAAACGCCAAACTATGCCTCGACGCCATCAACCGGAAGACGAACATGAAGACGAAGACTTTGCTCGGTGGACTCTTAGCAAGCCTGATGATCATGAGCGGCGCAGGGTTTGCGCAGGGGCCCGTACGTGTAGAGGTCTACAAGAGCGCTTACTGCGGGTGCTGCGGGAAATGGGTCGAGCACCTGAGAAAGAACGGCTTCGATGTCGTGACGAAAGACGTCGACAATGTCCCCGCAGCCCGCGAGGCACTGGGCATGCCGGACCAATACGGCTCGTGTCACACGGCCAAGGTCGGTTCCTACTCCGTCGAGGGGCACGTCCCTGCGGACGACATCCGACGGCTTCTCTCCGAGTCCCCAAAGGCCATCGGACTGGCTACGCCGGGCATGCCGCAGGGGTCGCCGGGGATGGAGACGTCGACCCCGCAACCCTATGAGACACTCCTGGTCGGGCTTGACGGAAGCGCGGCGGTTTTTGCCCGACACTGACGGCAGAGCTGGTGAGCATCGGCTTCAAGAGCGCAGTGCCGGCCAACTTACGAGCCACGTTGGCCTCAGCTCGCTCTATGGCTGGTTCCGGAGCTCACCGGTCGCTGGAATGACGATTCTGCTACTACCATGTGTGGCAGCAAATGGCCGGACCGTGACGCCCGCCACCCGCGCCACTCCCAGCGGCTCTGCGTCCGGTCGGCGACAACCTCGAGCCTGCCCGCTGCGGCCATCGGCGCTGCAGGGATGCGGTCGCCCGGCATGACTGGCACGATGGAGGGAACTCCGCTGCCTTGCCAAATTTTGCCAAGCCGGCTAGCCTGAGCGCATGAGCACGATGAACATTTCCCTGCCCAACAGCCTGAAATCCTTCGTGGACCAGCAGGTGAGCGAACGCGGCTACGGCACCAGCAGCGAGTACGTGCGCGAATTGATCCGCAAGGATCAGGATCGACAGCGCTTGCGGGGTGTGCTGCTGGCCGGCGCGGCCACGGCGCCTGCGTCGCCGGCGGATGCCGCTTACTTCGAAGGTCTGCGTGACCGGGTGCGCCGGGCTGCCGAGCCCGATTCCCGCGGGTGAAGATCAAACCAGTCATTCCGCGTGAGCAGGCCAACCAGGACGTCGACGACGCGATCGCCCACTACCTCGAAGAGGCCTCCTCGTCGGTCGCGCTCGGCTTCATCGACGCACTGGAACGGGGCTACACCCACATCGGGCGCCACCCCGGCACCGGTTCGCCTCGCCATGGGCACGAGCTGGACCTTCCGGGGCTACGCGCCTGGGCGCTGTCGTCTTACCCCTACCTCGTGTTCTACATCGAGCGCCCGGACCACATCGATGTCTGGCGCGTACTGCACGGCCAGCGCGACATTCCCGCCTGGATGCAGGACCCGGACACCCTAGCCTGACGAAACCACCCGGCCGTTCACGGGCCGGTTACCGCGGTCTGCTTGCCGGAATCTACGGAAGAACAGCCCGCGCCCATGACCCTGCAGGAGCCGTAGTAGCGCCCCGCCAAGGTGCGTCCCCCTCCGCCCACGCACCTCGCTGGTGCGCTCCCTCCGCACCATCATGGCGTGATCCATCGGATTTCACCCGGTTCATCGCACTGGAACGGTGCTTGCTAAGGATGCCCGTCACTTTCGGAGGCATCATGCAACCCGTTCAAACGAGCAACGACGTGCTGTTCATCCTGCTGGGCGCCATCATGGTCCTCGCCATGCATGCCGGCTTCGCCTTCCTCGAGGTGGGGACGGTGCGGCGGAAGAACCAGGTCAACGCGCTGGTCAAGATCCTGTCCGACTTCGCGGTGTCGACGCTGGCCTATTTCTTCATCGGCTATGGCATCGCCTACGGGGTGCATTTCTTCTCCGGCGCCGGCGCGCTGGTGGAACACCACGGCTTCGAGCTCACGCGCTTCTTCTTCCTGTTGACCTTCGCCGCGGCGATCCCCGCGATCATCTCGGGCGGCATCGCCGAGCGCGCGCGCTTCCAGCCGCAGCTGGCGGCGACCTTTCTGCTGGTCGGCTTCGTCTATCCCTTCTTCGAGGGCATCGCGTGGAACCAGGCCTTCGGCGTCCAGGCCTGGCTGAAGGCGAGCTTCGGGGCGGAGTTCCACGACTTCGCCGGCTCGGTGGTGGTGCATGCGATGGGTGGCTGGATCGCGCTGCCGGCGGTGCTGCTGCTGGGGGCGCGGCGCGGACGCTATGCGCGCAACGGCCAGATCTCGGCGCATCCGCCGTCGTCGATTCCCTTCCTCGCGCTCGGCGCGTGGATCCTGATCGTGGGCTGGTTCGGCTTCAACGTGATGTCGGCGCAGCGCCTGGAGAACATCTCGGGGCTGGTGGCGATCAACTCGCTGATGGCGATGGTGGGCGGCACGGTGGCGGCGCTCGCGGCCGGGCGCAACGACCCGGGCTTCGTGCATAACGGGCCGCTCGCCGGGCTGGTGGCGGTGTGCGCGGGCTCGGACGTGATGCACCCGCTCGGTGCGCTGGTGGTCGGCGGGGTGGCGGGGGTGCTGTTCGTGGTGATGTTCACGCTGACGCAGAACCGCTGGAAGATCGACGACGTGCTCGGGGTGTGGCCGCTGCACGGGCTGTGTGGCGCCTGGGGCGGGCTGGCGGCGGGCATCTTCGGCAGCGAGGCGCTGGGCGGCCTGGGCGGGGTGGCGCTCGCCTCGCAGGCGGTGATGACGGCGCTCGGCATCGGCGTGGCGCTCGCCGGCGGGGCGGCGGTGTATGGCGCGCTCAAGCTCGCGGTGGGGCTGCGGCTCGATCAGGAGGAGGAGTTCAACGGCGCCGACCTGTCGATCCACCGCATCACGGCGACGGCCGAGCGCGAGTCGAACTGGTAGATGGCGTCGGCCGGCGCGCCCCGTTCAGTCGCGGTGCGCCGGCCATGCCGGCAGGCGCACGTCGAAGACGAGGGCGAGCAGGCGCGAGCCGGTGGCGGCGGCGATGCCGGCCAGCGTGGTGATCGGCAGCGGCAGGCCGGTCGCGTTGAGGGCGAGGAAGACGCCGCAGCCGAACAGCGCGCACATCGCGTAGGGGCGGTGGTCGCTATAGACCTTGGGCACCTCGTTGCACAGCACGTCGCGCGACACGCCGCCGAACACCGCGGTGACCACGCCCATCATCATCGACACCAGCGCCGGCATGCCGGCAGCGTCGGCCAGCGTGGCGCCGGAGATGGCGAAGAGGCCGAGGCCGAACGCGTCGGCGAGCTCCATCAGGCGGCCGCCGACCTTGTGGCGCAGGGTCTGCAGCCACAGCGGCGTGGTCGCCACCATGGCCAGCACGAGCCAGAGGTATTCCTGGTTCTCGATCCAGAACAGCGGGCGGCGGTCGAGCAGGATGTCGCGCAGGGTGCCGCCGCCGAAGGCGCTGACGAAGGCGACCGAGAACACGCCGACGATGTCCATGCGCTTGCGGGTGGCCTCGATGAGACCGGACATCGCGAAGGCCAGGGTGCCGCCGACTTCGATCGCGACCAGGAAGGGATGGAGGTTCATTGGGGGGTGAGGGGTGAGGGGGAGGCGTCGGGGGAGAGGAGTGGAGCGTCAGGGGCGATGGGACAGCCAGTCGGCGGCGGCGGTTCCGGCAGCGAGGCCGGTGGCGAAGCAGGCGGTCAGCAGGTAGCCGCCGGTGGGGGCTTCCCAGTCGAGCATCTCGCCGGCGACGAAGACGCCGGGGCGGGCGCGCAGCATCAGGTGGGCGTCGAGCGCTTCGAAGCGTACGCCGCCGGCGCTGCTGATGGCCTCGTCGAGCGGGCGCGTGGCGAGGAGGCGCAACGGCAGGGCCTTGATGGCCGCGGCGAGGCGGGCGGGGTCGTCGAGCCCGGCCTTGTCCACGCATTCGCGCAATAGCCCGGCCTTGACGCCCTTGATGCCGGCCTGACTGTGCAGGTGGCTGGCGAAGGAGCGGCTGCCGCGCGGGCGGGCGAGCTCGGCGGCGAGGCGCTCGAGGCTGCGGCCGGGGGCGAGGTCGAGTTCGAGGATGGCCTCGCCGCGGGCGAGCAGGGTGTCGCGGAGTGGGGCGGAGAGCGCATAGACCAGACCGCCCTCGATGCCGGTGGCGGAGATCAGGCATTCGCCGGCGCGCGCGTGGATGCGGCCGGTGGGGTCGGTGCAGCGCGCGGCGACGGACTTGAGCGGCTGGCCGCGGAAGCGTTCGAGGAAGTGCGCGCTCCAGCCGGTGCCGGCGGGGCCGGCGACGTCGAAGCCGCAGTTGGCGGGGAGCAGGTCGGCGACCTCGACCCCTGCGGCGCGCAGCGGGGCCACCCAGGCGCCGTCAGAGCCGAGCTTCGCCCAGCTGCCGCCGCCGAGCGCGAGCACGAGCGCGTCGGCCTCGACGTGCTGTTCGCCCTCCCGGGTGGCGAAGCGCAGGCGCTGCGGGCGGGGCTGGCGTTCGTCCGCGTTCGCGGCGTCCGGCGCAGGGTGGTCCTCCACCGGGCCACCCTGTGCCGCTTCGCCCGCCCAGCCCAGCCAGCGATGGCGCACCGCGAAGCGCACCCCGGCCGCGCGCAGGCGGGCGAGCCAGGCGCGCAGCAGCGGTGCGGCCTTCATTTCGTTCGGGAAGACACGGCCCGAGCTGCCGACGAAGGTCTCCACGCCCAGGCCGTGCGCCCACTCGCGCAGCGCCTGCGGCGGAAAGGCCTCGACCAGCGGCGCGAGCGGGTCGCGGCGGTCGCCGTAGCGGCCGAGGAAGTCGGCCAGGGGTTCGGAGTGGGTAAGGTTGAGCCCGCCGCGCCCGGCGAGCAGGAACTTGCGCCCGACCGAGGGCATGGCGTCGTACACCGTCACCGTGCAGCCGCGCTCGGCGAGCGCGCCCGCCGCCATCAGGCCGGCGGGGCCGCCACCGACCACTGCGACGCGTGCGTGCTGCACGTGTGCCTAGGCCGCCGCGAAGCGACGGCGGAAACCCTCGGGCACCGCGACCTTGCGGCGTTCGCCGTAGTCGAAGAAGACGATGCCGGTCTTGCCGCGTGCGACCTCGCGCCCGCTCGCGGCTTCGGCCATGCGCCACACCAGGTCGCAGCCGTGCTCGTGGAAGTCGGCCACGCCCATCTCGACCCGCATGGTCTCGCCGTGGAAGGCCTCGGAGCGGTATTGCAGCGCGGCGTCGGCGACGATGATGCCGAGGCCCTCGATGTCGAGTTCCGAATAGCCCATGGACTTGAGAAAGCGCACGCGCGCCTCGGAGACGATGCCGAGCAGCTGGGCATTGTCGAGGTGGTTGCCGTAGTTGATGTGCGACATCAGCAGCGGGATGTCGGTGGAGAAGGCGAAGCGGTCGGGCAGCTCGATCCGGATGCGGGCCATGGCGGGGGTTTGCGGAGGCGGAAAAGGAAGAGGCCCGAGCGTAACGGCCCGGGCCTCGGCGGGGCAAGCGGAAAGCCGCCTGCCGGTGCTGCGTGATCAGGCCTGCGGCGGAATGCGCAGCACCTGGCCCGGGTAGATCTTGTCCGGGTGGCTCAGCATCGGCTTGTTGGCCTCGAAGATCGCGGGGTACTGGTTGGCGTTGCCGTAGTACTTCTTGGCGATCGCCGACAGCGTGTCGCCGCGCGCAACGGTGTGGAACTGCGCCTCGGGCTCGGCGCGGGACACGCTCAGGCGGTTCTCGACTTCGGCCACCCCGGCGACGTTGCCGGCGGCGAGCAGGATCTTCTCGCGCGTGGCCTGGTCGGGCGCGGTGCCGCTGACGGCGACCAGGCTCTTGGCGGCGTCGAAGCTCACGCCCAGATCCGGCGGCGCGATCTTGAGCGCGACGATGTAGTCGTGGATGGCTTGCGCCGCCTTGGCGTTGGCCGCGGCCGGATCGGCGGCGGCGTTGGCCTCGCCCGTCCCGAAGAGCTTCTCGCCTGCTTCCTTGATGAATGCGAACAGACCCATGAACACCTCCCTGTCGTTGGTTTGGCTACACGTGCACGGCCAGCATAACCCCTAGGTCATTCCGGGTCCATGCACTGCGGTTGAACGCCGGGTCGGAGGGCATGCTGCCATGCACGAGAACGGTGCATGAAGGAGCTGGATGTCATAAATGCAGCAAGTTTGACGAAGATCATGCACCAAAAGAGGGGAGTTGATGCACAATGCTGGCGCTGCATTGCGCGATGGCCTCGGGTAAAACCGAGGCCATCGCGTGTGCGCGCGCGCAAAAAAAACCTGTCTTCAATCAATCCATGGGTCCAACATCATGAAATATCAGTCCCTCGAGGAGTTCCTGGCCTACGTCGAACAGCGCAACCCCGGCCAGCCCGAGTTTCTGCAGGCCGTGACCGAGGTCATGGAGAGCCTGTGGCCCTTCATCTCGGCCAACAAGCGCTATGCGGAGCACTCCCTCCTCGACCGGCTGATCGAACCCGAGCGCGTGATCATGTTCCGCGTCTCGTGGGTGGACGACCGTGGCGAGGTCCAGGTCAACCGCGGCTACCGCATCCAGCACAGCTCCGGCATCGGCCCCTACAAGGGCGGCCTGCGCTTCCACCCCTCGGTGAACCTGTCGATCCTGAAGTTCCTCGCCTTCGAGCAGACCTTCAAGAACGCGCTCACCACGCTGCCCATGGGCGGCGGCAAGGGCGGTTCCGACTTCGATCCCAAGGGCCGCAGCCCGGGTGAGGTCATGCGCTTCTGCCAGGCCTTCATCAGCGAGTTGTACCGCCACGTCGGTCCCGACACCGACGTGCCCGCCGGCGACATCGGCGTGGGCGGCCGCGAGGTCGGTTTCATGGCCGGCATGATGAAGAAGCTGTCGAACAACTCGGCCTGCGTGTTCACCGGCAAGGGCCTGTCCTTCGGCGGCTCGCTGATCCGTCCCGAGTCGACCGGCTACGGCACCGTGTACTTCGCCAACGCCATGCTCGAGCGCGCCGGCCGCGACATCAAGGGCATGCGCGTCTCGGTTTCGGGTTCGGGCAACGTCGCCCAGTACGCCATCGAGAAGCTGATGGAGCTCGGCGCCAAGCCGATCACCTGCTCCGACTCGAGCGGCACCGTGATCGACGAGGCCGGCTTCACCCCCGAGAAGCTGGCGATCCTCATGGAGATCAAGAACCACTACTACGGCCGCGTGGCCGAGTACGCCGAGCGCGTCGGCGCCCGCTTCGAGCCGGGCGTGCGTCCGTGGCACGTGCCGGTGCAGGTTGCGCTGCCGTGCGCGACCCAGAACGAGCTCGACGGCAACGACGCCGCCACCCTGGTCAAGAACGGCGTGGTCGCGGTCGCCGAGGGCGCCAACATGCCCAGCACCATGGAAGCGGTGAAGATCTTCGAGCACAACGGCGTGCTGTACGCGCCGGGCAAGGCCTCCAACGCCGGCGGCGTGGCCACCTCGGGCCTGGAGATGAGCCAGAACGCGATGCGCCTGTCGTGGACCCGCGAGGAGGTCGACGCCCGCCTCAAGGAGATCATGCTCGGCATCCACGCCGCCTGCCTGAAGTACGGCGAGCGCGAGGACGGTACGGTGAGCTACGTCGACGGCGCCAACGTCGCCGGCTTCGTCAAGGTCGCCGAGGCCATGCTGGCGCAGGGCGTGATCTGATCGAACGCTGACGTCGCGCAAGGGGCGGGCCTGCCGGCAAGCGGCTTCCTCGAGGAAGCCGCTGCGCGGGCAGGCCCGCTTCCCGTTCACGCCGCGGACGCGGCGCCTCATCGGCTAAACTCCGGGCCGAATCCACATCCTCAGGAGCGCTTCCGATGATCCAGGCCACCATCGTCCCGGTCACCCCTTTCCAGCAGAACTGCAGCATCCTGTGGTGCGAGCGCACGAAGAAGGCCGCGGTGGTCGACCCCGGCGGCGACCTCGATCGCATCCTCGCCACGGTCGCCGAGCTCGGCGTCACGGTCGAGAAGATCCTCATCACCCACGGCCACATCGACCACGCCGGCGGCACCGCGAAGCTGGCGCGCGAGCTCGGCGTGCCGATCGAGGGGCCGCAGGAGGAGGACCGCTTTTGGATCGAGGGCATGCCGCAGCAGAGCAAGATGTTCGGCTTCCCCGACGTCGAGTCCTTCGAGCCCGACCGCTGGCTGCACGACGGCGACACCGTCACCGTCGGGGAGCAGACGCTGAAGGTCATCCACACGCCCGGGCATACCCCCGGCCACGTCGTCTTCGTACATGAGGGCGCGCGCCTGGCGATCGTCGGCGACGTGCTCTTCGCCGGCTCGATCGGCCGCACCGATTTCCCGCGCGGCGACCACCAGACCCTGATCCGCTCGATCCGCGAGAAGCTCTTCCCGCTCGGCGACGACATCACCTTCATCCCTGGCCACGGTCCCACCTCGACCTTCGGCGAGGAGCGCGACAGCAACCCCTTCGTGGGTGCCTACGGCTGAGCGGTGGAGCCTGCGCCGCTCTGTTTCGGGCGTTTTTGGCGTCTTGCCATTCGATTTCCCGGGATCCCTCCGGCAGGTGCCGGATTCGGGAAGTCCATCGCTTGTTCGGCCCGGTTTTCGGGCGCAACATCTTCCCTTGAGCATGGCTTGCGGGTGCTGCCCGCATAACGACAGGGAGTGTTCGAGAACATGAGCGACGAAAGCAAGAAGAAAGGCTATCAGTGGCGGTTCTTCCGCTCGGGGGGCTTCGACCAGGTCCGCATCGAGACCGCCGACGACCTGCGCCACCTTGGCGAGCTCGACCAGAAGCTGTGGTCGGTGCTGGCCTGTCCGACCTCCGGCCTGGAGTTCGACACGCGCACGCTGCAGCTGCTCGACGTCGACGACGACGGCAGCATCCGCGCGCCCGAGATCATCGACGCCACGCGCTGGGTGTGTACGGTGCTGAAGGACCCGGACGTGCTGTTCCGCGGCGCCGACGGCCTGCCGCTGGCGGCGATCGACGAGACCAACGCCGAGGGCGCGCGCTTGCTCGCCACCGCCGCCAAGGTGCTGGCCTACGTCGGCAAGGCCGACGCGGTAGAGATCTCCATGGGCGACCTTGCGGAGACCGAGAAGCTGTTCGCGCCCGAGCACCAGAACGGTGACGGCGTGGTGCCCGCCGAGCTCGCCGGCGACCCGCGCCTGGCCGGGGCGATCACCCGCATCGTCGACACCTACGGCGCCGCCGAGGACCGCAGCGGCAAGCCGGGTGTCGACCAGGCGCGCGTGGATGCCTTCTTCGCCGCGGCGCAGGAGGTGTCCGACTGGCACGCCCAGGCCGAGGCCGACGCCGCCACCGTGCTGCCGCTGGGCGACGCCACCGGCGCCGCCGCTGCGGTGTTCGAGGCCGTGCGCGAGAAGGTCGAGGACTACTTCACCCGCTGCCGCCTCGCCGCCTTCGACGAGCGCGCCGCCGCCGCGCTCAACCCCGCCGACACCGCCTATGCCGAGCTCTCGCTGCAGTCGCTCGACGCCGCCTCCGCCGCGGTCGCCGCGCTGCCGCTCGCGCTCGTCGGCGCGGGTCGCGCGCTGCCGCTGGCGGTCGGGCTCAACCCGGCCTGGGAGGCGCGCATCGCCGCGCTGCGCGACCAGGTCGTCATCCCCATCCTGGGCGCGCGCGAGGCGCTGACGCAGGCCGAATGGGAGGACCTGGCCGGGCGCTTCGCCGCCCACCGCGCCTGGGTGGCGGCGATGCCGGCCAACCCGGTGGCGGTGCTGCCGGTCGCCGACGTGCGCGCGCTGCTCGCCGACGGCACCTGCGCCGCGCTCACCCGCCTGATCGACGAGGACCTCGCCGCCGAGACCGCGGCCGGCCAGGTCGACGCGCTCGAGCGCCTGGTGCGCTACAACCGCGACCTCGTCCGCCTGCTGCGCAACTTCGTCACCCTGAGCGACTTCTACTCGCGCCACGACAAGGCGATCTTCCAGGCCGGCACGCTCTACCTCGACCAGCGCAGCTGCGAGCTCTGCCTGCGCGTGGGCGACATGGCCCGCCACGCCACGCTCGCGCCGCTGTCGGGCACCTACCTGGTGTACTGCGAGTGCCAGCGCCAGGGCGAGGCGCCGATGAACATCGTCGCCGCGATGACCGGCGGCGACGCCGACGAGATGATGGTCCCTGGCCGCAACGGCATCTTCTACGACCGCCAGGGCCGTGACTGGCGCGCCAGCGTGGTCAAGGTGGTGGAGGCGCCGATCAGCGTGCGCCAGGCCTTCTGGTCGCCGTACAAGCGCATCGGCCGCATGATCGGCGAGCAGCTGCAGAAGTTCGCCGCCGCGCGCGACAAGGCGGTCAACGACCAGGCCGCGACCGGCGTCGCCGGCGCCAGCGCCAAGATCGAGGCCGCCCCGGCCGCCGCCGCTGCGCCCGCCGCCGCGCCGGCCCCGTTCGACATCGCCAAGTTCGCCGGTATCTTCGCCGCCATGGGTCTCGCCCTCGGCGCGATCGGCACCGCGCTGGCCGCGGTGGTGTCGGCCTTCCTCGGCCTGCCGGTGTGGCAGATGCCGCTGGTGGTCCTGGGCGCGCTGCTGGTGATCTCCGGTCCGTCGATGCTGCTGGCCTGGCTCAAGCTGCGCCAGCGCAACCTCGGCCCGCTGCTCGACGCCAACGGCTGGGCGGTCAACACGCGCGCGCGCATCAACATCCCCTTCGGTGGTGCGCTCACCGGCGTCGCGGCACTGCCTCCGGGCGCCTCGCGCGCGCTCACCGACCCGTATGCCGAGAAGAAGACGCCGTGGAAGAGCTGGCTCTTCCTCGTGCTGCTGATCGCGGCGGTGGTCGTGGCCTGGCAGCAGGGCTACCTGGACCGCTTCCTCGGCTGATCGGGGGCGCTCCAGCCCGGCAGTCGCCTCCGGGGCCGGCCGGCGGTGCGGGGGCGTGTACCCCGCACCGCCGGCCGGCCCTTTTCGTGGCGCACAAGCGTGCCGCCTCCTCTAGGAGCGCCGGCAGGCGCGAAAACGGCGATGAAGGTCGCCCCCTCGCGTCGCCTCCCTGACCGCCGATTTCGCGCCTGCCGGCGCTCCTACATGAACCATCCCGCGCCTGTCGCCGTGCAACATGGACGGACGTGCGTCCGGGCCCATGGGACATGAGCCATCGCGCGTCCGTCGCCGTGCAATATGGATCTACGTGCGTCCAGGCCCATGGGACATGAAGCGTCGCGCGCGTCGCCGTGCAGCATGAACCGTCGTGCGTCCGGCCTCGCGGGACATGCAGCGTCGTGCGCCCGTCGCTGTGTGGTGCGGACCATCGCGGCGGCGCCCCTGCATGCGGCGTCGCGGCGGGTGTGGAGGGGGGCGCCGCGGTTCGCGGGGTGCGATCGGGGGCGGCGCTTCGGCTATGCTTCGCCCCCATGCTCGCCTTTGTCCAGGTCCTCGCCAGCGGAGTCGCGATCGGCTGTGTCTATGGCCTGGTCGCGCTGTCCTTCGTCCTCATCTACAAGGCCACCGAGACGGTCAGCTTCATGCAGGGCGATCTGCTGATGCTCGGCGCCTTCGCCGCGCTCGGCCTGCACGCCTTCGCGGGCTGGCCGCTCGTCGTTACGGCGCTGGCGGCGGTGCTGGCGGTGGGCGGGCTCGGCGCCGTGCTCGAGCGCACCGTGCTGCGGCGTGCGCTCGGCCAGCCCCACCTGGTGGCGGTGCTGCTCACCTTCGGGCTGGGCATGATGATGCGCGGCGGTGTCGCCTCGGTGCCGGCGGCGGCGCAGGACATGCACCGCCTGCCCTTCGCCGCCGACACGCTGGCGATCGGCCCGCTGGTGCTCGCCACCAGCCACCTGTGGGTGATCACCGCCACCGTGCTGCTCGCCGGCGTGCTCGCCGCCTTCTTTCGCCACACCCGCACCGGGCTGGCGCTGCGCGCGTGCTCGGAGGATGCGCGCAGCGCCGCGCTGATGGGCATCCCGGTGGCGCGCATGCACACCCTGGCGTGGGCGCTCGGCGCGGCGCTCGCCGCGATCGCCGGGCTGCTGCTCGCGCCGATCACCTTCGTGCATCTGAACATGGGCTTCATCGCGCTGAAGGCCTTCCCCGCCGCGGTGCTGGGCGGGCTGACCAGCCTGCCGGGCGCGCTCGTGGCCGGCGTCTTCCTCGGGGTCGCCGAGGCGCTCGCCGGGCTGGCGCTGCCCGAAGGCGCGAAGGATTTCGTGCCCTACGTGCTGCTGATGGCGGCGCTGCTGCTGTTCCCGCAGGGGCTCGGCGGCGGGCGGGGCAGGGCGTGAGCGCGGCCCTGTCGCGCGGCGCCGGGGCGGCCGTGCGCGCCGCGCTGCCCTGGCTCGCGGTGCTGCTGCTCGCGCTCGCCTGGCTGGGCACCGACTACGCGCTCGGCAAGGCGACCCTGGTGGCGACCTACGCCATCGCCGGCCTCGGCGTGGTCGTGGTGGTGGGGCAGGCGGGGCAGATCGCGCTCGGACAGGCCGCGCTCGTGGCGCTCGGCGCCTATGCGCAGGCGCTGCTGGTCGCGCGCGGCGTGCCGGCGCCGCTGGCCCTGCCCGCCGCGGCCGCCGCCGGCGCGCTCGGCGGCGCGCTCGCCAGCCTGCCGGCGCGGCGGCTGGGCGGGCTGTATTTCGGCATGAGCACGCTCGCCTTCGCCCTCATCGTCGAGGAGGCGCTCGCGCGCTGGGAGTCGCTCACCCACGGCGCCGCCGGCCTGGCGGTGGGCGCCTTCGCGTTCGCCGGCTGGCGCGCGGACTCCACCCTGGCGCAGGCTGCGGTCAGCGTCGCGGCGCTGGCGCTGGCGCTGCTGGCATGCGCGCGCCTGCTGGCTTCGCGCCACGGCCGTGCCTGGCGCGCGGTGCGCGACGACGAACTCGCCGCCGCGGCCTGCGGCATCGACACCGACGCGGCGAAGATGCAGGCCTTCGTGGTCGGCGGCGCGCTGTCCGGGCTGGCGGGCGGGCTCTACGCGCACTGGATCGGCTTCATCAGCCCGGAGCAGTTCGGCCTGGTGTTCTCCTTCGAGCTGCTGATGCTCGCCTTCATCGGCGGCGCGCGCCGGATCGCCGGCGCGGCCTGGGGGGCGCTGGTGATCGTCGCCATCCCGCCGCTGATCTCGCTGCTGCGCGACCGCCTGCCCGGCGACTGGGCGCGCGCCTCCGGGCTCGAGCTGCTGCTGTTCGGCGCGGTGATCGTCGCGGTCGTGCTGCTGCGCCCGGCCGGGCTGGCGGGGGGCGGGCAGGGCCGCTGAGAGGGCGATCGTACGAACGGGCGGGCTCGAGCCGCGCCCACCCTTTCGTGCGATTGCACCGGGGAGCGTGACAAGCTTGCTTCTTGCGCTGCGGCAGACGATAGTAACGCTCTCGTAATTATGAATGCAGTTTGTGCCGGAGCCCGCCATGAGTGCCTGGAGTTGCCCACACGACCTCAACGGAATCTGCCAGCGCGTGCGCGGCGCGATCTGCTCGCCGGGCATGCGCGGCTGCGAGCTCGAAGGCAAGGTGCGCTTCGCGCTCGACGAGCTCAACGCGCCGCGCAAGCCGGTGAAGGCGCGCCCGGCCGAGGTGAAGCCCGAGCCCAAGCCGAGCACGCCCGCCCCGCGCCGCCGTCTGCCTTTCTGATCCGCGCCCCGCATCACCCCCCGGTCCGGCCTTCGGGCCACCCGCGCGCGCGTCCCGCCGTCGCCAGGCCGTAGCCGCGCGCCGTCCAACCACCCTCCAGGAGTTCCCCCGATGAACGCCTTGCGTCGGCTTGCGCTCGCGCTCGCCTCCTCGCTGTCCCTCGCCTGCGCCCTGCCCGCCGCCGCGGCGGGGGTGAGCGCCGATGAAATCGTCGTCGGCACCGTGTCCGACCTCTCCGGCCCGATCGCCATGCTCGGCGTGCCGGTGCGCGACGGCATGCTGATGCGCTTCGACGAGGCCAACGCCGCCGGCGGCGTGCATGGGCGCAGGATCCGCCTCGCGGTCGAGGACGCCGGCTACGATCCCAAGCGCGCGGTGCTCGCCGCGCGCAAGCTGGTGCAGCACGACCAGGCCTTCGCCTTCATCGCCAACATGGGGACGCCGGTGGTGATGGCGAGCATGCCGATCATCGTCGATGCCGGCCGCCTGCACCTGTTCCCCTTCTCGCCTCACCGCGCCACCTACGAGCCGCTGCACCCGCTCAAGTTCCAGAACTTCGCGCCCTACCAGGACTACATGGAGGCCGCCACCCGCCACATGGTGCGCGAGCGCGGCTATCAGCGCAGCTGCCTGCTCTACCAGGACGACGACTACGGCCTGGAGGTCATGAAGGGGGTCGAGAAGGCGCTCGCCGGGCTCGGCAGCGAGCTCGTCGAACGCACCAGCTACAAGCGCGGCGCCACCGACCTCTCCAGCCAGGTCGCACGTCTGCGCGCCGCGCGCTGCGACCTCGTGGTGCTCGCCACCGTGGTGCGCGAGACCGTGGCCGCGATGTCCGAGGCGCGCAAGATCGGCTGGAACGTCGACATGCTCGTCACCGCCTCCGGCTATTCGGCGCAGACGCATGAGCTCGGCGGCGCCGCGGTCGAGGGCCTGTACGGCGTGTCGGTGCTGCCACACCCGTACGCCGAGGGCGCCAACAGCCAGCTCGCCGCCTGGATCGAACGCTACCGCGCGCGCTTCAAGGCCGAGCCCAACGTATGGAGCGTGATGGGCTACACCCTGGCCGACCTCTTCGTACGTACCGCCGAGGCCACCGGCCGCGAACTCACGCCCGAGCGCTTCGCGCGCACCCTCGAAGGCATGGCGTTCACCCGCGACTACTTCGGTAGCCCCGCCTACCGCTTCAGCGCCGACGACCACCTCGGCAACCGCAAGGGCCGCCTCGCCCAGATCCGCAACGGTCGCTGGGAGCTGATCACCGACTACCTGGATTGATGCGCGCGCGTCGAGCCCCGGAGCACCCGGTTCGCAGCTGCCGCAGCGCCTTCAGGCGGGTCCGGGACGAGCGGTGGTTTCTGTAAGAGCGCCGGCAGGCGCGAAACCGGCGGCGCAGTTCTGCACGCGCGTCGTTTTCGAACCGCCGGGTTCGCAGCTGCCGCAGCGCCTACAGGCGGGCTCGGGACGAGCGGTGGTTTCTGTAGGAGCGCCGGCAGGCGCGAATGCCACCGTATCGAAGCTGCGCCCCCCGCGCCGCGCACCTCGCCCGCTGGATGGGTTACGCTTCACGCCATCCGTCGACCGTCCCGCACCCCGATGACGCCTCCCCGCACGATCACCGTCGCCTTCACCGGCGCCTCCGGCCTGCCCTACGGCGTGCGCCTGGTCGAATGCCTGCTGCAGGCGGGCTGCCGGGTGTGGCTGCTGTACTCGCAGGTCGCGCAGATCGTCGCCCGCCAGGAGATGGACTGGAACCTGCCCGCGCGCCCGGCCGAGGTCGAGGCCGAGCTCTCCGCCCGCTTCGCCGCCGCCCCCGGGCAGCTGCGCGTGTTCGGCCGCGAGGAGTGGTTTGCCCCGCCGGCCTCCGGCTCCAACCCGCCCGACGCCATGGTGGTGTGCCCGTGCACCGTCGCCACGCTGGCCTCGATCGCCGGCGGGCTCAGCCAGAACCTCATCGAGCGCGCCGCCGACGTCGTCATCAAGGAAGGCCGCAAGCTCGTGCTGGTGCCGCGCGAGACGCCGTACTCGGCGCTCCACCTCGAGAACATGCTCAAGCTCGCCCGCCTCGGCGTGTGTATCCTGCCGCCCAACCCGGGCTTCTATCACCACCCGCAGACCGTGCAGGACCTGATCGACTTCGTCGTCGCCCGCATCCACGACCAGCTCGGCGTGCCGCACAGCCTGATGGCGCGCTGGGGCGAGGACCGCGAGCGCGCCGGCTGAAGCCCGCCGGCGCGGCTGCGCCTGCCCACCGGAGCGCCCCATGACCCCGCCGCCCGACACCCTCCCGCTGTTCCCGCTCAAGACCGTACTGTTCCCCGGTGGCGTGCTGCCGCTGCGCGTGTTCGAGCCGCGCTACATGGACATGGTCACGCGCTGCATGCGCGAGCACACCCCCTTCGGCGTGTGCCTGATCGCTGCCGGCGAGGAGGTTGGCGAGGCCGCGGTGCCCCACCCCGTGGGCACCGAGGCGCTGATCGAGCGCTGGGACATGGAGCAGCCCGGCGTGCTCGAGCTGCTGGTGCGCGGCGGAAGGCGCTTCCGCATCGTCGACCACGAGCTCGAGCGCGACGGCCTGCTGGTGGGCAGCGTGCGCTGGCTGGAGGAGCCGCCCGCCGAGCCGGTGCCCGCCGCGCAGGCCGAGCTCCTGCCGCTGCTGCGCTCGATCGTCGAGGAGCTCGGCGACCGCCTGCCGCCGCCGCACGACTTCGACGACGCCGCCTGGGTGGGCGCGCGCTACATCGAGCTCCTGCCCATCCCCCTGCTCGCCAAGCAGAAGCTGCTCGAGCTCGACGACATCCTCAGCCGGCTGGAGATCCTGCAACAGTTCCTGCGTGATCACGGTCTGCTGCCGAAGAAGGCCTGACTCACAGGCCCCTGCCGCGCCGATGCACGTGCGAGCGCGCAGCAAGCGTTCGCGGCTGCCGCCGCTCCTACAGGCGGGTCGGGGACGAGCGGTGGTTCCTGTAGGAGCGCCGGCAGGCGCGAAGACGGCGTCCGTCTGCGTCGGCGAGAGTGGTCTCTCCATGGCCTGGTTCGCAGCTGCCGCAGCTCCTACAGGCGGGGCCGGGACGCGCGGTGATTCCTGTAGGAGCGCCGGCAGGCGCGAAGACGGCGGTGGAGTTCTGCGCGCGCGTCGAGCGTCGGAGCGCCGGGTTCGCAGCTGCCGCAGCTCCTACAGGCGGGGTCGGGACGCGCGGTGGTTGCTGTAGGAGCGCCGGCAGGCGCGAACCTTCGGGCGATCACGCCGCGCACACGCCCGGCGCCCGAGCCGCGGCTAGATCGAGCGTGGTGCTGCCGTCCCTGCGTCGAACAGGCCGGGGCGGGCGAGCTCGTCGAGGATGCGCCGCACCGGCGTGGGCAGGGCGGCCTCGGCGTGGGCGCCCAGCGGCAGCCAGCACAGCGCGCCGTCGTCGGCCAGGCCGTGGATCGAATGGGTGTGCAGCAGCAGCGGTTGCAGCTCGAGCACGAAGTGGGTGAAGGCGTGGGTGAGCGGAGCGAGCGGCTGGGGTGCGGCGGTGGCGAGGCCGAAGCGCTGGGCGCTCCAGGCCTGCGCGTCCTCCGCCTCGGCGGGTAATTCGGGCAGCGCCAGCAGACCCCCCCAGATCCCCGCAGGCGGGCGACGCTCCAGCAGCACCGCGCCCTGGTGCAGGATCACCGCGCAGCGCGCGCCGCGCCGCGGCACCACCTTCTTCGGGCGTGCCGCGGGCAGCTCGGCGACGCGCCCCTCGCGGCGGGCGACGCAGTCGTCGTGGAAGGGACAGCGCGCGCAGGCGGGCCGGGCGCGGGTGCACAGCGTGGCGCCGAGGTCCATCTGCGCCTGGATGTAGCGGCCGATGCCGCGCTCCGGCAGCAGCGACTCGGCGAGCGCCCACAGCCGCGTCTCCACCGCCTTCTCGCCGGGAAAGCCCTCGATGCCGAACACCCGGCACAGCACGCGCTTGACGTTGCCGTCGAGGATCGCCACGCGCTCGCCCCGGGCGAAGGCGGCGATCGCCGCGGCGGTGGAGCGGCCGATGCCGGGCAGGCCGGCGATCGCCGCCGCGCTGTGCGGAAACGCGCCGCCGTGCTCGTCCATGATCACCCGCGCCGCGCGGTGCAGGTTGCGCGCGCGGGCGTAGTAGCCCAGGCCGCTCCATAGCGCCATCACGTCCTCGACCGGCGCCGCCGCGAGCGCGGCGACGTCGGGGAAGCGCGCGAGGAAGCGCTCGTAGTAGGGGATCACGGTCTCGACCCGGGTCTGCTGCAGCATGATCTCGGACAGCCAGATGCGGTAGGGGTCGTGGCCGCCCTGCCAGGGCAGGTCGTGACGGCCGTGCTCGCGCTGCCATGCGATCAGCCGGGTGGAGAAGTCGCTCATGTCCGCTATGGTCCCTTGCCTTGCCTTGCCTTGCCCGCGCGCTCGACGCTGCCCGCGCGCGCGGCGATAATCCCGTTTTTATTCCCATTCGAGCAGCGCGGCCCACCGCGCCCGTCCGTCCATGACCCAACAGCAAGCTTCCGGCGAGGACTTCCAGCGCCGCTTCCGCAACGCGCTCGGCATGTTCGCCACCGGCATCACCGTGGTGACCGCGCGTACGCCCGCCGGCGAGCCGATCGGCCTCACGGTCAATTCCTTCAATTCGGTGTCGCTCGACCCGCCGCTGATCGTGTGGAGCCTGGCGAACGAGCTGCCCGGCCGTCCGCTCTTCGAGGGCTGCGAATACTACGCGATCAACGTGCTCGCGGAGGACCAGGCAGACCTGTCACAGCGCTTCGCCAGCCGGCTCGGGGAAAAGTTCGCCGGGCTGGAGTTCGACTCGGGGATCGGCGGCGTGCCGCTGCTCGCGGGCTGCTGCGCGCGCTTTCAGTGCCGCAACACGGTGCGCCACGCGGGTGGCGACCACGTGGTGTTCATCAGCGAGGTGGTCGATTTCGACCGTGCCGAGGAGCGTCTGCCGCTGCTGTACTTCGGCGGCGCCTACCGTCAGCTGCGCGCCTGAAGGCCGCGCTGGCGGCGGGTGGCGGCGCCCGCCCGCCGGCAGGCGCCGCGCCGACCCTGCGCGTGCCGCCTTCTTGCGCGCGGCGATGCTCCGGGCTCAGGCCGATGCCGGCGCCGCGCCTGCGTCTTCCGCCGCGGCCACCAGCTCGACCACGAAGGGCAGCGAGGGGTCGATCGCGAGCATCAGCCATTCCAGCATTCTCTTCAGCGCCTCGGGATTCCCGTCCGCGGCGTGCAGGCACATCGCCTCGCGGCAATAGACCCCGTCGGGCTGGAGGTTCCAGGCGCCTGCGGGCACGATCGCGCAGTCGGCGATGCGGCCCTCGGCGAGGCGGACCCAGCACAGCAGCGCGCCGCGCGCGGTGATCACACGCGCCAGGCCCACCTCCGGCGCGGGCCGGCAGGCGTCGATCAGCGGCGCAACTTCCTCGCTCCCCGGGTGGCGCATCGTGCTCGCGCAGTCGGCCACGTCGATCGCCTTGGCGAACAGGCGTGCCGAGATGCGGTTGCCGCGCTCGAGCAGGATGCGAACCAGCGGCGAGGCGGCGTGGCGCGCGAGCGGTCCGGTCTCGGCGGCCTCGCCTGCGTAGCGCGGATGGTGGATGAACTCCGCGTTCGGCCAGGTGCCCACCGCGGTGGCCCAGGCATCGGCGCTGAGCGTGCCGAGCAGCGCGGTGCGCCGCTCCGGCGGAACGGTGGACGGGCCCTGGGCGATCAGCTCGCCCAGCACCGAGCTCAGGCTGCCGCCGCCGGCGAGGCGGTCGAGGAACTCGCCGATCCCGTGCGGCATGCGGATCTGGTTGAAGAAACCGGCGAGCAGCTCGCGCGCGACCAGGTCGAGCACCTCGCCGCCGAGCAGGAAGTCGTTCTCATGCTCGCCAGCGTGGAGCAGACGGCGGTGGAATTCGCCGTAGCGGTTGGTGCGCGGCTCGAAGCCGAGCGAGGGTGGCCAGTCGACCAGCAGCCGGCGCAGGTGCATGTCGATCATCTCGGCGGCCAGGCGGCGCTCGGTGCGCAGGCGCTCCGCCTTCTCCGGCGGCGGCTCGCCCGCGGCCAGCGCGCAGGCGAGCGCGAGCGCGTGCGCGTGGGCCTGCGGGCTGTGGCTGGCGTGCTGGCGCAGATGCTCGACACCCTCCGCGGGCGCCATGCCGATGACCGCGCCGCCCATCCATGCGCGCTCGGGAAGATGCAGCGACACCGCCAGGATCTTGCCCCCGGCATGGGTGGCGAGGACCCGGATCGGATCGTCGCCGCTGCTGTCCTGTGTGCTCATGTCGTCGCTCGTCTGCATTCTTGGATCAATTTGGAGAATACCCGTATCGGGGAGGTTTGTTGTTCGCGGGGAAGGATGTGCATCGACGGTGCCCGCCGTCGGTATGAAGAAGCGCGAGCGTGCATTGCTGCGCACGCCCCAGAATCCGCGACAGTGCTAGAATCCGCCGCGTAGAACGGACCTTCCGGAACTCCCACTCACACACCAATCGAGGAAAAGCATGAACAAAGGTGAATTCGTCGAAGCCCTGGCCGACCGTCTGGATGTGCACCGCGCCCAGGCCGACCGCGCGCTGTCCGCCGTGCTCGACATCATCGCCGAGCAGCTCGCCAAGGGCGAAAAGGTTGCCTTCACCGGTTTCGGCTCCTTCGAGGTGTCGCAGCGTGCCGCTCGCACCGGTCGCAACCCGCAGACCGGCGCCACCATCGAAATCGCCGCCTCGAGCGTGCCCAAGTTCACCGCCGGCGCCACGCTGAAGGCCGCGGTCAACAAGTAAGCGCGCACCGAAGCCGTCGCGGCGCGTCTGGCGCCGTGGCCAGCGGGCCTGTTCCGGATGCTGCCGGGGCGGGCCCGTTTTCATTCCGGCCTTGCGCTCTGCCGAACTCGGCGCAAGAAGCGGCCCGCGCAAAATAAACCGCGACAGCCTGTCGCCCAGCCGGTATACTGCCTGTCGTTGTGCAATGCAGCAACAGGGCCGAGAGCAATACCGCCGCGTCGAGGGACGCGATCCGGAGCGGCCCGAGGGACTGTAACCACAGCCCCATCGCCTCCGACCTCCCGTCGCCGACACTCCGTCGGGTTTTCCATTCGTTCTTCCGATCGTCTGGCATCGTGACAACCGGTTGGTGCCGATGCGCGGTCTTTCCTGGCGCCCATGCGGTGCCGGATCGGCCGGCCACGCCCATCGCGCGTCCCGTCGCCCTTGCGACGCCTCGTGCCGTTCCTGTCCGCAGGCGCGGCGCGGCGTGATGTCATCACGACCCGCCTGCAGCGGGTCCGAATCGTTCCGCCCGCCCATTCCCGCGCGGCGGACAGCAAGACAGGAAGAAGCATGAACTTCGAAAACCTCGGCCTCGCCGAAGAGCTCCTCAAGGCCGTCGCCAGCACCGGCTACACCACCCCGACGCCGGTGCAGCAGCGCGCCATCCCGGCGGCGATCGCCGGCCGCGACCTGCTCGTGTCCAGCCACACCGGCAGCGGCAAGACCGCCGCCTTCACCCTGCCCGCCCTGAACAGGATCATCGATCGCCGTCCGGCGCCGGGCAGCGGTCCGCGCGTGCTGGTGCTGACCCCCACCCGCGAGCTCGCCCAGCAGGTCGAGAAGGCGGTGCAGACCTACGGCAAGGCCCTGCGCTGGCTCAACACCGCCTGCCTGGTCGGCGGCGCGCCGATGTTCGCGCAGATCAAGCAGCTGCAGCGCCAGTGCGACGTCGTCGTCGCCACCCCCGGCCGCCTGCTCGACCACCTCAACCGTCGCAAGATCAGGCTGTCGGACGTCGAGGTGCTGATCCTCGACGAGGCCGACCGCATGCTCGACATGGGCTTCGCCGAGGACATCGACGCGATCGTCGCCGCCACTCCGGGCAAGCGCCAGACCCTGCTGTTCTCGGCCACGCTCGACGGCGTGGTGGGCAACATGGCGACGCGCATGACGCGCGACGCCGAGCGCATCGAGATCGAGGTCGCCCAGGAAGACCGCGGCCAGATCGAGCAGCGCCTGATGTTCGCCGACGACCTCGGCCACAAGAACCGCCTGCTCCATGCCCTGCTCGGCGACGACGGGATGAACCAGGCGGTGGTGTTCACCGCCACCAAGAAGAGCGCCGACGAGCTCTCGCTCGCGCTGCAGGAGAAGGGCATCGCCGCCGCCGCGCTGCACGGCGACATGCACCAGACCCAGCGCAACCGGACCCTCGACCGCCTGCGCCAGGGCCGCATCGGCGTGCTGGTGGCGACCGACGTGGCCGCCCGCGGCATCGACGTCGCCGGCATCAGCCACGTCATCAACTTCGACCCGCCGCGCCAGGCCGAGGACTATGTCCACCGCATCGGCCGTACCGGCCGCGCCGGCCGCGACGGCATCGCGATCACGCTGTCGGGTCCGCGCGAGACCGGGCTGATCCGCGCGATCGAGCGCTTCACCGGCGACCGCCTCGCGGTGCATACCATCCCCGGCATGGAGCCCTCGCCGCGCAAGCCGGCCGGACCGCGCCCGGGTGGCAACGGCGGCCGCCGCTTCGGCAGCGGCGCCAAGCCGGGCGGCGGCAGCTACGGCCGTCCCGGCGGCGATGCGCGCCGCAGCGGTGGCGGCTTCAGCCGCGACGGCCATCCCTCGCGCAGCGAGCGCAGCCACGGCGACCGCCGCTCGCGCGGCTGATCCGGCGGGGCCGGACAGGGCCTGATGCAACGACGAAGACCGCGACGGAAGTCGCGGTCTTTTTCCGTTCACCCGCGCTGCGGCAGGGCGTGCGCGCCTTCGATCCGGCCGCGGGGCCGGGGTGGCGTTCGCCGTCCCGTTCGCGCCTGCCGGCGCTCCTGCACAAACGACCGAGCGCCCCGGCTCGCCCGTAGGAGCTGCGGTAGCTGCGAATTCGGCAATCGGAAGAAATGACGCGCATACCGCACCGCACCCCCGCCTTCGCGCCTGCCGGCGCTCCTACATGAACCGCCGCGCCTCCGCCCTCTGTAGGAGCGGCGGCACGTCCCCATGGGCACGC
>Ga0116151_10000298_pt1 | contig 44858 bp, 38 predicted proteins | sample AD_UKC117_MetaG_FD_89893 | JGI IMG/M metagenome (GOLD analysis project Ga0116151, IMG submission 89893) | Active sludge microbial communities of municipal wastewater-treating anaerobic digesters from Hong Kong - AD_UKC117_MetaG | ecosystem: Engineered > Bioreactor > Anaerobic > Digestate...
CGCCCGGGTTATTACGTAAATCCAGAATAAGTGATTTTACCCCTTTTTTCTCGAGATCCAGAAGAGCTTTTCTTACATCTAGATGTGTATCACTATAAAAATTTGTAATTTTGAGATAACCGCTTTTTGGCTTCTCTTTGATTATGCCGTATTTCACAGCACTCACTTTCACAGGAGCTCTTTTTATGGAAAAATTCAGAAGCTCAGGATATCCTTCTCTCTTTACCTTTAGTTGGACTGTTGTTTCAGGTTTTCCTTTAATATTCTTTATAACATCGTTTATATTATCGGGTCTGACAACGGTGTCGTCAATTTGTACTATTCTGTCACCAGCCTGTATGCCTGCCCGTTTAGCAGGACTCTCGTCAATTGGGCTTATTATTACTATCTGATTATCTTTAGTCGTAATTTCTATGCCAACACCTACAAATTCTCCGGTTACCTGATGAAAAAATTCACTGTACTCTTTTTCATCCAGAAATCGGGAATATGGATCCTCAAGAGAAGAGACCATTCCGTCAATTGCACCGTAAAACAGCTTTTTGGGTCCTGCTTCTTCGACATATTCAAGCTTTATGGTTTGATAAACAAAATGGAAAAAATCCAGATATTTAAAAGAGGGATCCTGTGCGGAATTTACAAACGAGAGATTCGTACCCATGAAAAAGCCCAAAAAAAAGATAAACAGGGTTAAATAGATTTTACGTTCACTGAGAAATTTCTTCATATTACATCCTTACTAATCAACACGGCATATTTTATCTATTCGCCGCAGATACACTGGTTTATTTTTCAAAAAGCTTATTATACTTATCCGGATCATCTTTTTTTAACACGCTAAAAATCAAATCAGCTGAGAGGCCAAAATCCGTAGCAACCGACGACATAATATCCCTGCGAGAAGATGATGTTAACTCACGCGAAAAGCTTGTAATAAACTCCTTCTCATAATAGTAAGCCCATACCAACCGTAATTCCGGTTTACCTATCGACGGCTCACCAGAACATGAAATTATTAACAGTGTTAAGACAATAAAAAAAACAAAATGTTTCATCTATAATTTTAGCTCCAATCTTTTCATTAGGAAATGCCTATGAAAACACCTTAAGATAACTCTCTTAAGGTGTTTTCATAAAACAACAACCTTTTTAAGATAAATTCTCAGGTTTTATAATTTTGTACAAGATACTGCAACAATCGGAGTACGATACTCTTTTCTTGCCTGGTCGATCCAGTAAAAAAATAGATAATTATCATAAAATGCAAAAAAAACAGGCAAGTCATCAATCTTTATTGCATCACTAACACCCTGATCTAAATATGCGTCTATATTTAATACACCTAATTGATCCGGTATCAGGGATAGTAAATCCGTAAAACTATCCGCAACCTCAGTCTTGTACATCTTTCCATTTAACCATAAACCGAAGCAAACAATATCATTACCTGCGCGTGAAAGATCATTTGGAAGCCTGATCGAAGCATCACCGTTAACATCATCAGTATCATCAATACGTGTATTATCGGTACCGCCTACAGCAGTTCCGTTAACAGAAAAAGATGCTGTTTCGTATGGTTCTGCATCTTCAGGAAATTCTCCAAGAGCAGCTGCTTCTTCCATTATTTTCACAGATTCACTTTTCTCATCTCCGCTGCTGCTTCCTCCACAAGAAAACAGATAACAACACAGCACTAAAACTGAACAAAATCTAACCTTTTTTAAAATTTGAGATTTCATAAGACCTCCAACCACCTTAATGTTTTGTTAACAGCAAAACTACTTTGCTTCTGAAAATAAAAAAATTTTTTTTGTATTTACCGTATTGAACTACCAACCAAAACGATAAATTTATACAAACTTCAATTACCCACATAATCAAGCCTTTTTTCAACAAAAAAAGGAGCCCATTGGGCTCCTTTTTTGTTAAATATTGTTTTTCTGTTTTACATAACACTAAAGAGCATCTCGCCGTAAGTTGGCAAAGGCCAGTACTCGGAATCAACAAGGAGTTCCAGACGATCAAAATCTAAACGAAGATCATTCATTGCCGTTACAACATTATCCCTGAAGGCTGCGGCCTGTTTTGGCACATCATCAATAGCGAGAGTTTGTTCTATTGCCTTATCAAGAACAGCTATTTTTTTCTTTGCCGATGAGGCAAGATCCGACACTTCAATTATTAAGGATTCCTGAGCTTCAAGCGTAGCAGCAATACCGGTAGCTTTTACAGCGTTAATTGAATGTGCCAAATCTGTAATAAATCTAAACGTCGACGGTAAAAGATCCCTTTTTGCAAGCTCTAACGCAGTCATAGCCTCTATTTTAATCGTGTTAACATAGTGTTCCAATAATATCTCATAACGGGCATGGCACTCCCTCTCGGATAACACCCCCATGTCGCTAAACATTTTTACATTTTTTGGGGCAATCAAAGCCAGTTTTGCATCCACAAGATTTCTGTGGTGAGGAAGCCCTCTTTTCTCGGCCTCTTTAACCCAGTCTTCCGAGTATCCATTACCATTAAAAATTATACGTCTATGTTCCTTCATATATTCAACAATGATTTTTTGAACTTCGGCCTTAACATCAGAAGCACTCTCAAGCCTATCGGCAACTTCGCTAAAGACTTCGGCAATTGCAGCGTTAATAACAAAATTTGGTCCCGCAATCGACTGTGAAGACCCAGGCATACGAAACTCAAACTTATTACCGGTAAAAGCAAACGGAGACGTTCGGTTACGATCGGTTGTATCCTTGTCCATGTCAGGTAAAGTCGAAGCACCGAGGCGCATCTGCTCAGCAGAGATACAAGATGAAGCGCAGCCCTTCTGAACGATCTGATTTATAATGTCTTCAAGTTGAGCTCCGACAAAAATTGAAATAATCGCAGGCGGAGCCTCATTAGCACCAAGACGGTGATCATTACCCGGTACAGCTGCCGAAGATCGAATCGCGTCCGCATATTTATCAACAGCACGCATTACAACCGAAAGCATCAACAGGAATTCGTCATTTTTATGTGGAGCGTTCCCAGGATTTGTTAATAGACGGCCAGTGTCGGTTCCCATAGACCAGTTATTGTGTTTACCCGATCCATTTACACCGGCAAAAGGTTTCTCATGAAGCAGACAAGCCAGATCATGACGTGCCGCAACTTTTTTAATGGTTTCCATTAAAAGCTGATTCTGATCGGTACCCACATTAGTTGTACAGAAAATAGGCGCGATCTCGTGTTGTGCCGGAGCGACTTCATTATGTCTTGTTTTAGAAGGTATTCCCAACTTCCAAAGCTCCTGATCCAGGTCGATCATAAAATCCATAACACGTACTTTTATCGCCGTAAAATACTGATCATCCATATCTTGACCCTTTGAAGGAGCAGCGCCAAAAAGCGTTCGTCCACAATACTTCAGATCCTTGCGTGCATCAAACATATCTTTATCTATAATGAAATATTCCTGCTCGGCACCGACATAGGTAATAAGTTTTTTTGATTCATTATCTCCAAGAGCACGTAAAACACGCATGCCCTGTTTGTTTATGGCATCCATCGCACGCAAAAGAGGAGTCTTCTTATCGAGCGCCTCTCCGGTATAAGAAGCGAAAGCCGTCGGAATACAGAGTGTATTGTCCTTAACAAAAGCTGGTGAAGTACAGTCCCATATTGTATAACCGCGTGCTTCAAAAGTGGCTCTTATTCCTCCGTTTGGGAAGGAAGAAGCATCCGGCTCGCCCATAATCAATTCTTTTCCCGAGAACTCAAGAATAACACGGCCATCACCTGTTGGCGAAATAAATGAGTCATGTTTTTCAGCGGTAATACCAGTCATTGGCTGAAACCAGTGAGAAAAGTGAGTCGCTCCCTGCTCAAGAGCCCAATCTTTCATTACACTCGCAACTACCTCTGCGACATCAGGAGCCAACTTTTCATTATTATCTATCGTTTTTTTAAGCGCCTTGTAAGTGGCCTTGGGAAGCATCTCACGCATAACAGCATCATTAAAAACCTTTACTCCAAAAATATTGCTAAAATTTGACATATTCAGCACCTCTAACCTGTAAATTTCTACTTAAAGCTTCAAGCAAACATGATGTACCTATCAACTTTAACCATGTTTTTCGCAATACCATTTTATACTTTTTGGTACAATTAAGCTGTTATTTAACATTGGTTTAATAATTGCTATAATTATGCCCGATTTTAATATGATTTGACTTGTATGAATTAAACATCTTTATATCCGTTGTTATCCATGAGATTTTAAACAAGTGATTAACATCAACCTAGATTTAAAAATGAGAGGAGAGGTTCTTAATCTATAGATTCTCACAGTTTATATCAAAACTATAGAATGAATTAAATGCTTGAGAAGCCTTGTCTTTTATTTATGATATGCGCCTTGGCAAATTCTGAAATATGAAATAACTACTGTTTATGCTTATTAAATTCCTGAAAATTCATCAAATAAACAACTTTTTTTCTTAAAAATAAAGAGCCTCCATAAATTTACAGAGGCTCTTTTTTTGATTATTATATACTTTTACAACACCTTTCAATCACAACAAATCAATCTTCAACAGGATAACCGCTAAATTTTTCAGTATATTCAGAATAGGTTATAACAAAAGTATACTTTTTATCTTTCTTTGGCGCTTCCAGATATTCCTCATAGATGTAAGTCTCATAAACCCCCTCGATAGCTACATCAAATTGAAGAAAGCCTCCCTCCAGTTTCAAATCTTTATATTCTGATATAGTATTAGCAATCACGTCTCCCATATTTTGATCAGCAAATTTAACATTGAGAAAATCATAATCCGTCATATTTGATATACGACCTTGAGCCTTATCCTCATCATCCTCACACCCAGCAAAGCTTAAAACAAAAAACAGCAAAAACAGAATCACTCCTAACTTTTTTAACGCAACTTTCATTTCGTTAATCCCCCTTTATTTTGACTTAAGGAAGCAACAAAAAAATAATTCTCACGTTAGCAATTCAGCACACACCGTTTAAGAACTTATTAAAACACTTAGCAGTTATTTCTTCATATTTTCCTTAGTTGTAAGCAATTTTTATAAAAGCAATATATAACATAATCTATATATAAGCAGTATTTATTTATTGTCAACCGACATCAGCTAACTTTTTAAAAAAATTTGAATGATTTTATACTCTACACGTCATCTCGCATATATGCCGCATAACGTCTTTTCATTGATTTTAATTAGTACTAACGTGTGGATAAAAATTACACACTCAAAACTATTTTAAAATAATACTTCAACAAGAAAGAGAAAAAGGTTAGTTTTTTATTTTACAACCAGGAGTTTTAGTCTGCCTTAATCATATTTATTTCTTCCAGCCTTTTTATTGACAAGCAAAGCTCAATAACAATCATTGATCTAACAAAGATTATACTATCCTCTTATGGAACAGATATGCACAAAGCCAATCAATTATTGAAAGAAATATTCGGTTACTCCTCTTTCAGGCCTGTTCAACAACAGGCTATAAAGTCTGTTCTGGACAAACATGACACGATCGCGATTATGCCAACCGGTGGCGGCAAATCACTCTGTTACCAGATACCGGCACTGATCTTTAACGGCTTGACTCTTGTTGTATCACCGCTTATTTCATTAATGAAAGATCAGCTTGATCAGCTTTTAGAACTGGGAATCGAAGCCGGAATGCTTAACAGCACTCTAAGCGACGATGAATACGCGCAAACAGTGTCACGAATCAAAGAAGGAAAAATCAAAATCCTCTACTGCGCACCCGAAACCCTTTTGCAACAAAGAACAATTAACCTGCTGGACAGTACAAAACTATCTTTAATAGCCGTAGACGAAGCACATTGTATTTCTGAATGGGGTCATGACTTTAGACCCGAATACCGCCGCATTGCTGAAGTCAGGTCGCGTTTTAATGACGCAGTATGCATTGCCCTTACGGCAACCGCAACAGACCAGGTTCGTCTGGACATCGCATCGCAACTAAAGATAAAACCCGATTCGGTCATGGTAGCCTCGTTTGATCGACCTAATCTTTTTATTGATGTTATCCCCAAAACAGATCCACAGAAGCAGGCAATCGACTTTATACAGCAATTTAGCGGACAACCTGGAATTATTTACTGTTTCTCAAGACGGCAAGTCGATGAGCTCTCAGAGTATTTAAATAATAATGGCATCAATAACCGTCCCTATCATGCTGGTCTTACCGATAACGAGCGGCAAACAAATCAAAACCTTTTTCGAAACGATGATATAAACATTATAACAGCAACTGTGGCATTTGGCATGGGCATTAACAAACCTGATATTCGTTTTGTTCTTCATTATGATATGCCGCAAAACATAGAAAGCTACTATCAGCAAATTGGTCGAGCCGGGCGAGACGGCCTTCCTGCCCATTGCCGTCTGCTTTTTGGATACGGCGATATAAACAAGATCCAGTTTTTTATTAATCAAAAGAATGACTCAGAAAAAAAAACAGCTTACAACAAATTGAATGACCTATTGAGCTTTCTCGAAAAAAGAGAGTGCAGACGCGTGCCTCTTATGACCTATTTTTCAGAAAAACCGTCATCCCAAAAATGTGACAATTGCGATAATTGCTTAACTCCTCCTCCTGATGAAAAGGAGTACACTATTCAGGCTCAAAAGTTCTTATCTTGCATAATAAGGCTTGATCAACGCTACGGAGCTTCGCTCATTATTGATGTGCTGCGCGGCTCTAAATCAGAAAAGGTCAAGAAATCTGGCGCATTAAATATATCAACTTATGGAATCGGATCCGAGCTTTCCAAGTCTGAATGGATGAACCTGTTTAGACAGATGAGTTCTAAAGGTCTTTTAAAAGTTAATACAGAAACAGGCTCCCTAATTGTAACAAAAGTGGGTGCGGATATTTTAAAAGGTAAACAAAAATTTTATGGATATATCACACCGGCTGCATCACCAAAAGCTTCCGTAAAAAAAAGTTACCTGCAAAACAGTGAACTTTTCGAACAACTTCGTACTCTCCGAAAACAGATAGCCGATGCCGACGGAGTTCCCCCATACACAGTATTTCCTGACAAAACTCTTATCGAGATGACACAGTTTCTTCCACAAGATCCAGATGACCTTCTTATGATATACGGAGTGGGTCACAACAAACTGCAAAAATTTGGAAATCAGTTTTTAGATATAATTAAAAAATTCTGCATCAATAATCCAAGCAACAACCACCAAAGAATTACAGCAAATAATAAGAACAGGAAAGAATCAGCACACAGCATAAGCTCCAAAATGTACCAAGCCGGTACACCTGTCCATGAAATTGCTCAAAGATTATCCATCCAGACCAGTACGGTAATCGACCATCTTTATAAATGGATATCCGAAGATAACCCTCTCGACTGTGAGGCTCTTTTAGACGAGTTTAATATTTCGGAAGAGCTCTGTTTCAGAGTTCACTCTCTTTTTGAAAAACATGGTGTTTTCAAGTTAAAACCGGTTTTTGAAGAAGCCGCAGGCGAGATAGATTACGAAATACTGAAAATATTGCGGTTATGGTATATTACCGGCAAAAACTCATAATAGAAAACTTCGAATAATTACCTTTTCTGGAACGGCTATGTCGTTTAAAGCCAAATTAAAGTTATTTTTTAAAGACTGCCAATAGTTCCCAACATATAATCATACCGATAAGTGACAATTATTTCCTATAATTAAAATTTTTGAATATTAGCGTAGTTTAATATAAAAATACTTGAAAGCTGTTTCGAATTATCTAATATATACACCATTCTGCTCCATAAAGGTATAAAAATGAAATCTCTAAAATTTGTAAAAATTCATGGAATCGGTAACGACTACATTTATATAGACGGAATCAATTCAACAATAAACAAGCTCTCCGACTTATCAATTAAAATAAGCGATCGCCATTTTGGTGTTGGGAGTGACGGATTAATAGCCTTACTTCCCTCTCAAAAAGCAGATTTCAGAATGCGTATGTTTAATGCCGATGGAAGCGAGGCCGAAATGTGTGGTAACGGCATACGAGGGCTTGCCAAGATGATTCATGATCACGGCTTTTCAAAAAAGAAACAACTCACTATCGAAACACTTGCGGGAATCATGGAACTGGAACTTACTCTAAAAGACAACAAGGTGTCCATGGTCACAGTAGATATGGGAGAACCCATTCTTGAAAGAGAAAAAATCCCGATGATAGGTGAACCCGGCCATGTAATCGAAGAAACAATCGAACTGGAAGATTCTGTCAAGTTTGAGTTAACTGCTGTATCTGTTGGAAACCCTCACGCAATAATATTCGTTGAAGATGTTGATAATTTTCCTATCGAGAAATATGGCCCATTGATCGAAAAGCATCCGCTTTTCCCTTCACGAATAAACGTTGAATTTGTTAAAATCTTATCTTCTAACGAAGCAAAACAGCGCACATGGGAACGCGGTTCTGGTGAAACAATGGCTTGCGGCACAGGAGCAACAGCTGTAACTGTTGCCGGTGTTTTGACCGGTCGTTTGGACAGTCAGTCTACGATTCATCTTTTAGGGGGCGATCTTATGATCCGCTGGGATAAACAGACCAACCATCTCTTTATGACTGGTCCCGCAACAGAGGTTTTTAAAGGGGAGTGGTATTACTGACAACTATTGAAGTTTTCACCACATTTTATTCTTCTGAATCAGAAGCTTCACCATTTTGATAAATAGTTTTATTAATAACTGCACCCGATTCATTATAATTTTGCCAGGTACCATGACGTTTGCCTTGTTTAAAAAAACCTTCCAAAATTCGATTACCCTTTTTATCCCAGTAAACCGCTATTCCATGGTAGATTATTTTGGTATCATTTTTGAAGGAAGCAATTTCGCAAAACGGTTCACCATTGCGATACCAGATCTTTGTAAAACCCGACTTCTCACTGAACTGAATCCATATATCGTCTTTTTCATTATAAACTGCTGAGGGCGGGATATTGCCCGGCCTCTGAAACGAAGGAAGCAACATTATTTTAATTTCATGCTTTACGGCTTGTCCGTTATCATATTCAATAACATCAAGCAGACGCCCCCGAGAATCATAACGCGTCATTTTTCCATGAAGATAGCCGGCTTTATACTGTGCGGTTATCGCGCGAGAACCGTTTTTATAGTAACCAGAGGCATTACCTTCAAGGTATCCGTTCTTATAATTTATAACAGCCAGCCGCCCTCCACCGGGATAAAAACGGATCCACCTTCCATAAAAAAGATACCCCTCCTCTTTTTTATTCGCAGGCCCCCGAGCTATAATATTTTTTTCACTATTATATAAAGTTAATACCTTATTTGACTCGAATTTTTCATATTTAGAAGCCAGATCCAGGCTTTTAAACCAGAGAGGGTAAAAATCTGTAAAATCACGAATTAATGACAGTTGACGCGAATCAGCGCCAATTGCTGTAATAGAGGGGATAAATAACAAAAAGACAACTAAAGCGAAATAATTAACAAAACCAGACAGCTTAATAAAGGTCTTACTCATTTATTATTGTCTTTTCCCAAAGATTACGGTTAGAAATGCCATTTTCAAGGAAAGCCACACTCTTTATTTCATTATAATTTGCGGTAATACTCTTTTCAACAGCCTTTTTAAAATTACCTTCAGATTCAGGCAAAATAGGAGTCTCGGGATTCAAAGTTTCAAGACGAATATCAATATAACACTCTGAGCCATGAATCCACACTTTTCTGATATTAAACTCTATCGGAACAACCATTCTTGTGTTTTCATACTTTGATCCGCGTACTATTTCTGCTACTATAAACTCAATAGTTTTTTCTTTAGAATTTTCAAGCTCTACTAATCGAGTCTCTTCTAAAATTTCGCCTTTTACTCCTGGAAGATATATTGTAATATCTTCCCGTTTTTCCATCACAGGAAATGAAGGATAAATATCAAAAATATTTTTTTCAACATGGAAACAGTATAAAAAATAGTTCAAAATCAACATCAACGAAACCATTAAAAGAAAAAATCGATTACGTTCACGCAAATCACGACGTATAAGAATACGATAATCCTTGATTTTATTCATGATAACTTTATAATATTTCATCTATAACTCCAGAGCGGGAAAAACCCTTCATTTTTAGCAATTTAATACTAAATAACATTTGCAAAGCGAATTTATTGTCAAACTTTTATTTATTCTTGAAAAATATGCCTCTAATTTTATAGCCTGATTTCAACACGAATTGGAGCAAGAACATGAAAAAAGACATACTGCCAAAACCTTATCAGATACCCAAAATGGGTACATCCGGACTTAGACTCAAACAGGAACAATATAATAGAGCCGGCTTTCTTGAGCAATTTACCGAAGGCATTGCCAGATATTTCAAAGAGATAACATCTACTACAAAAATTGCTGAAAACAATACACATCTGCTTCTTGGAGGAGATCCAAGAGAGGGCAACAGCGAACGTATTAAAACAATGGCTTGTATACTAACAGCACACGGTTTTACAGTCATTGTTCCTGAAAATGGGTTGGCATCAACCCCTGCCATGAGCCACGCCATTAGACATCTTAAAACTATCGGAGCAATAATCCTTACAGCCAGCCATAATCCTTTTACTGATGTGGGAATTAAAATTAATACTGCAAATGGAGCTCCTGCATTAACCGACTGCACCGAGCGCATCAACGAGTTCCAGAATGACGTTCAAGATTATCTTACTCAAGACTACGAAACTGCTCTAACAGAAGGATTAATAAAGACGATAGATATTATTTCAATGTATGCCGATCTTCTTGATAAGATGTTCAGTTTCAAAGATATGCGCGAAAAGATTGAAGACAACCCTGTTTCGGCCGTTTTTGATTCTATGAACGGAGCAGCCGGGCCTTTCGCGCGTGAGGTTTTTGTTAACAGGCTTGGTCTTGATCCTTTAATGCTTCGCGAAGAACCTCGCACCGACCTTGGGGGATTTGATGACAAAGGTGAACCAAAACATCCTGAGCCCGATTTCGATTATGTATCCGATTTAATAAACCATAACAGCACCAACCAGTTTTCCATCGCAGCAGCATGGGATTCTGATGTAGACAGACGTCTTGATGGTGGTTCAGGTTTCTTTCTGGAATCTGCGGACGAATTTGCGATATTTGCGCGTTACAGCCACCTTATTAACATACAATCCATGTTTAACGACACAATATACTTTTGCCGATCAACTGTTACATCACATGCTATCGACCTTATGAGTAATGAGCTAACAGCAATATTCAAAGATAAAACTATAAAAACTGTTCAGACTCCTACCGGATTTAAATGGATCGCGGAATTAGGCAACTGGGGAGTAGAAGAGAGCAACGGTGTTGGAAACCCCGCGCTTAGAGAAAAAGACGGTATTTTTGCTACGGTTTTTTTATTAAAAATAATTCTGGAAACAGGAAAAACCCCTCTGCAACTTATGGAAGATATATGGCAAGATCATGGCCGTGTTTACTTTACACGAGGAGAAGTATCGGGATCTGATCCTATTGAAAAAGAGGCTTTAATCAATATTCTTAATGGGGCGCAATCGCAAATCGGAAACAAGTTCGGCACGCTAACCCTTGAAAATGCGGGTTCATGGGATTATAAACATCCTGAAACTGGCGAAATTGCGGAAAAGAACGCAGCCTATTATTTTGAATTTAGCGATGGCAACAGCATCAAGGCAAGATTTTCAGGAACAGGTTCAGGCGGATACACCCTTCGAGTATATTGCTCAAAATTTGACAAAAACTACTCAATTCCCAAAACCACAATAGTTCAACCTATGAAAGATGCGTTTGATGCCTTTCTTCAAAATGGTGGATTTAAAGGTAAAAGTGATAAATATACAGATAGCAACCAGCCCGATATCTATTAGAAGGGAACTTCGAAAAATTACCATTTCCAGAACGGCTATGCCGTTAAAAGTCCATTCATAAAAGAATTTTTCGCATTTCACATGAGAAAGGAGACTCTAACTGCATAGTCTCCTTCTCATTTTAAACATAATCAAAAAAATAGTGGCTAACAAACCCGATTTTTCTAAAAAAAAATTCAAATTTTCAATTTTTTTCAGTCTATAGGTATATAAACTATACTGGAGAAATAAAATGGAAAAAAACGACATCCGCACATCAATCGATGTAGGCACAAAATGGCTGGAAAAAATTGAAGAATACTCAAAGGCCAAAAAAATAAGCATTTCAGATGTTATTAACAGCGTTTTGGACAAATACATGAAGGAGTTGGCTGATAAACCGGAGACATATAACCGGGCAATGAAGTACCAAGCACGCGGAACCGATTACCAATCGGTACATATCAGACTGTCGTTTATATCATACAGTCGTTTAAGAGATGTAATGCTTGTTTTTCGTTATAGCCTTTCATATATGCTATCATTAGCAATGGAATTTTTTGATGAATATATGAACGAGAGTGAAAAAGAATTTTTTCCACCCTCATTCCACTGTAGTATTATTTCTAGTACTTCTGTTCCCAAGTTTTTCTCTAATTACTGGCACTTTCCACCAGAAGAGCACTTACTTTATGAAAAGCCCTTTGAAGCTGGCTAATAATCAGAAGAAATCACCATACAACGACAATTTTTACCACATACGGCTCATATAAGGGTAAGGATTGATCGGAACATTACCAAGACGAACCTCATAATGGAGGTGATTACCCGTAGAAGCACCGGTATGACCTACATAACCGATAACCTGCCCCTTTTTTACATAATCATCAGTTTTTACAATAATACTGGACTGATGCGCGTAAAATGTCTTAAACCCATATTTATGCTGCACGCGCACCATCTTTCCGTAGCCGCCACCCCAACCGACCATGATTACTTTACCAGGTGCTGTCGCACGAATAGGCGTTCCCTCTGGTGCCGCAATATCAATGCCGGTATGAAAATCCCTTCCAGTTCCAAATGGAGATCTTCTCCAACCGAAAAGCGAGGTAATGTGGCCTCTATTAGGTATTATCGAAGGAGTATCGTTGATTACCTGACTTCGCACATCAACAAAATTTCTTACTGTTTTAACGGTATTTGTCGCGCATGCAATATCGCTTTGAAGCTTTTTTAATTCAAAAACTTCTGATGGAAGAACCTTTTTCAAATGAGCAAGTTCCTCTTCTGAAACAGCATCATAGTTCTGCACCATAGACCATATTTCTGAAATATCCTCAGAACCGGCAGCCATTTCATACAAATCCTCTATTTCCGGACGAATCTCAGACATAAGCTGAGAAACCTCTTTTGTCATCTTTTCATAACTTTTTAACTGATTATGAATTTCCCGATAATTTTCAATTAATTGTTCTTCTTCGCTCTTAATCTGATTATTTTTCATATAAGCAAACGACGAAGTCGTAACAACTGTCATAAAAAGCACAACGAAAAATGAAATTGTAAATTTGGATATCTGAAAATTAAATATTTTCTTCTCATCATGCGGTATAAACATAATGGTCATTTTTTCGTGCCCATGTTCTAAAAATGATGACCACTTTTTGGCAATTTTTCGTCTTAGAACATGCCGCTTCTCGACAATTTTTCTTTTTACGGAATACAGCATAAATTGCCCTCCCTTTTGTGAAATTATTACATCTTTTAACTAAAAAATGGTGTAAACTTAATTAACCCTTCAATTAACACTTTTTGGCAAGTTTTTTCCTTATATATTTCAAAATTTTATCTCTTTAAGGCTTTTATTCCAAATAAAACCGGTAAGTCCTTAAAGGGCAACATTGTGATTATCTCATTAAATCGATTCAAATCAATAAAAGCGCTTCCATTTTCCCATTCAACATAAGCCCAATCATCTGGTATGTCTGCAAATTTTACTTTGGTCAAAGCAAACGGAGCACCATCATTAACCGCTTTTTCACTACTTTTTTCTATTTCTTTCTTTATTGTCGGTTGATAACCAACATTTCCCCACCTACGTTTTGCATTTGCCAATTTATAGGCACTATCTTTATACTGTATATAGTTAAACAGATACGGAATTTTTTTTGATCGATAACTTAACAGGCCGATTTTTCTTTCAGATCGAGAGCCACGGCTCTCATAACGGATTTTATAAACAAGTTCATCTTTTACCAACTCTATTTCTTTTTCCCCCGAAGCCAATCGATCACTTTTGTTTTCTGTCCAAACAAAAAAAACCGAAACCATAATCATTGATAAAACCAACATTCTAAGACTACCCATAGGCACCCCATCATTTTAACTTACTTAATTATCAAATATTTGACATATTATACAAACAGAAGTTTCATTGCCATCAAAAAAAGATTTGTTAGTTACTAGGAGATTTCAATGAAAGAAAAACATATTTGGTGGAAACACGGAGTTATTTATCAAATATACCCCAGAAGTTTTTATGATTCTAATAATGATGGCATTGGAGACATAAAAGGAATTACTCTAAAACTTGATTATCTAAAAGAACTTGGAATATCAGGCATCTGGATTTCTCCATTCTACAAATCACCAAAATATGACTTTGGGTATGACATTTCAGATTACCGTTCAATTGATCCCGATTTCGGAACCGAAAAAGATTTCAAAGAACTGATTAAAGAAGCACATAAAAGAAAAATTCATATAATTCTGGATATGGTAATTAATCACACTTCGCACCAGCATCCCTGGTTTATTGATTCATCTTCATCACGACAATCCGCTAAAAATGACTGGTATCTATGGGTCGATGGCAAAAAAGGAAAATTTCCAAACAACTGGATGAGCGCGTTTGGTGGTCATGCCTGGCATTGGTCTATTGAAAGACAACAGTACTACCTACATCTTTTTCTAAAAGAACAACCGGATCTAAACTGGCGCAACCCAGATGTGCAAAAAGCTGTTTTTTCAGATATAGAATTCTGGCTTAAATTAGGCGTTGACGGTTTTCGCTTGGATGTTATAAATTACATTGTTAAAGATAAAGATTTCAAAAACAATCCATACTTTCTTCACAAGACCAAGCCTCGCAGGCACGACTTACAACATCATCAACATGACCGCAATCAACCCGAAACACATATTATTTTGAAAAAATTACGTAAACTTATGGGTAATTATGGGGAAACCATGCTCGTAGGAGAGGTTTACCCAGATGAAGATGTAATGAAACCTGAAATACCAGCCTCTTATCTGGGTAACGGAAAAGACGAATTGCATTTGGCATTTGATTTCTCAACAATTTTTGCCAAATTTTCCGCAAAATGTTTCCGCAAAATGTTGACCCGTTGGTATCATGCCATACCACAAGACGGCTGGCCCTGCCACGTTTTATCTAATCACGATAAGAGCAGAGCTATATCGCGCTTAGCGAAAGGAAACACAGATAAAGCAAAATTACTTATGACCCTTCTTCTAACACAGTATGGAACACCTTTTCTGTATTACGGAGAAGAGATCGGAATGACGGATGTCCCCATCAAACGAAAGGATATCGTTGACCCACCGGGAAAGCAATACTGGCCCTTTTATAAGGGACGCGATGGAGTTAGAACACCTATGCAGTGGAACAGTAAAAAAAATGCGGGGTTCAGCAATTCCAAACCATGGCTTCCTGTTAGCAAAGACAGTGTCCACATCAATGTAAAATATCAATATGATAAACACGATTCAATGTTAAACTATACAAAAGCACTTATCAGGCTAAGACAAACCCTTACTAGCCTTAATCGTGGCTCAATTAATTTCGAATCATCTCATTCATCTGTATTAGCCTATAGCAGAACACACCAATCAGAATCTGTCATGATTTTGCTTAATTTCAGTCGTTTCAAGAAAAGCTATAACCTGCCATCTAATGATTATCATATAGTTTTAAATTCACTAATTACAAACACAACAATAGCTGTCAGAAACAATATCGTTCTCCAACCTTATCAAGCATTGATTATAAAAAAAGAGAATTCCTGATTCACTGCAGAAAAAAGTAATTATTTGAAATAATTACTTTTTTCTGTATCATTAATAGAAATAAATAACCTTATATTTATTATATTATGAGGATATAACAATGTTACTAAAAAGATTACTAATTATTTTTGTATTAATTAATTCACCATTTTCTATTTCCGCAGCCGACCCCAAGCCTCAACTAATGTACAAATCAAATTCTGTTATTTGGGGTTTTACATTTATTAATGCAAATGAGATTATTATTTCCGAAAAATCTGGTAAGCTCGGTTTATTTATGGTTAATTCACGACAATACCGTGAAATAAATCACAATATCCCGTTTTCTGTTCATGGTCAGGGTGGTCTTCTTGATGTAGCATATGATTCGAGTATTATGACACTATTTATCACTTATGCAAGAAAAACAAAAACCGATCTCTACACAACCGCCCTAGCCTCTGGTAAATATTCAGAAAACACTAACTCAATTAATTTTAAAGAAATATTTGTCTCAAAAGCCGAATCACCTAAAGGTGTTCATTTTGGATCCCGAATTGCTCTTGATAAAAAAAGCAGACAATTATATATCACAATCGGAGACAGGGGCCTAAGGAAAAGGGCTCAAGATCTCGCATTTCATAACGGTAAAATTCTCAGATTAACCTATAATGGTGATGCTGTATCTACCAACCCCTTCTACAATAAAAAAAATGCGTTACCTGAAATTTTCAGCTACGGACATCGCAACCCGCAAGGAATATACATAAGAAAAGACGGACATATATTTATTTCAGAATTTGGACCTAAAGGTGGTGATGAGATAAATATTATTTTACCCGGAAAAAACTACGGCTGGCCTCTTGCAACTTACGGAAAAGAATACTCCGGTGCAACCATCGCCCCTACACATCATCCTGGAACAGAACAGCCTGTTGTCTGGTATGTACCGGCTATCTCACCCTCAGGCATGACCATATATGAACATGATTATTTTCCACAGTGGACCGGGCAAATATTCATGGGAGCTTTATCCGCAAGACACTTACACAGACTCAATATAATTCAAGGTGAAAATAACCAAAAAGTTAAAATGTACTCTGAACTGAACAAACGAGTTCGTCATGTTTCATACAACGACGTAGGGCAAATATTTTTTTCAACAGATCATGGGGAACTCTATATTATAAGCAAATAAAAACCGCCCATCCGGATAAAATCCGTCCGGATGTCCTACACTTTTTTAAAATTTTTAGTGACATATAACTAACCTTTTGATATTAATTTACGGTTAGTTACCGGAAGCACTGCCCGTCAGGCACCATAAATATTCCTGTACGCAACTAAGCGGTAACGGCCCTGATAACTTATAAATTCAAACTTGTAACTCTATTTAAGCAGTTACAATAACAAGGAGAATTAAGATGACAGGGACAATGACAGCTCAATCATCAATTTATCTTTCAAAAAAACTTACAGCAGCCGCAAAAAAACTTGGAGAGCGGGAGCTTATAACTCTTGTTCGCAAAGCTGAATCTTTATTAGACCAGCAAAAATCATTCCGAGACAGTGCTAAAACAAATCCTCTTTCTGTAACCGTTTCAGACAGCACCGACGGAAACAGCTTTAGGCTTTTGATAGGAAGCACACCTAAAGTTTTTCAACGTTATGAGATGCGAAAAATGGTAAAATTATGCCAAAAAGCCGACAACAGAATCAGAGGATCGCAAAAACTTAAAATTTGGCTAAGAAATAATCGTCCAGATTTTTTTCTTGATCATAAAATTGGAAACAACTGGGATTTGGCTTTAGCTGAAATATATGATTATCTTATCAATAACTATACAGTACAATAGTTCATTAAGCAAAATATTTGTTAAGCCAACATAAAACACTATCTACCCGGCATCGAAATAAACCTTGCCGGGTAAATAATTTATTTATTAAAGTAAAAACTATTTATAAATTTTCATTCATACAATTATCACAATTTCCACAAACAATTTTTTCAGATGAAAAATAGTCATGGATATAATTTTTACGGCAACCTTTCTCTTTTACATAATTCAACATTCCAAGCAGCCTGATTCTATCATATTTCATTTTATCATCAATACGCTTTAAATCAAACAACGAGTCATCTCCGTTATGTTTTAACCTCAATGTTCCATTTCCTGGCTCACCTTCTATATATCCAAATCTTTCCAATAACGACAATCCTGTCGCAAGACGATGATCAGATCGATTCTTAAAAACCAGTTGCTCTTGAATATCCTGATAGCTTAATGAATTAAGGGCAGCCTGACTATTTTGAAGCAAAGAAAGAGTGCGTTTCAAAAACTTTTGATCAGGATTTCGCCATTCTAGAAACTGTAATTGAACTGCTAAATCAGATTCATCATAATAAAGCCTACATTCCGAAGAATTACCATCACGACCAGCTCTTCCTATTTCCTGATAATATGATTCAATAGAATCAGGTATTTCCGCATGAATAATTGTTCTAATATCTTCTTTGTCAACGCCCATTCCGAAAGCGTTAGTCGCGATCATTATCTGATCTTTACTTTGAATAAATTTATTTTGAGCATCTTGTCTTCTATATTTATCCATTTTTCCATGGTAAACAATAAAATTCATATTTTTATTAATCAAATAATCGCAACATTTTTCAATTGAGCTTATCAAACTGAAATAGACAATTGCACTACCTTTTCTAAATTTTAAATATTCTGTGATCGCCTCAAATTTATCAAGCTCACCATAAACCTGATAAACCGAAAGGTTTAAGTTATCACGGCAAATACCATCATTATATACATCAACATCATCATGACAAACACCTATCTTAGATAAAATATCATTACGCACTTCTGTTGTTGCTGTAGCAGTAAAAGCTGCGGTCACAGGATTATTGAGTATGGCCCTATACTCAAATATCTTTGCGTAATCAGGCCTAAAGTCATTACCCCATTGACTTACGCAATGAGCCTCGTCTAGAACAAGCATTGATATTTTTCTAAATGAAACCGATTTTAAAAAAGTACTATTTCTAAATCGTTCAGGTGATATATATAATAGTTTATATTTTCCCTGTTTTATTCCTCTATAACGGCTCTCACGCTGATCATACGAAAGTGACGAATTAATAAATTCAGCATCAATACCCGTTTTTTTCAATCGGTCAACTTGATCTTTCATTAAGGCTATCAATGGAGATATTACTATAGTCAAGCCGTCAAAGATAAGGGCGGGAATCTGAAAACACATTGATTTCCCCATGCCAGTGGGCATAACTGATAAAACATTTTTCCCATTCATCAACGACTCAATTATCTTCTTTTGCGAAGCCCTAAATTCATTTTTTTTGAAAATATTACGCAAAATCCATTCCGGACTTTTAGTCTCATTTATCATTAAACCTAAACACCCTATTTCTATTAATTCTATACTCTTGGCCATTCAAACCAACTTGTTAATATCATGAGATGATCATTATTTTTTTTCCCATACAAAATCAAACACAATTATAGCGCTAAGTTAAACAACCGATTGCATTTGACATCTTTAAAAATTTTTTTATAATTCTATTTGATATTGTTACCTCTAATATGTTTATTTTAAATCCTAATTATAAAAAAAGTGATGACAAATTTTCCAAGCAATGATACAATTTAACTGTTTATTATATTACGGAATCTTTTAAAAACAACTAACAAACTGATTGTAAAATAAGGTTTTTTAAAAGTACTTCTACAAAGGAGAGATGTTTATGAAAAAGGGGATTCTTATTTTGCTCGTTCTTTTCAGTACTTCAATGCTTTCCGCCTTAAATCTTCAAAAATCAGCCGGATTAACTCTTAATGCTACACGTTACAGTTGGGAGTATGAATATGGTGACAATACTTCCCAGGCAAGTTTTCCTTACTCTGTTATCGGAATCGAAGCATTTTTCGATATGACCTATTTCAGAGTAGGCCTTAGCTATAACAGTAGCATGGGTGATATTACTTTCGAAACCGAAACTGACGATAGTTCCACTTCACAAGACCTTGAATATGAATTTTCAACCTGCGATGTGATGCTTATTGGCAAATATCCTATTAAAAAGGGCAAATTTGACATTTGGCCAGGTCTTGGAATTAACTACTCTATGAATATGACTTTCAATGATGAAGACGGTAATGAAATAGAAGATACGGATATGGACGACCTGTATATTTTAGCTGTTCTTGGAATGGATTACCATATCGATTCCAAACTCTATATTACAGGTAGCCTTGATTTTGGTTATAACATCAATCCAAAGATGTATGACAACAGTTCAAATGAAGATGACTGGAGTGGATATAAGTCATCTATAAAAATCGGTGCAGGCTACTACTTTTAATAAATTTCAAATACAGGGAAGAAATATTCTTCCCTGTAAATCTTCTGCAATAATTATTTATTCACTAATCGCTAAATTTATTAAATATTAATTCCGCTAACTCTTTTTTTTACTAACTTCTTGTTTTTTTGTCGCTTAATTTGTCTAAAAAAAGCCCATTAATACATTTGACAACCACTGCTATTGGAAGCATCTGGATATATAAAATTATTCCAGGCAGGTATTTCATGCGCCTATTGACTATTTTCCTATATCTAATTCCCTCTATGGCTTTTGCCTCTCAGGATACACATTCAGCAAATATAACACATATGATGACAAAACTTGTCTTCGAAATCGGTGTAATCATATTCGCAGCTAAATTGGGAGGCATTACAGCAGAAAAGCTAAAAATGCCATCAGTCCTCGGAGAGTTGATTGCTGGTATTATTATTGGCCCTTATGCTCTAGGCATCATTGTTTTCCCCGGTTTCCCGGACGGACTCTTTCCAATATCTACAGCAACTGCGCTACCGATATCACCCGAACTTTATGGCTTTGCCACTATTGCATCTATCATTTTACTGTTCGCTGCTGGTCTTGAAACTGATTTTACCCTTTTCTTGAAATATTCAGTTACCGGACTTTTCCTGGGAATTGGCGGAGTTGTTGTTTCGTTCGCTCTAGGGGCATTAACAACAACTTTTTTCATGAACGTCTCTTTTATGTCTCCACAAGCTCTGTTTTTAGGTGTTATGAGTACTGCTACTTCTGTTGGTATAACAGCCCGTATTCTTTCTGAAAGAAGAAAAATGGATTCCCCCGAAGGTGTTTCCATTATGGCAGGTGCGGTTATCGATGACATCCTTGGTATAATTATCCTGGCCATAGTGCTTGGAATATCAGCCGCGGCTACACATAGCTCTGGCAACTCTGTTGATTGGAGCAATATTGCATTTGTTGCCATCAAAGCTATCGGTGTCTGGGTTTTCTTTACTTTTCTTGGAATAGTATTTGCATATAAAATAAGTCGCTTTTTGAAAATGTTTAAATCGGTATCCACCTTTTCTGTAATGTCTTTGGGCCTCGCTTTTATTTTGGCTGGTATTTTCGAAAAAGCCGGCCTTGCAATGATTGTTGGTGCTTATGTAATGGGACTATCACTTTCACGTACGGATCTAAGCTTTGTTATTCATGACAAACTTCACACAATACAACTATTTCTTGTACCAATATTTTTTACTGTTATGGGTATGCTTGTAAATCCAGCAACCCTCTTTTCTCGAGAAGTTCTCCTTTTTGGTACCGTTTATACAGCTGGAGCGGTTGCCGCGAAAATAATTGGTTGCGGCATTCCATCGTTAATTTTACGTTTTAACAAACTTGGATCACTCCGCATAGGTCTTGGTATGGTTCCACGTGGAGAAGTTGCCCTGATTATTGCCGGTATCGGATTATCTTATGGAATACTAGACAATACCATGTTCGGCGTGGGTATCATGATGACTCTTTTAACAACACTTATCGCTCCCCCGCTATTGAACTTGTCATTAAAGAGTGATAAGTCGGGCACTAGAAAACAAGTTGAAAAGTCAAACCAAATAACCACAACTTTCGCGACACCATCTGCAAGTTTAACTAAAATAATTGAAGACCGTATATTAGAAAATTTTCACGAAGAAGGTTTTTTTATTAACCTTATCGTTACTAATGTTAATAACTATCATCTTAAGAAGGACGCAATCAACATTAACCTCACTGTAAGCCGTTTCGTTATTGAGTTTAAAACAGACGAAGCCGATTTGCCATTTGTTAAAAATGTAATCTATGAAACATTGCTTAACTTTAAAACCGCAATTACAGAAGTTCAGAGTATTGTAGATTCTCTTGATATGCGAAAAGAAATTGTTGGCAAAGGCCGCACAAATAAGTCAGAAGTACGCAAACACCTTAAACATAGCAATATCATTATTGGACTTGAATCAAACACAAAAGAAGGTGTTATAAAAGAGCTTGTTTCAGTTTTTAAAGATTTTAAAGAGATCGGTGATCCTCGGGATATTATTTCCGCTCTTTTGGAACGTGAAAAAGTCATGAGTACCGGGCTTGCTGATGGCATTGCCATACCTCATGCAAAAACAGAGCAGGTTAAATCCATACAGCTTGTTATTGGTCTTGCACCAGATGGTGTAGATTTTGAATCACTTGACGGTAAGCCATCAAAAATATTTTTTCTAATCTTGTCACCTTTAAATGAATCATCCTCTCATCTTCAGATGATGTCAAATATTACTTCTATATTTTATGAAAAAGCAAACCGAAAAGAACTTCTATCATGTAGTGATACTCAAAGCATCATGGATTTCTTTTCAAAATAGGCGTTTGTTCTATTAATTTATTGAAATTAACACATTTCTATTCACTTTATTAAATATGGCAGTATAATTTAAAACGGATATGGTTAGGAATCTAAAGTTATTCATATATTTTATAATGAAAAGTCAAAGAAGATATCAGATAAAGAAGTAAAATAAAAAGCAGTTTATGCCGAAAATATTGATAACCCTATTTACAGAACTGCATCTGTTTCGCGTTACCAATGAGAGGCCATGAATACGACTGAGAAAATAGAAATTTACGACTATGATTCAGATACACTTATAAGCGAGTTTGATGAAAACAGCAGCATAGAGCTATATAGTGAATCTGGTAAACATATTAATTCTAACGAATTAAATCATGACACATTTACAGTTAGAACCTCCGAACCAATACAAAATGAGACCTTAGACAATGATCATTATGTAAAACAAAATTTATCAGAACCATCTGCTATCGAAGACGAAATTTCTATCAATAAAAATAAAACTACATCCAGAACAGAAGCAACCACAGTAAACAGCAATATTAAACCAATATCTGCCCCATCCCATGATAAAGAAACTCGTATTCTTCCTTTATCCCGTTTAATGATCCGAGCCGACAAAATTGCGTACGCAATTATTAACCACAAAGAGCTTGATGCCTCTTTTTTTATCGCGCCAGATGAGACTCCATTAACACAAGATGAAATTTTTGAAATAGTAAATCAGGCGGAAAAACTTGAATTTATTGAATGTGAAGGTATCGGAAATAACAACGATGAGTGCTTTTCAAACATCTACACCGAAAATATCAGCCAAGAAGTCAAAAATGCCAATAAATCCGAATCTAATTCTTTAAAAAATGTAAAAAAACAAAATTTATATTACTCTTCACATTTTATTGAAAAACCCAATTTAGACGCACTACCTAAACCCGGTTTATCCGAAATTGAGCGAACAAGCATAGAAGAAGATATTTTCACCGAACATTCCCTTGTTATCGAAGAAAGCATAGAGGATATCAAACAAAAACTTTTAGAATATTGGTACATGCAATGTGAGCAATGTGAAGATATTTCTGACACAATTGTAATTCTAGAAAACGATAGTGATGTAGAAAGATTCATTAATAATTTTCCCGATATAGCGAAAAAGGAAAAACTTAAAACTCTTCTTGAATATTTTGGTAATCTTTTCGAAAAACTTCCTGAAGATACCCTTAATAGCTTTGCAAAGTCAGAGTATTTTGATATGTACATTGATTTTATGAATCAACTTCAAAAAAACTAAGGAAGCAAAGCACTTAACAAATGGAAAAGAATGAACAAAAATTAAAGGACATTAGCGATATTATCACAGAGTTAGACAACACATTATCTAACGATACAATTTTTCTTGATCTTGAAGAAGATAGTAAGTCTGGCAATGAACAATATATTTCTCGAAAAAACCTGTTAAATGCTTCCGATAAAATTATACTTGATATTGCAAAAGAAATATCTGGAGCTAATTCCCTAAGCGAACTTTATGAAATTCTAATTTTTACCGCAATTGGGCAATTAGGTATATCCTCCGCTTCAATTATTCATCCTTCAACTGTTTCAACAGAACGCTGGATCCTTGCAGAACATCACGGAATGAGGCTACGCAATCGCAACCTCACATTCAAATTGAACGATACTATTTTATCAAAAGCAATTAATAAAAAAGAGATAATCTATCTAGATGATTATCAATCTGATATAAATGCTCAGGAAGAATATCAGAAATTTTTTTCGATTGGAGCTTCCCTTATCGCTCCGGCAATTATTAATGAAAACCTTATGTTCGCCTTAGTTGTTGGCTCAAAGCTCAAACAAGAAGAATTTTCCGACAACGATATAGTGTTTTTAAATGCTTTATTGGATATAACTTCCGTAATTTTTAGTAAAATTTCACAAATAGATAAATTAAAAAATGAGCTTAAAGATCTTGCAACATTTCAAAAAAGATTGGATATGATTGATAATTACGAAGCAGATGTTCGGAAGACATCAACTCATATTGAAATTGATAATATTATACAAAAAGAACTTTCATCATTGCAAATAAACAGCTACGCCCTTTTTTTTCGTAACGATTCAACAAATATGTTCGAAATTTTGTTCACCGAAAAAGAAGATCTTTTGCATCTGAAACGCAAGGGATACGAAATTACCAGCTCAAACGCTTTTATATCTTATTGTTTCTCAAACGATACTTATACCGAAATAGAAAATCCTGTAACATCCCAGATTTTGAAAACAGTTTTTAACGACGATTTTCTTCTTAGAATTAATGTTTTTGGGGTTTATCCTTATTTAATCAAAAAACAGTTATTAGGTTTTCTTCTTCTGTTAAGAGTCAATCTGGATGTATACAAAACTCATATAAATCAAGTTAAAAGATTTAGCCGGTTTATCTTTTCTCACCTGCAAACAAGTAAATATTTAATCTATTCAAAATCTTTCAGCGATGTTTTACAACCTCTTTTAACACGAATGCGGGAATTACAAATATCATGTCAAAACTCACGTATTCCACTAACTTTGATAATTATCAAAATTGGCGGTTACTCAAACTACATACAATCTGTAACGCTTCAACAAATAGCTCTATGCAATACTCAAATAGAATCTATTTTTGACGAAAAACTGCAAGATGGAGATTATGCTTTCAGATTCGACATAGACAGGTATATAGTAGCTCTTCCCGGCCGGAAAAAACGGGCTGGTCTTGGTTATTCAACAATTCTTAAAAGACTTATTGATGAGATAGAAGAAGAATTTACTGTAATTACAGCTGTTCACGAAATTCCTAAAGACGGCTCGGCTTTTGAAGAATTCTTAAAAGAGCTATCATGATTCTACCGCAAAACAGTCATTGGATTAATAACCGATCCACCTTTACGCACTTCAAAATGAAGATGTGGCCCCGTTGACCGTCCACTGTTACCTGACAGAGCAATAATCTGTCCAGCAGTAACCGTATCTCCAATTTTCACCTTAAACTTACTTAAATGCCCATAATATGTCTCATAACCATTTGTGTGTTTTATAATTACCAATTTACCATAGTTTCCATTGCTTCCACAAAAAGTAATTTTTCCCGATTTTGACGCCTTTACAGGCGTACCGAGTGAGCACTTAAAATCAACTCCACTATGAAACGACGGAATACGCAAAAAAGGATCAATCCTGTTTCCATAAGCTGAAGTTATTCTGGTTTTATCTAATGGTTTACGAAACCCTGGACTTAGAAATGCCGAACGTTCTTCTCGCGACAAGTTTCCGCAAGGAATAAAAATAAACTCTTTATCCAATTTATTAATCTTGTTTACGTATTTTATATAACGGGGATTAACCTTATACTTTAAGCCTATATCGTTAATTGTCTCATTTTTGTTTACCTTATGCACTATCCCTCTCATATTAGGGATAAATATTGTTGAGCCAACAGATATATCCGATGGATTTTCTAACTGATTTACTGTCATCAGAGTATCAATATTCAATGTGGTTCTAGCTATAATGTTCCAGAAATTATCATCTTTTTTTACTCTATATTTATAAAACTTAAGTTCAGGTATCTGTTTTTCATCCCGGTTGCTTTTTACAGTAGCAATTGTAGTTCTTATCTCAGCACGCAGGTTTTTTATCTCCTCACTGCTTCGTGACAAGTTTTTTAATCCGGGTTCTAAAGCTAATCCGGATTTTATTATTAATAGAACAGAGATAAATAGTATTGTTTTTTTCATAGAATGTGACATAACCTCTAATTTTTTTATCGGAAGAAAACTTCAATAATTTGACAATTTTTTTTCAGAAACCAAAAATACCTTTACTGATACTATCTTTTACAAATAGTATCAGTAAAGTTCTTGATTTTATTACTGGTAATCTCTAATAATTAATTTTCAACAAGGAACTTGCCCTTGTAGGTTGTTCTTATCAGAACAATAAGCTTTTAGCATAAGATAAAAGCCCCATGGGTAATACGAAAAATTCCTTTAATAAAGCCATAAATATCGCTGGCTTCAAAGCGATATTTATTAGCGTTTTTTCGAGTGACAACGAGAAAAATTGTCTTTAATAGGCCTTAAACGGCATAGCCGTTCCAGAAATGGTAATTTTTCGAAGTTCCCTACTGTTAGTTTTATATAATCTTAACCTATTCGTATTTATTACAGGAGATACTATGGCACTTGCAAAAAGCGGTGGTGATACTGCCAACAATACCATTGGCGAGAGTTCATACTTTACAGGTAAATTTCATATTAATGGCTCACTTCGTATTGATGGTTGTTTTGAAGGCAAATATCTAAAAGCTGATCAACTATATATTGGACCAAAAGGACGTTTAAAAACAAATATCGAAGCTGTTTCAGTTATTGTGGAAGGCTTGATAATTGGAAATATCAATGCTTCCAGTAGGGTTTTATTAATGCCAACAGCCAAGGTTCTTGGAGATATCAGAACTCCCGAACTAATCATTCAAAATGGTGTTATTCTAGAAGGAAGATGCACTATTGCCAATGACCTTAAGTCTTCGGCAAGAGAACTTATTGATAAAGAGTACCTGAAAAACAGGTTCGTACCAAATGAGTTTGTCGAATCCAGAAAACGTGCATAGATTTATAGCAATTACCGTTGGAGACCCTTCCGGTATTGGTCCGGAAGTGACTTTACGTGCCCTTGACCAGATTAACCAAACAGATTTTACTACTGTTGTAATAGGCAATTATGAATTGCTAAAAAATCTTTCTGTATCACTTGGAATCAAAAAACCACTTAAAACAGTAGACAATGATTTTTTTCATGCCCCTCCTGATAATTTAAAAGATATTTTTATATACGATATTGATTCACACCTTCCAATCCCTACTCCTAGGTTTCCCTCCGTCGAAACCGGAAAAGAATCCCTTGCCTATATTGATAAAGCTATTGAATTATGGAAGAAATCTTATATTTCAGGAATAGTCACAGGCCCCGTTAGTAAAAATCTTATAGAAAAAACTGGTATACGTTTTTCGGGTCATACAGAATATTTTGCTCAAATGATAGGTGAAGACACTCCATATATGATCATGTATTCTGATAAATACTCGGTTATACTCGTTACGACTCATTTACCCATTAAAGATCTAGCAAATCACATTACAAAAGATAAAATTATCAAAACTGCAATCGAAGCACAAAGAAGTATGACTCTTATAAGAAACAAGAAACCCAAGATTGCCATATGTGGTCTTGATCCTCACTGTGGAGATAATGGTGCAATAGGTTCATTCGATACTAGTATAACTTCCCCCCTGGTTCAGGAACTGCAACAGAATGGAATGGATATCTCGGGTCCTTTCGCTGCAGACACCCTGTTTTTACCGTCTGAATGGGAAAAATATGACATCGTAATTGCGCATTATCATGATCAAGGATTGATTCCCTTTAAAATGATGGCTTTTGATACAGGAGTAAATGTAACAACAGGATTGTCGCTAATACGTACATCAGTCGATCATGGAACAGCTTTTAATATTGCAGGCCAAGGAATTGCCTCATTTTCTTCAATGATTCAGGCAATAAAACTTTGTAAATCTCTAATTAGGAATAAATCTCGCTAAATATCCTTAAGCTCGTGATTAATTGTTCTGATTGTTCTAAAAACCAGATCTTTACGGCTTGGAGCAAAAAGTTCAATAAACTTTACACTTTTCTTGTCATCACCTTCTAGAACGGTAATCATAAATCGTATATAGGCCTGTTTCTCTTCCATCACGACATTACCGTCTTTATTACGGGAATAGATCTCACTCTTGTTATTCATGGTTAAAATTATTACTTCGGCACGGTAATCACCGCTGATTTTAATAAGGCTTTTTTCTATTAATAAGGTATCTTTATCGGAAAAATTGGGACTTTCACTGCGAATTTGCAAATCATTTGCCAAAACAACCGACACAAAGCTCGTAAACATAAAAACAGTTACAACACAAAACTTAATTCTATTTTTCATTTTATCTTTTACCGATAATTATAATATGTGATTACTATTATGCTAAAATGGACTTGTTATGGAAACAAACATTTTTTTGAAAACAATACCTTTTTTTATCTTCATATGGGGATTAGCAGCTGCATTTTTGATATTTAGACCACGCATTCCAGTATTATGGAAAATTGCTGCTTTTCTACTTTATTTATTCTATATTTGGGTGTTTAAGTCAGATATAGAACAATTCCTTATTATGGTTGGCCAAAACTGGTATATTACGACTATACTGTTTCTAAAAGAATCTCTTTACCTTACATTTTACCTTCTTATTATCTTTTGGCCAATTTCTTTATTCATAATTTTTTACAAATCCGATGATTTTGGAGCTGAAAGGTTACTAAAATTCATGATTTTCTTTACGATTATTTTTTGGATTATTGTTGCTGTCTATTCTTATAACAAGAGGGGAATCGACAACCTGCTTTATAACAAGCTAACAGAACTATTCCCGTTTTTAAAATGAAAAGATTTATTCTTTTGTTTCTTTTTATTTTTTCCCAAATTGAAGCAGCAGAAAACAGTACATTACTATATTATCAGGGACGAGAGCTTGCCTTGAATGGAGATATAGAAGCTGCCGCAGAAAAATTCAAGCAATCAATAAAACTTAGCCCCTATTATGTACTTCCACATTATGGTTTAGGGCGCTGTTATTTAAATATGGAGGGTAAAAGAAAAGAGGCTATTAGGGAGTTAAGAATCTCCATAAAACTCGATAAGAAATTTTCACCAGCCTATTTTTACCTTGGTCTCGCTTATATGTTTGAAAAGCAATACGCCTATGCACTTAACCAGTTTAAAAACGCTCTATTATACGATAACACAAGAACCGAAGCCCTTTACAATATCGGAGCAGTTTACGATCTTATGGGACATCCGAACAAATCATTACTCTATTATGATCAATATTTGCGTGCAATAAAAACAGATTCCGACTATAGAGAATAAACAAAAGAGACCCTTTCGGGTCTCTTTTTATAACATAACTTACTTTTTTTAATTATTCAGTAACCACTTCTTCTTCTTCAACAACGGTAATTCCAGAAGATGGAGGAATAACGTCAACAAATATCGAAAGAATCACGATCTCGGATTTATTTCCAACATTATCTATCGCTTGTGCTTCGATAAAATGATCGCCATTAGTTGGCAATGTAAAAGTTCCATCATACTTTCTAAATGCACCTGTACCATCTATTCGATAAAGAATTTCTCGAACACCCGATTCGGTATCATTTGCATTAATAGTATAAATATAGTCAGTACCAGCAACCTTTTTACCTTTTCTTTCTATAAATGGTCTATCAGCTGTAATATCAACAGTAGGAGCTGTTTTATCGACATAAAAGCTTAAAGAACTTTTTGTCATTGATGTAGGTGTACCACTCTCATCAGGAAGATAAACTCGGAATTCTTCGGAAATATTGCTAACATTATCTTCAGAGCGAACACGGAAATCAAGATCACCCTCGGTAGTAAGATTAAAACTTGTTGAATATCCTGTAAAATCAGTACCGTTAACAGAATATTGAACATTGTTTACACCAGACATTGCATCACGAGTAGAAATCGAAATACTGTTTGTTTCTGAAATATAATATTTACCACCTATTTCATAAACAGGTTTTTCCAAAGTTACTATTGATTCAGGTGCTGTATTATCAATATAAATTGTAAAAACCTTCGGAGTCTCTACGTTACCTATACTGTCAACTCCCCAATACTTGATATTATGTCGTCCCTCATCAGGAATTGAAAATGGAGAAAGATAATCGTTTTCACCAGCATCATTAATTGTATAGATAAGTTTATCAGCAAGAAAGTTGTCAGAAGTATGAAGCTTAAACTGTACTCTTGAATTCGCGTAGGTATTTACTCCATCAAAATAAGTCTTAGCAACAGTAGTAGTTGTTGTTGCCGTAGATGTAGATGGGTAAGTATCCGTCATTGTTGGTTCTGTTACGGTATCAATACCGCTAACCGGTGCGACATCATCCGCGGAATCATCCATGGAATCATCAACAGCATCCAGACCTATATCAGCTGTTGGGCTGTCGGTAGTTACCTCTTCTAGTGAAGAATAATCACTGGTAACCGCCTCAGCCTCGGCTTCGGGTTCTTCCTGAGCAAGAAGTGTTCCCAAAGATAGGGCGGTAATCAGCAATAATAGCGCTAATTTTTTATACATGTAATCCTCCGTTTATAAAGTGACCTTGTAATAGTGAATAAGTGCTCTGTTTAAAGACAGATAATGTATAGTGAAGAAAATATTTTAACTGTTGTCAATATAAATTTGCAGGAACCATCTAAAAAGGGATATTAATGCAGCTACAGATTATGCTTATTGATTATAAGTATAGCCTGCACGGACTTTTTATTCTATAAATATATTTACTTTCCACTCATAAGACAATTATTCTGGCATAATTAAAATACCATAATTGATAATTGTTCTAATAATAACCGGTATCCCCTTTTTTTTGTCAATATGCGGTTTAAGCGGGTCAATTACAACAGCCTTGCTAACTCCCCGATATTTATAATACAGCTTGTAATAACATGATTCATCTGCAATTCTATCATCAGAATCAATATTTAACAGATGTTCTCTATCCATTATGGTTATGAACTTTTTATATCTTTCAGGATGAATAGATCTTTTCCGTGTATTTGATCGAAAATTTTCTATTTGAACATAAGCCGTATGGCCGCTACGGAATACCGTAACAGACCATTCCAGAGTAGAAACTGGCTTTGAGTAATAACTGAGTCTAACAATTGTCTCGAATTCATCTGCTTGAATTTTTGTACTGAGCAATATTAACAGCAATAAAACCGAAATTCTTAATTGCTTCAAATTTATATCCTCGAAAACAAACCTATTCTAAAGTCTGTTACTCTAATCGACACAATATTCTATGTATTTTATGTAAAACAGACGTTTATTGACAGAAATCGTGAAAATTTTGGGAATAATAAAATGCAGGATTAATTACAATATCCGGTCAAAAGAACACTGCCGCCGTATAAACTATGCAGCAGATAATCAATAAACCGGATATTAAAAATAGGAAACTCTGTTATAAACAACAGATGAAAACTATTTCTTTTTAACTGTTTTTTTTGCAGTTTTCTTAACTGTAGCTTTTTTTGCTACAGGCTTTTTTGCGGCTTTTTTTACTGCTTTTTTAGTTACAGCCTTTTTCACAGCTTTTTTCGCTGATTTTTTAACTGCAGGTTTCTTTGCAGTTTTCTTAACTGTAGCTTTTTTTGCAGCTTTCTTAGCAGCTTTCTTAGCAACTTTCTTTACAGCCGGTTTTGAAGCACTTTTTTTAGCTGCTTTTTTTGTAGCCGGTTTTTTTAATTCCTTTTTTTCTGTATTTGCGGAAGCAGATACAGCTGATTTTGTCTGAGTTGATTTCTTATCAGATTTAATCATTTTGGAAGCAGCAGCCACACGCTCACTCATCCATTTTGAAATTGTAGTTAAAACTTTTGATCTGTCTTTTCCGTTTTCGTTCATAATCTCATGGTAAAGGTCTTCAAAGACCTTCATCTCCTTATCTGTTGACATAATTTTATCAAAAAGAAGCTTGCTTCCTTTTATATCCGCTATTCGATCATCTCCACCGTGGAGAATTAAAGTTGGCAGACGAATTTCCATGCCCCGACCCAAACAGTTTTCAGCATTTTTATTATATTCACAATACCACTTCAAAGTTATACGGTCATGAACAAGCTCATCAGCCTTGTATAGTTCTGCAACCTCTTCATCATGTGACAGAAAAGATACATCAAGTTTATTAGACCGTTGCATCCCCGGTACAATTTTAGATAAAAACATGCTCACATTATGTAAAAAAGGAGAAACTTCAATTTTAGGTATAAATGCACCCGCACTGATTATCAGACCTGATAAATCTTCCTGATATTGAAGCGCATAACGGCACGCTATTGTTCCTCCAAGGCTATGACCTAACATGTATATCGGCAATCCACCGTGTTTTTCCTTAATCAATTCAATAAAAGATTTTAAATCGTGTACATAATCAAGAAAAGAGTCAACATGCCCTCTTTTCCCACCAGAACGACCGTGCCCCCTTAAATCCATTCCGTATATCGTTATACCTTTTCCATTCAACTGTTCAACAAGATGGTTATAACGCCCACAATGCTCACCAAGACCATGAACAATTATAAGCAAAGCTTTTTCTTTAGGCGAAACCCAAGACTGATGATATAATTCAATATCATTTTTACCCGTTATTCGTCCCTCTTCATGACTATAGTTTAACATTACATGACTCCATCGACAAAACCACTATTTACTTTAACCGGTTAAAAACCATCAATAAACCAGTTTCAGTTGATGTATAACATTTATATATATTATGTGCAAGAAAAAAACCACCACCTGCTACGAAAAATTGATATATTTGCAAAACCACATTGAAAACACCTGATTATAAGCTTTTATTTAAATTAATCCCTATTTCCAAACAGACTTATACAAATAGTAGCAAATACACAGATTACATTTTAATATTATCAATCCGAGCAGGCGAATTACGGAGAGCAAACCACGCTTAAATCTATTTCAATTTATTCTTTTTTTCGGCAAGTTTTAACGCAATCTGGTTTAACAATACTTCTATCTGAAACGGCTTTTGTAAAAAAAGATCTATCTGTTTATTATAGCTCTTGATATCTTCGATCATCCATCCGGTCAATAAAACAGTCAACGTTGTCTCTCGCAACTCTCTTATTTCAGTCAATAACTCTGTACCGGTCATACCCTTTAAGCCATAATCAGAAATTACAATATCAAAATGACCATTTTTAAACTCATTCAATCCAGATTCGGCATCTTCATGCACAATAACACGGTTACCCATAAAGTCAAATAATTCATATAGAATTTCTGTTAAAGCAAATTCATCTTCTACTATAAGTATGTCACAATCCCTTATCTTCTGCTTATCACTGTTGCTGGCAGAATCTTCACCTGTTACAATCATTTTTGCCGGTATTACCGCGCTCAAAGAGATAATATCCGCTGATTCCTCTTCAATTATTCGTACATTTATCTTGTCAGCGATGCGTCTAAGTTCAATTTCAGGTAAAAAATCTTCCCCGGTCTCTAATGGGTCATTATCAACCAAACCACGTTTTACCGAAACAGTGAATATAATATCATCATCCTTTTTCAATTCAATATCAACGGCTCCACTCTGACCAATATATGATGATATTCGAAAAATCATAGAAACAACTATCTCGCGAAGAATTTTTAAATTCCCTGCTACACGTGCTTTTGTGTAATACAGTTTACTGATAGAAATCGAACGACCTTTCTCTTTACGCTCGACTTTAAAATGTATTGATGCAAATTCTATAGCATCCCTTATAAGCTCAATTATTTCAACGCTACCCTGGTTATATTCAACAGAATCCGAGGTGATAAACTCCTGTATCCTGCGTATTTGAGTGGCTGCATCTACGGCGGATTCGTTTATAGACTGTAATCCATCAAGTATATTTGGTTTATCTGTAAGCTGAGACAGCATTTGTGATCGGTTAATGATAACATTTATAAGATTATTGAACGAATGCAACAGTCCTTTTGTCATATCACTAAATATTTGAACCCTATTCATCTTGCTTAACTTTGACTCAAGCATCTTCAACCTAGTTGTATCTTCAAAAACAATTTCGATATCATGTCCGTTTATGTCAGAATCAATTTTGTATAATGCCGCATTGCACGAGTTTTCCACTCCTGTTTTAGTGTTCACTTTCAAGTCATTAATACGTACAAAAGATTTTGAACCATTGCATATATCTACAACCGCGGCTTTAAGCTTTTCAGAACAATATGACGTAAAAAATGATAAAAAGCAATCTGGGTTCTCAAGAGCAAAATCACGATTAGTACCAAAATAATTTTCCGCGGAAGAGCTTATCCGTACCAAACGAGCAGAAGTATCAACAGTAACAACCGGACATGGAGAATAGTCATAAAGCGAAGCATGTTCGTTGGGATTTTGCATCGAACGATCAAATGACACAACTCTGTCTTCAACCGGCCTGATTATTAATGCTATACTTCTTTCATTTTCAATAAGCATGGGATAAAGATATAATTCGGCAGGAATTTTCTTATTATTGTGACCTTTTAATACAACAAAAAACCGAGTATCAAGGCCGGAAAGAGTCTTGGAAAAATTAAGAGCAATTTTTTTGCGGTACTCATTAAACAACTCATGAGAGTCATCAAGAGTTAATTCAGAAGACTCACTTGAACCGGTTAAAACGGTAAATGATTCATTTCTAAATACGATCTCTCCCGAAGAATTTATAATACAGCACGGAACAGAAAGAGAATGCAGAACAGAAAAATCCACCCGTTTCTCCTAACAAACAATCCTTTATCTAAATCACTAATCAAACGCATAATACATTATTACACGATATTTAAGTAATATAGTTATAATAATGTCAGTTTTGATAGTGGGGTAAATTAATCAATTATTTATTAGGATTTATACAATTTAATTTATAAGCCCTTCTACCGCAATGTTCTTTTATTAATTATTGTTTTACTATTTTTAAGAATTTCTACCTCCTGATCTTCTGTGGCAAAGACCTTGCCATTCGCATCAACTTGTTCAAACCTCAAAGTATATTTCCCAGGTTCCAAAAAAATTTTCGATATTTGCAAATTTGACGGAAGTGTTCTCCAACACCTAAGATCCGGTTTTATTTGCGAAGCAAGTGCCGATCCAACTCCGGCACCCGTGAGCAGGCCAATTAATGGAGCCGCATCTTTTAACGGTGTCTGTTCAGCTATCTTTTCTGCGGCAATAGAGGATGCAACAGTCGCCACTGCTTTCAGGGCAATTCCCATTGCCACTTTTTCTCGAGTATCTTCATACCTTTTTTCGGCACTTAACCTAGCTGTTTTCTCAATATCTTCAAGAGTTTGTGTTTTGCCCAATACTTTTCCATCTATGGTTCTCACATTCAAATACGCTGTTTTGTTGCCCGGACTGATATAATCAGGTATTGGATGTTCAATACTGCCTAAAGCAACCATAATAGCGGCAAGAGTAACACCCTGTTCAAGAGTCATACCGTTAACAGACACTATAATCGCCGTTTTCATATTAGAATCAGCAAGTAATGATCCACGAGATTTTTTATATGCACCTCGGCCTGTCTGATGTATTATAACAAGCTCTCCCTTGTCTTTGTAAGAAGGCACTGCTTTTTGTTTAAATTTTTGCTTCCACTTGGCCAAATCTTCCTTGTCATTCATGATATGAGCCAATCTCAAAAGATCATCATGTACTGGCTCATAATCCGATCTCATCTCGTAAATACGCTTATATTCTATGTAAGCAAACTCAAGCGCTCCTTCGTCGTGATCTTCATTAGCAATTATCTCATAACATATTGCTGTCAGATATCTGGCCATAATATTCTGTTTATAAAGACTTTCGCCATTTTTACGCAACTCATCAAGGCGTCTACTAACACGGTTAAACTCTACGCGAGCACTATCATAATTCTTAAGCATTAAAAAATTTATTCCCGCGTACATATGTATCAGTACTCGTTCAAATTCTTCGCCGTGATATCTTCCTTGCCGTTCATTTAATAATACCGAGGCAGCCTGCTTTCTTATGCTAATTTTTTGATCCTGTGCAAAACTGGCGGCCTTAAGCATAAACTCATTACTTTTTTTGTAATCACCCGCGGTATGATACATAAGACCAGCTTCAATCATATACAATAGCCGCTCGTTGCTCTCCGCTTTTGCAAGAGTAGAGAGCATATCTGCACCGGCCAGGTAATCACCACCATAAAACCTTGATTCGGCATCGTTAACCTTCGATGAGTATGATGAGCTACAGCCATAAAGAAGCAGATATGCCAGAACAGCAATTATTGTTATACATTTATTTTTCACGATAGATTAAAACTCTTTGCCTTTATCTTTTGATTTTGATTTAAGAAATCTTGCGTTTTCTTGCCAATGTATTTCTCCGGTTTTGATATTATACAATCGCATTGTTACAACCAAAAGTTGTATCTCACGACCATCTCGTGTAGAAACCGCCTCTCTAATATCACCAGATAGATAAAAATTTGGAGATTTCAAAAATCCGGTTGGAACAGCAGTAGACTGATCGTATAAACCGGTCATCCCTTTCTCCATCTCTTTTATGGAATCCTCGGCCAAAGATTCATCAAGAAATTTTATTCTTCTTTTTATTAATTCTGTAGTCATCTCATCTGTGACAACACCGGTATCAATATGCTCTGCTGTTCGATTACGGAATTTCTTGACCTGTAAATAAGCTGGTCCATTCCAATCCTCTTTTAGAAAAACATATAACGATTCAACCATTTTCTCAACAACCAACTTGACTTCTAGAGCACCCCATTCACGAGATCCATGATCTTCTGTTACTTCTCGCTCATATACAACTTCTGGTGCGCTAACGCAGCTGCTTATACTAATTGTCAATACTGTTAAGCATATTAAATATTTTTTCATCATAAAACTCCTTGCAAAATGATAAAACAGCCTATCATTATTTTTTATTTAGTCAACAAGTATTAAACACCAAAACAGACTACTATCAGCCCTTTTTTTATACTTTTTTGTTTAATTAAGCTTAATAAGTCATTTTTTTCATCGAAAAGTTACTATTTATCGTCTTTAATGTTTTAGATTACAATAAAGATATTACGAAAATTTGAGCTTTTGAAACCGATAATCAATAACCAGTAATTTTTTCATTGTCAATTGCCTTGTCATAATTATTATCTAATCATCTTTATGGACTACTAATAAGGTTAAACCTGTGTTTTTAGGATAATTTATCATTATGGATATTGCTTCAAAACTTGGTATATACAAAAAAAAATCACAGCCGATTACAGAAAATGCGACAAAAAAATCGATTATATTTCCCGATGAATCTATTGCGGACAAATTGTCTATTAATGGTGGTACAGTCTGGAGATTTGAAAACCGGCTCTCACTTTTTGATGTTTACAGTCCGGTAAATATTTCACCAATCAGAGAATTGGACGCTTTTTTGGAAATAAACGGCTTTTCCAATGATTTTTCTCTGTCCGATCTTCTCTTTTTTGATCTGGAAACAACATCACTCTCCATTGCATCAGGAAACTATCCCTTTGTGTGCGGCATCGGATATACAGATGGAGACGATTTTGTAACCGAACAGCTTTTTATGGAAAGTTATTCTGACGAAAAAGCAATACTCACATACCTTTTAGACTTTTTTAATCGTTCCAAAGCTGTTGTTACTTTCAATGGCAACAGTTTTGATTTACCATTGATAAAAAACAGATATATGCTAAATAGAATTTATGGTTTTCCGGTCAACATTCCTTCAATCGACCTAATAGTCTCTTCAAGAAGAATTTTCAAATCACTATACGAAAGCTGCTCACTTCAAACTCTTGAGAAAAACATTCTGGGATTTGAACGGATTGATGATATTCCAGGCTGGATGATACCGGAAATATATTATACCTATCAAAAGGATGGAGATTCATCCCGACTGCCTGGGGTTATAGAACATAACATGTATGATATTTTTTCCATGTATATTCTTTTACAAATTCTCTCTTCAATATTTTCCGATATTAAAAAAGGAAACTTCCGCAATTTCGCAACTTCTTCTTTATTTACAATCGCCCGTTGCCTATTTGTAAACAATACAGAACTTTTCTTACAATTAGCCGAATACCTTGGAACAGATCTTTTTGGAGATGATACTGTATTTGAAAAATTTTCTATTGTGTTAAAGCGCAATAAAGAGTGGTACAAGGCGGTAGATTACTGGAATAAATCAGGCTCCTTTTTTTCACTAATAGAACTGGCGAAATATTACGAGCATAAAGAAAAAAAATACATTCAAGCTCTGAATGTATCTAATAAAGCTAATGAGATTTTGTCAAAAAAGGAAACCAACAAAGACGAAAACCCCGATAAAGTTAAAAAAAGAAGAGATCTTCTGCAAGTTCGGATAAACAGACTCAAAAAAAAGATCTCAGCATCAAATAATGGGACAAACCCCAGCCTCTGATTCCTCAATTTCATATTCAATAACAATCATTTCACCTTCCACTCCGGGAAACATCTCCGCATTCTGCCTTTCGACCTGAAAACTGATATTACCCATTTGAAAAGTAAAGCTTTCTGCCGGTATTGCTGCCATGAAGTACTCTCCTGCATCGAATTACCCGACAAATATTCTATACCAAATGTCAGATATAATCATAACATAATAATTAATGAAAATAGCAAGCTAAAATCACTTATCATTCAAAAAACAATTGCTTTTCTGTCAAATCCTTATAACTATTCTAAACAAGGTATATCATAAATTATTTACTTGTCAAAAAATTTAGTGAAAATTCATTTTAATTGGAACTCTGTTGTTCAACAAGCTGAATACAACAAATTTGGCTTTAGTTAATAAACTATAAGCACTTTGCAGGGCGTTATCATGTCCTAACTAATATTAAGAATTACCGGAAGGAATTATGGAAAAAAGAGAAATTAAACTACCACCTGTTATCGAAGGCCTTGAAGGAATGGATACCGAGTCAATACGTAGAGGTATCGGAACAAATCTGGTTTATTCACTTGCTAAAGACAGATTTTCAGCAACAGATCGGGATATTTACGAAAGTTTAGCGCTCACCACAAGAGATCGCCTTATCGAAAGGTGGATAAAAACACAGCAGACCTACTACGATAAGGATGTCAAGCGTGTATACTACCTCTCAATGGAATTTTTGGTAGGGCGGACACTAGGTAACAGCCTGATAAATCTTGATATGATGAATCAAACATCAGATGCTGTTAAACAGATCGGATACAACCTCGAAGAGCTACGTGAAATTGAATTTGATGCCGGTCTTGGCAACGGAGGGCTGGGAAGATTAGCAGCCTGTTTTCTGGATTCTATGGCAACACTGGCTTATCCTGCATATGGATACGGAATTCGTTATGAATTCGGAATATTCAAGCAAAAGATCAGGGATGGTTACCAGGTAGAATACCCCGATAACTGGTTACGTTACGGAAACCCTTGGGAACTTGGAAGGCCGGAATATCTTTTTCCGATCAGTTTTTATGGAAATGTCGAATATGTTCCTGATACAGAGAACACTGCTGTAAAAAAATGGGTTAATTGCCAAAAGGTCTATGCTATGGCCTACGATACTCCTATCCCAGGATATAAAAACAATACCGTTAATACAATGCGTCTTTGGGCAGCAAAAGCCGACCGAGAATTTGATTTTTTACACTTTAACGAAGGTGACTATAACCAGGCTGTTGCAAATAAAGCCAATTCTGAAAATATAACAAAAGTACTCTATCCCAATGATAATACAATGCAGGGTAAAGAGCTTCGTTTAAAACAAGAGTACCTACTTGTTGCCGCCTCTCTTCAAGATATTATCCGAAGATATAAAAAATATCACGACTCATTTTCACAATTTCACGAAAAAACAGCTATCCAGTTAAACGATACACACCCTTCTCTCGCGATACCCGAACTTATGCGCCTTCTTGTCGATGAAGAACGTCTTGACTGGAATTCAGCATGGGACATTACCGTTAAAACTTTTGGCTATACCAATCACACCGTTCTTCCCGAGGCTCTCGAAAAATGGCCTGTAGATCTTATCAAAAGAGTTCTTCCCCGTCATCTTGAAATTATATATACCATAAACATGAAGTTTATGGAACTTATTAAGGAAAAATATAAAGATGACGCAAAACGTATGGCCGCCATGTCCATAGTTGAAGAAGGAGAATACAAAAACATACGCATGGCTAACCTTTCAATTGTAGGGTCACATTCTGTAAACGGAGTTGCAGCGTTGCATACAGAAATAATTAAGAACAGCTGTTTTAAATACTTTTACGAACTTTGGCCTGAAAGATTTAATAATAAAACAAACGGCATAACACAAAGAAGATGGTTAAAGCTATGTAATCCAAAACTTGCTGAGCTTATTTCCTCACGAATAGGCGAAAATTGGGTAACAAATCTTTTTGAACTTAAAAAATTGGAAGATCACATCAACGATTCTGCTTTTAGGGAATCATTTACCTCTATTAAAAAGCAAAACAAAATTGATTTCGCTAGTTATATTGAAGAGCACACAGGAATTAAAGTTAACCCTGATTCAATTTTCGACTGTCAGGTTAAAAGAATTCATGAATACAAAAGACAGCTACTTGCCCTTCTTTATGCTATTACCGCGTATCACAGAATAAAAGATGATCCTTCACGAGACTTTGTGCCTCGCACAATGATATTCTCCGGCAAGGCTGCTCCCGGTTATCATATGGCCAAGCTGATAATAAAACTTGCCACATCTATTGGTGATGTAGTAAATAATGATCCAGACGTAAATGGAAGGCTATCCGTAGTATTTGTAGAAAATTACTCGGTGTCAATTGCCGAGCGCCTTATACCTGCAGCTGATCTCTCTGAACAGATTTCTACTGCAGGGTTTGAAGCCTCCGGCACAGGGAACATGAAGTTTGCTTTAAACGGAGCTTTGACTATTGGAACCCTTGATGGAGCTAATGTTGAAATTAAAGAAGAGGTAGGGGACGATAATATCTTTATATTTGGACTTACTGCAGATGAGGTAGAATCGACAAAATACTCCGGGTACAACGCAAGAGAATACTATCATAAAAACGGAGAATTAAGACGAGCCGTCGATGCGATATCTAATGGCTATTTTTGTCCATCCATGCCTGATCTGTTTAAACCAATAACCGATGCACTTCTTAATCACGGAGATCCCTATATGCTTCTTGCAGACTATGAAACATACATCAACATGCAGGAAAAAGTCAGCACTGCTTTTACCGACAAGGAAAAGTGGACTACAATGTCAATTTACAATGTTGCTCGAATGGGTAAATTTTCAACTGACCGAACAATACGTGAATATGCAGAAGAAATATGGAAAATTGATCCTGTCTCAGTTAAAATTGATTAAACAGCTATAGACGCTCAAAGAATCATTTAAACGTTCCTTTATACTGATATAAGGGAACGTTTTGTTATTTAATTTATCACAATTTCTATTATTAAAATCGCGTATTTCAACAAAACTCTTTATTTGAGACGGTATGATTGTTTGAATTTTCGTTAACATTACCTATAACAACGGAAATCCAGATTTTTACAAATTTCTGACGCATCAGAGGATAATCATGAAGCAGAACGAGATTAGTCATTTAAAACAATACATATTTTTTTTATTATTATCCGGATTAGGAGGTGGTTTTTTTGGTCTAGTTATTCCTAAATATAGCGATCCCCAATATTCGACCGCATTAAGTTTTTGTATTGGATTTTTAATCGGATTTTGTATTTGCGTACTGGCTATTCTTTTCGATAACAAATTTAAAATCATTATCAGAAAATATAAAGTGCCCCTGCTTTTGGAGCTTTCTATAACAACGTTATATTACGCTTTGATTATTCCTGTTGTTTTTTATTCGATCTTTTATATTTTTAGATTACAGGAAGAAATCAGCACATTACTTTTTCCTGTTATGGTATACAGCCTAGGAGCCAGTTTTTTTATAAACATGCTTGCGATAATTATTAATTTGATAGGACCACCCGACTTTTTACGTCTTATTAGTGGACGTTATTCCCGTCCCTTCGAAGAAGAGCGAATTTTTATGTTTATTGATATTAAAGGCTCTACCTCCCTTGCCGAAAACCTCGGCAACCTGAAATTTCACTCTTTCTTGAATGATTTCATCTTTTTTATTACCCCATTAATTTTGGAGTGCAAAGGAGAGATATATAAATATATTGGTGACGAAATTATTATTTCGTGGAACCCCAAAAAGGGTTTAAAGCATTTAAACTGTCTAAGAATTTTCTTTTTGATAGTCAACGCTATACAGGACAAAAAAAGCTATTTCGAAACCGAATATAACAATGTTCCTGAATTCAGAGCAGGTATTCATATAGGTAAAGTGATTGTTGGTGAAATGGGCGATATCAAAAAAGAGATCGCGTATCTAGGCGATGTTGTTAACACTACAGCAAGAATAGTAAACGTTGCTTCGGAACGATCTATACCTCTTCTGGGGTCAGCAGAAATCGTAAACTTTGTATCAAACAATAAACTCAAAACAGATTATTTGTTTACCGAAATAAAGGAAGTAATGTTAAGAGGAAAGAGTAATCAGTCAGCAGTTTATCAGATCACAGAGAATATTATGTGATCTTGTTATAAATAGTTTTTAAGTAAACACAAAACAATGAAAAAAAAAATTGAAATACAAAAACTTTACAAGGCATTTAGAGAAAAGAAAGTATTACAAGGAATAGACCTTGATATTTTCGAAGGTGAAATTATCTCTGTTGTTGGGAAGTCTGGAACCGGAAAATCCGTTATACTAAAAAATCTTATCGGATTAATGAAACCCGACACCGGCAAGATCATTGTCGACAATGAAGATTTCACTCAAAGCTCCGGAGATAACTTTTATCGAATACAGCAAAAATTTGGAGTTCTTTTTCAAATGGCAGCCCTTTTCGATTCGATGAATATATTTGATAATGTCGCTTTTGGTCTAAGGCGTAAAAAAAATGATGAGTCTTTCATAAAGAAACGTGTCCCAGAGTTATTAGAGCAGGTTGGCTTGAAAGATATAGAAACGAAAATGCCATCCGAAATATCAGGAGGTATGCAAAAAAGAGTCGGTCTGGCAAGAGCGCTAGCTATGAATCCACAAATTATGCTCTACGATGAACCTACCACTGGTGTCGACCCGATTACAGGAAGTGCGGTTGACAAATTAATACTTAAAATGAATAATGCATTTAATATCACTTCTATAGTGATAACACATGATCTTGAATCGGCATTCAGAATTTCTGACCGAATTGCAATGCTTCATGAAGGAAACCTAATTTTTTTGGGATCACCGGATCAATATAAAAATTCAAATGATTCTGTCATCCGCCAGTTTTCTGCCGGACAGGCTAACCCATCAGAACAAACGGAGATACAATAATGCATAGCGAACCACTTGACCTGCACCATAAAGAAATACTCTACAATAGGCTTCGGGCGATTTCCATCAGATTATCCGAATTTAGTTTCGCAAACCTGTACCTTTTTCGTAAAACTCATGGGTACGAAGTAGTACACGATGGTGATTGTATACATATCACAGGTTTTACAGGAGACAAACAGAAGTTTGTACTGCCTCTTTGCGAAAAAAAAGAACCGGATCTAGAGCATATCGATGAACTTCTGGATAATTATGAAATGATTTTCCCCGTTTGCGATTGCTGGCTTCGCTATTTTGATCCCCGCAACTTTGATATACACCATAACGAAGACGATTCTGATTATATTTATACTGTTGAAAAAATGGCCACATACTCTGGACGACATTTGTCAAAAAAAAGAAATCTTCTAAAACAGTTTAATAACTCTCATCAATATACTCGTCAAATTCTGAACAAGGATAATATCGAAATTGCTATAAAAGTTCTTACTAACTGGCAAGACGAAACCCCCGCAGATGCATCAGATACTGATTTTCATGCAGCCATGGAGGCTCTAGAAAACATGGAAATACTGGGACTCTTTGGATTTTTGTATATTATTGATGACAAGCCGGGAGCATATGTTTTGGGTGAAGACATTACCGACGACACTTTTGTACTGCACTTCGCAAAAGGACTAACAGAATTTAAGGGAGTGTATCAATTTATGTACAATGATCTTGCCAAAGAAATTCAGGGTAAATACAATTATATTAATTTTGAACAAGATCTTGGGCTCCAATCTCTAAGGCAGGCAAAATCTTCTTATAAACCTGACCATATGGGAATGAAATATCGAATTAAAAGAAGAAGGTGTAATTAGGTTATATATTTATTTGAAACATCATTGATTTATTAAACAACAATTTCACTCTCGTTTCATGTGGAGGATACAAATGAAACTAAAAACTATTGCAATA
>Ga0116151_10000307_pt1 | contig 44393 bp, 34 predicted proteins | sample AD_UKC117_MetaG_FD_89893 | JGI IMG/M metagenome (GOLD analysis project Ga0116151, IMG submission 89893) | Active sludge microbial communities of municipal wastewater-treating anaerobic digesters from Hong Kong - AD_UKC117_MetaG | ecosystem: Engineered > Bioreactor > Anaerobic > Digestate...
GCCTGAATGACCGCCTTCGGCGAATTTCTTCCGGCTATAGCCTCGACTACGCGTGACAACTTTTCTCCGAATTTGCCGTTCGCTACTGGGACGCGTTGACATCGTAGGGGTCACAAGTTCGAACCTTGTACCGCCCACCATTTTTTCTCAATAAAAACAGCGACTTGTAAGTTTGACCCCTACTGCTTCGGGGCTGATTTTTATAGCACCCAGCATCTGCCCAGCAAAAGTGATCGGCTGTGGCCGGGAATAGTCGGTTTGTGTGGGTCAAAGGCGCAGGTCCCATTCCGCGGGAAATACCGGAAAAACTGGAGGAAGAACAAGATAACATCTTCGGGGAACACTCACACCGAGTGTGTTGGTGTTCTGAACGATGTTAGAAAACGATCCCTTTGAAGAGCCTTCCATGCAGTTCGCTGCATAGGGATGCGTGTCCTCGCCGTCAGGGCGCTTGCCGCCCACGCCGCGGAGGAGGCCACGCGCGGCGTCGGTCGCCAGCGGGCCTATGGCTCTCCGGACTCAGGTGACTCACTCACCCTCGTTTCGCCGCCGTTGGCACTTGACCGGCCAGGACGCGGCAAGGTGCCGGGATGGACCGGACCGGCGCTGTGCTGACGGGTTCCCTCCGATCCCACGGATCAGCGGGGCCCGACGGCGAGGTCGTTGGGGTGCTCAGGCGGACGAGTTGGCCCTGTGGAGGATGAGCAGACGAGGTCTCATTCGCAATCGATCCTGCCACCGACAGAGACGCAGAAGCCCGTCAGAGACTCGATCATCGCCTCAGCGTCACCGACGTCAGCTGCTTCGAGTCGGGCGTGGGAGACAGTGGCGCGGTTTAGCACGCCGTACTCATCTTGCGACAAGACGAGTATGCTGAGTTCGCCGTTACACCAGTATGGCGCGCCGCAAGTCTTGACCCCTTCGAAGAGGTATGGAGGGATTCTGTAGGTGTCGAAACTCCAGAACCGTCTGTCCTCCGGCCCGGACCTGTACCAGACGCCGGTGCTGAAAGTTTCTGGGTCGGAGACGAAAGAGACCTGTCCCACCAGACGGTACGATCCGGGGCCTGAGTAGTCCTCGGTCAGGACGACCGAGTCGTGTGGCGGTGTCTCTAGGAGGGCCCCGGCGATCGGCTGCAGAACTGCGAAGTAGCTGTTGAACTCACCGAAGGATGCCGCCTGCTCAGCGACGAAGGTCGGCGCCTGCGCTTCGGCGGAGAGGACACTCATGCTCCGAAAGTACTCAATGTCCATGTTGCACCGCTCCTGGTCAATGGCCACAACCACTTCGCCCGGACCCTTCAGCACGCGCGCGAACTCCGCGCACTCGTCGGCGTTCAGGTACTCGGTCCGTGTGCAGCCAACGAGGAGCACCATTGCGAGCGTGACGCCGATGGTCGTGACCGACAGTGGGTCGAACTCCTGCGAGAGGGACTTCTGTGCCATCCTCGATAGATCGCAGGAGTCCCTTCCGGAGTCTCGCCAAAAGTTGTCGAACGCGGGCTCCGACCTGTATCCTCTCTGCATGAACGAATCGGTATTCATATCGTACTCGCGTCAGGACGCCGCCGTCGCTGAGGAGCTACACGCGTTCTTCTCACAGCTGGGTCTGGACGTCTTCAGGGACGTCGAGGGCTTGAACGGAGGCGAGGATTGGCGTCATCGCATCCTTGACGCAGCCAAGCGAGCGCGCGCGTTCGTCTTTCTTTCCTCAGCGGCCTCGCTATCTGGCAGACCTATGATCGAGGAGGAGCTGGAGATCGCAAGGGCGAAGCTGCTCGTGGACGGGCGCTTCACGTTCCTGACGATCCGGCTCGACGAGACGGACCTCAGGGACTGGATGCTGAGGATACAGTTCCGCCGCTGGCAGGACGAGGACCTCTTCACCCGATTGGCGGCGACCGTCAATGCGATGCTCGATCCTGCCTCGGATGCGGTCACGCCGCTCAGCAGGAACGTGTTCCTCAACACGCGACCGACGGCGGTAGAGTACGAGACCGCCGCCTGCTCTTACCGCTACTCGGTGCCGTCGGTCGCGATCGTTGGTGACCGGCACGTCGCCGACGAGGTCAATGCGCTGATCCGTGGACGGATCGCCGAGGTGGTGCTCCGCATGCGCGGTTTCACGGAGGGAGGCCCGGTCGAGAAGAACGCGATGCCGAGCATGATCGTGGTGGACCTCATCGACGCGGACGTGTCCGAGGACAACGTCGGCCTCTCGTTCGAGCACTTCACGTACTCCTCCGGCGCGGCGCACCCGACCCATGACTTCGTCGCCATCAACATCGGCAGGTCGCCCTGGGGACTGGTCGAGGCCCATGTGCTGCCGGCGGACCTCCCCGAGCTCTCGGGGCTGATCGCGGATGCCGTTGAGGCGGAGGGCCACGAGTTCTTGTGGGAAAGGGATGTGCTGGTCAGGTCGCTCCAGGAATTCGATTACGGTCGGTACACGGTCTTCACCGCAACCGGGGTCAAGCTGCTGTTCCCAGATCTTGCTATCGGGGCCCATGTGAATGGGCCGTCGATCCTCGAGGTGGACGATCCGGATGTACTCCGCCTGCTGAGGGGTTATCGGAATTAGGATTCACAGTCGGGATCAAGTTCGAACTCCCCTTGCTCCATCGAAAACCAGCACACAGCTCTGCCAGGTTGGGATTGGCTGTACTGCCTAGGATCGAAATCGGGCATGGAGGCTTCGGTGAGTACCTGACGCACGATCCCCCGGGTCTGCTCCTTGGTGGCGGGTCGGTGACCGACTTTGGAGTTCACATGTATTAGAACCAGCGCTCGTTGCTTGCTGTCGGCAGCCTTGTCGGGAGCCCTCACCCTGTTGAACCCTAATCCCATTCCGATCAGTACGGGCTGCCTGTCGAGGCTCTGTGTCTCCTCGGCAATGCGTGCGCATAGCTTCTTCGCCCGTCTGTCAGACAGGCCGCGAAGCCGCTGCTCTCGTTCGGGACTCATTTCGCCCTTGGGCAACCAGCTCGAAACAAGGCCCACGCACACGATTGCGTCTGCTCGCTTCAGCGCCGACTGGTACAGGGAGCCAGCAAAGAAGCGATCCAGCTTGTCTTCGTTGAATTGCAACGTTCCATCGCCCCAGGACGCGTCCTGCCACATCACGTAGACGTCGGTCTGATGCTTCACGCCTTCAGCATCGGTCACGTCGACCGGCTGTTGGATAATCGGCATGCCCTCTTCGCCCACGTTGCGGCGAACGATGGTGGGGTAGACGTTGACCTGCTTCTGTATGTTCACCTGATCACGTCCGGCGACCTTCGTGGCACCACTGACATCCTTCTGCTGAACCGTCGGCGCAGCGGTTACCGTCACGGTGCTGTCCTTTACATTGGAGACGCGCTGTGTCGTTTCAGCCTTAGGACCTTGCGGGGCGGGAGAAAGAAGACGGGACACCGCAACTCTCAATGATAGAAACAACACTATCGCAGTGGCGATGATAAGGGTGGACAGCCAAGGCCCCACTTTTTCGAAGACGCCGCGCAGATCGATCACGTCAAACAGTGCTTCCAACAAGGGGTCCATGGTCAAGCATCCTCGCTCGGGGCGCGTACCCGTTTTGTTCAACCTAACTGATTCCCGAGGTGCCGTGAAGGAGACGGATCACTCGGGTGAAAGGGCAGGGCCTCTTTGGAAGAAGGCTCGGCCGACGGTCGAAACATGTCCTGGCGATGGCTAAGAGAGGTCACGCCCCGTCGCGGGAGGACCGCGGCGCGCTGCATACATTGAGTAGATCCCGTAGCTCAGCAGGATGGAGCGACAGATTCCTAATCTCAGAAGAGTGATTGCTGGCGGTCTTCTCCGCGAATTGCCTTTTTCCGGGGCGGCGCCTTTTTGGTGACACAGGTTGGCTCCTCTTGCAGGGGCGGTGCAGGAGTGGGCAAGCGCGAACGTGGAGGTGCTTTGAAACGGAGCGAAGCGGGCGGTGGGGAAATCTGGCGCGCTAGCAGAGTGCTCGACGCCTTACGCGTTTCGATGAAAGCGAGGAGGTCGGCGTAGCGGTACCGCACCGCCTTGCCGAGCTTGAAGAATGCGAGGCCCGGCTGAGATCCGTCTTCTCGCCACGCAGCCAGCGTGCAGGGCTGAAGGCCAAGCAGGGCAGCGGCGTCCTGCGTGCTAAGCATCTGGTTGGGGTCGCTTGTGGGATTGCTCATGATCATCGCGTCGAAGTCGTTTCGTTCAGCATTATGCACGAGGCACCGCCAACCGGAATCGATATCCCCAAGTACGCGCAATCGCCGAAGGTCGTGGGCGACCCCTTTAACCCTTGTCTAATGGGATCTTATCGGCTCCATTCGCAGCAACTTGGCGCCCCCCAACACCCATTCGCGCTAACGATCATCCATTAGCCTTGACCCTCAGATCGGGCCAGAACGACCCGACCGATATCGCAGGAAGTGCGAGCAGTCGGATGCCTGCTTTCGTGATTTCCGCCGTGTCTAACCCGGCAAGCAAAAGAGAACCACGTTGCTCACCGTTCGACCTCTAGTCGAAGCCAAATCCCTGTGTCAAAGTTTCAAAGTGCACTGAGTCGGAGGCGAGAGGCATTGAGGGGAGAGCGAAAACCTAAGCTTAGTAAAGGTGCGCACGTAGCTCGTGTGTTCACACCAGAAGCTAAGCTGAAGCGCAGCATCCGCGCGCACTTCACCCGCTTGGGTTTCGCTAAGGCTACGGACGGCACACTTGTCAGGCCGGATGGTGGTAAAGATACGATCCGCCAACTCCATAGATCGCAACGTCAGGAACGCGTTAACTCTGCAAACGCGCTGTTGAAAGAGTTCCTCCCCGAGGCGCTTCCTCATTTTGCCGACGGGACCGAAATTGATCCCTCCAAGATTAGGCTCGAACTTAGGCGCGTTGATGCCGGGACGTTCGAATCTGACCTCTTTCGTACCGCGTCACTCACCTGGTCCGTCCCGGTCTCCAACGGATACGGACGGAGATTGCGGTATCTGGTGTGGGACGTAGGTCATGATCGGCTGGCAGGGATTTTCGCCTTAGGTGATCCGGTCTTCAATCTATCTGTCCGCGACAATCTTATCGGCTGGAACGCTCATGACCGATCGAGCCGGTTGGTGAACCTGCTGGATGCATATGTTCTTGGCGCAGTTCCACCATACAACCAACTGCTCGTCGGAAAAGCCATCGCTTGTCTCGTTCGTTCCCGAGACGTGTATGACGATTTTGCGCGCACATATGGCAACACTACCGGGATCATCTCCGGCAAGGAGAAGCGAGCTCGGCTACTGGCCGTGACAACCAGTTCCTCCATGGGGCGCTCATCGCTTTACAACCGGCTAAAACTGGGCGGCGTCGAGTACTTTCGAGATATCGGATACACTGTCGGCTGGGGCCACTTCCACATCACCGACGATCTCTTCGCGCAGATGCGCGACTACTTGAGGCTGATCGAACATCCCTATGCCGCCGGCCATCAATTTGGACAGGGACCAAACTGGCGCCTACGGACAATCCGAGTGGCGCTGGGAGAACTCGGCATCAACGAAGACGTGCTTCGTCATGGCGTACAGCGCGAGGTTTTCCTCGCCACTTACGCGACAAACGCGGAGCGGATCTTGTTGACTGGGAAGGGCCGTCCCGACCTATCCAACCTGCTTTCTGTTTCAGAGATATCTGACCTCGCACGAGATCGGTGGTTCGTCCCGCGAGCGGATCGACGACCTGATTTTCGCGAGTGGAAGCGGTCTGGCATCGAAAAGCTCATTCGTGGTGCGGACACTGTCGAGGGTTACCGTAGAAGAGTGGGATGAGGTAAGAATTGGCGTTGGGTTTGGACGAATTCCAAGCAATGCTAAGCGGACATTTCGCTGGTCTAAGGACCGTGCGAGCCGCATTCGGTTACCCCGTCTATGCAATCGAACATGACCAGACCGCTCAGACCGTCGCTGAGTTGAAGCGTTCTCTCAATGAGAGTTTGCGCGTACAGCGATTTCCGAGCGAAAGGCATTGGCTTGCCTGGGTCGTTGCTGCTGCAGAGGTGGGGTACACCTATGACGGTGATGAGTATTGGCGGTCGTTTAATGAAAGCGTCCCGAAATGGGCCGAATTCGGCGATCGCAATTTGATACGAACGTGGTTTGCTAAGTTCATCAAGCAGTTTGGCGGAGCGCGTCCAAACGGGCCTTGGGCGCAGCAGTTTCCGATTATTGCTTTGCCAATCACCCATGCGATTGTGCCACGTTACCTGCAGCGCCAGTTCGTTCAGCATCTCGCCGTGACAGCGCGCGCGCTCGCATCACTCGGTGACGCCTCCGCGTTGGAACTCGGAGAGGAATTTCGAGATCGGTATGTTGGTGGGTTTCGTCGTTTCTCTCGGTTCTTGGAAGAAGCGGAAGTTACAGGTCGATTGCTCCTCGCCCTCCGAGATGAGCAAATAGAAGAACAAGTTCCCCGCTTTAGCCCTCTTACGTTTCGCCGGATCGTTGGCGATATCGAGAGCATGCCTCAAGGAGCTGCAGTACTTAGAAGAGCGAGAAAGGTACTGCGCGACGCACGCATTTCCGTGCCTTCTGGCGCGGGGGGGACATCGCAGTCACATCGAGCGCTGAGCGCGACTGCATCGATCCGAAGTGCACGCATTATCGGCCGGCGCGATGAGATGGGGGATTGGTCGCTGAAGGTCCACATTTCAGCTTTCGAGAAAGAGATCTCGCGCGATGCCGAGACCATGGCGGCGCTCCAGAAGCTCAGGGTCCGCTTTACTGACGTTGAGTGCGGTTGGATGCCGGGCATCGCCCTTCACACCCTCGCAAAGGGAATCGAGCGCCCTTTGCGCGCGCCGCCGCTCTTGCAGTCTCTCTTCGAAGTCGACAAGCCCGATTCAGCTATACAGCCTGTATTGCAGCGCGTTGGGACTCTTGCCTCTGCGAGCCCTTGGCTTCTCCATTGTCGCGAGGACGTCGCGTACCCTATCGAGGGAAGGCATGTCCGCGCCGGCTTGACCTACATTGTGCTGCATGAGCGTCCGCTTCCAAGCTCGTTCCAAACAGCGTTCAATACGAGAAGCCTGTCGTCGCTGCCGGCAGGACTTGAGGCGGTTGAATTCACGGCACCAACCCGCTTTAGCGCCGAGCAACTGGATCTGCTGACACGTGCAGGACTCGGCCATGCGCTGCGCGTGCGTGTTGATCCCGTCGGTTTGTCCCCCCGCTGGAGCGGCACAGAGAACGAGATATCTTTGCTCACGAGTGAAGAGCCTCTGTTCGAACTGACTGCGGACTTTCCAGTAACGGAATTCCTCGTCGCGTTAGACGACCATCGGACGCGTATCCAGTCTAGCGATGCATCAGTCGTTGTCAGTCTGGGGCTCCTATCCGCTGGGAGACATCAACTGGCCATTGGCGCGACATCCAAAGCGGCCGACCTCGCAATTGAGCCAGAAACTATTGAGCTAATCGTTCGCGAGCCCGCAGCGTGGACGAGTGCGAGCCCGTCCCGCGCTGGTCTCCAATTTCAGGTGAGCCCATTTGGGGCTAGTATCGACGATCTCGTCGGCGGTGTCGCCTCGTTGTCTATACGCGGGCCGTCGGGACGACTTGCGATCCTCCGCGCGGTATTTCGCGCCAACAACGGCGAGGCTCTCGATCAGAAGCAACTTCTCCGTGAGCGGCTCCCCTTCAGTGAGGAGCGGATCAAACGGGTGCTCGACGAATTCACGAAGCCTGGCTTAGCTGAATTGATGCAGGATACCGCGAAAATTGATTTGACGTTGAATGTCGACGAATTGGGGCAGAGCACCGTTACCTTTCCCCATGAAGTCGATCCGATCCGATGGAAGTTGGAAAAGAATGGGCATGAGTGGGTCAGCAGGCTCGTCGACGAAGCGGACCTGACATCGACGCTGTCGGTTTTCCTTTATCCAATGACGACGCCGCAGGCGCGGCGCTCCATTGAACTCGGCGAGGCCATGATTGGAGTGCCGATCGAGCCGCCGGGCGCGCTCCTTGTGGCCGCGGCGGGGGCGACGGAGTATTCTGTTATCATGAGCGTGAGGCCGCCCACGGGTGTCCTGGAACTCGGTGATATTCTTCCGCGCTGTGCGATGAGGCCGCTCGCGATGGCCGAACTCAAAGACGTCACATGTGCATACAGAACGTGGGCGCATGCGAGGCTAAAAGGGCCGTGGGCGGAGCTTCGCCGGAGCGCTGTGCTCAAGGCGCTACACACCGCTCTCACTGCTCTCTTCGTCGGAAAATCATGGGCTGACAAGTGGGCCGATGCGCTGAATGGAAGCGATGCTCAGCTGGCAATCGCGAGGGAGATTCCCGAAGCGGTGGGGTTCGGCCCCGCTGTTCTCCGCAATCCGTCGAAATGGGATGGTGATTTGCCAGAAATCGTCAATACGTACACGGAACTCGCTATGCGGTATAGAATTTCCGCCGACCATGGCCTGTGCCGGATCGCGGTGCTCCTCTCATTCGACCCTTCGCAACTTGACTGGCCCGACACTGAAAAGGCAGAAATCGACGGCAACGCCCTAGCGAGTCAACGGGCTCTATTAAAGGGTGCGCTGCTCGCGCGAGCTATCGGCGAGCTGCGTCGTCGCCTCGCGAGAGATGAAGCCTGATGCCAGTATCGATCATCTCCTCACCGGCCGTTCTCGCATCTGTTGCAAAAAGCTTGGGCGTGCCAATACCTGCTGAGGACTACCGGCCACTCGTAGCCCAGGCGTTGCGCCGCGCTGTCGATGCGGAAGCCCCCTGTGCTCGGTACCGGGTTGAACAGCGTGTGTTCCAAGCACTATCGCGACTCAATGCGCAAGTGCCATGGATCGAACTCATCGAGGATTGCCTCGATGACCTTATCCACTACGGCGATGTCTTTGAGATGCGGGTCGACGATGGCGAGGCCTTGCGCGAGTCATTCCAACTGTGGCCGGCGCCGCCCGCCTTTGTGCTCCGACGCGATGGATCGTTAGTACTTCTCGGCATCGCGCCTGATGAGTTGCTGCCGAGCGCCGATTGGCCGACGACCATTGAATACAGGAAAAGTCTTAGGTTCCTGGCAGCACACCCGGATAACGCCGCAATTCTCGCCGACATGGACCTTCCTCGCCTGCACGAAGAGGTTTGGCTGAGAGCACCCGTACCGTGCTCGCCGCTGCAGTTTGTCGACGTCTGGCGGGCCCAACTTATTGCTCAGCCGTCTTCGGGAGCGATCGAAGGTCTGGAACTTCTTGGCGGCGCCGGGCCGGCACGCGGACGGCGGCAGCGCTGGTCGGCCCCGACCGAGCGCGACGAAGGTCTATTCCCGGCGCGCCGCGCGCAGCGGTATGGCAGTCCACGGTGGTGTGTTGTCCATGTGAGCAAGGGTGTCCCCCAACACTTTGTGGACCTCTCGGCGCGCGGTGATGTTGAGCGCGCCTGTGACATCGGCTGGCGCCTAAAAGCGGCCATTGACGCCGTTGCCGGACGTCCACAGACATTCGACGTCGAGGATGCCGACGCAGCGAAGACGCTGACTTTTTTTCAGCCGCTGCCGAGTTGGGCAGAGCGCCGCCTTGCTGTTCTCGCCGACAAACAAGAGACCGCCAGGGGCCTGTTTTCGTTTTCCATCCCTGCGCGCGCGTTTGACACCGAGGCGACCTTTCTGGCTGAACGGCTGTGGACAGTACCAAAATCGCCGGGAGGGGCTGCATGACGCTAACCGCACAAGAGACTTTTGAGAGGCTCAAGCAGACTTTGAGCGGCTATATTGAAGCGACGTATCACATTGGACACCCGGCGATCGTCGCGCAGCGACGCGCTCTCCTTGAGCGCCCTCAAGGTATTTATCAGGAACCGTTTCTGGAATCGACGCCGCGCTATCAATCGGGAAGTGCATATTCGCAGATGATCGACGTCCCTGCGGCGGCAATTGAAGCGTACATACGTCTTTCGCGCCGTGAGAACGGCGAAGCCGTGCTTTTTGATCCTCCTTACTCTCACCAAGAGCAGGCTATTCGCGAGATCTTGGCAGCAGGTCGCAATGCGATGATCATGACCGGTACGGGATCAGGAAAGACAGAGTCATTCTTGCTTCCAATCCTCGGGAAACTCGCAATCGAGGCTCGCACGCGTCCCAACGTCTTCCGCACGCAGACAGCGATGCGCGCAATCGTTCTCTATCCAATGAACGCACTCGTGAATGATCAACTCGGCCGTCTCCGGCTATTGTTCGGTAGCCACCGCGTCCGCCAGATGTTTGAAGAGTGGGCCGGGCGGCCAGCGCGTTTTGCTCGGTACACGAGTCGAACGCCTTATGCAGGTCTCCGATCCCGTCAAAAGGACCAGTCCCGACTAACGTCGATTGGTGATTTCTTCGCTGGAATCGAACGAGCGGCCGCTCGTGGTGGAGGAGGGGAGAGCGCGCGCGCACGAGACCTCCTCAGTCAACTGCAGCAAAAAGGAAAATGGCCGGCAAAAGAGAGCGTGGCTGAGTGGTTCGGTGCTCCTGGAGAACACTGGCAAAATGGAAGCGGTGATTTCCAGCGCGCGGTTCTGGGCGTGCACGATTCCGAAATGTTAACACGCCACGAGGCCCAGAAGGCGCCGCCGGACCTGCTCATAACAAACTACTCCATGTTGGAGTACATGATGATGCGTCCTATCGAGCGTCCGCTGTTTGATCGCACGCGGGACTGGCTGGCTGCGAACCCGTCCGAGAAGATTCTCATCGTTTTGGATGAAGCACACCTTTATCGAGGCGCCCAAGGTGCCGAAGTTGGTCTTCTTCTGCGCCGGTTGAGAGACCGGCTTCATATCCCCGTTGAGCGGTTTCAGGTTATATGTGCCAGTGCGAGCTTCTCGGAAGCGGGTCGCCAGACTGCGGGCGAATTCGGCGCTCAATTGACTGGCGCGCCGCCGGACTCGTTCGCGCTGATAAGCGGCGAACTAGCAAGGCGTGCTCCTGCTGCGTCTGGTACTGACAGCGACGCTGTTGCACTTTCAGCCGTGGACTATGCATCGCTCTTTTCGGAAAATGTGGAAGAGCAGGCCGGTTCGGTAGCCTCATTTTTGGCGTACCGAGGCGTCGTTGCGACCGATAACATCAGCGCTGACCTATATCATGCGCTGCAAGAATTCTCACCGTTCAACGAACTCGTCAACGTCACGATGTCGAGTGCGCAGCGCGTAACCGACCTTCCAGCTATAATTTTTCCACAGACGTCAGAGGCGACCCGTCGCCAGGCCCTTAGCGTCCTGTTGGCCCTCGGCAGCCGCGCACGCCGCGGCGAAGGGGAAGCGAGTTTGCTGCCATGCCGCCTGCATACGTTTCTGCGGGGCCTGCCAGGACTCTGGGCGTGCATGGATCCGGACTGTGGTGACTTGCCCGCCGCAGAGCGCAGCGGGGTGATCGGTAAATTGTACGGGCAGCCGCGGTTCCCTCGGTGCACCTGCAACGCCCCCGTTCTTGAATACTTTACATGCCGCCTTTGCGGCGCCTCATACGCGCGTGCGTACACAAACGATGTGACGAATCCTCTGGATCTATGGGGTGAGCCAGGGCGTCGTTTGCTGACCGAGGCTGGACTCGATGAGTCCTATCAGCCACTTGATCTCCTTTTGGAGCCGCCGAGTTCACCAGATCTTGCTCTCGCGGCGTTTTACGACCTTCGAACTGGCCAACTCAATCCGATAGTCCCGAGCGATCGCGTTCGAACTGTATACTTGCGTCATCAACCTCAGGATCAGAAACTCGTGGATCCTGAGCGCGGGAGTGCGCCCGGACAATTTGTGCCGTGTGGCTGTTGCGGCCGCAAACATGGCCCCGCCTTTACCACCGTGCAGGATCACCAGACGAAAGGCGACCAACCATTTCAGGCCGTTCTCAATGCCCAGATCCAAGCCCAACCACCGAGTCTTAGACCAGCGACAGAGTTTGCTCCGCTGCGTGGACGGAAATCGCTCGTTTTCTCTGATTCTCGCCAGATGGCCGCGAGGCTCGCACCCAATCTCCAATCACTCTCGCTGCGTGACACGGTGCGAACTCTCTTGCCCATCGGCTACCGGCTGATTGCAAATGACCCAATAATTGCGCCGTCGCTCAATCTCGATCACGCTGTGCTGGCCGTAATCGTCGCGGCACACGTTCTGGGAGTGCGCGTGCGTCCAATCCTTGATGCAGGGGAGGACATGCCACGGTTCGATGCGCCCATCGGCCAGATGCCGACGACTGCCGAAATGGTGCGGGTAATCGGAGAGGCCTGCCCGGCAAATCTGATGGCGGACATTCGAGAGGTCATCCAGCATGAGAATTTCGGTCTTGAGCCACTCGCCGTCGCAAGTGTCGCCGAAAGGCCGAACCTTACTCAGCGCATACACGATCTTCCCGACATTCCAGGAGTTGCGACTACTCCGTCGCAGAAGGAAGAAATCGTTCGGGCGTGGCTGAGGCTGTGGTTCAAACCGGGCATCTGGTTTCAGAAGATGCCGCCAAGTTGGTGGGGGACAAAGGTCGGCACCCATGAAGGCAACTTCTCAGCGATGGATAAGGTGTTGGTTGTCCCGCGCCACAAAACGGCCTTTCGCAGAGACTGGCTCGATCGCCTCAAACAGATTTTCACAATCGCGCCCGCCGATGGCGGTCGACGAATTCTTGCGAGCAATATGACCTTGCTCATGGGCGGCGAATGGGTCCGTTGTCCGCGGTGCAAGTCCGTACACCGACCAATTGAAACGAACGCCCGGTGCATTGATTGCGGCATGGCTGACGTACAGCTGTTCGACCCTGAGACCGATCCCGTATTTCGCGCGCGTCGTGGTTTCTATAGAGACCCCGTGGTACATGCCTTGAACGATCGGAACGCTATGGTGGTTTCGCTAATTGCCGCCGAACATACCGCGCAACTGAATGCCGCTCAGCCCGAAGACGCGTTTTCAGCTGCGGAAGACCACGAACTGCGGTTTCAGGATATCAATATCGCGTGGAGAGATACTGATCGTCAGGAGCCCGCGATCGACGTGCTCTCAAGCACCACGACCATGGAGGTCGGTATCGACATCGGAGAATTGTCGGCGGTCGCACTCAGAAACATGCCGCCGGCTCGAGCGAATTATCAGCAAAGGGCAGGGCGTGCCGGACGCCGAGGAACCGCCATAGCGACAGTGGTTGCGTTCGGTAGCGTTGACAGCCATGACGACCATTACTTTGTGGCCCCAGAAGAAATGATCCGCGGCCCGGTACTTGATCCGAGATTGGCGCTCGAAAATGCAGACATTGCACGTCGGCATATTCGGGCGTTCCTTCTGCAAAGATACCACGAATTCCGAATACCGGGTGTGGATCCTGGACCCGACCCGCGGCTCTTCTCCGTTCTTGGGAGCGTCGCAGACTTTAGACATGGGACTGGAGTTCTAAACCGGGCGGATTTCGCAAACTGGCTCAACGACAACCGCCAAGTCCTGAGGCAAGCGGCGGACAATTGGCTACCTCACCAACTCAGCGGTGACGATCGGAGCAACCTGATCGATGGGATGTTTCTCGATGTCTTAGCCGCTATCGACGAAGCGATCGGCTTGAACGCACCTGATGACGCTGAACCATTGGTTGCTGCCGCTGAACCTGCGGGCGACGCAATTGTAGAGGAAGGCGATGACGGCGAAGAGGAGAACTCCCAAGTTCCAGAGGATGATGAACGCATTGATCCAGCGACCGACAAACTTCTCGATCGTCTGCTCTATAAGGGCGTCCTGCCGCGTTACGCGTTCCCGACTGACGTTGCACCGTTTTACGTGTTCAATAAAGCCCGATCCACGCCGTTCAGGCCCAAGATGGATTTCGCGCCCTCACAAGGGCTAAACATCGCTCTCTCTCAGTACGCCCCAAACAAACAGATTTGGATCAAGGACAAGCAGTACACATCGAAGGCGATCTATTCGCCTTACACCAGCGAGCGACGCGACGCTTGGCGGCGCAAGCGGATCTACTTTGAATGCAGCCACTGCCACCACGCCGAGACTGAAGAAAACTATGATGAGAATGTCCGCGGTACCATTTTGGCGTGTCGCGCCTGCCAGTCCCCGACAACTTTCGGACCAGCTCGAACCTGGCTAAGACCCCCGGGTTTCGCCCATCCCATCACGATGGATCCGTTGACCACACCCGAGGAGCCGAACGAAACGGCGTACGCTACCCGCGCCAAGCTCGTGATGCCCACACCGGCGCCCGACGAAGGCTGGATCGCGGCCGGGCCCCGTGTACGTGCGTTTGCGACACGGCGTCACCTGCTTGTTTCGAACACGGGACCGAAAAATGAGGGCTATCACTACTGCACGTCTTGCGGACGTATCGAATCGGCTGCTGACCCACAAATTACGCTGACAATGCCACATACGCGGCCGTTTCTGAGTGACGAGGACGGCGACTGCCCGGGAGACCGTGTGGCCCGAAACATCGTTCTGGGGACAGACTTCATCACGGACATTGCGCTATTCTCTATTCCCTTGGAGGACCCATTCCGGTTGCGTCCGGGCAACGATGAAACGCACGTGGCACTGCGATCTGTATGTGAGGCAATTGCAAGAGCTGCAGGCACGATGTTGCAGATCGAGGTCGGCGAGGTGCTCGCGGAATACCGACCGGCTCTAACCCCTCGGGGCGCCCTCGGCCATGAGGTCGAGATCTTCGTGTACGACACCTTGGCAGGTGGGGCTGGGTTCGCTTCGCAGTTAGCACAGCGAGCCGACCAATTGTTTGCAGAGGCTCAGAGAGTCCTGACGGACTGCCCTGAAAATTGCGACTCGTCCTGCTACCGATGCCTGCGGAGTTTCAGGAACAAACTCGATCACAAACATCTCGATCGGATCGTCGGGGCGCAACTTATTCGGCACGCAAGGTCTGGCGGTTATCCAGAATTCGATGGTCGTCGATTCCACTCTTCGATCAGCATTTTGGAAGCCGATCTTCGTCGGCAACTGGGCGGAGATTTCGCCATCGAGCGCGATGCTCTTCGCACTGTGACTGGGACAAATGTCGTTGTGCCCATTGTCGTGCGCCGGAATGCTACCGGTGCAGAAAGCTGGATCACACTTCATTCACCGTGCGCAGGTGGAACTCCGATCGATCCCGGTTTGCGGTCAGTTGCGGAACTCGTCGCGAATCTTATCTGCATTGATGATCTTCGGGTTCGGCAACACTTGCCATCAGCGACAGACCAGGTTCGAGCGTCACTTGCGTAGCTTCGCTTCGAACTTTCAAATCACTATTCATAGGGGCTAAGCGTCAGGTCCGTCGTCACGAGCACACGGACCGGTGCTCCCGGCCGCACGCGCAGGGTGGGGCGGATGGTGAGTTCGCGGTCAACGATGCGGCCGCCGGTGCGGGCGGCTTCCTGGGCGGCGGCGTCTCCGAGGCTGCGGGTGAACCCCTGATCGTCGTCACTTTCGGCTTCGTTGGCGACGATGCTGAGCACCGCCGAGAGGGCGATTGCGCCGCCGAGACGGCCGAGGTGATTGTCGGTTTTGTCCGAGATGCCAGAGGCGCCGCTTGGGTCGGTCGCGGCCATTCCGCCGAGGTCCAGCGACCAGCCATTCGGCATGATGATCCGGTCCCAGCCGAGGAACACACGCGTGTCGCCGTAGAGCACTTCGCTCTCATACGTGCCGATGAGACGCGCGCCTTGCGGGATCAGGAGATGATCACCTGTGACGCTGTCATAGACCGGCGCCGTGACCTGCGCGATGACCTTGCCCGGCAGGTCAGAATTGACCGCTGTGACCAGCGCGGCCGGGATCACTGTGCCGGCTTGGAGAATGTATGGTGAGGCGGGCGGGCGATAGGCGCCGGGGGCCTCGTCCTTGAGTGTGACCTGGTGGGTGAGTGGCCTCGCCGTTTGCGGGCGTTGCTCGAAGAAGAGCGGGGCAGGTGCCTCAGTGCGCTCTGCTGGGGGCTCAGATCGATAGGCGTCCTGATAGCCTGAGTCTTCCGGCATGTCTGACCAGCCACTGTCTTCCGGAAGGTAGAGATCTTCTTCCAGGCCGAACCCTTCCGGCGGGCCGGCATCGCCCCAGAGCATGTCACGCGGTTCATTCGGGTCGCGGGCAGGCAGCGCCAGGGTCTTGGAATAGTCCGCCGGCATCGATGCGAGGCCTTCCGGCAGGTTGGTGGTGGCCACGGCGCGCGGTTCATTTGCTGCAGGCCCGGCATTGGCAGGCCGGTCGGAGAGCCCTGTGAGCACCGCAAAGACTACGATGGTGCCGAACACGCCGGCGCCGGTCATTAGCACACGGCGCGACAGACGTTTTGGCGAGGGCGGGTTTGCGCGGATATCGACGGGGTTTGCGGGCTGGGGCGACGGGGCTGCGTTTGTCATGGGCGGGCTGGCTCCTTCCGGTCGATGCGCACGGTGATCGGCTTTTTTTGGCCGAGGCGCAGCTCTGCCCGGTCGAACAGGCGGTCGACCACATAGGTCTGGCCCTCGGCGCGGTAGTTGACGAGTTCAAGACCTTCTCCCGTCCGCACGAACAGGGGCGGCATGTCAGCGGCCGCGACATTCGAACTGAATGCGATCCAGGTCTTCTTGCCATCATCCCAGACGCTGACCGGCGTCCAGACGGGCGCCTTTCGCCAGGGCGGCGTGATGTCATAGCCATAGTTGAGCACCGGGGGAGGCGGAGGAGGTGGCGGGGGCGGCGCTTCCGGAACAGGAGGCTTCGGATAGGACCAGGCGACCTGCGCCGTGTAGGTGTCGCCGGCGACCGAGACCGCTTCGATCAGGTAGGCTCGCCGGTCCGTTGCGAGCACGATATTGGTCTTGAGTTTTGCGGCGAGCGGCTTGACGATGATCAGTGTGCGGCTGGTCTCGCCCGTTCCCGTCAGCGTCTGCGACACCATCCAGCGTGTCGTATCGCCGGCGGCAATGTCCAGCACCGTTTCGCCGGGCTCCAGCAGGATCGTCGAGATATAGGACGGAGCGGTCTGGAGCTCGTAGATCGCGCCGGGCGCGTAGGTGTAGACGAGCGCCGCGTCCTCATAGACCGCGTTGGCAGCGCCCTGGCGCGCGGCCTTGTTGACTTCGGCGAGCGATTGCGGCGGCGCGCTGACACGTTTCGGCTTCTTGGAGGCGGGCTCCGGTGTGAGGGGCGCTTCAGGTTGCGGTTCGAGCGCGGGTTCCGGTTCCTGCGTAGGCGCCGACTCGGGCACGGTCTCGTCGACAAGCTCCGCAAGCTCGGCTGTCATGGGCGACGTGTCTTCGGCGCGCACGTTGGGCAGGGGTTCCGGCGGGATGGCTGCGGGCGGCGTTGCGCAGCCGGCAAGGCTTAGTGCGGAGATTGCGAGAATGGCGGCGCGGGTCATTGGTCACGGCTCCAGCTGAACTCGGTGATGAAGAGGCCGAGCGGGTTTTTCGAAATCTCGTCGGCGCTGCGGGGCGGGGCATGGGTGACAGTGAACAGGCCCGTATAGTTTGCCTGCTCGGTCCGGCTGACGCTACTCGTCTCCTCGCTCCAGCTGACCTGCCAGGACTTGTCCGAGCGCTGCACGATCGAGCGGACATGGACGGTGCGCCCGGCAAGGCCCGTGTTCGCAAACGGATCATCCTGGCGGGCAATCTCGCTGAGCTTGGCGGCCGCCTGCGGCGTCAGGAACTGATACGCGGCAAGCCAGTTCTCGCGCAGCACGATCTGGTCGGTCGGCAGCGCGCGCACGTTCCTCACAAACTCGCCGATGAAGTACGCCGTCTGCGCCGTGCCGGGTGTCCAGGCACCGTCTGCCACGCGCACCGACAGGACCTGGCCTTCCGGCGCGACTTCCACGACATGCACGAACGTGCGCTTCTGGAGCGCAACGAGCGTCAGTGAAGCGGCGAGCGCTGCCGACAGGCCGAACGCGGCGAACGCCATCAGGCGCCAGCTGCGCGCCGACAGCACGGCCGAGCCCATCCGCGCATCCCATTCGGCCTGCGCGCGCCGGTAAGGTGTCTCGGCCGGGGGCGGGGCATAAGACCTCGCCGGGGCCCTGAACGGAAAACTCATCTTCTGCCTCCTCGCCCGCGTGGGGGCTGTATCCTGGTATGATCAATCGGTGTTGCGGGCGCGCGCGGCGAGGGCGCTGCCGCACTCCGTGTGGACGCGCGGCCTCCGCCGCTCATCACGAGCCGTGTGGTGACGGCAGCGCCCGCTGCCGTGGCGGCTGCGCCCTGACCCGCGCGCACTGTGTCGGCGCCGGACAGATGCGGCTGGCCGGAGACGACTTCGCTCGCAAGCTGCGGCCCGAACCAGGCGAGCATCAGGAGCGTCAGCCCAAAGAGAAGAATGTTGAGCGCGCCGCCGGCGTCCAGCACGAACACCGCCGGCAGCCGGTCCACGAACGATATCGAGACCGACGCGATAAGGGCGAGCACGAAGAGGCGCATCGCGCTGCCCACGACCCAGCCGAGCGGGCGCTCGGCGACCCAGGCCGTTCCGGAGAACACGCCCCAGGGCAGGGCGACGAACGCCGCAAGGCTGCCGAGCTTGAACGCGATCAGCGCCGAGAAGATCTGCAGCGCGAGGATGAAGAACCCGAACATGATGACGAAGGCTGCGATCAGGATCGTCACCAGCGGCACAAAATCTGTCAGGATGTTCATGCCGCGGCCGAGCTCTGCCGTGCGCCCGAAGAGCTCAGTCCCAATGCCCGCGATCCGTCCGGGATTGTGCAGGTCGGGCAGCGACAGATCGCTGCCGCCGGCGCGCAGGCCCAGCATCGCGCCCGACTGGTTGATCGCGGTCGCAAGATCGTTCCAGTTGTTGATCAGGAAGGCGAAGAAGCCGACGAACAGGACCTTGCGGAAGAACGGCGCCATCGGCGCCTCGGCCGCCAGCGCCCATTGCGCGCCCGCCAGCGTCACCGAAACCACGATCAGCGCGTTCAGCACATAGGCGACATCGCCTTCAATCAATCCGAACCCGGAATCGATCACCAGGATGAACTGGTCGAGGAAAGAGTTGATCGTCGAGGGATCCATGTCGCTGCCTCCCCTCAGAAGGCCGAACGGGCGGGATCAGAGGGCGGTGGCAGTGTGGCCGGGAACGCGCGGCGCTGGATTTCTTCGGCGCGTTCTTCCCGGGCAAGGCGCTCCATCCGTTCGGTCTGCAGCGCGCGCCCCTGTACAACGAGCAGCGAATGGATCTCGGCAAGCTGGGCTGCGCTCAGGGCCTCTAGCTGGTTGCCGGCCTGGATCGCGCCGGTCTGGCCTTCGGCGGCCTGGCTTGCGCCGAGCGCGGACTGAAGGCGGGTGCCTGTGTCGTCGATGGACTTCGCGGCGCGCGCCTCGGCCTCCATCGCGCGGGCAAGGCTCGCGCGGCTCGCGGCCCGCCAGCGCTGCGACTGGGCGAGCACGCTTTCAAGGTCATAGGCTTCCCAGGTCTCTGGGTAGAGCGCTTCGATATCTGCGCCGATCCGGCCGATGTCGAAGGCAAGCGCTTCGGCCTCCGTGAACAAGTCTCTTGCGCTGCGTATCGACTGAGTAAGCTCCGGGGACAGATCAAGTTGGCTCCGCTCCAGCATCCGGGCCTGCTGCTCGATCGCGGCAATCTGATGCCGGATCTGTTCCAGCGCGCGGGCTGCCGACAGCACGCTCTGGGCATGCACGGCCGGGTCATAGACCGTCATCTGCGCCGTCGCTGGCGGGGGCGGTGTGATAGCTACCAGGGGCAGGGCTGCCGCGATGATTGCGGTGAGACGGGCTGCGAGACGGGTCATGCGGCTTCGCCTTCTGTGGGTTGAGAGCTGGGCGTGGGGAAGGGGAGAATTTCCGCGGCGTCGAACCGGCCGAGCGCGTCCGCCGCTGGCCCGAGACCCTTCGCTTCGAGGAAGCGGCGGGCAAAGCGCGTCGTTCCGCTATGTGCCAAGAGGCGGTCGATGAGGCGCTGGTCCTCCGGGCTTGCGGCGCCGGCAAAGGCAAGCGCGGCCGGTCCAAGCTCGAGGTCGATCATCCGGCTGCCCGCCCGGCTGGTGATGTAATAGTCGCGCTTCGGCGTCGCGCCCGCGATATGCTCGATCTGGCGCTCATTGAGCCCGGCGGCGCGGTAGAAATCCTTCGTCTGCGGCTCGCGCGCCCGGTCATTGGCAAGGAAAATCCGCGTGGCCGCCGCCTCGTTCAGCGTCGCGGCGAGTGGAGAGGCGGCGACATCGGCGAGTTCCTGGCTGGCAAAGATCACCGCGACGTTCTTCTTGCGCAGGGACTTCAGCCAGTCCTGGATGCGGGCCGCAAAGGCCGTGTCTTTGAGATAGAGCCAGGCTTCATCCAGCACGATCAGTGTCGGTCGCCCGTCAAAGCGCGCCTCCAGAATATGGAAGATCACGGGCAGCACAGCGGCCGCCGCGCGCTTCGAGGCCAGCAGCGCTTCCATCTCGAACGCCGTCACCGCACCGGCGCCAAACGAGGTCCGGTCGGCGTCAAGGAGGCTGCCTAGCGGGCCGGCATGCGTCAGCGGCTCGAGCGCCGCGCGCAGGCTCTCGTCCTGGATCAGCGCCGTCAGCAGCGACAGCGTGCGCTCGCGCGGCGGACGCAGGCTGAGGAGATCGAGCGCGCGCCACAGCTCGCGCCGGCGTTCCGGGGTGAGTTCGCCGCCGCCGGCCTCGACTTCGCCGCTCAGCCAGTCCTGCGCCCATGTCCGCTCCGCCGGTTGATCGATGTTTCCGAGCGGCTGGAACGAGGGCGCGCTGGTTTCGGTCGCGCCAGGATCATGGAATACGCCGCCGAGGCCCAGCACCATCGCCCGGGACGAGCGGCCCTTGTCGAACACGAAGGCCTGCGCTTGCTCGTAGCGCAGCCATTGCGCGACCAGCACCGCGAGCAGCACTGACTTGCCGGACCCTGTCGGCCCGAGCACCAGCGTATGACCAATATCGCCCTGATGCAGGCTCAGGCGGAATGGCGTCGCCCCGTCACTGGCCGCCAGCATCAGCGGCGGCCCGCCAAGATGCGGCGTCGTCTCAGGCCCGGCCCAGATCGCGCTGGCCGGAATGAGATGAGCAAGATTGCGCGTGAGGACCAGCGGGCGGCGCACATCGGCGTAGGCCTGTCCTGGAAGCGTGCCTAGCCAGGCCTCGACCGCATTGACGCCTTCGGCCTCGGTCACGAACCCGAGACTGTCTGTCGTCTGACGGATGAGGCGCAAGGCAGCGTCCGCTGCCTCGTGCGTCTCTTCGGCAATCACGATGACAATCGTCGCGTAGCCGGCAGTGACCCCGTCCTGGCCAAGGCTCACGAGCGCAGCGTCCGCGTCTGCGGCCTGCAGGGCGGCGTCATTGTCGACGAGCCCTGACTCTTCCCGGAACAGCGCTTCACGAATGAGCGACATGATGCCCTTGCGCTTGGCAAACCACTTGCGCCGGATGTTCGCGATCTCGCGGCGCGCCGCCTCCGGCCCCAGCGGCAGGAATCGTGTTACCCAGCGATAGGAGACCGGAAGCCGGTTCAGCGCGTCGAGCAGGCCGGGCTCGGTTGAGGACACAAAACTGCGCACCGACAGGAGCCGCAGATGCTTGCTGCCGAGTTTGGGTGAGAGGCCGCCGGTCAGGCCCGCATCCGTCAGAAGCCCGTCGAGATGGAAGGGGTCTTGCGGCACGCGCAGCCGGCGCAGCGCGCGGTCAGAGACACAGTCATGCAGGTAGCCGAGCAGGTCCTCGTCGCCGAGCCAGTCTGCCTCCGGGAGCAGAGGCTCGATCAGCGACAGGAACGTGTCGCTCTCCGCCATGAACCGGGCAAGCACCGCAGAATAGTCCGTGGACGTAGCCTTCTCGCCGCCTTCGAACAGGAGGCCTTCCAGCCAGCGCGCCCGTTCCGGCGGCGGCAGGAAGGTCACGCTCAGGAAATAGTCCGTCTCGAACCGCGCGCCCGCCGCTTCGAACAGCATCCGGCGCTCTTCCTCGATCAGCCAGGCAAGGCCCTGATCGAAATTGCTCTCCGGATAGCCGGGGGAGGGGCGCCGGCGCGCCTCGACATGCAGGCACCAGCCCGGCCCGAGACGGCGCAGCGCATTGCTGAGCCGCGCGGACTGGCCGACGAGTTCGGCCGGTGTGGCAGCGTCAAGGTCCGGCCCCCGGAACCTGAGGCAGCGCTGGAAGCTGCCATCCTTGTTCAGCACGACGCCCGGCGCTATCAGCGCCGCCCACGTCAGGTAGTCGGTCAGTTTCGCGCGGCGGCGGCTGTAGAAGCGCAGGTCGAACATGGGCTCTAGGCCTCCAGGTAGAGGGGCTTGGCGAGGTGGCGCGGCCAGGTCTCGAGGAACCAGGGGTCACGCGCCGCGGCCCAGGCGGCTGCCCCGTGCAGGGCGGTACAGAGCGGGATGCCGATCAGCGGCTGCTGCAGCCCGAGCGCAATCGCTGCGCCGAACGTCCCGTTGAGGATCGCAAATCCCCTTGGCACGCCGCCGATCAGGATCGGCCGCGTCAGCGAGGTATACAGCGGCAGGACGTAACCCTCAGGCAGCTCGCTCATGGGCTTCAGATCACCGCGCCGCCGGCGAAGCCGAAGAAGTCGAGGAAGAACGAGACCGCCGCAAACATGATCGCTATGCCGAGCCCGACAAAGGCTAGCTTGCGCACGCCCGAGCCGCCCTCGGAGAAGGTGATTGTGATGCCCGCAAGTACGATCGCGATCACACCGGCGGCGCGCGCGACCGGCCCGGTGATGGAGTCGACGACCTGCTCGAGCGGCGCCTCCCAGGGCATGCCGGAGCCCGCCGCATGGGCAGGCGCGGCGAGCATAAGCGCGAGAGTGGCCGTCATGATGAGGCGCCGCGTGGCGCGTTCGTTCTTGTGGTTCGTCCGGGTCATGTCAGGTCTCCTTTGGACATGGGTTGGCTGGGATGAGGGGTGAGGATCTGCGAGATGCGCCGCCCTTCGCGCCCACGTTCGATGAACACGATGAGGCCCGCGCCCTGCGCGATGAGCCGGGACGGGTCGCCCCCGCCGGCCTCAAGGCATAGGTCCTCCAGCCGGCCGAGCGCGTCGGCCGCAGAATTTGCATGCAGGGTGAGAAGCCCGCCGGGATGGCCGGTGTTCCAGGCCTTGAGCACATCCAGCGCGGCTGCGTCCCGGACTTCGCCGATGATGATCCGGTCGGGCCGAAGCCGCAGGGCGGTCTGGACAAGATCGCGCAGCGTGACCGGCGCGCCCGCGCGCTTCGTCAGCAGCTGGACGACATTTTCGCCGGAGACCTGCAACTCGGCGGTATCCTCCAGCACGATGGTGCGCGCCGCGCGGAAGGCGGGTTCAGCCAGCAGCGCATTGAGGAGCGTTGTCTTGCCGGAGCCTGCGCCGCCCGCCACGATGATGTTGCGCCGGCCCTCGACGGCGGCTCTCAGCTCTGCGGCCTGCGCCTCTGTCACCGCGCCGCTTGCCACATAATCGTCCAGCGTGAAGATGCGCTCCGGGCGTTTGCGGATCGCCAGCACCGGCGCCGCAACGAGCGGCGCGAGCACCGCCTGTACCCGCGCGGCGCTGCCCGGCAGGACGGCTGACAGCAGGGGCCGGTCCGGGCCAACCGTTTCGCCCGCCTCATGCGCGAGAAGGCGGATCGCCGCTTCGCGGTCTGCGGCCGGGATGACGACTGAGGTTGCTTCAAGGCCTGTTCCCGCCCGGTCGAGCCATAGACGCCCATCCGCATTGATCAGCGCTTCGGTCACCTCCGGCGCGTTCAGCGCCGCGGCAACGTCGGGCCCGAGCGCTGCGGCCAGCACAGCGCGGCGGCGCGCGCCCGGAACAAAGGGAATGGCGCCCGCGCTCATTCTGCGTCCTCATGTGAGAGAGAGGGAAGCGCGCTGCGCTGGGATCTGGCAGTCTTCGCTGCCGTGCGCCGGACATACTCCGAAAAATGCTCCAGCCGGGCAGACGCGCTCGCCGCGGCACTCTCGGCATAATCTTCCGGGAGCGGAGGATTATGCTCAAGCCAGAGGCGTACGAAACAATAGATCGCCTTGTCGATACGCCCCTGGTCAGCAAACAGCCGGTCGATCCGTGTCTCGATCCGGTTCAGCTGGCGCTTCTGCGTCTCACCGGCCGCCTCCAGCGCACCTTCCGAACGCGCCGCAAAATAGACCCGCACGGCTTCAACAATGATGCTCGATTCTGACCGGCCCTGCACACGCGCAAGCCGGGCGATCTCGCGGGCGAGGGCGTTTTCGAAATAGGCGCGGATACCGGTGGTCGACATGGGGGGTCAGTCTCCTTGAACGCGGCGCTTGGGTTGCGCGTCTGTGTTGCTAGCGGCGGCGTCCTGTTCACGTGCCTCCGTCGCCGGATGGCCCGGGGGAGGGGTGAGCCCGGCGAGGATCGTGCGCGACAGGCTGGGCTGCGAGGCGCGCGCCGGCGCCGCCGTGAAGAGATCGGGCTGGGCGCCCGGCGCGCGGGGGGATGGCGGTGTCCGGCGCGGCGATGAAGACGGATGCGGTTTTGGCCCGGGCGCCGGCGGCAGCGTGCCCACAGGCAGCACGGCGTCCCAGTCATGGCGGGCGCAGCTGACGGGCCGCGCGAGACGTGCGGGCAGGAGGCGCTGCGCAAAGACAGGCTCCTGGTCAAAACGAAGTTTCTTCGTGCGCAGCGGCTTAGTGCCGGACAGGAAGATCAGCTGCTCATCGCGTGCGAGCTGGCGCACATCGCCGGGCAGCAGCAAGGGACGGCGTTCTTCGCGGTAGGAAATCGTCCGCCGCTTCGGGCCCAGCAGCGAGACCGGCATCTGCTCACTGATCTGCGGCCGGACCTCCCAGGCCTCGCCTGCCATCTCGGCGATCCGTCGCGCGGTCTCCATGTCGGTCGCCGAAAACGAGGTGAGGATATGGCAGTTGTCGAGGATCACGCTGTCGCGGCCATAGGCCCGGGTAATGTGGTTCAGCGACTGGCAGACGAGATAGGCCTTGAGGCCATACCCCGCCATCGCGCCCATCATCGTCTCGAAGAAGGGAAGCTTCCCAAGCTGCGGAAACTCGTCGAGGCAAAGCAGCAGGCGGTGGTTCTTCGGCTCTCCCGCCGGTCCCGTCTCCTGATGCTCCATCAGTGCGCGGGCCATCTGGTTGAGGATCAAACGCATCAGCGGCATCAGGCGCGCCGCGTCAGATGGCGGCGGTTGCAGGTAGAGCGTGACGGGCTTTGCGCCGCACATCAGGTCGGCCACCCGGAAATCCGACGCCGAGGTCATCTCCGCCACAATCGGATCGGCAAACAGGCCGAAGAAGCTTTCTGCCGTGGCCTTCAGGCCCGATTGCAGCCGCTCCTCATTGGAAAGGAAGCTGTCCGATCCGTGCTTGCATTCCGGATGCACCTCGCCTTCGCCGGTGACCGGGTCGGTGAGATGCAGCGTGCGGCCCATCTCGTCCGCCGTGGCTTTGAGGTCGCTGAGTTTTGACCGAACGACGGCAAGCGTCTTGCGATGGGCGGGCTCGGAATAAAGGACATGAATGATCACGCCGATCAGGACCTGCTTGGCAGACTTGTCCCAGAAATCCGAATGGCGCCCGTCACCTGCCGGGTCCGCGATGATGTCGACGATGTTCTGGACATCGCGCACTTCGTTTGCGCCCCGGCGCACTTCGAACAGGGGATTGAACCTCGCAGAGCCCGGCAGGGTGGGGGCGAACTGCAGAACGGGTCCAAGCGTTGCCCGGAACCCCGCCGTCCCCGGAAACCCGTGCCGCCCGTCGCCGCTCGCAAGCTCTCCCTTGACGTCGAGCACCAGCGCCGAGCCCGGCCAGGCCAGCAGTGTCGGCACGACATGGCCCCGGCCCTTGCCAGACCGCGAGGCGCCGACCAGCAACTGGTGCTCCGGCCCGTCAAAGCAGAGGATCTCGCCGTCCAGCTTGCCGAGCGGCGTGCCGCGCTTGGCAAAGAGGCCGGCCTCTTTTGCATCCTCGAACTTGCCCCAGGCGTCCTTGCCGAAGGGCTCCGGCTTGGTGCGGGTACGGATCAGGAGCGCGAAGGCGAGGATAGCGGCGGCAAAGCCCGCGAGGACGATCAGCCGGGCGATCGCAAAGGGTTTGGGGAAATCCTCCGCATGGACTTCTGTCCAGCCGATGACTGAAAAGGGCGAGTAGACAGGTTCGCCGCCCACGCTAAAGAGCGGCGCGCCGAGGGCAGGATGGCCGTCGAATACGCCGGCGATAAACCCTGTGGCGAGCGCAAGCCCTGCGATCAACAGCAGGGGCGGGATGGCAATGGCGAGTGCGAAACGCATATTGAGCCGTAGGTGCCTGCCGCAAGCCGTCTTGCGGGTCGTACACGGACCATCGGATGGTGTGGTTGGATGCGACGAGCCGGAACGCCTGCCGGGCGACTGCGCGCCGCACACGGTTCAGAGCCGAGTTAACTCTGGTTTTGCGAAATCAGGCGCGCGGACTGCGCTGCTTTGCAGTGGCCGGTGTCTGGGGTTGCAGAATTCTCATGCGCTGCGGCGCGGGCGCGCAGGCAGATCCTTGGCCGGCCCGTCTTGGTAAAATTCGCGCGGCAGGGATCAGTCGGTATCCTGCATGGCGCGCAGGACCTTCGCCATCGAGGTCAATACAGTCACCGATGCGGCGCGTTCCACGATCGCGTGACATTTGTTTCGCGCGAGTTTGAGCGCCTTCGTTGTCTCGTCCAAACCCATGATGTCATCGACGCCTTTGAACAGGGCATCGACAGGGACGCTGAACGCGCGGGCGATCACGTAGAGGACGCCGGCAGAGACACGGTTGCTACCCGTCTCGTATTTCTGGAGCTGCTGGTGGCTCATGCCGAGCTGGGATGCGAACTCCTGAAGCGTCAGACCACGCTTGCCGCGAAGCTTGCGAATATTTGCGCCTACCACGAGGTCAGCTCCAAGGGGCTTGCGACCGCTGGTCATGTTTACGCCGTATCCTGAATGAATAGCGGATGCGGGCTCACCTGCTTGATCACGCGGCCGATGGGATGCAGATGGGCGGTCTGGATGAGGTCCGCAGACGGATCGAGTTGCGCCTGCAGCTGCGTCCATTCAGCGGGCTTCTGCAGCGCGACGCGCAGCTTGAGGTCAAATACCCCGACGAGTTCGGATGCCTGCGTGATCTCAGGGGCAGCGTTAATCGCGGCTTCGAGCCGGCTGCGATTGGCACGGCCATACTGAGTAAGCGCAATCTGGACCCAGTAGAACGGCCAGGTGCCGAATATGCCCTCGTCGATATCGGCCATGTAGCGAAGGATGGCGCCTGAATCTTCAAGACGGTTCAGCCGGTGTAGCGTGCCGTTGTGCGAAAGGGCGATACGTTCCGCAAGCGTCTTGATCGGCTCGCGGGCACCTTCCTGAAGCACACGAAGCAGTTTGAGGTCGGTCTCGTCGAGGCGCATGCCTGAAGGAGCATAGACGGAAGGCCGGGCAGGGGCGACAAGTCGGCGCGGCGTTTCGGCAGGCATAGGTGAATGGTCGTCCTTTCGCAGGGAAAAACAATGAGGCAACGCTTACCCAAGGTTGATTCGTATGCCACGGCAATCCTATCGGCGAGCGCTGCGACGTAGAGCCACGAGCACTTCTTGGTTGTCAGATCGGGCTTCAGTGTCTTACCGAGCTGAACTGCGTCACCGGCTTGGTGGGCACAGAGGCTCAGTCCCCCAATTCCTTCGACAGAGCGATAAGGCTCGCGGTGCTGCTCGTTCCACACAACATTTTACGTTGCGCCTTTGAGTACCCCGCGCAGGCGCCGAACGGATAATATCGACATGGTCCATAGTTTTGCCTGTAGAAAAACACGCAATAGGCCCGGCTTGAATCAAGCCGGGCCTGCACCAGCATTCTGACCGGGAGGAAAAAGTTTGTCAGAACCTGGCGCGAACTCCAAACTGATAAGTCGCACCGTAATTCTCGACACCGGATATTACCGGGCCAGTTATGCCTCCTCCCTGGAAGAAGCGGCGATCCTCGGCATCGTTGAGGTTGATGGCATCGAAATAGACCTGGAAGATCGGATTGATGTCCCACCGCGCATTCAGGTCGATCGACAGGCGTTCTTGCTCAAGTTCGTCAGACGCATCAAACTGAATTCCTAGGAACCCGCGATTCAGTCCAATGATCCGCTCGCCGACATAGTTTCCTGACAGCCGTACACTGACCTTCTCGTTTTCCCATCCAACCGAAGCGTTGCCGACAATGTCGGCTTGGTCTTGAAAAGTTGTGATCCTGTCGATGTCATTGGCGAGCGACTGTTCGGAATCGGCAAACGTTACGTTCGCCGCGGCAAAGAGGCCGTCAAACGGTCCCGGCAGGAACGTGTAGTTCTGCGAGTAGGAGAGCTCGACGCCTGAGACTGAAGCCGAGTCGCCGTTGATAAACGCCTGAACCTGATCATCGCCTGAGATCGGTGTAAACCCAAAACGCTCAACACTCGATGCGCCTCCCGTGAAACGGACGATGAAGTCTTCAATATCCTTGTGGAAAAGCGCAACCTGCAGGAAGGTATCGTCGTTTGGATACCATGAAACCGAAAGGTCATAGTTGCGGGAACGCAGGGGATCCAATGTTGGATCACGAAGCGGGTCGATGCCGGTTCCGAATTGACGCGAGAAAGCGACACGCGACACAGCATCAGCGAGACCGGTCAGACCAAGCACATCATCTTCTTCTGTTTCTTCGCTGGTGCGGAACTCGGCGTTGACAATTTCAGCTCGAAGGAAGAGATCCTTCTTTCGATGCGGGCCAGCGCCGATGAAGGCATTGCGCCAGCCATGCGCCGAGTACCGCCCGGCGGGCGCCCAGTTGACGCAGCACGCGCGGCGCTAGCGGCCGTCTGTGCGCAGTACCGGACCGAAGAGTTACGCGTCGTTGACCAGCTTATGCGCGCCAGCGAAACGGTGCAGGCGCGGAAGCAGACCTTTTACATAGCGCGTGAGAAGTCGTTGCTTGCCGCGCTTCGGGAACGCTGGCCCGAACCGGAGCAGGAGGCTTCTTTGCAACTCGTTGCAATGGTGTCGGTCGCTGCGTTCCGCCACGCGCTCGACATGTTTAATCTCGAAGCCGGCAAGCGTTCGCTTACTACATTGCTGGAGGAGGCCTTCGACCGGATAGAGCGTCAGTTTCAATCGCGATGACGGTCGGTTCTGGCAGACCGCCCGCCGACTTCAGCAAATCTGCAACGAAGCAGACAAAGCGAACACCAAATAAATGCCGGCGCCAGCACTATTCGGCGCTCAGGACTGTCCTACAGCTCGCAGCCGTGGGAGCCATGTTCATCCTGACTTTTGAAGTTTCTCCATACCGATGACCCCGGGAGCATGAGCTGAAAGGGCCGCTACAGCGTCCCTTAGCCCGCGTCCATCGACCGGCTCGGTCGTCTGGACGAGCACGATACGCCAGCAGCGCCCGTCTGCTCCAATGATGGCACGCCCTCGTTCTAAAATCTTAGTCCAACGACCTGATGACAGTCGAATTCGCATCCGGTGGACGAGTTCGGTTTCCCGGCCTTCTAGCATGGCTTGATAACCTTCGCGGGCGGCGAGGCGGTCGTCGGGGTGGATTCGTGCAATCCAGTCGAAGATTTCCTCCGAAGTCGGCTTGGTGCCTTGCGCAAACATGTCCGTCCAGCCTTCAGAATATTCGACGCATCCATCCGCGACTGACCAGTCAATGACCCCGGCTGCCAGCAGATCACAGGTGACATCGGCGCGGGCGGCGAGGAGATCGGCATCACGAACCTGCAGGTCGCGGCGCTGCCATTCGTTCTGGATGACCGAGATGGCGAGGATCAGCGCGAGCAAGGCGGCGCCGAGCAGCGCGGCAAACTCGTAGCGGCGGACAAACAGGACGGAAAGGACGGAGCGCGGCGCGCCGACATAGACGAGCTGCAGCATCTCTCCTGCAACGGTGCGGGTTTCTATGAAAGCGTCATTGTGCTGGCCCTCCACGCGGGAGGCGGCAGATGATTCGTCCGCGTGCAGAGGGCGCCAGCCCAGGGCCGTGGCGGCCAGCTGCAGGTCGCCGTCGGCAAACGACGCGTCAGCGATAGCAGCAGTCAGCACCGTCTGGCCGTCGCGGTTGAGCAGCGCGGCGCGCCAACCGGGGCCGGCTGCGCCGCCGACTTCCAGCGCAGACTGGAAAGCTCCGGTGCGCAGGATCATGGCGGCGGGCAGGGCGCGGCCATCGGGCGCCGGCAGCTGCAGGTAATAGGCGGCGCGTTGTTTCGAGACGGGCGCCAGTTCCAGCGGCAGAAGCTCGCGGCCGGCGCGGCGGCTGGTGGAGGGCGGCGCGATGACGCCCGCGGCATCGGACGGCAGGTCGCCGTAGACGCTGGCGGGCTTGCCGTCCGGCGTGAAGACAACAATGGCGGTCACCGGCGACGGCGCGAGCAGGCGCGAGAGCGCGGCGTTGCGTTCAGTCTTTTCGGCAGGAGAGGCGTCCGGCGCCATGGCCGACGCGACCAGCGGCGCCGCCATGAAGGCAACGGACTGGATACGCGCGACTTCGGCTTCGGCGGCGACCTGGCCTGCGCCCGCGGCCTCGGCCAGTGCGCGGCGGCTGCCCGCCGTTGCTCCGTATACGGCTTGCCATGAGTAGATCAGTATACCGAGAATGCAACCGATCAGCGCGGCGGCCTGTACGGCGCGCATCAGGAAAGGATCGCTGCGCTCAAGGCGGCGGGCGAGGCGTACACCGGTCCGGGCTGTCGAAGGGGAGGGGGAGGCTTGCGTCATGGCTGAATCCAGGCGCCGGGATTGAAGGGGTCGGTTGGCAGGTCGCTGCGCACGAGGCCGGCGCGCCCGCCGGGCACCCAGGTAAGCGCGAGGCCGATGCGTACGTCTTCATAGGCCTGCGAGACGATGGCAGCGGCATTGGCGGAGAAGATCACGTTGCGGCTTACGCGGCGGGCGACGGAGAGGTCGAGCGCGCCGGCGAAGCCTGAGCTGTTGCCGCCACCGATCAGCGGTTGCGGCCCGGCGAGCAGGGGATTGGTCGGCGCTGCGTCTTCCTCCACAGACTCGTGGGCGAGCGCGAGATTGGTGCGGGCGATCCAGTCCTTCAGCGGATCGGTCTGGGCGTTCAGCGACCAGCCGGCCCGGTGGAAGGCCTGCGGGCTGAAATAGCCGCCATGGCCGGGGGTGAAGAAGTTCGTGTTCCGGTCATAGGACTGATACTGGTAGAACGGGCCGGTCACGAGGTACGCGAAGCCGTCCGTCTTGAAGGCGCGCGCGGCGGAGAGGCCGGCGCCGATCATCGAATTGCCGGCGGTGTTCTCGCCGTCCAGCGAGGCGGCGGAAAGGTCGGCCTGTACGGTATACGATTTGCCGGCGGGCAGGCGCGCGGACAGGTGTGCGCCGGTTTCCGTGACGCGGCCATAGACATCGCCGCCAGTATCCGTCTGCCCGGCCAGCGCGAGGACGCTTTCCGTCTTGGGACGGACGAAGGCGCGGGCCTCAACAGCGCCGCCGCGCACATCACTGGCAACCGCAAACTCAGCGTCGAGTGTTGCGTCAGCCTCCGTGCCGAGGGGTAGAAGTCCGATGCGGGCGGCAAGGCTCGTCTCGCCTTCGCGGCTCCAGGCCGCGTAAGGTGCAGCGAAGGTTTTGCGCTTGTCGCCGCCACCAGCATCGAGTGTGTAGAGCGAAATACCGGCTTCGAAACGGTCCGCGCCGCGCGCGGTGCCGGCGGAGGTGGTCGAGACGAAACCGGTCAGGCGGCTTTCGCCCGCAGTGCCGCCCTGGCGGCGGGCCGTGAGGGCCTGCCGGTACCAGGTGCCGCCGAGGCCGTCGAGCGCGGCGTAGGTGTCCGGCGCGTGTGTGCGGGCGATCAGGTAGTCGCCCTCGTCGAAAGCCGCAGCGGCATAGCGCGCATCGACCTGGGCGCCGAGGGGGCCGCCAAGGGTGCGGGCGAGGGCGGCGGCCGAATCCAGATCGCCGAAGCGCTGGGCGGCGAGGGCGTAGCCTTGGGCCGATTCGGCATCCGGCAGTTCCAGATAGAGGCGGCTGAAAGCGCCGGCGGCGTCGCGGTCGTTGCCGAGCTGAAGGTCGGACCAGGCGGCGCGCATCAGGGCCGCGCGGCGGGACGGCGGATGACCCGCGGCTTCGAGGGCGAGGCGGCGGGCTTCGGCAAACGCGCCTTCGTCATAGGCAGAAGCGGCGGCTTCGAGCCGGGCGCCCGCGATGAGCGCGTCTGCGGGCTCGGCGAGATCGGGGTTGGCGCGGGCGGCGCTGGCGGCGAGTGCGGCGGCGCCGGTCCAGTCACCGGCCTCGCGGCGAAGGCCGGCTTCGCCGAGATCGACACGGGCGCCGAGATCGGCAGCGAGGATGGGATCTTTTGTCTGCACGGCGGCGGCGCGGGCGGCGGCGACTTTACCGGTCGCCAGTGTGGCCATGACCAGTCCGCGCAGCGCGTCCCCGTCGCCGCCGAGGGCGTGGGCGCGTTCGAAATAAAAGGAGGCGCGGGCCGCGTCTGTTTTCAGGAAGGTCCACCCCGCCTGGGTCAAGAGGCGCGGATCGTCCGATTTTGCGGCAAGGGTCTGTGCGGTGGTGAGGTCGCCCGCAGCGAGCGCGGCTTCAAAGCGCTGCCAGCGCTCTTCGCGTACGATCCGCGCCTGGGCAAGGCGCACGCGTGTGTCATTGCTTTGGGCGAGGGCGGGGAGGGCGCCCGCAGCGCCAAGACCATCCGTATCGAGAGCGCCGAGGGCGCGATCAGCGAGCGCGGCAGCGGTGTCCGGGTTGGTGCAGGCCGTCAGTGTGTGGATGTAGAAGGCGTTGATGTCCCGCTGCGAGCCAAGACCTTCAATCGCATCGGCGCGAGCCCAGAGGTGGAAGGGCGCGTCACAGCCAGACGGCGGCGGAGCGGGCAGCAGCGCGATCGCCGCGGTCCAGTCCTTCGCCGCCAGGGCATTGCGGATTTGCGCGTCGCGCTGTCCGGCGCTCAGGTAGGATTTCAGCTTTGCGGGCGCCGTCCAGGACGGATTGGACGATTGCAGCGCGCGCAGCACTTTCTGCGCGGCGTCCCAGTCGCCGGCGGCGCCCAGGTCCCAGACGGCCTGGACGAGGGCCGGGGCGGGTTCAGAGATCGTCTCCGCTGCAACAGAAATCTCTTCCGGGCCCGGCGCGCGCGGAATGCCGATTGCGAAAACGCCTTCGGCCTGTCCGGCACGCGAGGCCTGGGCAGCCGCCAGCGGAGACGCGGCGGCGAGCGCGACACAGGCACTGGCCAAGGCCGTGCACAGGAGGCGCAGGCCCCGGATCATTTGTCGTTGATGCGCTTGCGCATGTAACGGGCGATCAAGGCGAGGGCGGCGGCGAGGCCGAACAGCACCGCGGCGATTGATAGGATCCAACCCCAGGGCGTGCGGCCCGCAGTCATCCGCGCCTTTTCGCCCATCGGCAGGCTGCCGATCTCGAAGCCGTCGCTGGCCGCCTGCGTGACCAGGGTGGCGGCGTGCTCGCGCCAGACGGCCGTGCCGCCCTGCAGCTGGCTCCAATGGCTCGGCTGCACAAGCGCGCGGGTGGAGGCGAGCAGTTGCGCGCCGGTCTCGGCCGTCAGCACGGTGACCAGGCGGCCCGGGTGCCCGGGCGACTCGCCTTCGATCAGGAGGCCGTTATCGCCGAGGTCGACAGTGGAGACATTGCGCGTGAATCCGTCCGCTGCGCCGCCCGACAGCAGGTTTGACATGTTGAGCTCGGCGGGCAGGAAGCCTTTCAGATCCGGCCGTGTACCGACGATCAGGGTGTGGGCGTCCGGAAGCTCGAGACCGAAGCCGAACGTGGCGTCCGTAAAGGCGGTGCCATAGATCTGGCCCAGCCGGGCGGCGAGGGTCCAGACCGCTGCGGCCGTGTCGCTACCGGTATCGGTGGCGAGCACCGAGAAGGGCTGCGCACCGAGCCCGGTATAGGGAAAGCCGGCTTCTGACAGCAGGGCGAGGTTCGGCAATTCGACGTATTCATCGGCCGGGGGCAGCGTCAGCGTCGAGGTGTCCTTCAGGATGAAGGCGAGGTGCCGCGTGTTGCGCGCTGCACATTCGCCCACCGATTCCGTCGACAGCTCAACGTCAAACCGGACGCGGTTGCGGCCCGGGCGGAAGGCGGCGGCCGGTAAGGCGATCTCGTAGCCGGGCGTGACTTCGCCGTCGGGATTGGTCAGCCGCACGGCTCGCTGGAATTCATCATTCACAAGGATGTTCACGACCGACTTGTCATCGAGACCGGCGCCGTAGGCGAAATCGAGCGAAAGCAGAACATCGCTCTTGGCCCGGAAGCGAACGTCCGCCGGCAGATCAAAGGCGATCTCGGCCGCGCCGTGTTCCTTCCCGAGAACGGACGTGTTGACCAGACCGAGTTCTTTCAGCGTGAACTTGGCGTCGGTCCGCAGCGTCTGTTTCCGCGGCATGAGATTGCCCTTCGGAATTTCGTCCGGGGACAGCACCAGCGACGCGGTATCGGAGACCGGGAAGTTGCCGGCCGCGAAGGCGCGCACGGCGCCCTCGATGGCGGCGGGCGTGCGCCCGGACGCAATGATCAAGAAGCGCGTTGGGTCAGCCGGGGAGGGCCCGATCGACAGCCAGGAGTCCTCGCCCTTCAGGTTTTCGAGCGCGACCGGGGCGATACCGGCGAGGTCTTCCGGCGTGCCGATGGCGATCAGGTCAGATTTGCCGGATGTTGCGGCGAGCGTCGCGGCCTCGGTGCGCGTGATGCGCGGTACGGCGTAGCCGAGACGATTGGCGACGGCTTGAGAGGCGAGCGCGCCCCAGCGCAGGCCGTCCGCGGTTATCTCGCCGCGGCCGGTCACGAGGGCGAGGTCTTCCACGCCGCCGACGCCGGCGGTGATGACGGCGGAGAGGTCTGCCAACGTCGCCGTGAAGGGGCGGCGTGCATAAATGACTTCGACATAGGAGCGCGACGTGTCGATATCGGTCCAGAGTTCCGCGGCATCGGGATCCTGGCAGCCGTAGGTGTAGCGCTGGACCGCATCGATCTGCAACGTGTTGAAACCCGACACGAGGACGGACGAGTCGAGGACGATCTCGTTGACTCCGGCAGCATGCTCCGTGACGCCGTCAACCTGCGCAATGAAGCGGCCGTTCAGCCCGAGGCGAAGCTGCGGCCGTGAGCCTTCCTGGGCGCGGCCGCTGACATGCCGGAAGATCAGACGCGCGGACTGAATGTCCGCCTGCGGTGCAATGGCGAACGAGACCTGCGCAGTGGCCTCGGCGCCGTCGAGACGGATGGCGCCCGGCTGCGGGCGCAGCGCGGCGAGCGGCAGGCGCGCGCGCCAGAGGCCGTTCTCCAGCGGCTCCGTGACCATTTTCGGATCGTCGCGGAAGCGCGCGTAGACGTCGTAGAGTGCATCCTCGGCGGGTGCTTGCTGCGCCGCCGCTGGCGCCGCGAGCGGGGCGATTGTCAGCAGAAAGGCCAGTGCGGCGGAACGGAGGGCGGAGTTCATGTTCGGACTTCCCGGGTGATGGAGCGAATGTGGATCAGGGCGTGAGACAGGCTGGAGCGGATGAGGCCGGCGATCTTGGCGCCCATGTTGTCGGCGTTGGCGCGGCCATCGCGGAACGTTTTCCAGTTCTCGCTGCGCGCGTACATCAGGGCGACCACTGCGGACCACTGGTCCGGTGTCTGGATGTCAAAGCTGAGGCCCAACTTCTGGCTGCCGGGTTCATCGACTACAGAGAGCACCCTGAGATGCAGCTGCGCCGGCGATGTCGCGCCAAGTTCGCGGGCATCCGTCTGGAAGGTGTCGCCGGCGGCGAACCGCTTGGCGCCGCTGAGGGGCACGCGCACGCCAAGGCCTGTGATGGAGATGTCGGTCGTAGTGCCCGGGACAGCGGTGCCCGGCTGGTGAAGCGTGATCGGGCGATCGGTTTCGAACCGCGGAAAGACCCGCTGCTGCGAGCGTTCGTAGAGCACGCCGAGCGCCGAGACGAGCAGCAGGAGGTGGAAGGTGTTCCAGAAGAGGAGCACCGAGATGACACCTGCGCCAACAGGGTCGAAGAAGAAGCGGATGATGCCGGCGAGTTGGCCGAGACAGACAATGCCGATCAGGATGTAGAAGGGGCGGGCCAGCGGAGAGACGAAGTTCTCGTCGAGATTCTCGCCCTTGGGAGTCACGGCAAAGCTGGGCGAGCGCGGATTGCGTAGCACCTGCAGGATGGCGCCGGAACAGTGGATGGACTGAATGACTTCGTAGAGTTCGGACGCAAAGGCCCAGCGTGTGTGGCCGTACAGGATCGACGACAACATCAGGGCACCGACGATGTGCGGCAGACCGTACATCAGGAAGTCCGACAGGTCGCCGATGTAAACTTGGATGCCGAACAGGAGATAGAGCAGCGGGCCAAGGATGAAGGCCATGCGCGCGAGCGGGAAGAACCAGTAGAAGCACGAATTGAAGTAACCGATGCGCTGAGCCAGCGTAAGGCCGGACTTCAGCAGCGGGTTCTTCAAAAGGAATATCTGGACCATCCCTTGTGTCCAGCGCATTCGTTGCACAATGAAGCCCGAGAAGGTCTCGGGCGAAAGTCCGGCGACCATCGGGCGGTCGACATAGGCGCTTCGGTAACCCCTCGAGTGAAGCTCGAGTGCGGTCTCGGCATCTTCCGTGATTGTCTCACCCTGGATGCCTCCGATCTCCACGATGTACTTGCGCCGGAGCAGGGCCGCCGAGCCGCAGAAGAAGGCAGCGTTCAGCCCGTCCAGTCCGCGCTGGATGACCGAATAGAACATCTCGTTCTCGCTTGGCATCGTTCGAAACGTATCAAGGTTGCGCTCGAGGGGGTCCGGGTTGAGGAAAAAGTGCGGTGTCTGGACGAGGAAGAGCTTCGGGTCCTCGATGAAGTATCCGACGGTACGGGTCAGGATGTCCGCAGACGGAACATGGTCCGCATCGAGGATGAGGATCAGCTCTCCATCCGTATTCTGGAGCGCGGCGTTGATATTGCCGGCCTTCGCGTGATTGTTCTTTTCGCGGGTCACGTAGTGCGCGCCGAGGCGTGCGCAGACTTCCTTCAGGTGGTCATGACGCGCCTGGGCTTCGGCGGCCTTCTTCGGGTCGGACTGGTTGCGCTTGCCGAGCGTGCCGCCATCATCAAGCAGGTAGACCTTCACGCGGCCGGCCGGGTAGTTCACGTTGAGCGCAGCGGTCAGCGTGACTTCGAGAAGATCATCAGGCTCATTATAGCTGGGGATCAGGATGTCGACCGTCGGGCACGCTGCCGGAGACACCGGCGCCGGGCGCGCCGGGCGCTTGTAGACATCCACCGAAAGAAAGGTCGACAGAAGCAGCAGGATGTAGCCGTAGGTCTCCGCGCCAAGAAGAAATATTCCGCCCACGATCGACAGGATTGAATCCGACGGCATCGTTTCGGTGACACGCCAGATCATGTAGCGCGTGCTGGTGAAAACGATGAGCAGCGCGACGAAGGTGCGGAAGGGGCCGCCGGAGGGGCGCAGCCAGCTCATCAGGAAATAGGTGGCGATGGTGACAATGCAGAGCAGGACCTGCACGCCGTCGGGCACCGGCGCTGCAGCAATCAGAGCGATGCAGGACAGAACCACGACAGCACTGACGGTGCGCAGCGGCGCGAAACGCGACGCCAGCCCGTGATCTGCTGATTGTGGTGTCTCGCGCACCATCGGGGTGTTCCATCTGAATTGCTCCCGATGAGGTCTGACATTTCAAAGTGAATTCACCGTTAATTCCAACGGATTGTAAGCCAATGAGTGTCAACGGCTTGCCGCAAAATTTAAACGAGTAGCAATTCAATGGGAAAGTTTTGGCCGAGCTCTGCGTCTCGTTTGCATGCCGGCGAAGCGACATTATCATAGGGCATGGCCGCTACGACAGGTTAAGAGTTTACCATCAGTAGCTAGAGGCACACTGTTAGGGCTTTTTTGTTTCTCTTTTTATCGAGAGCTCTGGCCCGGCCCAAATTCGAAGACAGTGTCGCTTGCGACCTTTACAGTGTTCATTGGGCCGCCTCATCGTGACGAAGCGGCAGCTTGATGATCGGACCTAGGCGACCTTGCCCCAAAAAACACGGAGTTTGGAAACAGCTGGCCCCGATTGAGCTGCTCGCTTGCGGCGCAGAGGCAGAAGCTAGTTTCCTGCCTCACCTATAGCGCCTTCGACAGCAGCTTTCGTTGCGCATTGCAACAATGTCTCTGGGGTCTTGGGGTCTACATCTCCGGCTTTCTCGATGGCGGTCGGCAAGCCTTCACCGCTGAGGCTTTCACCGACGACATTCTTCAGCGCATCCAGATGCTCGGCGGTGATTTCAGGCCCCAGGCTATCTTGGACACAGCCACAGAATATTTCAGATTGCCCGGCCAGAACGCAGGCTGTCTTGGTGTGCACTGCGCCACTTGCCGCCTCGAGCGCCTGCCCGCCCAGATCAAGCGCGCCCTGTTTGACGTCTTGCAGGTCTGTTGCATCCCCGCAGGCCGGAAGCGCCAGAACAAAGCTGGCAACAAGAATAGTGCGCATCAAGTCTCTCCTTTTTCTTGCGAAACATCTCGCACGCTTCAATAAACCAAGTACACGTCGCTGCATTTGCCTGCATGACTTGTTAGAAGACCCTCTCCAGACGGCTCTCTTTTCAGAAGTGCAATGAGCGTTTCCAGTTCACCGGTGTCGAGCATCACGCCGCCGGTTTCGGGGCACATGTCATACTCGATGTCGAAACAGTGAATTCGTCTCATCGCCGCACTAAAGATGGGCGAGTTCAAAAGCGGCATGGTTTACGTTTCAGCATTCGGCTGCGGTGTAAATTCCCGCGCCAATCTGGCTGACGCTTTGGGAAAGCGAGATCGCTGATCTCTTGTGATTTCGATGCGTTTTTCAGTAATCGCTTTTTTCATCCGCTCTCGGTAAGCGAGGCGGACCTTGTTGAGCCGCATGATCAAAAGCGCGTCAGGCGACGGCGCGCTTTGGGCATCTTCGATCATTTTTTGGATGCTGGCATGGCGACGGACCAGTGCGTCGATGTATCGTGAATTCATACGTCACTCCTCTTGTTTGACTTCGAAAGAGGCCAGCGCAGGGTAGCTTGCGTTGTTCCACGCCTCGGCCAATTCTTCCGGTGCGGTCCGACATCACGGTAGCTTCCTGTTCAGGTCGCCGCCGCCAGAGGGGCCCGGTCCGCATACGGAAAAGATGGCACTGCGACTGGCGACCTGCAAGTCAGCCAACGAACAGGTTACCCATCTTCATGTGAACTTAATGTGCGGATATCGACGAGCGATGGATTGCAGCGAGCGGCTATTCTTTCGGTACTAAGCAGGAGTTGAAATCAACGAGCAGAGAGGCTTGGCGACCAGTCCGGGACGGATTTGAGAATCCTGCTGTCGTCTGCGAGTTTCGCTCAACGCTTTGAAATTTGGGCTTGCCAAGCGGCAACACGTGGCCAATTTAATTATGCCGACTTGAGTGTTGACCGCCGTTGGTCTGCCTCGGGCACGAGTACGGGCGCACCGAACAAGTATCCCTGCATCTGGTCACACTCTAGATTCATGGCAAATTGCGCCGCGCGGTCGGTCTCGATGCCTTCAACACAGCAAATGAAGCCCAGGCTCTTTGCCAATTGCACCGTCGCTTTAAGGACGCCGCGCTTGTTCAGAGTAGCTTGCAGGCTCTTGTCGAGTTTGACCTTATCGAGGGGCAGGTCTTCCAGGAGAGATAGGGACGAGTAGCCCGCTCCAAAATCGTCAAGGGCAATCCTGCACCCAAGCAGCCGCGCCGATTCCAGAACTTGAATGTTCTTTTCGAGGTTCCGGAACGCGACCGTCTCGGTAATCTCGATTTCGAGCCGGCTTAGGTCAAACTTATGCTTGATGCCGATCTTTTGAAGTCCGGACAAAAATCGGTGTGACGAAAGCTGAGACGGTGACACGTTTACAGCTAGAAAGCCGTTACCCTGTTTGACCTTGGGAATCGCAAGGTCCAGAGACTGCCACAGAAGGTCATTCAACAATCCCAGTTTCTCGGCGATTGGAATGAACTCGTTGGGGCTCGGATCACGTGGCAGGCCGCTACGCACCCAGCGTGACAGAAGTTCGTGCCCAATGACCTTCTTCGACTTGGCGTCCACAATTGGCTGAAGCGCCGGCCGGATATCGCCGCGTGCAAGCGCCTTGCGAAATAATTCTTCCATCGCGGCAGACGAGAGGGCAACAGAGTCCAGAGACGGGTTGAAACGCGCAGCCCCACCACCGTTCGTTTTAGCCCGCCGCATGGCCGTGTCAGCTGCATGGAGCAACTCGCCAATCGAAGCGCCGTCTTGCACCGAACGCGCATAACCGATTGAAGCGCCGACGGTCACGGTAAATTCTGCGAGCTGAATATCGCCAACGATGCTGGCATGGAGTTCCTCCAAAGTCTTTGACAAGTCGTCTCCATGCTCCGGCACTCTCAAGAGCACCGCAAACTCGTCGCCGCCAAATCGCGAGCTGGTCTTTGTGTAGGCGTAGCTGCTCAATCGATCCGCTATGGCACGCAAGACTTGATCGCCCGCCGCGTGGCCGTACTCATCATTCAGAGGTTTGAAGCGATCGAGATCGATGAAGGCGACAAGAAAATCTTCCTTCGAACGCCAGGCTGCGTTCAGCCGGTCCATGAACGCCCTGCGGTTTGTCAAACCGGTTAGCGCATCCTCTTCTGCCAAACGCCTCGTCTCGTGCACGAGTTGCAAGAGCCGAGTGTCGAGCTTCAAACGCGAGTATGATACGAACGCTAGGACCAATAAGGTTAGGGCAGACATTATCGACAGCGCTGCGGCTAGCTGCGTGAATTCGACGGCGTCCGGGTTCAGTCCAAATGCCTGCGCCATGAACATCGACGTATAGATGTAGACTAACGCCCCTTGCATGAGCGCATACGCGAGCAACACTCGGTGGCCTGAGACTATCACCAGGCAAAATGGTACAAATAACAAGACCACGAAACTCAGCGGGAATGCGGCACCTATCCAAGCTTCATAGAGCGTTGTGCTCCAGAGATGGACATAAATAATCGCGATTGCTGCGTTCAAGACTGTTTTAAAATGCCAGTCGAGATGGCTCGAGGCGCAAATTGAGCCGATCGCGACTGTTTGCAGAAGAAAGTTGAAGGCGAGAATTGTCGTGAAGCCGCTCGTGAGTCCGTATGCGGATGCAATGACGCAGTTCGCAGCAAGGCCGATCAATGAAACGGCAAACGCTATGCGCCGCGAACGGTCCTTGACCGCGTCAGAAGAAGTCTGATCTAGTATTTCTTTCATCCGCACACGATATCGAAACATGGCTAATTCGCAGCACAAGCACACGGCGCAAATTGGGCGTTTGAATTATGGCGTTGTTAATCTGTGGATAGGCTCACGGCGCGCGTCGGACTATATTCCGAATCTGCGCAAATTTGCTGACTTGGAAGACAACACGATCTTACCACAGTCTCTCGGACAGGCGGAGGTGCCTCAATGATAGCTGTCGGCGACCTTCCGCCGGGTGACGGCAGGGCCTCCGACCGGCAGTTTTGGATCGACCCTGCTGGTCCGGAATTTTTAGCATGGGAGCGAACTTGGCCCTAAACAGCCGGTCAGGCCCCTCGAGCAGAAGTCTGGGTCAACGACTTTTCGGCGTTGAAGAAACGAACCTGACTGCAGGGCCCCGGGGATTGCCGGGTCCGCACCAGAATGTTGACGTTGATATCCACTCCATGAAGTTCGACTTCGGGGTGATTGTCTTCATCCCGGATTGGGCTGGTTGCTGGGAAGAAAGTGCGACCAAAGTGTCGGCACTGGCTGGCTTGACTCAAGGTCACCGCTCGCACGAAGTCTGGCGCAGCGTCGCGCATTGTGGGTGATCTGCATCCGTCGTTCAACTTGAAGGGTGGGCGCGACAATGCTACTTACGTCCATCATGATCGCGACGCACTCATACCAGCAACAAACGCGCCAACTCGAGGCGGCGCTGATGTGTGCGTTGGGTTGATCAAGGATCTGAGACAGACCTCCTCAAACCCTCTAACCGCACCACCCGCCCAATCGGCGGGTTTTTTCGTGCCGGTTGGGCCTTCAAAAAGGAACAACCGACCATGCCTTTCACTGATGACAATTCCATTGAACATCTCGCTCATCGAATGATCGATCGAACGCTACCGAAGAGCGAGTGGACCCACGAGGGGCACTTCGCCGCTGCGCTTTGGCTTCTGAGGTATCGCCCAGAGTTGACAGCGCCCGATGAGATCAGAGCACTCATCATGCAATATAACGAGGCCACCAACACTCCCAATACGGATACCGGCGGCTACCATCACACGATCACGCTCGCGTCCATGCGAGCGGCAGCCACTTGCTTGATCGGCAGCGAGGACGATGCGTCGCTTCACCGCGTGCTTGCCAACCTTATGACCTCAAGGCTCGGTCGTTCTGATTGGCTGCTCGATTACTGGGAGCGAGAAACACTGTTTAGCGTGGCGGCCCGCAAAGCTTGGGTCGAGCCAGATCGCGCTCCCTTGCCGTTTGGTTGACTGAGTTCATCAGGTTACGCCGAAGCTCAACCAGAACGACTAGTGCAAAGGTTCACGCAACGTCGCGCTTCGGCGATCTCCGGCCTGGTGTCGGTGAGGCAGTCGAAAGACAGGATCGAGTTGACATTGACGGTCGTCGCTTATTTCGGTCGTAGAAAATCTGATGCTCAAGCACAGGCGCATGCAGTCGGTGGACGAAGAACATCGGACTCTGCGCCGTTAAACAGCCTACTGTAAGGTGCCCATCGCGATTGGAACCCGCCCTCGAAAGGCCGGCAGTTTGACTAGGCAGGCATCCTCCTTTTCCATACTGATGGGGAAACAAGGGCTCTGAGGGTAACGTGGACGATCTACGCGCAGGAACCGAAAATCTGGCCAGCTTTGTCGCGGCGACGGTTGGACGGAAAGGGCACAGCCGCGCAGCATGCGGCGGGCATTTGGCGGCCAGTACCTATGACGTCCCGAATGCCTACTTTAAGGCGGCAATCCGTACCGATCTGCAGATGGACACAAATGCGTTCGTTGCCGATGCCCAAGAGTTCTTCGGCGAACTGAAACGGGCGTTCTATGTCTGGGTGCCCACGGACGATATCGAACTTCGTTCCGCAGTCGTCGCAATCGGCGGCAAGTCCGACGGCCAGAAGGCGCCAGCGATGGCAATCAGACGCCCTATCCCGGTTGGCGCGACCCGGTATGGCGTCAAGGCCGCGACAACGCCGGAAGACCTTGAGCACTTCGGCATGATGGTCGAAGCAGGCTATGGGTCGCCTGGGCTTGGCTGGCTCTTGCGTGATCAGGAAAGCTACTCAGCCCAAGGCGTAACCTGGGCAACGGCATACGACGGTGATAACGCCGTTGGTGCAGCTTGCGGATATCTCCGCGGCGTGTCCGGAGGAGTATACTTTGTCGGGACACCACCACAGCACAGGGCAAAGGGCGTAGGCGCCGAAGTCACTCAGTGGGTGGTCAACTCCCTGTTTGAGCAAGGCGCAGAACGCGTGACACTCCAATCCAGCGAGATGGGATTTCGCATCTACCAAAAACTGGGCTTCGGCGTGTGCGGTCACTATGAGCGGTTCGTCGTCCCAGCTCCGCAAGCGTAAATCAGTGCCAAAGAGGGAAGCCGGATCGACAGGCCGATTTCGGCGAGATAGCGCCGCCTTCGAAGCGAGAATGGAGCGGCACGCAAGTTCGCTTCCTGCCGCTCCAGATGTTCACAGATCGATGCCTGTCGAGATTTCCAGCGCATCGTCAACGTCAACGCCCAAGTACCTGACTGTGCTCTCAAGCTTTGTATGACCGAGCAGGAGTTGGACAGCCCTCAGATTGCCGGTCTTGCGGTAAATGAGGGCGGCCTTGGTGCGCCTCAGGGAATGCGTGCCATAGGTTGCCGGGTTCAGCCCGATCGAGGCCACCCATCCTTGCACGATGCGGGCGTATTGCCGGGTCGAGAGATGAGGCGAGGCTTCCAGCCGGCTCTGGAAGAGATAATCGTCCGCATCAGGTATGCGGCCGCCGAACAGCGCGGTGATCGATCGGCGGGTGTTCTCCGTGATCTCGAACTGCACCGGCCTGCCGGTCTTCTTCTGAATAATCACGCCGCGTGACTTCACTTGTCCGCCGGCCGCGACATCGCCAACTTTCAGCCTGACCAGATCGCAGCCCCGGAGCTTGCTGTCGATCGCAAGGTTGAAGAGGACAAGATTTCGCACATCGCCTTCAAGCTCAAGCCGGGTCCTGATCGACCAGACCTCCTTCATCTTCAGGGCTGGCTTCTGACCGGTGAGTTTGCCAGCAGTCAAACGGCGAGGCCCTGCTGTCCCTGAGCCCACGCCAGTCCGCTTCACTTCGTCTTTCATGATATTCCTCCTGTTCAAGCCGCTGCAGAGCGCAAGCGGCAAGACGGGAGGCATGCAAACGAGCGGCTAGAACCGGCGGTGGCTGCCGTTCAGGAAAATTTGAGGGCAGCGCGATCGTGGCCC
>Ga0116151_10000309_pt1 | contig 44143 bp, 33 predicted proteins | sample AD_UKC117_MetaG_FD_89893 | JGI IMG/M metagenome (GOLD analysis project Ga0116151, IMG submission 89893) | Active sludge microbial communities of municipal wastewater-treating anaerobic digesters from Hong Kong - AD_UKC117_MetaG | ecosystem: Engineered > Bioreactor > Anaerobic > Digestate...
ACTCCTGCCGATAATCCTGAAGGCTACAGGGACGGATCGGCACTTACCTTCGCTACCGGACTGAAAGGAAAGCTGTACATGACTCATGGCGACATGGATGATAATGTCCACATGCAGAATTCAATATACCTGATATCCAGGCTTCAGGATGCAGGAAAACGATTCCGGTTCATGCTTTATCCTAACGGAAGACATGGCTGGGGCGGGGCAAAGGCTCTGCATTCACGGAACGAGGCAAACCAGTTCTGGCTTGAAAACTTCTTCGGTGACTGAAATCATTAAGGTTTGAGCCTGACATTATGATGATTCTTATTATAAACGCTTTTTATTCCGGCCAGTATGAAAAAAATAAATAAAGTTTTAGGCATTTTATGCCTTTTATTGATATCTGTCCCGGTCAAATCGGAGTCAGTGCCCCAGCCTGCCTCAAAGGAGAGAAATATCCTTGCAAGAGAGGCCGGTGAGATAAATCTGAAGGAAGCTCTTGTAAAGGACGATTCATGGAACAAATTCCCTGGTTATCGCGACCGGCAGTTCTGGGAATCATTGCCCGCAAATATCAGACAGGAATACATCGCCTCGGCCGAAATTTATCTTGATTACGACTGGCCCGTTGTTAAGGCAACCGATTACCTGGAGTTCGTGCGATCAGGCGACCGCCGTCAGAGCGCATATTCTGCCTGTAGTAATGCACTCATTTCACTGGTGATGGGAGAGCTCGTCGAGGGAGAAGGCCGTTTTACCGACCAGATCATCAATGCGGTATGGTACTTCAGCGAGCAGACATGGTGGGGCTGGTCGGCTCATCTCTATTTCCAGAAAGCACCGGGAGGCTTGCCTGACATAAACGAACCTACTGTTGACCTGGGTGTTGGAGAGATAACAAACAATCTGTCCTGGACCTACTATTTATTTAAGGACGAGTTCGACAAGGTTCACCCGCTCATCCCCACACGTCTGAAACAGGAGATTACTAACAAGGCTCTCAGACCATATTTTGAGAGAGATGACTTCGGGTATATGGGGTTCAGAGGCGGCAGACCAAATAACTGGAATCCATGGGTTAATTATAATATGCTGACCAGCTACCTGCTCATGGAAGATGATCCTGTTAAAAAAGCACAACAGGTAGACAAGATCATTAATTCTCTCGACAAATTTCTTAACGGCTATTCCGACGATGGCGGATGCGATGAGGGACCATCATACTGGGGTGCTGCAGGAGCCTTGTTATATGAAAGCCTGGAGCTTCTTAAGGGTGCCACAAATGGTAAGTTCGACGTATTTGATGATCCTCTGATAAAAAACATAGGGACATATTTCCATAAAGTCAATATTCATGCACCCTATTTTATAAATTTTGCCGATGCTGATCCACGCACCGGAGGCAATCCTTCTGCAGTATACAGGTACGGTAAGGCCATTGGTGATCCGACGATGATGAAATTCGGGGCCTATCTGGCACGACTGAACAACTGGGGAGAAAAAGCCATGAGTGGACGTATCGGCGACCAGATCAAAAACCTGGGTCTGATAAATGAGATCAGAACTGCTGATGCTGAAGAAGCACTGGTTGCCGACTTCTGGTTCCCGGATACAGAGGTCGCAGGAGCACGCGACAAAGAAGGAAGCTACCTTGGATTTTTCTTTGGTGCCAAAGGTGGTTTCAATAACGAAAGTCATAACCATAACGATGCTGGCTCATGCCTGATGTATTATGATGGTAAACCCTGCCTCATAGACCTGGGACGCGAGGAATATGTCGCCAAAACTTTCAGCTCCCGTCGTTATGAAATATGGACAATGCAATCGGGTTATCACAACCTTCCGGTTATCAACGGCGTTGACCAGATGCAGGGAGCGAATTACAGGGCAAATGATGTTTCATTTCGTGCAGGAAGCAAATCGGTGACCTTCTCAGCCGATATTGCAGAAGCCTATCCCGAAAATGCAAGTGTAAAAAGCTGGATAAGGACCTACACTCTTAACAGGGGAAAAAACTTTATCGTAACCGATAAATATGTCCTGAATGAAAATTCAGGACATGTAACCTCATCAAACTTCATTACAGGCTGCAAAGTCAGTGTGGACGGTCCGGGCAAGCTGAAGCTTGAAGGTGAAGGATTCGTAATGACTATGTCTTATAACAGGAAAACAGTAAAGCCTGAAATTGAATTTATAGAGGTTACCGACAGATCGCTGAAGCGTTACTGGCCTGACGGGGTAACAAGGATAAGGCTCGTTTATATCAATCCCGGGAAAGCAGGTACAAATTCTGTAGTGTTTTCGCCTGTGAAATAATATTTAGTTCTTTAAAAGTTGATGGAAAGTTTCCTTTGATTTTTTATATATCGCTTCTATTTGTTTGTTATATTGGGCCGGTAAATTAATTCAGATTATATGATTACAGGGATACTCAGAGAATCCGGAGACGAAAAAAGAGTGGCTATGTTACCCTCTGAAGTTGCCGGACTAAAAAAACTCGGAGTGGAGGTTCTTGTCGAAAATGATGCAGGGATGAAAGCCTTCACAACTGATAACGACTATCGCTCGGCAGGAGCAGAACCTGTCGGCAGGAAGGATCTGATTGCAAAGGCCGGACTGATCCTTTCAGTTAATCCACTGCCGGAGAATGAACTGAGCCTGTGTAAGACAGGACAGGTTCTCTGTTCGGTCCTTAATCCTGTTGAAAACAGCGGCTGGCTCGAAAAAGCTCGTCAGCAGGGGCTTACAGTGCTGGCTCTCGATCTTATTCCACGGACGACCAGAGCTCAGTCGATGGACATCCTCTCATCTATGGCAACGGTGGCCGGCTACAAGGCTGTGCTCCACGCTGCATCAATGCTGCCCCGTTTTTTCCCGATGTTCATGTCGGCAGCCGGAACGATCAAACCCGCCCGGGTGCTTATTCTCGGGGCCGGAGTTGCAGGCCTCCAGGCTATTGCTATTGCCCGTAAACTGGGAGCCGTTGTTGAAGTATTCGACGTGAGATCGGCTGTAAAAGAAGAGGTTAAAAGTCTGGGAGGCAAGTTTATCGAAGTCGAGGGAGCCGTCGAAGACTCTTCGGCAGGAGGTTATGCTGTTGAACAGACTGAAGAGTTTAAGAAGAAACAGCAGGAACTGATACAGCAAAGAGCTCTGGCTGCCGATGTTGTAATCGCAACAGCACAGATACCAGGTAGAAAGGCACCTCTTCTCATCTCCGGTGCAACAGTGAAGAGTATGAAAGCCGGTTCCGTCATCGTCGATCTTGCAGCCTCAACCGGTGGAAACTGTGAACTGACAAGAAACGGAGAAACCATAACGGTAAACGGTGTCACAATAATAGGCAAATCAGATTACCCTTCCGATCTTCCTACCGACGCCAGCAAAATGTTCGGCAGCAACATTATCAACCTGATGAAGATAATGATCACGGCTGATGGTAAACTGGAAATAAATCTTCAGGATGACATTCTTAACGGTACAACCGCAGTTCACGGCGGAGAATATATAAGTCAGCGCGTGAAACAAATGCTTAATATCAAATAGATTATACTATGGAAAACATACTAAGATTCATCTTTGATCACAGGGAGGCAATATTTCTTGTCATCCTTTCAATTTTTCTTGGGATAGAAGTTATCAGCAACGTGCCGGCCATACTACATACACCCCTTATGTCGGGAGCAAACGCCATTCACGGTGTCGTTATTATCGGGGCCATAATCGTGATGGGGCATGCCGACACAACAGGATCAATGATATTGGGATTCCTGGCTGTGGTGCTTGGAACACTGAACGTGGTGGGAGGCTTTGTCGTCACCGACAGGATGCTTGAGATGTTCAAGAAGAAGAAATAACCTGGTTTAAACATTAAAGATTTACAGTATGGATCAGATAACCGGATACTCTGCAGGTATATCAATACTCGAAATAACCTATATAATTGCATCAGTCCTTTTTATTTTCGGACTGAAAATGCTCAGTCATCCTCTGACTGCACGCAGAGGTAACATCCTGGCGGCAATAGGCATGACAGCCGCCATAGTTGCTACTATCCTCTGGCATCAGAAAGACGGAAAACCAATTGGCAATATAGGCTGGATAATTGCTGCCATAGTAATAGGGACCATTATAGGATGGGTAATAGCGAAGAAAGTCAAAATGACAGCAATGCCTCAGCTGGTTTCATTCTTCAACGGTATGGGGGGTGCTGCCGCTGCCCTGATATCAATGATGGAATTTCCGCATGTGAGCCCTGAACTTATTGCGGCCCAGGGAATGTCGAACGGACATGTGCTTGCAATACTTCTCGGACTGGTCATCGGAACTGTATCATGGGCAGGTAGTATGATAGCTTATGGGAAACTCGACGGCTGGATTGGCGACCTGAGGATTAAATGGATGAAATACGTCAACCTGTCCATCCTCGCGTTCATCGTCGCTTTTGTTGTTTTCATAATGACACGCGACGTTACGTCAACCACCATTCTGACACCATTCATATATATACTGTTTGGTGTTGCAGTCGTATATGGAGTTCTTTTCGTTATGCCCATAGGAGGGGCCGACATGCCGGTGGTTATATCCCTGCTCAACTCCTTTACCGGTGTTGCAGCAGCCATGGGCGGATTCCTCTATGACAACCAGGCCATGCTCACCGGTGGTATACTTGTAGGCTCTGCAGGGACAATACTTACCATCCTGATGTGCAGGGCAATGAACAGATCGCTGTTGAACGTTATAGTGGGAGTGTTTGGAGGAAGCGGTGCGGCAGCCGAAGCGGGAACAGGAACGGTAAAGGAGATAACCCTTTCCGATGCAGCAGTGCTGCTGAGCTATTCCAGGAAGGTTGTCATAGTGCCCGGCTATGGTCTCGCCGTCGCACAGGCACAGCATATATGCCACGAACTCGACAAACTTCTCGAAGAAAAGGGAGTGGAAGTGAAATATGCAATTCACCCCGTGGCAGGCCGCATGCCGGGACATATGAACGTGTTGCTTGCTGAGGCCGATGTTCCTTATGAACAGCTTGTTGAAAGTGATGAGATAAACCCCGACCTGCCTAATACAGATGTGCTTGTAGTGATAGGAGCAAACGACGTTGTAAATCCGGCAGCTGAAGATGATCCCTCCAGCCCGATATACGGAATGCCTATTGTAAAAGCCCGTGATGCGAAAAACATCATCGTAATGAAACGCGGTATGGGCAAAGGATATGCAGCAATAGAAAATATGCTCTTCTTTAACGAAAAAACAAGAATGCTCTTTGGAGATGCCAAAAGTACTCTCCAGAACCTGGTTAATGAAGTGAAGAACCTGTAGCAGAAAACTGCTGGAACAGGCATGTTGCATCATTATCAAAAGTCATGAATGACTGTGAAGAAAAGCTGAAGGCGCTTCGTCTGATAATGAAGCAGAACGCAATCGATGCTGCCGTTATCCCTCAGTCCGACCCCCATATAGGAGAATACCTGCCCGACCACTGGAAAATAATTCAGTGGCTTACAGGTTTCTCCGGATCAGCGGCAACGGTAATTGTAACACATGAATTTGCAGGACTGTGGACCGATTCGAGGTATTACCTCCAGGCGGAAAAACAGCTTGCAGGATCCGGATTTACGCTCATCAGACCGGATAATCTAAGCATGTCTGACTTTGCCGGCTGGCTTGCTGCAAATATTTCATCCGGGTCTGCCATAGGTCTTAATGGCAGTGTTTTTCCCCTCACTGATTACAGGAAAATTGCAGACAGGCTGAGAGAGATGGATATTAGCTATGTAACTGATTTCGACCCGGTAAGCTCCATGTGGGAGAACAGGCCACCAATGCCTTCATCTCCGGTATGGGATCATCCGGTCTCGTTTTCAGGAAAGGACCGTTCAGTAAAGATATCATTGGTGCGTGAAGAGATGCAGAAAACAGGAGCCGGATATCATTTTATAAACTCTCCCGACGATATTATGTGGCTTCTGAATATCAGGGCTAACGATCTGCCGTACTCTCCCCTGTGCTTTTGTTACCTGCTTATAAGTGATAAAAACCTGGTGTTGTTTATCGGCACCGGAAGAATAAAAGAAGACCTTTATCATGAATTTGTTAATATGGGGATTGAGATCCGGCCATATAATGAAGCAGGGAAATATATTTCTTCACTTGAAATTGCCGGATCACTGCTGATCTCTCCGGCCACAACCTCCCTTACTCTTTACAATTCAATTCCCTCACACCTGAACCTGATTGAAGGACAGAGTATCCCGGCTCGTTTTAAAGCTGTTAAGAACAAAACCGAGATTGAAAATATATCACGTACTATGATCAGCGACGGGGTAGCCCTGACCAGGTTTTTTTACATGATAGAAGAGGGGAGAGGCTCTGATGAAATTACCGAACTGTCTCTTTCGCAAAAGATCCATGAGCTCAGGGCAGAGCAGTCGGGTTATTTATGTCCCTCTTTTCAGGCTATAGTTGCATATAATGATAATGCGGCTCTGCCGCATTATTCACCTGATAATGAAAGTGATACAGTCATAGGTAAAACCGGTATTCTCCTTGTCGATTCGGGGGGCCAGTACATGGGAGGCACAACCGACATAACCCGGACGATCACCCTTGGAGTTCCTTCTGCCCGGCAAAAAATAGATTTTACTCTTGTATTAAAAGGGCATATCGCACTGGCTAAGGCTAAATTTCCGGCAGGCACAAGAGGTTACCAGCTCGACATCCTGGCACGGAAGCATCTGTGGGATGCAGGACTGAATTACGGACATGGCACAGGCCATGGAGTCGGATATTGTCTGAATGTGCACGAAGGTCCACAGTCGATAAGTCCGGCTGGTAACAAAACGGCCATCGAAGAAGGAATGCTGCTCTCAAACGAGCCTGCAGTATACCGTACCGGGGAATATGGTATCCGTACCGAAAATCTGATCGTCTGCTATGCTGATGAGGAAACGGAATTCGGTCATTTTTTGAAATTTGATACGCTGTCGCTCTGCTATATCGACAGAGGCCTTATCGACATGTCATTGCTCGATAGTGTGGAAATTAAATGGATCGACTCCTATCATAATGAAGTTTTCGGGAAACTGAGCCCTCATCTTGGTTCTGAGGAAAGTTTATGGCTCAGGGAGAAAACAGGACCCCTGTAGGATTCTCAGATAAAAGGATTTTTTTCATTCCCTTTTCCGTACTACCTTATCACGGATTCAATCCGGGTAACATCCACTACCGGGAATTCAGTTATCCTGAGCCTTGCACTTCCGTAGGGAACAAGCTGTATTGTCTCCGTGTTACTTTCAGGTAATACCGGGCTTGGCGGAGGTACATCGGCTGAATTGTCCTTTAAACCCCAGCGTGGTATTTTCATTCCCCGGGCATTTATGATAACTGCGGCATCTCTGTTCCATAAATTGTACTTTCCATCCTTCTCCGACCATATCATGTCATCACTGTCAGCAAAAGGATATTCTGTTATCTCGTTTTCAATGACCACAAATCCCTTTTCCCTGTTCACCGGATCGATAAGCAGCCCGTAGTTCCAGTCACTTTCCGGAGTTATTTCCCAGTCTGTACTGCCTTTATACCCGAAGTTGTCATAATTTAGTTTTATACTCCGATATTTTTTGTCAATGTGAAGTGAGTAGTACAATGGCCCCCGGAGTATTGATACTGCATTGTTATACCTGGTCTCAAACCTCAGGTCCATGGGAAGCCTGAAGGTTATCACATCCCCGTCTTCCCATTTTTCTTCAAGCTTCACTGTTGATCCGGCATTTCCGCTGACATATTTCCCCCTGAAGTTAAAAGAAACCGAATCTGCCCATCCCGGAACCCTCAGATATATAGGGAATTTCACTTTTTCAGTTGTGGATATCTTCATCTTAACGAAGCCCCTGAAAGGATAATCCGTCTCTTCGGTGATGGTGACTTCCACTCCTTTTCCTGCCAGTGCGGTCACCTTGCAGGGACCATAGGCCACTGCAGCAAGGCCGTTATCGTTGGTGGCCATCCACATATTTGCCGTAAATTTGGGCCATCCCTGGTGCATGTTGGCAAGACAGCAGGCGAAGTTAGGCATAAGGCCGTATATGTTTGAATTATCGCCGTTGGTCGACCATGCCCTCTTTGCCGCCGTAACCAGTACCTGGTTTGACTGCTGATCGTACTGGTGTGCCCACATATCGGGTGTTGTGGTTCCTGGGAGTGCGTTGAAGGCAAGAAGTTCGAGCCTGTCTGCAAGTGAATTATCTCCGAAGATGGCGTATAATTCCCCGAGTGAAAACATGTACTCCACCACGGCGCATAGTTCTGTTCCCCGGTCGGGACTCTTACCCGAAAGATGTTCATCACCTGAGAACCTTCCTCCTGCCTGTCCGTGATGGCGATCATATTTCTCAATTCCGGCAAACACAGCATTTTTATATCTTTCATCACCTGACTGCTGATACCATAAACCAGGATATTTGATAGCCATTCCATTGTTGACCACATGGGCCGTCAGCCCGTCCTCTTTCCAGTTGAGAGGTATCTTCTTATCAGCTACAGCTGCCGAATCCCATGGGAACTTCTCATAGTAGGAGGTCCAGCCGGGGCTGTTTTCCTGGATTGAAGCTATTGTTTCCAGTATCCATTCTTCACCTGTTTGCCTGAACAGCCAGTAGCCTGTAACAGCATTTTCCATAGCCCTTACCCCCCGCCATTCTTTTCCGGCCCAGTCGGGAGGTGAACGGTGAAGGTATTTGTAATATTGAATCAGAACATCAAGGGCACGTTCATCATTTGTAGCTTCGTAATACTGCATGAGAACCTTGTTGGCTACAGCCAGTGGCCAGCGGTCGGTGTTTTTTAGTGGTCCGTACCAGCCTGAATCCCTGACGCTTGCGAGGATGGGCTCAATCCAGGACCTGACTTTTTCCTTCAACCGGTCATTGTCAAGAAGGTACGCCAGAGGGACCAACCCGTCAAGATAATACGGGCCTCTTTCCCATGAATCTCCTGTGCCTCCTTTCCATGCCGAGTTCTTCAGGTCGGGCCAGAAATCGTCAAGGTTACCGGTCAGCCCCGAAGCCTGTGCTTCAAGCTGTGCCTTCAACCATCCTTCAGGTTTCACGGAACCAAGAGGAAGTTGAATATAAGCATTCTGCTTCAGTGGTTTGCTGTTGCTTCTGTAATGTTTGTTCCTGTTCTTTCCAGTGCACCCCGAAATTATCAGAAGTATAACTGAAAGCATCAAAACAATAGTTCTTTTCATTTTATAATATTTTGTTACGTCCCTTAATTTTTCATACCCTCACGCCCTCACGCCCTTCTTCGAGGGGATTATCGTTGTAAAAACCTTACCACTGATCCGTGAGACTAAGCTGCGGATTGATACTACGGTTAATATCAACACTTTCCATTACCTGGACCATATCGAACCACGCAACCCCGGCTGTTGGCATCTGAAGGATTAAATTTGTGCGGGAGGGATCTTCTGCATGGGGTGGAATTGTAACAATTGTTACATATTCCCTCCATTCATCTGTAAGCTCAAACTGTTTATGCCCGTAATCATTAAGCGCGATCTCAAAATAATTTCTCCTTAATTCTTTGTCTTTATCAAGGCCCTGTTCAGGATCACATTTAGCCCATATCGAAATATAATATGATCTGCCCGCTTTCCCTTTATAGGGGAAGAGTCTTAATTTTGCGCTTCCATTTTCTGTGGGTGTCACAAGTCTTACAGAGTGATATCCTTCAATGAATTCCCTCGTATCTGTAAAAAATGTCGCTCCTCTGTCGCCTCCGTTACGGGCATAAGTTGCCGACGGAATTCCCGGACTGGAAAGGTCCTCAAAGCCCGGATCCCTGATGAGATTCAGAGTCCAGGGTCTGATGTCATCTTTTCTTTGTTTCATCGTCAGCATGTATACCTGGGAACCGTAGGGAGATAGTATGTCGCTGAAGTATCCTCCGTTAACCGGTAATGAGCGGTTCTCGAACAAAACCCTGGCTTTTCCGGTAAATGAGGTTCCCAGACTTAGATCACAGCGAGCGGGTGCATTGCTTCTGTTGGAAGCGATAATCATAAGTCTGCCGTCGTGCAAGGCAGATGCTGCCATTATGTTAGGAGAGGACGTTTTTACAGATATGGCCGCTTCATCGGAAAGCAGCCATGGAGTGAGCTCTGCTATTTCGACAGCCATCTTTCCGCATTCGGCCCAGGCTGATGTGGATTTAGGAAACAGGTTAAGTCCCTGGCGAACAAAGTATTGTATCCCCCTGGCTCCTCTTATTATCGACTGGTATGTCATTGCTCTCAGTTCCTGTGCTGTGGGTTCTCTTTCCCAGATCTCCCCGCCACCAAAAGCCTGTACAGCTATCCAGACGGGTTTTTTTCCCCTGTATTCTGTGTAAAGTTGTCCTGCAACATTGCCAACCATCGACACAGGCATGGAAGGTACGGGATATGGATCGGCCATGACTATGTCGAGCACCCCGGCATAATCAAGCGCTGAAATGAAAGGTGTCATGAAGACCATTGAGACCGGATGCCAGGGATCAAGTTCCTTTATGATATTGTAATATGGCATCAGTGAATCAGGGCTGATCTTATATCCGTTAGGTTCATCGGCTATATACCATGCCAGAAGGGCCGGATGATCCCTGAACGCTATAACCTCTTCGCGAAGAAATTCAATCCTCTGCCCTGGGCTCATACCTTCGATTACGGACCCAACACCTCCTCCTCCGGCAACAGACAGGAGATTATAATGCACTTTCATCCCCAACTGTGCACAGCGGTCCATGTATGCTTTCCTTTCCTCCCGTTTTCCGGGAAGTATCTTTTGGTATGGAGAGATCATGTTGAAGCCTTTCACAACTTCTTCTTCGGCCAGTGCAGGGTGAACCGGAGAGTAGGTATAAAAACCGAAGGGGAAAAAGGGCCTTCTGTTTACTATTAGTCCTCCGGTCAGTCGGTCGGTTTTAACTTCGTTTGGTTTGTATCGAAGGATGGTGAGCGCTGATTCAGCAGTAATGGTTTTATTTCCGTCTCCGGTTGAAACTGATGCAATAATATTATAGTAGCCGGGATCCTGATCGATGGTTATGGGTACCCTGACAATCTTACCTCCGGGTGTTCCTTTCCACGAGCCTGTATTTATGTTATTGACACTAAGTGAAACATTAATGTTCCGGTAACGGTGTCCAGGCGGGACGAACAGTAAGACTTCACCATCTTTTTCGAAGGAATAGAAGTTATATCTTGTTGTAACTCTGTATGATGCAGGGCCGGATGGCTGACATAAAACAGATTGAATGAATAGAAAGGCTAATGATATGAATGATATTGATCTGCCTGACATTTGCCGGACGGGTATAACTGGATATTAATTTGTAAAATAATTTAAAATATTCCTAAGGAGCAAACGAATCGCATATTGATAAGATTATTAATCCGCTCGCGGGATGAGGATATAAATTCATGGACAGGACGACCATGTTCTACCTCCGGAAAAGTATCTTCAGTTCTACCGAGTCTTCTGCCTGTAGTCCTCCGGATTTCGCAGGATTCCAGCGCGGGCCTTCTTCGATAAGCCTCCTGGCCTCTTCTGAGAATACTTCACCGGGACTGTCAATTATCCTGGTTCTGATTATCTTTCCCGTACTGTCCATAACTACAATGATTTCGACCATGACGCTGTCGCCAGGCTGAAGCTGTTGAGGTAGCCTTACGTTTTCCCTTAGATATTCTTCATAGTTGCTCATGCCGGGAAGCGGCTCCGGAGCAACTCGATCCGATTCACGGTAAGCGGCAGAGACTGCTGCGGCTCTTGCAGCTTTTTTTTCCATACCGGCAGCAGGATTTTCCACCTCAGCATCTTCAGCTACCGCAGCTACCTTAACCACATCTGTTTCTGCCTTGCCGGCTGCAAGAGGCTGTTCTTGTGCCATTGCATTCAATGCTGCCGGTTCCCCTACGGCGTCAGTTTTAGTAACGACGTTTTCCCTCACGCCGGCCTTCTCTTCAACACTCACGGGTGCTGAAGGTCCAGATTTCATTTCACCTTTTTGGCCGGCAGCTTCCTGTATCCCTGCTCTCTGCTCCTGATCTGAGGTTTTAGTTTCCTGTTTGACCGGCGTTTGTTCAGGTGTTTCCATGATCACAGCAGGAGAGGGTATGCCTCCGATCTCTTCTGTCCTAACCTTTCTGTTTACGACAAGGAAAATAGATGATATTATCATCAGAACGGCAACAGATGCAGCAATACGATAATATGTATAATTTTTTCCGCGTGAGATCCTTGAGCTCAGACGTTTTTCCAGCATCGAGATATCTTTCAAGGCTTCGTCCGGCTTCAGGGTTTCCAGGCCTTCAAGAGCTTCTGCAGCAAACTGATCTCTCTGCAGCTTACGCTGAAAGGCATTCTCCTGTCTCTTTGTCATTTCACCTCGAACATATCGCTGAAATTCAGACAGATCCTTTTTGTTCCTATCCTTTTGCTTTTTCATTTTTCTCTTCCATGCATATTTTCAGATTCCTTTTGCCGTTCTGAAGATAGCTCTTCACCTTCTTCTCATCAATACCGAGATTGACTGCAATCTCGCTGTAGCTCCTGTCTTCATAATAGAACTGACAGATACACTCCTTCTGTTCATTTTTTAATTTTTCAATGCAATCTGCCAGATCCTTGTCTGTTTCATTGTCTTCTCTGTCGATAGGATGCAGATATGTATCGTTTTCCATAAAATTTCCGGGATCCATTGTCCATTCCCTGAACCTGTGTTCCTCAGCTTTTTCAGATCTGAGCTTCATAAGACAGTGGTTTTTTGTAGCTACATATAGCCAGCCTCGGAAATTATCGATATCCTGCTTCGGTATGTCTGTGATGAGCTTTTCGAATATCTGCATTACCGCATCCATTGCCAGATCTCTGGATTTCAGATATTTCAGGCATACCCCATAAACCAGGTGCATGTAACCGGAATACAGCTCTCCGAGTAATCCGAGATCTCCCGAAGCGCTGAATTCCCTTATCAGCTCTTCTTCGGTCCTGTTTTTTGATTTCTTCCCGGAAAATCTGAGAAACATTTCATTAATAATATCCTTAAAGATAAACTAAAATAAAAAATTCAACATTTTTTATGGAATTCCAGCTGATGCTGCATCCTGTGATAAAAGTTTAACCAAATTCTTAATGTCATGAAAAACATTTTTAAAACTTTCGTTATAATGATCCTTGCAGCTGCAGTGATCTCTTTTACAGAAACGAGAACAGTTACAGGCAGGGTATCTGACGATCAGGGAAATCCCCTTCCAGGTGTTTTGGTAAAGGTCAAAGGCTCAGTAACCGGTACCATTACAGATCTCATGGGGAATTATAAAATTACAGTAAGTCCTGAAGACAAGGTGCTTGTGTTTTCTTTCAGCGGATATGCAACTGTCGAAATGAATATTGCTGGAAGAAGCACACTCAATGTAATGCTGAAACAGAAAGTGGTCATCGCTGAAGAAATAGCAGTTGCTGATCAGACATCTTTACGAGAACATTCAAAAGCGGCACCGGTAGTTGCTGGTGGGGTTTACGGGTACAGGCCTGACTTCAGGCGTTACAATAATAACTATAATACCGAGGGCTATGCACCGGTAAATGAAAACGGCTACAGGAATGTGAGAAACAATCCTCTTTCGACTTTCAGTATCGATGTCGACAATGCTTCTTATTCCAACATCCGGCGATTCATTAACTCGGGCAGCCTTCCGCCTGCTGATGCAGTACGTATAGAGGAGATGATCAACTATTTCAGATATGACTATCCTGAGCCGCGTGGCGAACATCCGTTCTCGGTATATACCGAGCTTGCTGTTTGTCCATGGAACACCAGGCACCATCTTCTCCAGGTAGGCCTTCGTGGTAAAAGCATTGATAAAAGTACTCTTCCTCCTTCAAACCTTGTATTCCTTATCGATGTTTCAGGCTCCATGAACAGCCCCAACAAGCTTCCCCTGCTGAAGTCGGCTTTCGGCCTTCTCGTCAATGAACTCAGGCCTGAGGACCGTGTGGCCATAGCTGTATACGCCGGAGCTGCCGGACTGGTCCTTGAGTCGATTCCTGGTAATCGGAAAGATTTGATAATGAGAGCAATTGAAAAGCTTGAAGCCGGAGGGTCAACAGCAGGAGGGGCTGGACTGAGGCTGGCATACCGTGAAGCTGAAAAAAACTTCATTAAAGGAGGAAACAATAGGATAATCCTTGCAACTGATGGTGATTTCAATGTAGGAGAGACGAGCAATGGTTCTATGGAGAGGCTTGTGGAGGAAAAGCGTGACCTTGGCGTTTTTATTACCGTTCTGGGATTCGGAATGGGCAACATTAAGGACGACAAGATGGAGATCATCGCAGATAAGGGCAACGGCAACTATTCATACATTGACAATCTCCAGGAAGCCCGCAGGGTACTTGTTCGCGAGTTTGGAGGTACACTCTTCACCCTGGCCAAAGATGTAAAATTCCAGCTTGAGTTTAACCCTGCAATAGTTGATTCATACAGGCTCATAGGATACGAGAACAGGCTTCTTAATGATGAAGATTTCAACGATGACACAAAAGATGCAGGTGAAATGGGTGCAGGTCACATGGTTACCGCACTATATGAGATTGTGCCGGCTGGTTCGGGTGAAGGTATACCTTCGGTTGATCCTTTGAAATATCAGGTTTCGCGGAAGAAAGATGATCAAAAATATTCTGAGGAGCTTCTTACTATTAAAGTAAGGTATAAGTTGCCTGACGGAAATATCAGCAGATTACTCGAAAAGCCTCTTGCTAACAGACCTGTGCACGAAGGAGAAATATCAGATAATCTCAGATTCGCAGCTGCTGTGGCTGAGTTCGGGATGATACTCAGAGAGTCGGAATTCAGGGGAACAGCTACAATGGAAAGTGCGGTTGCACTTGCTGCTTCGTCAAGAGGCGGGGATGCCGACGGCTACCGCGCTGAGATGATAAGGCTCATCGAAACATCAAAGGGCTTAAGGACCTGGGCCGACAGGTGATCTGATAAAAAGTAAAGCAGATCTTTACGGGGGTATTATTCCGTGAGGATCTGCTTACCACTCTACGATCAGGGTAATTAAATTTTCAGGAACTTATCAATTTCCTTTGCTGCTTTTCTGCCGGAAGCGATGGCATTCACAACCAGGCTTGCACCGTTTACGGCGTCTCCTGCAGCAAATATTTTATGTCGGCTTGTGGCATACGAGCCGTCGATCTTTATGTTTTTCCTGCTGTCAAGATCCAGATTCAGTTCTTCAAGCAGGCCATCCAGGACAGGATGCCCGAAACCCAGGGCGAGCAATACAATATCAGCCTCAATTATCCTGCGAGTACCGGTTTTAGCTTTCATTATACTCCTGTTTTCTTCGTATTCCCAGTTTACCTCTTCCACTTCGGCACCTCTTAATATTTTGCCATCACCCACAAACCTGACTGTTGAGAGACCCCAATATCTTTCGCATCCTTCTTCATGCGACGTTGTGGTCTTGAGCACTTTGGCATAGTAAGGCCAGGGATTTTCGGCTTCCCTTTCTAAAGGAGGCTTTGGCAGGATCTCTATCTGGACCACGCTACGTGCCCGCTGCCTGATGGCTGTTCCCACGCAGTCGGAACCGGTATCGCCTCCTCCGATAACAAGGACTCTTTTATTTTCGGCACTGATCTCATTTTCATCATATTGTATTATTCCCGAAGTCACCTTATTCTGGTTAGTCAGAAAATCCATTGCAAAATATATACCCTTCAGATCATTTCCTTCTATGTTTAGGCTTCGGGGATGACCTGCCCCGGTTGCTATGCATACGGCATCGTAATTTTCAATTATTTCGGAAGATGAAATATTTTGTCCAACGTGTGCATCTGTCTGTATAATGACACCTTCCTTAATCATCAGTTTAAGCCTGCGGTCAACCACGGCCTTGCTAAGCTTAAAATCGGGAATTCCAAAAGTGAGCAGCCCTCCGGCTTTCTGGTCTTTTTCGAAGATTGTAACAAGATGTCCGGCTTTGTTGAGCATATCAGCAGCTGCCATACCCGCTGGCCCGCTACCTATAACCGCCACCTTTTTCCCTGAACGTTTGAGGGGAGGCTGCGGAATAATATATCCTTCCGAAAAAGCTTTTTCCGTAATGGCTACTTCATTTTCTCTGATAGTAACAGGTTCTCTGTTTATGTTAAGCACACATCCATGCTCACAGGGGGCGGGGCATATACGGCCTGTAAATTCAGGGAAGTTGTTGGTCGATATCAGTCTTTCATATGCAGCCTTCCATTCTCCCTTGTAAAGAAGGTCGTTCCATTCGGGAATGAGATTGTCAACCGGACAGCTCCAGTGACAGAAAGGAATTCCACAATCCATACACCTTGACGCCTGAAGCATTCTGTCTTCACTGTTGAGCACCTGTTCAACTTCACTGAAGTCGTATATTCTTTCATTTACCGGTCTGTTTCCGGCCTCTTTTCTCTTTATCTTCAGAAATCCTGTTATATCTCCCATAAGATATTATACCTAAAATTATTTAAATACTTTATTGTACATCGCCGAATTCAACATCCATTTCCACGCCTGCAATTTTCTTCCTTAGTTCTTCGAGTTTCTGTTCCTGAAGCACTTTTTTATAGTCGTAAGGTATTATCCTGATGAAGAGTGGAAGGTATCTTTCGAAGTTATCGAGGATTAATTTCGCTTTCCTGCTTGCAGTGAAATGATGATGACGTTCCAGAAGGCTTTTCAGTTCGGCCATGTCATTAAGATCTTCAACCAGGGAAAGTTCAACCATGCCCATGTTACAATAATAATCGAAATCACCTTTTTCATTTAGTACATAAGCCACGCCACCGCTCATTCCGGCAGCAAAATTACTGCCTGTTGTGCCCAATACTACTATTCTGCCTCCGGTCATATATTCGCAGCAATGGTTTCCTACACCTTCAACAACGGCTGTGGCTCCGCTGTTACGCACCCCGAATCTTTCACCTGCAATCCCTGATATGAATATCTCACCTCCGGTTGCGCCGTATAGTACTGTATTCCCGATTATTATGTTTAAATCAGCTTCAAATGCCGAGCCCTCGGGGGGTCTGACAATAATTCTGCCTCCGGAAAGTCCCTTGCCCAGATAATCGTTGGCATCACCTTCAAGGAACAGTTCAACACCCGGGGTCAGAAAAGCACCAAAGCTCTGTCCTGCCGATCCTTTGAATCTGCACCTTATTAATCCGTCAGGCAGGCCTGCAGAACCGTAAATAGAGGCAATTTTCCCGGAAAGCATCGCACCTGTCGTCCTGTCGGTGTTCCTTATGTCCTTATGGATCAGTACAGGTTCCTTTTTTGTAAGGGCGTCTTCTGCTTCTTTAATCAGCTGGGTGTCGAGTATGCTTTCAAAATCAACTTCCGTTTTTTCTGTATACCGTCTTGGGAAGATATGTGCTTCACCTTGCATATTTAATAGTGACGATAAATCTATATTCTTATTCTTCCAGTTGCCGGCGTCAGGATTTTGCTCCAGAAGATCGCAGCGCCCTATAGCCTCATCGAGGCTCCTCAGTCCTGTCTCTGCTAGATTCTCTCTTACTTCTTCAGCAACGAATCGGAAAAAGTTCACAAGGTAATCAGCCTTACCCATGAAACGTTTCCTGAGTTCGGGATTCTGTGTGGCCACACCCACAGGACAAGTGTTCAGATGACATTTTCGCATCATAACACAGCCCAGAACGATTAAGGCAGCTGTTGAGAACCCGAATTCTTCGGCTCCAAGAAGAGCCATCATTACCACATCGCGTCCTGTCTTCATCTGTCCGTCTGCCTGAAGCATCACTTTGCCCCTGAGCTTGTTCATCACCAGGGTTTGCTGGGTTTCGGCGAGTCCGAGTTCGAGCGGAAGTCCGGCGTGCCTGATGGAAGATGAAGGACTTGCCCCTGTGCCTCCCTCGTATCCGCTTATTGTGATCAGGTCGGCACCGGCTTTGGTCACTCCTGCAGCTATTGTCCCCACCCCGCTCCCCGAAACCAGCTTGACGCTTATTTTTGCGGAGGGGTTTACGTTCCGCAGGTCGAAAATAAGCTGTGCGAGATCTTCAATAGAATATATATCATGATGTGGCGGGGGAGAGATCAGTGTTATTCCGGGTATCGAGTATCTTGTTTTTGCGATTATCCTGTCGACCTTATGTCCGGGAAGCTGTCCTCCTTCACCTGGCTTAGCCCCCTGGGCTATTTTGATCTGTATCTCATCAGCGTTGACCAGATAATCTGTAGTAACTCCGAACCTCCCGCTGGCTACCTGCTTTATTGAACTCCTTGTACTGGTTCCGTCATCCGCAGGTATGAAACGCCCGGGGTCTTCGCCTCCTTCTCCGGTGTTGCTTCTTCCACCGATCCTGTTCATCGCAATGGCAAGCGTTTCATGTGCTTCACGACTGATTGATCCGTACGACATTGCCCCGGTCACAAATCTTCTCATTATGTTTTCGGCAGGTTCAACCTCATCAATTGGTATTGGGTTTTTCTTAAGACGTAAAAGCCCCCGTATGAATCCCGGTTTGTCGGTATCATTATTTACTCTTTTACTGTATTCCCTGAATTTCCGGATGTCTCCGGTTCGTGTACTCCACTGAAGCAATGCTATCGTCTCGGGATTCCATGCATGGTGCTCTCCCTGTTTCCTGTAGTAATATAGACCTTCGGTAAGGATGGGAGCCTGCTTCTCATCACTAAAGGCACGACTGTGAGGGATAAGTATCTCTTCCGTTATTTCATTCATGCCTATTCCACCAATTCGGGATACAGTGCCCGGGAAATATTTCCCGGTTACATCGGGATGAATGCCCACGGCTTCAAAAATCTGGGACGATCTGTAGCTGCGTAGGGTGCTTATACCCATTTTCGACATTATCTTTAGTATCCCTTTGTTGATTGAATTAATATAATTGGCTTCTGCTGTCGGATAATCGAGTTGAATAGCTTTATCTTTCACAAGTTTGTCGATGATCGCAAAACTAAGGTAGGGATTTATAATACTGGCTCCGTATCCGAATAAAAGTGCAAAGTGCATTACTTCACGTGGTTCAGCACTCTCAACCACAATATCTATCTGCATCCTTTTTCTTTTGGAAATAAGGTGGTGGTGCACTGCAGAAACAGCCATCAGTGAAGGCACCGGAGCTGATTCACGGCTGATACCCCTGTCAGAAAGGATTAAGTAGTTTTTTCCTTCATCGACGGCTTTTTCAGCATCATTACACAGTCTTTCAACAGCTGCCTTAAGTCCTTCCGGTCCTTCGGCGGCATTGAACAGCATAGAAAGGTTGGCAGCAGAAAAACCCTTGTATCTTAAGTTCTTTACCACCTGAAAATATGTATTCGAGATGACCGGGTTCCTGAAACGGACCATTTTTACATGATCGGGAGAAGTTTCCAGAAGGTTTTGCTGAAGTGAACCCAGATATCCCGAAAGCGTCATAACAAGTTCTTCCCTGATAGGGTCGATGGGAGGATTGGTAACCTGTGCGAATACCTGTTTGAAATAATTGAAAAGCCTGTATGGTTTTTCCGACAGTATGGACGGGGGTGTGTCATTGCCCATTGAGCCGATAGGCTCTTTCCCTGTCGCGGCCATTTCTTTAATTATTTTTTCAATGTCTTCTATTGAATAATTAAAGCATGTGGCATACCAGTTATATCCAGCACCCAGGTCGGGTGCCACAACCTGACCGGTCTCAATCTCTTCAAGGTTGACCATGTTCTGCCTAATCCATTCGCCATATGGATATTCATCCGCCAGCTCTTTTTTAAGTTCTTCATCATGCAGGATTCTGCCCGCCTTTGTATCTACGAGAAGCATTTTGCCGGGTTTCAGACGTCCTTTCTCTTTGATCTCTTCAGCGGCGAAACTCTGGACCCCGGTTTCCGAGCCCATCACAATGAGATCGTTGGTAGTGATAAGGTACCTCGAAGGACGTAGTCCGTTACGGTCGAGCATGCCGCCTATATAGCGACCGTCGGAAAAAATCAGAGATGCGGGCCCGTCCCATGGTTCCATAAAGGTCGAATGGTAATGATAGAAATCCCGTAGTTCCGGAGGTATAGGGTTCTTCATGTTTATCGATTCGGGAATCAAAATCGACATAGCGTAAGGAAGCGATTTTCCGCTCATGAGAAGGAACTCAAGAACATTATCGAGCGATGCTGAGTCACTTTTTCCCGGCTCAACCACCGGATATATCTCCGAAAGATTTCCCAGTTTTTCAGATTTCAGGATCGATTCTCTCGCTTCCATCCAAAGCCTGTTTCCCCTGATAGTATTTATCTCTCCGTTATGCCCGAGTACCCTGAAGGGCTGAGCAAGATCCCAGCTCGGAAATGTGTTTGTGCTGAATCTGGAATGGACAAGCGCGATTGCACTCTGAAGCCTTTCATCCCTCAGGTCTGCATAGTATTCACCAAGCTGTATTGAGGTAAGCATTCCTTTGTAAACCAAAACTTTGGTTGACAGGCTCGGGATATAGAATCTCTCCCTGAAGGGTATGTCGGAGTTACGGATTATCCTTTCTGCTTTTTTCCTGACTATATACAGCTTTCTCTCAAGTTCAGATGAAGGCAGATCGGCTCCAAGCAATATCTGCTCTATTGCCGGTTCTGCAGCTTTTGCAATCTCACCCGGAACGGAGCTGTCGACAGGAACCTCCCTGAATCCGATTAATTCTATTCTTTCATCTTTTACCAGCTTAATAATTATCTCTTTAAATTTCTCTGCATATTCAGGCTCTCCGGGAAGAAAGATCATGCCTGTACCGAACTGACCTTCAGGAGGAAGGGCATAACCCTGGATAAGATAAAAATCGCGGGGCACCTGGATCATTACACCGGCCCCGTCACCTGTCTTCTTGTCAGCCCCCTCTGCACCCCTGTGAGTCATGTTCCTTAGAATATCCAGGCCCTGGGCTATTATTGAATGAGACTTTTTTCCCTTGAGGTGAGCCACGAATCCGATTCCGCAACTATCATGTTCAAAATCCCTGAGATACATTCCCTGAGCTGCTATATTTTCTTTATTCATCTTCCTTGTGTTAACTGTTTTACACTAAAAAAACCGTTCTCTTCCTCTGAGAACGGTTTTACTTTTTCTTCCAGAAATACCATTCTCATCCTTACATTGTAAGCCTCCTAAGGATGATTGATAATATGAACAGAAAACCCTTCATGCTTTAAAAAACCGCCCAAATATAATATTTTACTTAAAAATATATGCAAAAATACATATTTAAATTAAAAAAGATAACTTTTATTCAGGAGAAATCAACAAAATTTCAACCGGATGACAAAGAATGACCGGGGATACGGGTGTTGATGTTAACTTTATGGCGAATAAATTAATACACCCGCAACAGTATCTGTTATTTAAAAGTTGTATTTTAAACCGTTGAATTTTATTAAACTGATATGGAAAAACCCGTCAATCATATTCTGGTAATATTCGGAGCATCGGGCGACCTTACCTCTAGAAAGCTCATCCCGGCACTCTTTTCACTTAAAGTTCAAGACCTTCTGCCGGAAAAATTTTCAGTTTTAGGCTGTGGAAGGACAGTTATTAATGATCAGCAGTTCAGGGACAGAATGAAGGAAAGCATTGTAGAATTCTCGGAGGAAAGGAACCCTGACGGGAAACTTATTGAAGAATTTACAGAATGTATTTCTTATCTGAGTTTTAACAGTGAACAGGTTTCCGGGTATGGCAAACTCAGGGACTTTCTTCAGGGAATGACTAATTCTCAGGGTATTTCTCCAAATTACATTTTTTATATGGCCACCCCTCCGAGCATGTATTCAGTTATTGCCGGAAATCTCCACGAGGCAGGTCTTTCGGTTCAGAATGCCGGTTTCCGGAGGCTAATTATCGAAAAACCCTTTGGTTATGATCTGGAGTCGGGCAGGGAGCTGAACAGAAAACTGCATGATATTGTAGATGAAAGTCAGATATACAGGATTGATCATTATCTGGGCAAGGAGACTGTCCAGAACCTTTTGGTTACACGCTTCTCCAACGGGATCTTTGAACCTCTGTGGAACCGTAACTATATTCACCGTGTTGAGATTACTTCTGCTGAGAGCATAGGAGTTGAGGACCGTGGCGGTTATTATGACTCTTCAGGAGCTCTTCGCGATATGGTACAAAATCATATGCTGCAAATGGTCGGCCTCACGGCCATGGAACCTCCTTCTTCGCTCGAATCCAACTCTATAAGGAATGAAGTTCTTAAAGTGCTTCAGTCACTTCAGCCTGTAAGGGAATCTGATGTTCCCAGGCAGGTGATAAGAGGCCAGTATACAGGTTCAACAATAAAGGGAGAGTGTGTAAACGGTTACAGGTATGAAAAGGGAGTTGCCCGCGATTCACGCACGGAAACTTATGTTGCTGTAAAATTTTATATCAACAACTGGAGATGGGGTGGGGTGCCCTTTTATATCAGGACCGGAAAAAGGTTACCTACAAGGGTTACAGAGGTGGTCATTCATTTTAAAAAGACACCTCATCATCTTTTTCAGAGAGATTCGATAGCCCAGACTTCCAATCAGCTTGTAATCCGTATTCAACCCGATGAGGGTATATTGCTGAAATTTGACATGAAAGAACCCGGAGCAGGATTTAATGTAAAAAATGTTAATATGGAGTTTCATTACCGCGATCTTGCAGATATAAGATTACCGTCAGCCTATGAGAGATTGCTGTATGATGTCATGATGGGAGATTCGACACTTTTCTCGCGCGACGATGAGGTAGAGACAGCATGGAAATTTGTTGAACCTATTCAAAAAGCCTGGGCCCGGAACAATGACATTAAAATTTACGGATATCCCGCCGGAACCTGGGGGCCATCGGTAGCAGATGAACTTGTCGAAGGTTGTGGACTTACCTGGCGATATCCCTGCAAGAACCTTGCAGGCGATGGTGACTATTGTGAATTATAAAAAATCAGAGGATAATAATATGAGAAGACAGACCATATACAGGGTATATCCTTCAAAAATTCTTCTTGCAGAGTCTTTCGCACGCGAACTGGCAACTGATATCAGGAAAACTGAGAGACGCAAGAATCCTTATACTATTGCGCTGTCAGGTGGAACTACTCCGGTTCATCTTTTTACACAACTGGCAGATAAATATTCTAAAATTATAGACTGGAGAAAAGTGAAAATATTCTGGGTCGATGAAAGATGTGTGGCGCCTGAAGATTCTGAAAGCAATTACGGGATGACAAGGAAAGTGCTTCTCGATAGAATCGATATTCCGTCTGTCAATGTTTTCAGAATGAAAGGTGAAGCTGATCCTGTCTCAGAAGCGGAGCGATACGCCGAGGTAATTGCAGAGCATACCCGAAAAAGAAATAAGCTTCCGTATTTAGACACTGTCCTTTTAGGAATGGGTGAAGACGGTCATACCGCTTCAATATTCCCCGGAAATGACGGACTTCTAAGGAGTAAGAAAATATGCGACACAGCTCTCCATCCTCTAACCGGGCAAAGGAGAATTACACTGACGGGAAAAATCATTAACAATGCCAAATCGATAGTCTTTATTGTGACCGGTAACAGTAAAGCCGGAATAGTTGAAATGATATATAACCGGGGAAAGACCATAAAAAAATACCCTGCCGCACACATAAGGTCTCAAACGGGAATTACAAAATGGCTTCTGGATGACGAGGCAGGTAAATTTATAATCTGACATTCCAATAATTTATAAAATCATCTTTCTCTTTTTTTTTATGATTTTTTATCTTTGAAATGTTTTTAACAAAAATTTTCATTCACCATGTCAAAAGAGAAATCAAAAGCACAGCCTAAAGTCAAAAAAGCACCAAAAAAAACTTTGAAAGAGAAACGTGCTGAAAAGAAAACCAAGAAAGCCGCCGGCAAATAGTTTCTTGCCTGATTCTTTTCAGACAGAGTTTACTTCAGGATCTTTATAATAGTCAAACCACTATAGGTCCTGCCTGTTAATTCATGCGTTTAAGGCAAAAAAAAAGCCGTCAGTATCTGACGGCCTTCTTTTCTCGTATGGTAAATTAAGCAAGTTTCACATTTACTGCGTTAATTCCTTTTTTACCTTCGGCAAGTTCAAAAGTTACCTCATCATTTTCCTTGATCTTGTCGATCAGACCAGAAGCATGTACAAAATATTCATTCTCTGAATCTGCGTCTTTAATGAATCCGAATCCTTTGGATACATTAAAAAATTTTACTGTTCCTTTGTTCATTGTATTCTGTTTTAAAAAATTAGTGCGTAAAAGTACATATAATTATTTTTATTACCACAAAAATATCCGGAAATGTGTTCCTGTGAAATAGTATAGACAGAATATATGCCTTGCATCCTGATTTCTTGATTAATAAAACATCCGGAGGAAAATTATTTTATTTTTACGTATTGAAAAAACTTTTGAACTGATGAAAAGAATATTTTTCTCTCTTGTATCAATGATGCTGCTATCGTTAACTGCAACGGCACAACAGCCTTTTCTGACTGTTGCTGAAAGTTCGGACTATACTGCAACATCTGATTATGGTGACGTAATGGATTTTATAGCGAAGCTTAATAAATCATCAAAATATATCAGGGTTGAAAATATAGCTGTCAGCTCCGAAGGCAGGGATGTACCCCTCCTTGTTATAGGAAATCCTCTGCCCAAATCGCCTGAGAGTCTCGTTAATGATCCACGGATCGTAGTTTATGTACAGGCAAATATCCATGCAGGTGAAGTTGAGGGAAAAGAAGCATCACTGATGTTTGCCCGCGATCTGCTGTCGGAGAAGAAGCCTGCTTTGCTTGAAAATGTTGTTCTTCTGATATGTCCTAATTTCAATCCTGACGGAAATGAAAAGATGAGCGCCCAAAGCAGACCACACCAGAATGGACCCAAAGAGGTTGGTATAAGATATAACGGTCAGATGCTCGACCTTAACCGCGACGGCATGAAAGCTGAATCACCCGAGGTGCGCGGACTGATCTCCAACGTATTCAACAGGTGGGATCCCGATGTCTTTATGGATTGTCATACCACTAACGGATCATATCATATAGAACCTGTTACCTTCACATGGATGGTGAACCCTAACGGCGACAATTCGCTGATAAAATATATGGAGACTAAAATGGTCCCGGAAATGTCAGCAACCCTTTATAACGAATACAAAGTCGAAAATTGTTTCTACGGAGAATTCAGAAACATGATAAATCCCGACGGCTGGTTTTATGATGCTGTCGACCCGAGATACCTTACCAATTATTACGGATTAAGGAACAGACTTGCTGTTTTAAATGAAAATTATGTTTATGCTGATTACAAATCCCGGGTACTTGGTTGCTACTATCTTATAGAAACCCTGGTCAGATATGCTTCAGCAAACAGCTCCGAAATTGTCACTATGCTCCGTGAGGTTGATAATAAAACCGTAAAAAGAGGACTCAATCCTTCTGTTGCAGACTCATTTGCCGTAGAATACAAAGTGAGGCCGATAGATGAGAAAGTCACGATCAAAACGTATGAGGTGGAACGTTCATCCCAACCCAATGTGTATCCGCCATACCGAAGAACAGACAGGAGAAAGGATGTTACTGTTCCCTATTTTGTCGAATACTATCCGACAAGAAGTGTAAAGTTACCCTATGCTTACCTTATTACCAATAATGATCCGGATATCACCGGGTTACTGAAAATTCAGGGTATTAAGCTGGAAAAGCTGGCAGAAGAAACCGAAGTTGAAGCAGAACGTTTTCAGATCAGTGAACTAACGCCTTCACGGCGTCTGAATCAGGGACATTACACAAATACTGTAAAGGGAAATTATATAAATGGAAAAGTTGGGTTCCCTGCCGGTACTATTGTCGTAAGAACAGCCCAGCCCCTTGCAAACCTTGCTGCATATCTTCTTGAGGCGGAATCGAACGACGGACTGGTCACGTGGAACTTTCTTGACCGGTACATTGTTCCTCAGTGGGGGTCCGGTTATAATCTCTATCCTGTATACCGGATTATGAACCCGGCTGAACTGGAAACCGTAATCTTTTAAGCGCTTGTTTTTTCCTTATAGCCGGCCACGAGTTATTTTCTTGTCCATTTGTCAAACACGGTGATCACGGGCAGAACGTTTCCCTGCTCATCAAAAAAGTCGCGTGAGGAACGACCGCCCATGGTTGCCGGTTCCCACCAGAATATGCCGACACCCAGATTGTCCGGGGTGTTAAGTACAATATTGTTTACTTCTTCAAGAAATTGCCTCTGCCCTTCAGGACTTTCAGGAAACGGGGCAGGCTTCTTCCTGTACTCTGTGGGTGAGGCACAATAAGCAACTTCAACCAGGATTATCGGTTTTTTATAGGTCTTTGCCATGAATATCATATTATTTCTCAGATCGAGAAGGGTACCATGCCACCACGGATAGTATGACTGACCGATGTAGTCGAATTTGATACCGTATGAGAGCAGCTTGTCGAAAAAATACTTCGTGTTTACAATATTCCCTCCCTGGTCAATATGGATCATGATTTTGGGTATATATAGAGGATCACAACCTTCATATACACCATTTATCCCGGCCAGGATCAGGTCAGCAAAATTATTCCAGTTCTCTGGCAGCTTGCCGTCAGGCCATAGCATGCCATGAATAACCTCATTGCCTATCTGAACCATGTCGGGCAGAACATGAGCTTCCCTCATAGCCTTCATGGTAGCAGCACTGTAATCAAATACTGCCTTCACCAGCTGCTGATGTGTGAGCTTTTGCCATGCAGCAGGTATATATTGTTTCCCGGGATCAGCCCATGTATCAGAATAATGAAAATCAAGAAGGAATTTATACCCCATGTCTTTAGCCTTTTTTGCCAGAGCGATAGTGTACTCGAGGTTGTTAGGCAACTCTTTGGGAGTGTGAAAGAGCCTGAGCCTTATCCAGTTATAGCCATGATCCCTGAAGATCCGTAGTCCTGGTTTTATTGAATCGTTTTCCCTGAATCCGAATCCTCTGTCCTCGGCGCTTTTAAGAAATGACAGATCTGCTCCGATTGCATATTCCTGTGAATAAGAAGAGCTTGTCAGAACAAGGGTTGCAGCAATAAAGGCAAGGATCCGAAGCCTGTTGATGATAATTATTTCTGATGATTTCATAACCGGAGATATTTATTAAACAAATTTATCTTTTTCCTGATTATGACAATCATTAAAAGTATGTTCCCTTCAGATTTGTTTATTACTAAATTCCGTACACGACCATGAAAACCGGTCTGGTACAAAAAAATGAGATTTTCCTCACCATATTCACCTAATTTTAATAACATTGCAGGAAAATTTCTGATTTCAGATACCAGGTAATTTTAAGGCATAAATAATAAAATAATGAGAAAGTGGCGTATTGAAGATTCCTCCGAGCTTTACAACATTAGTGGCTGGGGTGTTGATTATTTCTCAATAAATGAAAAGGGTAATGTGACTGTACAGCCCCTCAAGGATGGGGCTGCGGTCGACCTGAAGGAACTTATCGATGAACTTATGCTGAGAGATGTCTCAACTCCTGTCCTGCTGCGATTTCCCGATATTCTTGACGACCGTATCATAAGCATCTCCAGGTCATTTAAAAAAGCTTCAGAAGAATATGATTACCATGCTCAGAATTTTATAATTTATCCTATCAAGGTTAACCAGATGCGGCCTGTTGTCGAAGAGATTGTTAGTCATGGTAAAAAATTCAATATCGGGCTGGAGGCAGGTTCAAAACCTGAACTGCATGCCGTACTGGCCATCAACACAGATCCGGAATCTTTAATTATCTGTAACGGCTATAAGGATGAAGATTATATAGAGCTGGCCCTTCTTGCCCAGAAAATGGGGAAAAGAATATTCCTTGTGGTCGAAAAGCTCAATGAGCTCAGATTAATTACGACTGTATCCCGACGTCTTAAGGTAAAACCAAACCTTGGTATCAGGATAAAACTTGCAAGCGTGGGGAGTGGAAAATGGGAAGACTCCGGCGGTGATATTAGCAAGTTCGGACTCACATCGAGTGAACTTCTTGAGGCAATAGAATTCCTCGAAAAAAACAAGATGAAAAACTGCCTCCGGCTGATACATTTTCATATAGGCAGTCAGGTTACCAAAATTCGCCGTATAAAAACAGCGCTCAGGGAAGCATCTCAGTTTTATGTACAACTCCGCAAACTGGGATTTAATGTTGAATTCGTTGATATAGGGGGAGGCCTGGGTGTTGATTATGATGGAACCGGATCGTCAAACAGCGAAAGCAGTGTGAATTATACCCTGCAGGAATACGTAAATGATTCTGTAAGTACTTTTGTGGATGCCAGCAATAAAAACAACATTCCCCATCCCAACGTCATAACCGAATCAGGACGTTCCCTGACAGCTCATCATTCTGTTCTTGTCTTTGAGGTCCTTGAAACAGGCACTCTTCCTACCTGGGATACCGAGGAGACAATCAGCGAATCGGATCATGAACTTGTCAGAGAACTTTTCAGCCTGTGGGATAATTTTAACCAGTCCCGGATGCTTGAGACCTGGCATGATGCCCAACAGATCAGGGAGGAAGCTCTCGATAGATTCAGTCTTGGACTTATCGACCTGAAGACCAGGGCACAAACAGAGTGTCTTTTCTGGTCAATAGCCCATAAGGTCTATCAGACAGCCAGCACAACCAAACACGTTCCCCAGGAACTGAAACAGATTTCCAGAATATTATCGGATAAATATTTCTGTAACTTTTCCCTTTTCCAGTCGCTTCCCGATGCATGGGCAATCGACCAGATATTTCCCATAATGCCTGTTCACAGACTTAATGAGGCGCCTGATGTATATGCCACAATACAGGACATGACCTGCGATTCGGACGGGAAGATTGATAACTTCATCGCAACAAGGAATTCAGCTTACCACCTGCCGGTCCACAGACTCAAAGGCAAAGAACCTTATTACCTGGGGGTTTTCCTCGTAGGAGCTTACCAGGAAATACTCGGAGACCTCCATAATCTTTTTGGAGATACAAATGCCGTTCATGTTTCGGTTGATGAAGATGGGTATAAGATCGACCAGATAATTGACGGAGAAACAGTTGCTGAGGTTCTCGATTATGTACAGTACAATGCTAAAAAACTTGTCAGGACCGTCGAAACCTGGGTCACTTCATCAGTTAAATCGGGAAAGATCACCATCGAGGAGGGTAAGGAATTTCTGTCAAATTATCGCTCAGGCCTTTACGGATATACTTATCTTGAATAACAGGTTTACCTCTTCGGAATAATGATCTTTTTATAATTGTCTATTTACCTAAAGACTTAAATCCTGATGATTATGAAAAAAATATTTTGTCTTCTGTTGGTTCTGGGTTTTTGTTCAGGGCTTCATGCGCAGAAGGAAAAATTCTACAAAAGCCACCTGCATGACCCTGGCACTGATGATTTCAAATCGACTACATCAGAATTCTTATTTTCTGATAAAGTAAAACTTGCCTACTGCATCTCCAATGATGATGAAAACATCTATGTTGATCTTTTGATTGCGAACACCGACGTTCAGAGACAGGTAATGAATTCGGGAATCACCATCTGGATCAGCAATGATGGTAAAAAGACAAAAAAAATGGGTGTCCGCTATCCTGTAAGAGACAGAGATAACCAGGCCAGAGAAAGACCAGCTATGGCACGCAATACTCCTCCCCCTGGAAATCAACAGGGAGCAACCCGTTTTACACAGGAAAAACCAGACGGAGGGATACAGCTCCTGGGATTCTCTGAGTCCGGTCCTGTTACAATTTCTTCTTCTGAAGAAGGTAATATCAGGGGATCAATAAGGATTGAAAGAGACAGGAATATGTATTATGAAATAATTCTGCCACTGTCAAAGCTGCCGGAATTAAATGATCTGCCTGTAGGAAAAGAAAAACAGGGATCATTCCTGATTGGCATTGCGTACCCTGAAATACCTGTAGCTCCATCCTATGGTGCTCCTTCAGGCGGGCAGCGGATGCCTGGCGGAGGCGGCCGGCCGGGAGGCGGGGGAGGAGGAGGAATGAGACCACCTTCAGGATCGGCAGGCTCGTCTCAGCAATCGCAAACACAGACAATTTTCTGGATTCAGGACATCAGGCTTGCCTCCCGGAATTAGTTTTTATACTTTTACCGGCCTCACGGATCTTTGCATTAGTAATTGAAATTATTAAAAAAGTGCCGTTAATAAAGGAAAGAGACCGGTTGTTCAGAAGGAACATACTTATTGTTCTGATATACAGAATATTCATTGTTCTGTTACTCTTTGCCCTGTCACGAACGGGTTTCTTTCTGTTTAATCATAAAATGTTTCCCGGTATAGATGCAGGAGAATTCTTCAGGATATTAAGGGGAGGCATTGTATTCGATTTGTCTGCTGCAGTATATTTAAATATGCTTTTTATACTGCTGCATATAATTCCTCTTGATATAAGATACAAATCCATCTATCAGAGAGTGCTTATGTGGATTTTCTTCATTACCAACGGATTTGCTCTTGCGGTGAACTCCGCCGATTATGTATATTACAGGTTTGTATTCAAAAGAGCCACCGCTGACGTTTTCGGAACATTTGGAAATGAAGAGAATCTTGCAAAGATGTTTTTCAGGTTTCTCTTTGATTACTGGCCTGCCGCGATCATATGCATTTTCCTGTGGGTATTAATGGTATGGCTTTATAAACTGGTAAAACCGATCAGAAATCAAACTTCTAATCGCTTACTTTATCATAGCCTGAATGTCCTGGCTGTTCCTGTAGTTCTTGCCCTGGCTGTAGGAGCTGCAAGAGGTGGGTTTAAGCATTCAACGAGACCGATAACGATAAGTAATGCAGCGCGTTATGTCGAGTCACCACGAGATGTTGCCATCGTTCTCAATACACCCTTCAGCCTGATCAGGACATATGGGAAAAAAAGCATTGTCAAATACGATTTCTTCGAAAAGGAAAAACTTGATTCCCTGTATAATCCTCATTACAATCCTCTTCCCGGCAGACCATTCAGAGATGATAATGTTGTTATAATAATTCTTGAGAGTTTCGCCAGAGAGTATATCGGGGCACTGAATCCTGAACTTGAAGATGGTAATTACAAAGGCTATACACCATTTCTTGATTCACTGATCAAAGAAGGACTTACTTTTAAAGTATCACTCGGGAACGGAAAGAAGTCTATAGATGCGATGCCTTCAATACTGGCATCGCTGCCATCGCTCGAGACTCCGTATATTATTTCACACTATGCCAATAACGACATCAACGGATTACCTTCACTTCTTAAGAGTAAGGGATATTATTCTGCATTTTTTCACGGAGCACCCAACGGGTCGATGGGCTTTGACTCTTTTGCCCGCATGGCCGGTTTTGATGATTATTTCGGACTTGACCAATATCCTGATAAGAATGATTTTGACGGGATGTGGGGAGTGTGGGATGAGCCATTTTTTATGTTCTTTGCCGATAAGCTAAATGACTTCAGGGAACCCTTCCTGGCTTCTGTGTTTTCCGTATCGTCACATCATCCTTTCAAAGTACCTGAAAAATACACCGGAAAATTCAAAAAAGGACCGGCTCCAATTTGTGAAGTTATCGGCTATTCCGACTATGCCCTTCGGAAGTTTTTTGACAAAGTAAAAACAGAAGATTGGTACGCCAAAACTCTTTTTGTTATTACAGCTGATCATACAAACGAATCCGTACACGAGGAATTTCAGAATAATTTCGGTTCCTTCAGTATACCCGTTATTTTTTACAGTCCTTCCGGCAACCTTAAAGGAATGGAAAACAAAATAGCACAACAGATCGACATAATGCCGACCATTTTGAATTATTTGAATTATGACGAAGAATTTATTGCTTTTGGCAACGATCTTTTTGACAGCACATCTGAATCATTTGCCTTCAATACAAATGGAAGCACTTATCATCTTTACATGCAGGATCATTTGATGGAAATGATAGATAATGAGCCTGTTGGATTATATGATTACGTAACAGACAAATTTCTGAAGAACAACATACTTGGCAGCGAAAAGCAGCTTGCAGAGTTTATGGAAGAAAAACTCAAGGCGATTATTCAGTCATATAATTCAAGACTCGCTGATAATGACATGATTGTCAGAAATACAGTTCGGTGAGATTAATGAATCTGATTTTTTTGCAATTTTACCAGGGTAACAGTGCAACTAACAAAAACAAATATGAAGACAAGAAGAGATTTTTTGAAACTTGCCGGGACTGGTGTTCTTGCAGCCGGCATCAATCCTTTGTTCGGAAAGGATTCTGCAATTGCGGATAAGAAAAAAACAAAAGGCGAAGCTCAGATGACAGATCTTTTCGGCGTTGGCATGGCTGGTTTTACATTTGCCAGGTTCAATGTCGAAAAGACAATTGAAATGATGAATCGTATAGGTGTTAAGAATCTGTCGCTCAAAGAATTTCATATGCCGCTAAATAGTACCCGGGAGAAAATAGACGAGGTGATGGGCATTTTCAGGGCAGCAGGAATAAATGTATATACCCTTGGGGTTATCTACATGAGAACACCTGAGTCGGTAAATCAGGCTTTTTCCTATGCACAGATGGCCGGAGTCAAAATGATTGTCGGTGCACCCAACTATGAACTTTTGCCACAGGTTGAACAAAAGGTAAAGGATACCGGCATAACTGTGGCAATTCATAATCACGGCCCTGATAATCCGTTATATCCTAATGCGACCGATATCTGGGATCATGTCAAAGATCTTGATAAAAGAATAGGGATCTGTATCGACATAGGACATACCACCCGTGACGGGGAGGATCCTTCGGTTGATATCGAAAAATACAGCGAGCGGATATATGATGTTCACATCAAGGATGTGGACAAACCCACGAAAGAAGGCAGGACAGTTGAAATGGGAAGAGGGATAATAAACATCCCGAAGGTAGTTGAAACCTTGCGTCAAATAAAGTATGCCGGGATGTGCAGTCTCGAATACGAAAAGGATATGAATGATCCTCTCGCAGGAATAGCAGAATCTATAGGTTATTTCAAGGGTGTAATGGCTTGCAGAGATAATTAAGCCGCGGAGAGTAAGTAAGCTATTTAATTTTTACATAATTATCTTCAAAACCATCACGCTGAATCATAAGTGAGTTGTTCATTAAGGTGAGTGGACGGCTCACGGGAGGATTCTCCAGAACCAGGCTTCCCATCATATCGTCAATTATGACAAGCTGGTAATGTGTCTGAAGATATACCGTGTCCATTCTTTTTTCAGTATAAATTCCATCTTTACCGAATTCAATCGTCGCGTAATTGGCTTTGGATGCATTTATACAGGTATATGATGTGTCGAAAACGCCACATGTGGCTTCCCATCTCCAGGTTCCGGGCAGTTCCTCGAGAGAGTCGACCTCAATCAGTTTTTCCCCGCATCCCGTGAGGGAAAATAATATCGCTATTATAAAAATGTAAATTTTCATGTCATATCCTGAACATGCACAAAGATATGAAAATTGTCTGTCCTGAAATATCAGTGATAGAATCGCTGAGTAAATATGTTGATTCCCGAATCTGTTCAGAGGATTTCCGGGAAGTTATTACCTGGTAGTCCTGATATTAATGTTTCCTATTCCTCCCTTAATATCAAAATACAGGCTCGATTTCGTTTCCCCGTACAGGTCATTGGTAAAGATTCTCCCGTTTTTGTCGAAGCCGGGAGCGCTGATTTCTCCGAGACCGCCGCTTATATATAGTTTTATACCTATGTTGGCAGGAAGTACAAGTGTCAGTTCGCCTACTCCCCCTCTTATCTCTGCGTCGAGGTCATTTTTCCAGCTGCCGGAAAGGTCTATTTCAGCTTCCCCTGCAACAGCCCTGAACTCCAGGAAAGGAACAGAAGAGTTTCGCAGATTTATCCGGGAATCACCTGCAACCATCTTAAATTCAAATTTCTCAAGATTTGATCCTTCAAGGTCGATTTCACTTTCGCCCGCAACCATCTCAATGGTCATCTCATTCCTGACATTCCTGTTAAACCCGAGATTCCACTGATTCCTGTCAGATTCATCATAGGTTCTTCTGTCCCTGTCATCGTCGACTTCTATTTCGAGATACCCTGTCTCAGAGTCTTCTTCATAAAACAATACAGGTTTCCAGTATCTGTCGCGATATTCAAAGGTTCCTTCAAAGAAGGCATTCGCATCAGTATCTATAATTAATCTGCCGGCCGGAAAGGTGATCTTGGTTTTTACCATGTCAGCTTTTCTGACATCTATTTTATGTCTTTCCTCCTTTGTTGCCTGGCCAAAGCCTGTTAATGCTGCAAGAAGAGACATAATGATAATTGTGAACAGGGTTTTTTGCTTCATCATTGGTTTCCGTCTGTTAAATAACTTTTCTTAAAGACGTACGAGATAGTGTAAAGTTGCAGCAGAATATAAAAAATGCTTGTCGGCAGGTTAAAAATGCAGAGTATTCAACACTGTATTTTCTTATCCGATGTCAGGATAAAGGGTTCCGCCTTTTGTAAGCCATGAGATCCCGAAAGCCATCAGAGCAACTGTCTCGGCCCAGAAGACAAACTCTGACTGCCTGTCTCTTCCTTCAAGGAATATCATGTATAATAAAATTGAAACAAGGCAGATAATCATTACATAACCGCAGATACGGTAAATGATATTTCTTTTTACTTTCCTTTTTGAAGGAGAGGATACTTTTCTGGTGAAAAGAAAAAGGGAAAAAACAGAAAGAACCAGGAAAAAACAGGAAGCACTGATGAAATGTATCCAAGCAGAAAGGTTGTAAGGACCTTCCCTCACGGTGGGGAAGAAGGCTATGCCAAGTGCAAAGAAGCCTGACAGGTTGCCTGCCATATCATCCCATCTGTCATAACCCTTATAGAAGAAGAGGAACAGTGCTATGGCGCAAAGAGCTCCGACAAACACGTCCCTCATCTCCGAATGATAATATAAACTGATGTTTTTCCTTACGATATCTTCACCAGAGAGCAAAAATGTTCCTGCGATCAGCACGAATGGAAGAAGAATTCCGATCCAGCCTACGGTTTTTCGCAATGCAAGATACGAATGTGTGCCGATCATGTTTCAGTGATCTAATAGTTTTTCAGAACAGTCTTAACTCAGTGGATATTTATTTCTCCTGAAGGCTTAATATCAGTCACATAATGTGTCAATTGCATTTTCCGCCTCTTCCAGAGCCTCCTGCCATTCATTTTTTAACTGCGGAGTCCAGCTGGTACATTGAGAAAATAGTTCCAGTGCATCGATGTATGCCTGGTAAGCAGCTTTATAAGCAGTACAATTGGCTGGTGTCGGATCACCTGCATAGACTAACGCAGCATTTGTTACAGCCGTTAACTCATCCTGAACCTGGGTAGCCCAGACTCCTGCACACCATTCAGGATCAGAGTTTTCTTTCTTGCAGGATCCGATTGCAATAAACATTAACATTACCGAAAAACATAAAGCTTTTTTCATATAAAAATTTTTTAAGGTTTGGATATCAAAATTAATCAGAGGATCGAACAATTCAAAGATTGCGTCGGATTTCTTTAGGAATATTTTTACTTTTCTGCCGGGTCTGATCTCAGAATGCCAGGTGGCTTTGTGTAAGTTATCCCGGACAGGCTTTCAATGTCCATGAATGAGTCGTCGGCGTCATTCACGAACCTTATGTCGGGGAAAACACTTCGAAAAAGGACTTTGATGATATTTTTTACATTTTCTTTTAATGGTTTATAGATCCACATTATATCCTCTGGTCCTTTTTCAAGCGATTGTTCTGTCCTGATCCTGTATTCTTCCTTCACTTTGTTTGCGTAAATATACAGGTCATCGGAAGTCATCCATCTGTTTTCGGCGAATGGATTCTGGCTTCTGAATTCGAGGATCTCAAAAAAATCCCATTCCAGTTTTCTGCTCCCAAACGACAGGAATTTGGGATTAATATTGGCGACCTCCAGTATCATTTTTTCGTGGTCGTATCTGAACCTTAAATCTTTACAGTCGATACCGTATTTTGCATTCAGTTTAACATTAAGGCTTCCAAAATATTTTATTTTCCTGTCTGCGATAGTCTCCTGTTTGCTTACAGATCTTGAAAAATGTGTATCTATCTCAAACAGGTTTAGTTCCAGTATGTGCCTGATCTGGGTTATCTGGAACTGTCTTTCTTTCAGGAAATTGTTCTCTTCTACAAGCAGAGTGTTTTTAATCCGGAGTTCCCTGTTCTTTTCATCAAGGTCTTTAATGTTATCCTCAAAAAGTGATACTCTTACGTTAAGTTTAATGAGTTGCTGAATTCCGAGCACCAGCATTCCTGCACCGAAAGTAACAAGTCCCCACACTATTAATTTGCTTGCCAGAAGAAAAAGAGCAACAATAATTAGCAGGGCAACAACAAGGTATTGTCCATATTTATTCCTGTTACCGTTGAAAAATGTTTTTTTTGCCACTCCTTAAATGATTAAGAATGTTCAGTATTACAACGACTTATTTCTGCCTGTCATAAGTAGAATTCCGTTTCGGCATTATTTCATTGCTGGATCAGAGAAGGGGAGGGGTTGATCCTATAAATTGAAATTGGCTATTCCTGCTTCGTCAAAGGTGCAGTTTAACCATTCGTTCTCAATCAGAGCACCTGATTTCTTATACATTTCAATAGCAGGCTGGTTCCAGTCCAGTACCTGCCATCTCACTCTCTTGCAACCTTCTTCTTTCGCAACTTCAAAGACTGCTTTTAACAGTGCGGTACCGATCTTCTGCTTTCTGAAATCCTTTTTTACGTATATATCATCAAGATAAAGTGATTTTCCAACCCAGGTATAATATGCAAAAAACCACAAAGCCATTCCTGCAATATCTCCCTCCTCTGTTTCAGCTACAAAGCACCTGAAAAGATCTTTCTCTTTCATCATCTGCCCGACGGAATTTGTTACTTTTTCAGGAGCTTTTTCAAATTCAGCAAGTTCCTTTATAAGTGCCAGGATTGAGGCAAAGTCATTAACTGTCGCCTTTCTGATATTGATCTTCATGTTTCGTTACATGTATTATAGTGGGTGGTATAACCGCTTGTGACAGTTTAATTTCAGCTGTTTATTTTAATGGCTTTTTTCTGAGCAAGCAGGGCCAGCTCCGTTGCCAGAAAACAATGATCCTGCGTCATTGCCGTTTCTGTACGGTTCACCACGTCGCTGACAAGCTGCTGACCATAGGGCATGGCAACCTTTGAACAGTTGAAATATTTTGTTTCCTTGTGGTTTACCAGGAAGAGATGGTTTCCGCCTTCACGACCGGCAATGTCGGTATATTTCCTCATCTCTATATATCCTTCAGTTCCCAGGATGAATGTACGGCCATCGCCCCATGTGTTCAGTCCGTCGGGAGTGAACCAGTCGATACGTATATATCCTGTTGCATGGGGGCTTTTTATACACATGTCGCCAAAATCCTGGTAATCAGGATAATCATGTGTGCTGAAGTTGCCGGTTTGTGAAAAATTCAATTGGGCTTCTCTTGAATCAGTATAGAACAGGAACTGGTCACACTGGTGGGAGCCTATGTCGCATAGAATACCTCCTGCTTTCTCAGGAATAAAAAACCAGTCGGGACGTGAAGACGGATTCATCCTGTGCGGACCCAGTCCAATGGTCTGAACCACCTTTCCGATTGCGCCCGACTTAACAAGCTCTCCTGCATATACCGAGGCAGGATTTCCAAGACGTTCACTGTACATAATGGTATAGATCCTGCCGGTTTTTTCCCTGACCTTCCTGACAGCCTTAAATTGAGAAAGAGTAACAATTCCGGGCTTGTCGGCCATGAAATCTTTACCTGCCTGCATAACACGGATTCCAAGAGGTGCCCGGTCGACTGGTATTGATGCGCTTGCCACAAGCTGGATAGATTCATCCTCCAGAATCTCATCTTCATTTGAGGCAACCTTGACATTTGGATAGCGTCTGGTAAATCCTCTCAGTAGCTCAGGTTCCTTTGCATACACTGCCACCAATGATCCGCCTCCGTTGATAAGTGCATTGACCATACCATATATATGGCTGTGATTCAGTCCGATAACCGAAAATCTAATTGATTCTTCAGGACCTTTGTATTTTGCAGGCTTTACTATTACTTCCTCCGGTCTGGAAGTGTGATGAAGATCACGCCCGAATAAATCATGGGGTAACATTATACCTGAAGCTAACCCCGCTGCCGAAGCCATCGTTTTTGTCAGAAAATTACGTCTGTCAACCTTCATTTTTTTACATAATAAGATAATCAGCGGTAAACTTATAAAAAAGCGCAGAAAAAAACTTATTTAGCTGCCTGCTTTATGAGGCTTCATTGAATTTTGACTGGGAGAATTTTTTCTCAAGTTCATTGCTGATATCTGCGGGGTTTGTCAGGGGAAGATCCCCTTCATGAATATCATAACCAAGGAGCTCAGCTTTCTTAAATCTCTCAAACACCGGCAATTTTGATCTGTTAGTCGTTTCAATGTGGTTCCCCTTTTCATCCACGATAATAACCCTGGGCAGGAAGACCCCCTTCCTTCCGATGAATTTATCCATTATACTGACGGCTTCTTCAAATTCTTTCCTGGTTGACCTGCCAAGCGATTCATATTTGTAAATTTTCTTACCGTCCCATGTTGATACCATGGCATAGCTCTCTGAAATCTTTTCGTCAATTGCAGAACTAAGATTCAAAGTATCATGTCCCGAAGGCATCAGTAAAACCTTACCTCCTCCACCTTCAACGTTGGATGCGTACCGTGGCATGGTAACACCAGATATCCATCCCTGAAGATGTTTTATATATATTTTCCCTATCTGTACAGGTGTAATGAAATGAACGATACCCTTTTCCTTGTGGCACTGAAGCAGGTAGTATGGATGAACACCAATCCAGAACATTCTCCTGAATGTCTCTGCCAGAGTCTTGTAATAGTCATTAACATGATTCAGCAGAACAGTCTGGTTCCTTATTGTAAATCCATGATCACGAATTTTCCTGACAGCCTTTGCAAGATCTGTGGTTATTTCCTGGTAATGATTAATATGCGTCATAAAATACACATATTTTTCCGTTCCTTCATTGTATTTGTTGGCCGATACATTTATCATCTCCAGTAACTCGTCAGTTATAGCCATTGGCATTACCACCGGCACCCTTGTTGCCATACGGATCACACGAAGGTGTGGTATCCGGCTGAGTTCCTCCAGAATATACCTGAGACGACTTTTACTTATCATCAATGCATCGCCTCCGGTCACAAGCACCTCGTTTATGTTCCTGTTATAGCCTATATAAAACAAGCCTTTGTCAATCTCTTTCTTGTTTACCTCAACTGTGGTATCAAGCGATTTGGTTCTCTGGCAGTGAACACAATAGGAAGCACAACTGGTGTTTTCAGCCACAAACAGTGCAAGACGGTTCGGATAACGCTGGTATGCTGCACCAAAGCTTCTGGAACTTTCACTCATGGCTCCTTCCAGCCCTGTGTCGGGGAACAAAAGATTGGCAGGTGTGGGCACGCTCTGCCAGAAAACAGGGTCAAGCCGTTTTTTCCCCTTCTCCCCGGGCATCATTTCAGGATGAAAAGGATCGGCATGCATCAGTGATGCGTAATAAGGTGTGATCCGCAAAGGTTCTTTCCCCTGGTCTTTAAGTGTAGTAACGGTTCTTTCTATCTCAGCTGCCTGATAATCGTTAAGTTTAATTACCTTCTTCAGATGATCGACAGTCCTTATGGAGTTCTTTATCTGCCACAGAGGATCTTCCCATTGTTCTCTTGTAACATCTTTCCACAATTCTATTGAGTTATAATTTCTTGGAGTGTAAAATATCTGATTGTCTGAATTCATAAAATGAAATTAAGTTTTAAATGATTTATTAATTAAAGGATTATTCATCCTGTGTAGTTAAATAACATGACAGTCTTTCAGGTACCTGTTATCCTCCGGTTCCGCCGTTACAGATATTCATTGCCTGGAGCAAAAGCTTATCATTTCCTTGAAGCATATTGCACTAAGATAACAATTTTCACGAAAAAACAAAATTTCACGACTTCCGGTGAAATAACTGTAAATAAAATAAGAGGGGTCAGATGAAGAGAAGTAGACTTACAGCCATCACCGCCATGCCAGCTATTAATCCTCCTATAGCTAAATGGTGTTCGCCGTATTCCTCAGCTGTTGGCAATAACTCATCAAGAGAGATATATACCATTATGCCTGCAACAGCTGCAAAGATAACTCCGAAGGTAGATTCGTTGAAAATGCTTCTGAGGATAAAATATCCCACAATTGCACCAACGGGTTCGGCAAGACCTGAAAAAAATGACAACCAGAAAGCTTTCTTTCTGTCTTTGGTAGCATAATATATCGGAACAGAAACAGCTATGCCCTCAGGTATATTGTGTATTGCGATGGCGACAGCTATACTGATCCCCAGAGCAGGATCGCTTAAAGCTGCCATAAAAGTTGCAAGTCCTTCCGGGAAATTATGTATTGCGACCGCAAGGGCAGAGAATAACCCCATTCTCAGGAGCTTCCTGCTGTTTGCAGGATCAATATTCTTCTCATCAATATTTTTTATTTCATGGGGATTCTCAAATGACGGAATAAGTTTATCTATGATTGCAATTAATGCAATTCCGCAAAAAAATGCTATGACGGTCAGGACACTTCCTGTTTTCAGACCATGAGCCTGGGACAGGGATTCTTTTGCTTTTACAAAAATTTCAATAAGAGAAACATAGATCATCACACCTGCCGAAAAACCAAGAGAGGCTGCAAGAAATTTCGGATTGAATTTCTTCGATATGAATGACATTATACTTCCAATACCTGTTGAAATACCTGCAAAAATTGTCAATCCCAGTGCAAAAAAAATGTTGTCAGACAGCATATACCTATTAAAGCTATTTTTTTCTGATGATGAACAACGGTCTTTTGAATTCCCTCCGCTTATGCCCCGATGATAATCACCCGGAGCTATAATATCCGGCCTGAGAAGCAGATCAGAAGTCCTGCATCAGAATTTATTTTCAACCTCCGAAAGTATATTTTTTTTTGTTTCCGGATACCTATATGGCTATAAGAAATTTAAAATTATGATTATACTGCAGGAATAGTCAGTTACACTCGTTGCAATTGTCAGTCTGACTTCCGAACTCAATCTGAATTGTCGAATGCTGTATATTAAACCTGTTCCTCAGCTCCCTCTGGATATTTGAGATTAGGGTTGTGTCTGTCATCGGTTTAGTCTCAAGATGAACAGTAAGCGCGGTTTCGCGGGTGCTCAGTCCCCAGATATGAAGATCATGCACACCATTAACCTCATCAAAGCTTGTCAGGTAGCTGCGAACAGCATCAATATCAATGTTGTCAGGAACAGCGTCGAGCGCCAGACTTACAGAATCAATAAGCAGGTGGTATGAACTGTAGAGAATAACTGCGATAATAATCATAGAAACGGCTGAGTCAATCCAGTTGATCCCGGTCAGTAAAATTATGAGTCCGGAAAAAGCAACTCCTGCCGATACAAGAGTGTCGGCCACAAAGTGTAAAAAAGCACTCCTGATGTTCAGGTCTTCTTTCCTTCCTTTAAGAAACAACCATGCGGTTATGCCATTTACAATGATTCCGGCCGAAGCCACAAGAATTACAGTATCGGAATCAACAGGTTCAGGATGGGAAATTCTCCTGATCGTCTCCCACAAAATGAATCCGGTTGCCCCTATCAGTAAAATAGTATTCAGAATTGCTGTCAGGATCGTTGAACGGCGAAATCCGTATGTGAATTTTAATGTCGGCTTCTTCTGTGATAATCTAATGGCGATCCATGAAAAAAGAAGTGCAAGAACATCGCTGAAATTATGACCGGCATCGGATACAAGCGCCATCGAGTTTGCCAGAATACCATAGACTATCTCAATGACAATAAAGATGATATTCAGAAGGATGCCTGTCTTAAATGCGATCCCAGTTTTATTCAATTCATTATGTTGGTGGTCATGTGACATGAAAGAGCTTAAGCCGCTTTAATTATGGAGAATAATAATGATTAAACAGGCATTAAAAGCTTTCAAAACTATAACGAAACATCCAGACCGGTAATTTTGACCACAACAGGATTATACCATTTCCTGTCGTTATAGATTCTCTGGGATCTTGTAACTGAAAACTCAATACCCTCAGGTGTTTGCCTGAAGGTTGGAGCAGGATCTGCATCTTTTTGATACTCGAGCACTATGCCATTGTGGCCGAGAACTGATATCCGGCTTTTTGCAGTTGTCCTGAATGCTTTTGTTTTATATGTTTTCCGTTCACCAAACTTCCATTGTTCTTCGTTAATGAAAATATATGCTGTCTTCCCGTCTTTTGATCTCAGGAACCACATGTTGTCTTCACGCACTTTAACTTTATCCGGAACTGTCTGATCCATAGCTTCCCGGTTAATGAACATCCATAATGAAACTTCATTCAGAATACCTGATTGTTCCGGTGGAAAGTTACCTGAAGCATCGGGCCCGAAATTTAACAACAAGTTGCCTCCTTTTGCCCTGATATCAATTAACTTCAGTATCACGTCTCTTGCTGACTTGTAATTTTCATTAGTTGGTCTGTATTGCCATTGATCACCAAGTGTATAACATGCTTCCCATGGACCGGGAATCGGGCTGTCAGGTGTTTCCTGTTCCGGAGTATTGATTGCTCCCCTGGTTACAACGACATCGGGGTTTAGCTCCCAGCATAATTTTGCCAGTTCTGTCTTTCCGTACTGATCCATTCCGTCAAGAAATACTATGTCTATTTTGCCGTACCGGGTCATCAGTTCCCTGATCTGTTTTTTAGCGTATTCATTTAATTCCGGGTTACCGCTGGCCAGGGCCTCAGGACGAACTCTCGATATCAGGGTTCCCTGTTGATGGAGAAACCAGAAATCATCAGGTGAATAGTACAATCCTACTGCAAGCCCGGCTTCGCGGCATTCATCTATGATCATCTTTGTAACATCTTTGCCGTAGGGGCTGTTCATTATGCTGAAATCGGTTGTTTTCGTGTCAAACATGCAATAACCGTTATGATGTTTTGCCGTGAAGACAACATACTTCATGCCTGCCATCTTTGCTGCATTGACCCATTGTCTGGCATCGAAAGAAACCGGATTGAAGGTTTCAGGCAGTTCATTGATATACCTGTCAAGATAATCCTCCGAAGCTCCAACCATACTGTGACTTATGACCATCCCAAGCTGAACATCCATACTCCAGTGGATAAACATCCCAAATCCCAGACCGGAAAACCATTGTTCCCTTTCAGGTTTGTTGTGGTTCAAAGGTTTGGACTCCTGGGCAGTTATACAGGATGCTGAAAAAAGTAACATTAACAGGAATACATACTTGTTATTTAAAACCTTAATTATTGAAACTGCATTATTCATACTCCATTGGATCAATGGTTAAAAACTATTTCATTTTCTGACAGACTGTCATATATGGATTGACCGGTTCATTTCAGGATACTTTTAAAAGCTGATCCGAAAATCAGATAACTAGTATTTCCCCCGATAGTACCTTCGTTTTGTCCCCACAGAAATGGCCAGTCATCGTAGTTCTCAAAGTGGTCGGGTTTTCTGAATAAAATACCGGGAGCAACATTGCCCGGGATAAATGAGAAATCAGCCCTGTTGTTGCCATAAAAGACTTCTTTGGGACGAGTGGCGCCCACTGTCGCCACCAGAGAATAATTGTGATATGGATGGCAGCCGAACAGCCAGTTAGTGGTTTTAAAAGCATGGCTGGCGTCGATTATTTCGGGGAAATACGTACTGGCAAAGCAAATGGTGGTGCCAAAGCTTACCACTCCACCGCTGCCTGCCCAGTTGCCGAGACCTATTGGAACTCCGTACGGATTGTCCATCTCAAGCCCTTCTATATATTCTTTGTACTTTAAAACAAAGGGCCTGAGTTTTTCTTTAAAGGCTTCATCCATGTGGGGAATGGCATGTAATGCCGTTAGAATATTTGAACTTACGTTTCTCTCAAGTGCAGGCCATAAAAGCTC
>Ga0116151_10000310_pt1 | contig 44125 bp, 34 predicted proteins | sample AD_UKC117_MetaG_FD_89893 | JGI IMG/M metagenome (GOLD analysis project Ga0116151, IMG submission 89893) | Active sludge microbial communities of municipal wastewater-treating anaerobic digesters from Hong Kong - AD_UKC117_MetaG | ecosystem: Engineered > Bioreactor > Anaerobic > Digestate...
ATCTCTCGCGTCGTCCATGACAACCCGCTTTCGTTCTTCAAGCAGTGCAAACGATTCAAGTGGGACGCGTAGGGCGGGTTCCACCCGCCTTGGACCACGTGGCGCACGCGGCGGCGGGTAGAACCCGCCCTACAGACTCACGACTCAAAACTCACGACTCAAAAAATAGATCCCGGCGCCGATGGCGAAATCGACGCCGGGATCGAGCGAAATTCCACGCGCTCTGAATTGTTCTATCTGCGCCGTCGGCGTCGATTGGCGCCGAGCAGCGTCATCAGGCCCGCCATCAGCGGCGCCGCCCCGCCGGCCCCGCACACGCTGACATTGACGACCGGCGACACGCCACGATCCGATCCGCCGAGATCCACAATCACGCCGGAGCCATCGTCGCACTCAAAGTCGCCGTCACCGTCGAAGTCACGCACCTGCGATCCGCAGCCGCAGAGCCCCGGGTTGATCTTGTTCGGATCGTTCGGGCACTCGTCGTTGCAGTCGGGCGTGGCGTCGCCATCACTGTCGATGTCCGAACCTTCGCAGCCGCAGACGCCTTCACTCGTCTTCAGCGGGTTGTTCGGGCACTCGTCGGCGCAATCCGAGACGCCATCGCCGTCTGTGTCCACTTCCACCTCGCCGCAGCCGCAGTCCCCCGGCTCGGTCTTGTTCGCATCGTTGGGACACTCGTCCAGGCAGTCCGGCGTGTCGTCACCATCCGTGTCGACCGTGTCGTTTTGACCCGGGCACTGATCGCAGCCGTCGGGGATACCGTCGGAATCCTCGTCATCGAGATCGCTGTAACCCGGACAGAGGTCTTCACCGTGACCATACGAGTAGGTTCGTGTGTACCACGTCGAGCTGATCTGCGATTTCAGGCTCACATAGATCGTACTTCCGTCCGTCGGCAGACCGCTGACGGTCCGTTTCTTCGCCGTTCCCGTGTACGACGCAATGTCACTGCCACCGCTCGTCGTGCCCACGAGCAACTGGTACTGCGAAACGCCAGTCCCGGCCGACCAGTTGAATTCGAAGCTCGACCCTTCGATCAGGTCGCCGCTCGCCGCGGGCGCCGTCATCTCGGAGGCCCCTTCGGGGACTGGCGCGCCGTAGATGGTCTCCATCGTGGCGGCGTCGCCCGTGCTCAGGTGGCTTCGCTGACCGATGAGGCTTTGCCACGACTGATTCGGCGCGAGTACGGTGATTGTGCGGCATGACGACGAGCATGCGCAGTCGGCAAACGCGCACTGCCCGTAATGCATGATCGAGTCAAAGTCATACGATCCGTCCGTTCCGGCGCCACTTTGCTTGTCAAAGTTATGCTCCATGCCCGATTGAATGTTCCCCGACTCAATCTGCACGTATGTATCGCGATCGGGCCGCGACTGTTCGTGCCAGACACCCAGACAGTGGGCGAGTTCATGCATCATGATGAACTGGTAGGTCCAGTTATAGATCGAGATCTGCTGCTTTCCGCCGACGACGCCGACGTAGGACCAGTTGCCGCTGCCGCTGAAGATCTCGACGTAGTTCGTCTCGCTCGTTCGCGGCACAAAGTGAACGTCCGCGACGGCTTCCCACGCGTCCATCGCGTCGCGCATCAGCTGCTTGTTGGTCGAATTGACGGAACTGTCGAACGTGTACGGCACAACGCCGTCAGGCCAGTGGAAGGACGTGATGAACGTCCCGTTCTGAGGATCGCCGCCGCCGCCGGCGTCGCCCGAGGGCAGCTGGCTGTTGCGGACCATGATGCAGCCGTCGATCAGTGTCGAGCCGTCGGGAACAACGACACTGGCCGGATCCGCCGGCGCCCGAACGACGTCCAGGGCGACGCTGCGAAGCGACACCATCTTCGGAGCGCTCGGAAGAACGCCGGGCGTCAGCCCCGCGTCGAACGGATCCACAACGCCGACGAGGTGCTCCGTCGGCGCCAGATTTCCGTTGAGATCCAGTGTGGCAAAGTAGTATCGGCCGCGCTTCTGAACGACGGTGAATCCGTCCGCGTCCTCGTAGTAACTGAAGAACTCGTCGCCCTGAAATGTCAGTTCGATGGCGCCAACGCCGGGCTGCAGCGTCTGGAACGGAAAGTGATGCTGGTTCGGGGCCGACGCCCGGACCGGCGCCGACATCACAAACGCAATCACACACAACAGAATCCTGCCACTCGCTCCAACGCGCATGGTTCCGCCCCCGCTTCATCGTTCGCTTGCATCCCCGAAGGGACACATCCTCGGCGGCGGCGTCCAGAGCGCACGACGCTGTTGATCTCCCGAATTAAACCTACGATCCGCTGAGGGGCGATTTGCGGGATATGGGGCGTGGCGGCGTGTCGATTTCCCGGGTCGACGTGGATTCCGATATGCGCCGGCGAACTCGTGAATACCGACGGAGCGCGATCGCTGATACCGGCCCTACGGGCGCAGCCGTATCCGGACGTTGACGAATTCGAAGTCGTCCAGGTCGCCGCCACACGATCGCGCACGGATCTTGAACTGGTTCTCCCCTTCGAGCAGCCAGCCGGCGTCGAACGCCGCGCGGTACTCGCCAAAGCTCCCGTCCCCGGGGGCGTCCGCTAAGCGCTTCGTGATGAGCCGGTTGTTGATCCGCACCTGGTGCGGACACTGAACGCCCTTGACCATCAGGACCACCTCGGCCCGCGTGAAGTTCGGCGGCAACTGATCGCGGGAGACACGGAACGACGCCCGATAGGTCCGCCCTTCCGTCTTCTTCTGGAACTGGCTGTTGATGCGGCCTTCGAATCGATCGTTCCCGAGATGATGCACGTCCGGATCGTCTTCCAGCGCGATCACAAGTTCGGACTGCCGCGACAGCGCGAAGTTGACTGTCAGCGTGCGACCTCGAACGCGCGACGCGTCCACGTTCAGCGACTCCGGCGTGTACCCGCCGCGCGACGCCGAGAGCGCGAAATGATCGGGGACCGGCGGAACCTGGATCTCGTAGCTACCGTTCTCGTCTGTGAACGCGACGATCGAGTTGTCATCGGGCAGCGCCAGCAGGATACGGGCGCCCGGCAATCCGGCGCCGCGTTCGGCGTCCTCCACGGTCCCCACGATCCGACCGATCATGCCGCGCCTGACGCCCGCCGGTCGCTGCGGCGGCGCCACGGGAATGCCGACACCCAGCGCGACCCGCACGATCGGCGCTTCGACACCCTCTTCCGTACTCGGCGACGATGGCGCGCCGGCGTCGCTCGCATCGTCGGCGCGGATGTCGCCATTCGCGCGCCTGGCGTCCCGCCAGACCCATGACGTGTCCGACGCCGGAGAAAGCGTCGCCAACGTGACGCTTCCCGATTGCGACGCCGCCAGCGCTTCATTCGCCGATGGAAGCTTCGTCTCCGAGAGCGCGACCTTTGGCGAAACGATGTCGACCGACTCGTCCGGCGACGTTGTCGCGTCCGCGGCTTTCGGCAAATCGCCGGGCAGGGCGATCGCCAGCGTTAAGGCGGGCGCCCCCGGATCATCCGGCGCCGGCGCATCGGTCGGCGCGGCGGCGAACACGTTATCCATCGACACGTCATCCGCTTCAATCGCTGACGACGTTGGCGCCGCGTCCGTCGGCGCCCCCGAGTCATTCGCGATGGCGAGTTCAACCAATGCGCCGCCGGCGTCACGTTCGTTGATCGCCAACGCGGCCCGCTTTGGCGCGTCGACGTTCACGCCCGCGACCTGAACGCCAACCTCATCACGATCTGACGTTGCTGAAGTCTCCCCCGGCAGCGAGACTTCGCCCAGCGCCAGCGGTCGCGCCAACGTTTCGAAGGCGACGGCGTCCGCCAGGGACGGCGCATCAACCGCGTTGCTCACGCCGTCGGGCGCCGCGTCCGTCGGCTCGATCGCCGACAACGCGGTCTCGCCGTCCATTGGGGCGTCCACCAGGGCGCCCACGCCGATGTCCATCAGATGGCCGGCCGGCTGAGACGTCGGCGTCTGCAGCGGCGCCTCAAACGACTCAAGTTCGGTGTCGCCGACCAGCGCCACGCCCGCAGGCACGGGCGCCTCGGAACGCGATTCGGCGGGCGCCGCCTCCGGCAGCGCCACATCGTCAGAGGCTTCCGACGCAAACAGCTCGCTGAGATCCGGCGCCGTGTCCGACATTGTCGCGCTCGGCGCCGCGGGGACGAGCTGGGAATCCGATGTTTCGATTCGCAGCAGCGCCGTATCCGAAGGCGCGTCGTCCGGCGCCTCGACGGATTTCGGCGCCACTTCCACGGACGCCATCGCCTCGACACTCGGAGAATCCAGCGCCGGCCGTTCCGCGTCTGCGATCTCCGTCTCGACTGTGTCGACAGCGACGAATTCACCGCGAATCTGTTCGCCGATCTCGCCGGCCGACGCTTCCGACATCAGCGACACGCGAATCCGATCCTGACGACCGATGGCGGACGCGATCGTTGTCGAGACCTTCAGAACATTGAACAGGAGCATCAGCACGAGGTGGGCCAGGAGTGACGCGAGCAGACAGCGCGCCATCAGGCTGAGCCTGCGATCCCGAAAGTCCCGCATCATCGCGAGGAACAGCAGCGTCAGGATCAGGGCCAGCAGCGCCCACATCAGGTTCGGCGCTATCTGGCGCCACAGGGCCGCCCAGTCGATGACGCCGCGCTCAAACGTCACGTCACGATAGACTTCGCGCGACGTCGATCGAAGCAGCTTTGCGGCGTCTCCATCGCCTGAACAGTACGTCAGCCGGAATCCGGACAACCCGAGAATCGGCGCGCGTTCGTCCTCGGGGGTATTGATCGTGTCGTCGAGACGCTCCACAGCGCCATAGGCGTCGGGCAGCAGGCGAATGCGATAGAGATCGTAACCTCCGGCGCCGTCGTCCCGATTCGATGCGAAATAGAGGAAATCGTCAGCCGGGCTCAGGGCGCCGCCCAATTCGTCGGCGACAGAGTTCGCGACGTCGATCGCGACTGGCGGGGCGCTGGCGAGCAGATCGACGCAATAGAGATTGAAGTCGCCGGCCGGGGCGTTCGGCTGGCTTGTCGATTCCGCGCCGTCGCCGGGTCGTGACATACGGGGTCGATTCGACGCGAAGAACACGCGCACGCCATGTCGCGAGACGGCCGCGCCGCGTTCGTCATACGCCGACTCGGCCACGCTGATCGGCGCCGGCGCCCCCCACGCCCCGCTGGAATATCGACTGATGTAGAGATCGAAGCCGCCGGTCGCGCCCGCGCGATCACTGGCGAAGACCAGCGTCCCGCCGTCCGGTGACAGCGAGACATCCAGTTCGGCGTCCGGACTGTTGACGGCGTCCAGCGGCGCCGGAGGGCTCCATCGCTCGCCGGCCTTCTCGCGGACAAAGAGATCCGCCGCCGCGCCGTCGCCCCGCCGATAAACAAGGCGACGCCCGTCGGCGTCCATCGCGTAATCCGTCGCGCCATCTGTCAGCCGCAACAGGTCTTCCGCCGACTCCGGCACATCCCAGAGAATGTCGCGTACGCGGGCGTTCGGCTCCGGCGTGCGAATCCGGCGCGCGTCCGTCACGGTTACGCGTTTTCGCGGCCAGACTTTCCACGTGACGAAGCCGCCACCCGCAAGGAGCAGCGCGATCGTGATCGCAACAATGGTTCGCCAGCGCTTCATCACGACGCGACTCGTCAGTCCCCGCCCACGACAACGGTATCCAGATAGGGCTCCTGAATTCCCGCCGCCTTGCAGATATCGAGCGGCCGGACAATGGCGCCGTACGTCGCTCGCTGATCACCACGGACGGTAATTTTCTGATCGGGATTGTCCGCGACGGCCTCCTCGATCATCGATCGCAGCTCATCCGTCTCCACGGCGCGACCCGATACGATCATGTCGCCATTTTCCGCCACGTTGATAATGATCTCCCGCAGTGCGGTGCTGATGGGCCCGGCGGCCGAGGCCTCGGGCAGCGCAATCTGCATTTCGCGTTCTTCCTCCTGGAACGTCGTCGCCACGAGAAAAAAGATCAGCAGCAGGAAGACCATGTCGATCATCGGCGTCATCTCGATCGAAGGTCCCGACGCTTCGCGCTTCGCCGATCGGAGCAGCATTACGAGGCCTCCAGTTCACCGACGACACCGATCGCCAGGTCGCGAGCCGGCGCCTCCGCCGACGCGGCGCCATTGCCGCCGTCGCGCCCCGTGATCGAATCGCCGTTGGTCGAGCCGATCGCCCCGCTCCTCGGGGCGTAGGCGTGCTCCTCAAGGAAGTCGAGTGTCATCCGATCCATCTCGCCGACCAGGGCGTCGATGCGCGCCGAGAGATAGTGATAGGCAATGACGACGGGAATCGCGACGAGCAGCCCCGCCGCCGTCGTGATCATCGCCTGATAGATGCCCTCTGCGAGCAGCTCCGTCTTTCCCAGGGCCTCGCCCGAGGCCGCGACGGTCTGGAAGGCCTCGATCATGCCGAAGATCGTGCCGAGCAGTCCCATCAGCGGGCAGACAGAGGCGACAACGGTCAGCACGCGCAGGTTCTTGCGCAGGACGGCAATCGCCCGCTCCCCCGCGTCCTGGACGTGCTTCTCGAGGACGGCGACGGGTTCGTTCAGGCGCTTGACGCCGGCCGCCAGGATGCCGCCGAGCGGCGATTCCGTGTCCGAACAATAGGCCAGCGCTTCCTTTCGCGCCCGCTTCGGATCCCGCATGATCGCGTGCAGGCCCTCGAGAAAGCCGGCGGGAATGACGACGCCCGTCCGCAGACTCACGACGCGTTCCACGATCACACCCAGCGCGAACAGCGAACAGAGGATGATCGGGATCATCATCGGTCCGCCCTTCACGACGAAGTCCCAGACAGACTGGATCGCCACGGGCTTTGTCGGCGCCGCCAATATCAACACACTTTCAAACGCGTTCATCATGCTCCGCCTCCGCAGTCACGGGGCCAGGCGAATCGACGCCGCGATCGCCGTTTCGACTCGCAATTCCTATTCCGGCGCGCCTGCGCTGGCGAGCGCCTGCAATCGCTCGCGCGCCGGCGTCGCCCACTTCGACTGGCCGAACTTCTCGACGACGGCGCCGAACTGCCGCCGGGCGTCACCTCGACGATTCAGTCGCTCGAAACATCGCCCCGCCTCGAACAGCGCCGCCGCGCTCCATTCCGGATACGCGTACAGGATGTCCGTCTTGATCAGTTCGCGCACGGCGCCGTCGTAGTCCTTCATCGCGAAGAGACACTGGCCGATCTGGAACTGCGCCCGCGCCGCCGTGGGGCCCTTGTGCCCCGCCGTCACACGCTGGTACGCCTCGATCGCCTCCGACTGGCGCTGGTCGTTCTCCCGCGCCCAGCCCATGCCGAAATGCGCCTGGTAGGCGTTTTCCGAATCGCCATGCTTCGAAAGGAACTCGGCAAATCGCGCCTCGCTTTCCTTCCAACGCTGCAGGTGGTTCAGCGCATCCGCGAGCCGCAGAAGCGCACTCGCGTGATAGTCCGCGCTCGGGCCCTTCTCGATCGCCCGCCCCATCATCGTGACGACGCGTTCGTATTGCTCACTCCGAAAGGCGGATTCGCCCGCCAGGTACGCCGCGGGACCGACGAGGTCGCTCCTGGGGAAACTCTCGATCAGTTCGCGCATCGCCGTCGCGCAGGCGTCCATGGCGTTCATCTCGAATCGGGCCTTGCCGAGTCGATACAGCGCCTGATCCACCGCAAAGCCCGCGGGCAGCGACTTCTCGCGCCACGCCGAGGCCAGCGATTCCAATAAACGCACAGACGCGGCCAGGTCTCCGCGTTCGGCCTCGATGACCGCCAGCTCCAGAGCCGCGTGCCGACCGAGGGCCGTTTCGCCGGCCAGCGACACGATTTCGCCAAACGCCGTCGCCGCCGTCGCCATGGCGCCGCGCTTCCGCAGACACCACGCCCGGTCATACCGAATGGCCAGCGCCAATGGCGCGGGCAAGTCGTCGAGCCTGACGTCCTTGTACTGCTCGATCGCGGCATCACAGTCCGACGATCGCGCCAGCGCCAGGACGCGGTTGGCCTTAGCTCGCTCCCGATCGACGAATTTCGGCGTCGTATCGAGAAGCTCGCGAAGCGTTGTCGCGGCCTCTTCAAACTTCTCGGCCTGAATCAGCGCCTCCGCCTGACGCAATCGCGCGCTGGCGCGCTCATCGTCCGACGCCTGATCGCCGGCCATGGCGGCGAACGTTTCCGCGGCCAGGTCCGGTCGTCCGGTTCGCAGACCGATCGAGGCCAGATGCTCCCGCGCCGGATTGGCGAATCGCTTCGCCCCCTTCATTTTCAGGACGCGCTGGAACGCCTTCGCCGCGTCCTCAGGCTTGTCCATTGCGACGAGCGTCTGCCCCATCTCAAAGACGGCCTGCGCCCGATGCGGTGTGTCCGCCTCCTGTTCGACCAGGGTGGTGAATCGACGAAGGGCCGTTTCGTACTCGCCCACGCGCTGATGGGCGATTCCCGACTTGAGCAGCGCGTCATCGGTCGGCGCCCCCTCAGACGCGGCGATGAACCGATCGAGCCACGATCGCGCGTTCTGCCAGTCTCGATCCAGAAAGTACATGTCGCCCGTGGCGAAGATCGTTGCGGGGGTCGCGCCACCTTCTCCCAGCGCCGACAGCGACTGCATGGCCGCCGTGTAGTCCCTGTTGCGGTACTGCGACAAGCCGAGCCGCCGCCGCGCCACGGCGCTGCGCGCGTCATCGGCGCCCACCTTCAGGAAGGCCGCATAGCGCGCCGCCGCCGAGGCGTAGTCACCTGTCAGGTACGCGTTCTCGGCGTGAAGGAAGGCAAGGTCCGCGGACAGGGCGCGACCGGCGATGTCGCGCCACGCGGCGATCCGCTCATCACTCCCGGCGTAGTCGCCGGTCTGGTGCATGGCCGACGCCAGCATCGCGAGCGCCCCGGACGTCAGCGCATGCCCCTTGTTCTGATCAAGGAACGCGTTGATCGTGGCAATCGCCTCGTCGTAGCGCTCCAGGCGCATCAACGCGACGGACGCGTCGAAACGCATCTCCGCGTTCAGCGCGCTGTCCGGATGCGCCGCGATCGCTTCTGACAGCAGTTCGATCGCCTGTTTCGCGTCATCGGCCCGCAGGAAACACTTGGCGCGCCAGTATCTCGCCTGGTCCAGGTAACGCGGCGCCACGCGTTCGGCGATCAGGGCCGACTTCCGCAGCGCCAGTTCGGCCTCGTCGTATTGACCGGCGTCGAACGCCAGGCGGCCGCGAATGAGCTGGGCGTAGGCGACGTTGGCGTCGCCGATCGCCTCCGGTGTCTTCAGCGCCTCTGCAATGAGCGCCGCCGCCGCCGGATCGCCCTTCCTCCACAGCGCCGCGCCGCGCCCCAGCGCCGCCCGCGCCGCAAGGGGGCCACCCGCCCTGCGAACAATCTCGTAGGAATCCGCTGCGCCATCCAGATCATCCGATCGCAGCAGCGCATCGGCCAGTGACAACTGCACGCGAATCGCCATCGCCTCCGGGAGACCGCCCGCCAGCGCCGAGCGCGCCAGCTTCACGGCCGCCGCGTCATCCCCAACCTGGGCCGACGCAAGGCAGCCGTAGGCCCGAACCAGCGGCGCGAGATCGGAATCGGAAAAGGCCTTGAGAAAGGCCTCCGCGTTGCGCTGGCAGTCGCGCGACTTCCCCGCCCGATAGAGCGCTTCGATGCCGATCAGCGCCGCGTCATCGGCGAGAGCGTGTCCGGCCAGTCGTCCGCGACAACGCGCTACGATGTCCGCCGCGCCCTCGTAGTCGCCCGTCGCCGACCTGCATTGCGCGAGCATGACGCCCACATCCGCCGCAAACGCGAACGCCTCGTCATCCAGCAGCTTTTCAAGAATCGGCGACGCGCTTTCGAACCTGCTCTGCCGCACAAGGCAGACGGCGAGACCGTAGTTCGCCTGCTGCGATTCCGTCGCATCGGGCTTGCCCGCAAGCACGCTTCGATATTCCTTTTCCGCGAGTTCGTAGAGACCGCGTTTGAGGAAACCGTGCGCCGACGCCAGTGACGCGCCATCGTCTCCGCCGCCGAAAGCCCGTCCCGCACTCACAACGAGAAACAGCGCCGCAAGGACGCATCGAATTGCAGTTACGCGTGCCGGCATGGAATCCGCGCCTCCAGCGCAAGAGAATGGAATGAGTCGTTTTGTTCTGTTCGCCGAACGACAGGTTGGGTACGCCGCTACAGGCGTCGTTGTTCGGTCTCATTCTAAAGCGCGCCGATCGCGAATGTCACGATTCTGCGCTTCAGTGTCATACGTGGGTCGCGGAGATTTCGAGTTGCGACGATCATTGCGGCGCCGCGTGTCGCCCTGGTTCCCCCGAAGCAGACCAAACGAAGGACGCGCAGTCGTCATCGCGAAACAGGCCTGCCCCGCACTGCGATGATCGACACGCGAATGAGTGAAAAATCAGGAATGTCGGCGCCAGCCGTCGGCGCCGACATTCCGATTGTGGTATTCACGGGACGTTACGCGTCTTCGGCGTCTTCAAGCGTATCAGCGTTTGCTTCGAGCTCGTCCGCCTGCATCGTGGCAACTTCTTCCTGGCGCCGCGTCTGCTCAAGAACTTCTGCAAGTTCCCGAAGTCTGGCTTCGAGATCGGCTCGCTGATTGTCGTTCGTCACGTCATCGACCGCATCCATGATCTGATCGATCTTGTCCTGAACCTGATCGGCCATGTCAGAGTAATGTTCCGCCGCCGATTCAAGCTGCGCGGCCCTGGCGCGCAGCTCGGCGATCCTGGCCCGTTGAAGTTCCTTCTGGGCCTTCGACCACTGCGTCGCCTCGGCCTTGCGTTCGCCGCGCGCCACACGCTCGTAAAGGCTGGCCGCCTCGGCATAGTCGCCTCGCGCGATGTCGCTCGACGGCGCCACTTCATAAGCGCCGCCAGTCGCCGCGGCCGTTCCCCTGGGGCCCAGCAGCGTCAGGAAATCCCGGAACGTCCGCTGAATCAAGGCGCCGCCCTGGACACCGATTTCCTCGTCGCCGGGATGTACCAGAACCGGCACGTCATCCAGCGCCATCAACTCCGTCAGCGCTTCGAGCTTGCCCTGCGGCAGCTTGTACGACTGCGCGTCATCCATCCCCTTGCCGGTGATCATCTCGACAAACGCGGCGAACTTCGCCTGATCCGCCTCCGGCGCCATGACAAGGATACCGCCGGGAACACTCTGAATGCGCGTCGGAACATCTGATCGCGACATCAGCCTGGTCAGGGCCTTCAGCTTCGCTTCCGGAAGCTGGTAGGTGCGATTGACGATCACATTCGCCGGGGCCCCGATCGAGAACGCCGACGGGGCGGAAAATCGACCGCCGCCCGCTGCGCCAGTCCGCGCCCCTCTCATTCGCGGCGCCGTCGGCATTGCCGGCATTGCCGGGGCGACGTGAATCTCGCCGACGTGTCGCTGTTCGATCAGGACAGAGAGTTTCTCAGACAGCTCGGCCATCTGTCGCTCAAGCCGATCGAGGCGCTCATCGGCGCTGTGCGCATGCCCGTGGCCATGATCCGGCGCTTCGGCGATCCCGTGCGATACGACGTGCGGGGCGTCATCGCCCGCAACTGTCAGAACGACGGTTTCCGTCGCCACCGCGGGGGCGAGCCGAACTCGCTGACGCCCCATCGGATCTTCGAGGATGATCTCGCCCGATTCGATGCGATGATCACCACGCTCCAGCACAATCGTCGCAGTCGCTTCCTCAATGTCGCCGGGGGCGCCGACACGAATCAACTGCACTGGCTGAACTTCTTCCGCCTCCTCTGGCGGGCAGGCCGCGATGCTGGCCGGCATCGAAATCCACGCCGCGAGGAAAAGGACCGGCATGGCAAACACGCCGAGAGAATACGCCTTCGGAGAAACACGACTCGTCATCACCATCGTTAACCTCCTTGAAAATTTCGTCGCCTGGGGCGACATGACACCGACCGCCGGCGCGGCGGAAAATCGCCCCTGCTCACTGATAAAGGATCGCGCCTTCAGCAGCGCCGTCGCATAGGCGCGACGCTCTTTGGGATTGAACCACGTTACCCACGCGTCGCAGGCGTTCTCCGCCTCGTCCCGAAGCCGAAGTCGAACCCACCACACGACCGGATGCCACCAGTACAGCACACCGATCAGACAATCGAACCAATGCGTCAGATGGTCCCAACGACGCAGGTGCGCCAACTCATGCATGATCACGGCGCGTCGCCCCGCCGGATCCAGCTCGGACCACAACGCCGTCGGCAACACCAGTTTCGGTCGCCAGCCGCAGACGACCATCGGCGAGATCCGATCGTCCACGAACCGGGTTTCCGGCGGACACTTCAGATCCATCGATGACGCGCAGGCCCGCACCATCCGCTGAACCGACTGCGACGCCGGCCGCGCATGACGCAGCCGCAGGCAGAACCGGATACAGGCAATCAGTTTGAATGCGACAAGCAGGAGCGCGACACCGAACCAGATTGCCGGCGGGATCGTCGGCAGTTCGCCAACGGAATCGCGCACGCGCGCCAGACCCGCCACCCATTCGCGCACGCCGACGGACGAGACTCCGGTCTCGCACTTCTCGACCGCCACCTCAACGACGGGCGTCATCGTCACCCCAAAGCGCTCACGCCCCGACGACGCCGGCGTGACCGCGGGCGGCTCGGCGAGAGCCGGTGGCGTGACATCGATCGCCGCCTCGGGCTCGCAAACGGGTATCGGCGCGGATTCATCCTCAGAATCCGCGAATGTGCACAAGGGTGACGATTGCCCGACCGGCGACTGCGCCGCGATAGGGAGGGGCGTCGCACGGCCGTCCGGCCGGACAATCGTCGTGGGTGGAGTGGGGTCCTGTAGTACCGACGACGCGACAAAGTCGCTCGTCGAGTTCAATTCGATCGTCGCTGATTCGCCGCATCCCGATCCGGATCGCAGTTCGGAGCGCCAGTCAGCGATCGCAGCCGGCGTCTGATCCGGTTTGTCTGAACAGGCGAGCGGTGTCTCAACCAAGTCACTGCGAGCGAGGCGCGTCGTGATGGATCCGGGGCGTGTCGCAGCGTCCGGGCCGCGGGCCGGCGCTTCCGCCAGCTGAGCGGCGACGGGTTCACATTCGGATTCGGCGACGACGCGTCCCTCGATCGCCATGGGCGGCAGCAGCATCGCCGCGACCAGCCAGATGAGGGCGCCGAGCCACATCGCGTGCCGCGTCGCCGGGCGATGCACGCCCCAGCGAACAATCGCCCACACGATCAGGGCCAGTGGAATCACGGCGAGCCCGTTCCGCCACAGCGTCTGCGTCAACCATGAGATGAAATCCGTCACGACGAATCCCCTCGAAGCAAGCCGGCTATTCCGACGCGTCGTCCAGCTCGTTGATGAGCTTCTGAAGCGCCTCGATGTCTTCACGGTTCAGGCGCTGGCTCTTGATCAACTGGAGCACCAGGGGCCCCGCAGCGCCGTCGTACAACTCGTCCACAAGGACCCGAAGCCGCTCGCGCCGAACGCGATTGCGCGTCAGCGCCGGTCGGTACACATAGGCCATCCCCGACTTGTTGCTGCTGACAACGCCCTTCTGCTCCATGCGCGTCAGGAATGTCAGCACAGTCGTATAGGCCCAGTCCCGCCCGCGTCCGTGCAGCGCCTGAAGCACCTGACGGACCGTGCTGGGACCCACGTCCCACAAAACGCGAAGCACTTCGAGCTCCGCCGCACTGAGTTCAAGCGATTTGTCGCCCAACGAACCAACCTCCGACTACAACTGTCGTAGGCTACTACAACCGTCGGAGGATGACAAGGTTTTTCGCCGCCATTTTTCCGACGCAACGTCAAGTGAGATGGGGTCACAGCGTGTGCGACACGCGCACGCGACATTCAGGGGAACGCCCTGAAGAGGGACTTCTTTCCCCATGTCGGAATATTCCGCGAAATGCGGCGTGCGATCGCCCCGGTGAACAAAAAAGGCCGCCTGCGATCGATCGGATCGCAGGCGGCCGGGATGTTCAGTGGTCGGCGGACGAATTCCGCCAACGAGTTACAGACTCAGACTCACGCGCCGAGCAGCGCGCCAACGAAGGCCGCGATGTCGGCCATATCGACGGCGCCCGAGGCGTCCATGTCCGCGCACGTGCAGCTGCCGGCGCCGGTCGCGCCAGTCAGCAGACACTCGCTGAAGGAGTGAACGTCCAGACCGTTCTTCAGGCCGTCCGTGTTCACATCGCCCTTGCCGCCCGCGCAGTTGAGCGGTGTGTGAACTGTCGCCGTGATTTCCGTCGGCGTGCCCGGACGGAAGAGGCTCAGTTCGACACTGCCCATTGCCGGAGGCGCGTCAATTGTGAACCAGAACGTGTACATCGTTCCCCAGCGAAGGGCGTTCGTGTTCGGATTGTTCGCAAACGTGTCGGGACTCTGCCACGTCACGGTGTTTCCGACCATGTCGACGCCACTCGTCCAGTCCGTGTTGTCGTAGGGATCGCCCGAATGGTAATCCACATCGTGGAAGCCGATGTTCGTCACATTGGCGCCCGCCGGAATCGGCACGCTCAGGGCGTCGGCGCTTCGATGCGAGTTGAAGTTGAACACGTTGTAGGTGTACCGATAGAGACCGGCGCCCAGGTCATCGACCTTCGAGGCAAAGATGAATCGACCTTCGAGCGGGACGTCCACTTCCGCGTACTCGATCGTGGGATCGGGGACGCCGAGACCACCGCCGTGATCGCGCCACGCGTAAATGCCCGGCACGCTCGTCTGCATGAAGTCCGCCCAGGACAACGCGCCCGTTCCACCAACTGTGGCGCGCCGATAGGAGGCGTTGTTCATGGCGTTGCCCGCGGCGGCGTCATCCGTCGCCACGTACATCCCCTCCAGGAAGTAAAGGGCGCCGGGGAAGTTCGTCGAATTCAGGTCCGACTCGTGCATCTGCAGGCGTCGATCGATATCGTTGAAACTGCCGGAGGTCAGCGGATCGAACACACCCGTGAATCCGTTCACGCCTGATCGCGCCGCCTTGTTGGACTGAATCGCGTTGAATCCGGCGCCGTACACGTCCAGACAACCCGCGCCGAGCATGTTGCCGCCCGTGCCGTTGCACGCGAGACCACAGCCCGATCCCGCCGCAGCGCAGCACGCCGTCTTCAGCCACGACATGCCGATCTGCTGAAGCTGACCGTCGTAGAGTCGATACGCGTTTTCGGCGAGGCCCGGTGTTCCGTCACTGCTCCACAGCAGGTTCTGATCGCCGATGTTGCAGGTATTGCTGCCCAGGGTCACGGCTCGAATGCCGCCGATGGGACCATGATTGCCCAGACTCGTCGAATCCGACAGGACGACGTCGGGGCCGATTTCCTCACACAACTGCGGCGTACAGGCCGAACCGTTGCCGTTGTAGTTGCCGTTGAGCGCGTCGCACCCGAGCGGAGACTGAATCACGCACGTGTCATCCGGCAGACAGCAGGAACCACTGCAGCTGACGCTCTGACAATCGGCCCCCGCCGTGTACACGCCACTGGCCGCGTCACACTGACCTTCCGAGAGAATCTGGCAGGCGCCGTCGGGCTCACAGCAGGCGCCCGTACAGGCCACGCTCCCGCAATCCGCTCCGAAGGTGAAGGCGCCACCCGATGTGACGCAGTCGGACCAGTTCGTCGTCGTACACGTTCCGTCAAAAGCGCAGCAGGCGCCGGCGCAGGGGCTCGGCACACACGGGAAACCCACGCCCTGGAACACACCACCCGCGGTGTCGCATTCCGACTCAAGCACCTGGCTGCACGACATGTCCGGCAGACAGCAGGCGCCGATGGGTGTCGGCGGACCACACTGGAGCGAAATCGTGCCGGAGCCCTGGTCGGAGATGCTGTTGAAGCCGCCGACGCGAATCAGGTAACAGTTGCCGGCGACGACAGGCGCTTCGAGAATCGTCGAGAATCCCGAGCAGCCGCCCGTGTCGTCGTTGCAGCCCAGCAGCTGCAGATTGCCACAGTCGCAGCCGTTGTAGATGGCCAGGTCACTGTCGTAGTCAACGGTACCGCACGTGCTGATCGTCAGCGTGTCCGTGCAGGTCGCCGTGTACTCGAACCAGATGTCGGCAAAGGTCTGCCCACCGAAGGGGCATCCCTGGTTCACAGGACCGTCGGTTGTGGCGTCGATCGTCGAATACGGCGTCACGCCGTTTCCGATCGGAATCGCGTCCGCACAATCATCATTGACGGGCTGAGCCAATCCGGGCGCCGCGCCGACCAGCAGCACGAGCCCGGCGCATATTCCAGCGCGCATGTACCTCGACCACAGAACTCTCATCGAAACACCTCCCCTAGCTGAAGTGAAATTGGCTGCCCGCCAAACTGGATATTACCAGACTGCCCCCGCCGCCATCAAGGGGAATCACGGGAAGCGGCGATGGGAGCGCCGTGGCCCCCTCCGGCGACTCCGTTTCTTTCCGCGCTCCGTCGAAGTTCATCGCTGAACGTGCGCTTGCGCCCAGTTAATAAAAAGACCGCCATGCGCTTGGCACGGCGGCCGCGAGAGGAGAATCGCCAAACAGGCAAGAACGGGCCGCCGAAGTCCGACACATCTGAGTCTCGAACCTGTCGACCCCTGTTGGGCCCTTCTCCTAACCCTCCCCCGCGAGGGATCCAAGATTGCGGCCACCAGTGGCTGGGGTTCCAGCGTGGGCGCTCGCCTTTTCCACCACTCTCGCGCTGCGCCCGAATTCCCTTCCAGATTCGCTATTCTACCAGACTCCACATGGGGCGAACAACGGGTTTGAATGAACCCGGCGCGAATATGTCGTGCAAAAAGTGATCACAGGGCGCTCGCCGACAGCCGTGTGTCTTGCCAAAACGCCGGCCTCCGATTAAGAGACAGCGTCCATGATTGACAGACATCAAGCCCGAATTCTCGCCCTCCAGTCGCTCTGCCAGTACGAAGCCCTCGGTGCGGAATTTCTAGCACAGCTCGACGACTTCCTGGCTGACGACAATCCGACACCCGCCGTCCGCGACTATGCCCGACGCCTCGTCTTCGAGACGCGCGATCGCATGGCCGAACTGGACGCCATGCTTCAGCGGGTTGCCGACAACTGGGACCTCAAGCGCATGGCGCCTGTCGACCGGAATATTCTCCGTGTCGCGGCCTGCGAGATGAAGACCCAGGCGAATATCCCCGCCAAGGTCGTCATCACAGAGGCCGTCGAAATCGCCAAGGCCTTCGGCGCCGCCGAGTCGCCGGCGTTCATCAATGGCATCCTCGACGCCGTCCTGAAGAAGGGCCTGCTCAGTGGCGTCGACGCGGAAAGCCCCGCCGTCGCCGGAGATCCCCCGACAGCGTAAAATGCGAATTGATTTTTGGACGCGTCGACGCGGCGCACGATACGCTGACATCAACCCCGAACTGCGAAACTCACAACCATCATGGGCCTGTTCGATCGATTCAAGAAAGCGCTCACGAAAACCCGCGACAAAGTGGTCTCGGGCTTTCGTTCCATTCTCCCCATCGGCCGCGCCATCGATGAAGCGCTGCTCGATGAGGTTCACGACACGATGATCACGGACGATTTCGGCCCGAAGACGGCCGAGAACCTGATCACGGCGGTGCGTCACGCATGGAAGAATAAGGAAATCAGCGAGAGCCAGCACATCATCGATTTTCTGAAGAAGAACATCGTCGATCGCTGGCCCGATGATGTCCGCAACCTTGCCCAGGCCGAGTCCGGTCCGACAGTCATTCTCGTTGCGGGCATTAACGGCTCCGGCAAGACGACGAGCGTCGCCAAGCTCGCCAACCACCTCAAGAAGAGCGGTAAGAAAGTCGTCCTCGGCGCCTGCGACACTTACCGAGCCGCCGCCGTTGCGCAGCTGACGGAATGGGCGGGACGCTGCGGCGTCGACATTATCAAGCACGACCAGGGCGCCGATCCCGGCGCCGTCGCCTACGACGCCACGGAGGCCGCTGTCGCTCGCGGCGCCGATATCCTCCTGATTGACACCGCGGGACGCCTGCACACGCAGGACAACCTCATGCGCGAGCTGAACAAGATCCAGCGCGTCATTGAGAAGAAGATTCCCGGCGCCCCCCACGAGGTCCTCCTCGTCCTCGACGCCACGATCGGCCAGAACGCCGTCCAGCAGGCCCGACACTTCAGCGAGCATGTCCGTGTCAGCGGCATCATCCTCGCCAAGCTCGACGGCAGCGCCAAAGGCGGGATCGTCGTCGGCATTCGCGATCAGCTCGACGTCCCCGTGAAATTCGTCGGGCTGGGTGAGCAGATCGACGACATCGAACCCTTCGATCCGAAGACCTTCGTCGAGGCCCTGTTCGCCGCCTGATCCCTCCGCCATCCCCGGAAGTGTGAAGATTTCAGCGGGACCTGCTGAAGCCTTGGGTTTTCGCTCCGCCCGGCGTTATCCTCACGGACGCGTTTCGTGAAGAAGTTCAGTCAACCCCTTACCTGGCGGGACCCCGGCGTGAACAACAACGATGGTCGTGGCGGTCACTCGAATGAAATCGTCGAACATGAGTCCATTTCGATTCGCGCGGGCGCGCTGCGATTCCGAATCCTCGGCGCCCTGAACGAACTGCATCTTCGCTATCGCGATTGTCGTGAAGGTCGCGTCGCGGCCTATATCCCCGAGCTCGCCAAGGCGAACCCCGACTGGTTCGGCATCAGTGTGGTGACCGCCGAAGGCCAGGTCTATGAAGTCGGCGACTACGATCGCCCCTTCACGATCCAGTCCATGTCGAAGCCGTTCGTGTACGGCCTTGCGCTGGAGGACCAGGGCCGCGAGGCCGTCCTCGCGCGCGTGGGTGTTGAGCCCTCCGGCGACCCGTTCAACAGCATCATCAAGCTCGACGCCACGAATCGACCGCATAACCCGATGGTCAACGCCGGCGCGATCGCCACGACGGGCATGATCGCGGGGACGGACCCGACGGATCGCCTCAATCGCATGCTGGACATGATGGGCCGATTCATCGGCAAGCGTCCCGGGATTGACATGTCCGTGTTCATGTCCGAACGGACGACGGGACATCGCAATCGGGCGATGGCGCATCTGATGCTGAATTTCGGGATCATCGAGAAGCACGTGGACGAGATCCTCGATCTCTACTTCCAGCAGTGCTCGATCCTGGTCACGGCGCGGGACATGGCCGCCATGGCGGCGACACTCGCCAACCGCGGCGTCAATCCGCTCACGGGCGAACGGGCGATTCGTCGCGACTACATCCGCGACCTGCTGACAGTGATGCACACGTGCGGCATGTACAACTATGCCGGTCAATGGGCGTACACGGTCGGGCTCCCCGCCAAGTCCGGCGTTTCCGGCGGTGTCATCGCCGTCGTGCCGGGCCAGTTCGGCATCTGCGTGTATTCACCGCCCGTCGACGAGCGCGGCAACAGCGTTCGCGGCATCCGCGTCTGTGAGGACCTGAGCCGCAACTCGGGCATCCATGTCTTCGACGCGTGGCTCGATTCCGGCTCCCTGCTGGAGCGCATCGACTCGTCGGGGACGGCCGCGCTCAGCGATCCCGGTCCCCGGGGCGAGTTGTCGGCGCCCGACAGCCATCTCGCCGCGCCGTCGACGCGGCCCCAGGCCGTCGTGGCGCCGAATCCCCCCGTCGTCCCCTGAGCCGCCCCGACGAAATCCGCTCAATACGCCCCGTGACAAATTCTCGGGCCTTCGCGTGACCTCCTCCTCCCGGTTGTCGCTTTGAACCGAGGCGAAATCGGGCAATGGCATGCCCCGCCTCTGATCAACGGGCCCATGACGGCCGAAACGGGAGCGAAACCATGTCGACGACGCAGGCGGCGACGATCAACAAGGATGACATTGAATCCGGCAGGCTCTTCTCGATTCTGAGCTACCTCATCCCCTTCTTCTTTCTTGTACCGATGATTCAGCGGACCAACGCATTCGCGACATTTCACGCGAGACAGGCCCTGGCAATCATCATTCTCGCGATGGCGCTTGGCGCCGTCGCATGGATTCTTCCGATGGCGCTGCTCGGAATCGTGTCACCGGTGTTCCTCCTGGCGCAGGTCACGCTGATCGTCATCGGCGTCATTCACGCCGCCAGGGGCGAGACAAAACAGCTCCCGATTCTCGGCGCCTACGCTGAGAAACTCTTCAACCGCGCCAATATCTGACGCCATCTCACGACGACGTCCCAACGATCCCCCGGGGGGGCCGGTCTCGACACACCGAGGTCGCGCCCGCCCCGGGGCGACGCCCTTCCAATCTCGGGATTCTTCCGTCGACAGAGCGATAACCCTATAGACGCCCGTATAAATCGGGGCGGCCCACGTCCGTGTGTCAATGCACACCACGGGAGAACGCGAATTCGACTGCGGCGGCGCGCGCTCCGTCCTTTCCTCCGCTGGCCATCAACCCACCGTTTCGGCTACGATAAACGCCGGCTTCTCTTTCATGGGGGGAATCCGCAGACGCATATCCAGGTCGGGGTGGTGGAACGATCGGTGGAGGACGACCGACAAGATGTTCAATCGTAAGCTGATTCTTCGTGCGCGCCGCGCTGTCGCGGCGCCCTGTGTCGTTGCGCTGTCTCTTCTCATCATCGGCGGCGCCAACACGCCGAGCGAGGCGGCCCCTCCGGCCGGGTACTACGATTCCGTCAATACGACGACGGGCGCAACCCTGCGGGCGACACTGCACGAGGTCATCGACGACCATACGCGCTATCCCTACACGTCCAGCTCGACGGACACCTGGGACATTCTCGAGGACGCCCAGCAGGATCCCGCGAACGCCGGAAAAATCATCGACGTTTACGGCAATCAGAGCATCACCAAGATCGGCGGCGGCACGGGCCCTTACAATCGGGAACACTCGTGGCCCAAGTCATACGGCTTCCCCAACGACGGCGCCGACAACTACCCCTATACCGATTGCTTTCAGCTCTTCCTTTGTGACAGCGGCTACAACTCCGCGCGGAGCAACAAGCCCTTCCGCAACTGCAGCGCCGGCTGCACGGAAGAACCCACGGTCTTCTACAACGGCCAGGGCGGCGGCTCCGGTGTCTATCCGGGAAACTCCAACTGGACGTCGGGTGACTTCACGCTGGGAACCTGGGAAGTCTGGGGCGGCCGTCGCGGCGACATCGCCCGCGCGATGTTCTATATGGATGTCCGCTACGAAGGCGGCGTCCATGGAATCACGGGCGCGGCCGAACCCGACCTGATCCTGACGGACAACGAGTCGCTGATCGACAGTTCCAACACGGGGCAGAATCGCTCCGTCGCCTACATGGGCATGCTCTCGGTCCTTCTCCAGTGGCATGTGCAGGACCCCGTCGACGATTGGGAACGCAATCGCAACGACGTCGTCTTCGGCTATCAGGGCAATCGCAACCCCTTCATCGATCACCCGGAATGGGTTGACTGCATCTTCAACGCCAACTGCAACGGGACCAGCGACGGCATCGCGGCGCCGACAAACCTCAACGCGAGCGCGGGCGACGCCGTTGTCACGCTGACGTGGAACGACAACCTTGAACCTGATCTCGTCGGCTACAACGTCTATCGCTCGACGACATCGACGGGCCCGTACGCGCAACTCAACGTCGCGACAGTTCCCGTGTCGATGTTCGACGACATGACCGCCAGCAACGGCGTTACCTACTACTACGTTGTGACGGCCGTGAATGCGTCGGCGCAGGAGTCGGCCAACAGCGGCGAAGTCTCCGCGACGCCCCAATCGGGGAATATGGGCGGCGATGTCGGACCGCCGTGGATCAACGAGTTCCATTACGACAACGCCGGCGGCGACACGGGTGAATTCGTCGAAATTGCGGGCGCCGCCGGGATGAATCTCGCCGGCTGGCGTGTCGTCGGCTACAACGGGAACGGCGGCGTCACCTACGACGAGGTTCCCCTGTCGGGCGTCATCCCCGATCTGGGCGGCTGCATGGGCGTCCTGGCCTTCGACTTCATCGGCATGCAGAACGGCGCCCCCGACGGTCTCGCCCTCGTCGACAACAATGACAACGTCATCCAGTTCATCAGCTACGAAGGCGCGCTCTCCGCAACGAATGGTCCCGCCAGTGGCCTGGCCTCCACGGACATCAGTGTCAGCGAGCAGCCAGCCCCGCCCATCGGCGATTCTCTCCAGCTCGCCGGCTCAGGCGCGGCCTACGAGGACTTCGCCTGGCAGGAAGCGGCCGCCAACACCCGCGGCGCCCTGAACATCGGCCAGTCCTTCGGCGGATGCTCGACTGACACGACGCCGCCCGACGCCCCGACAGGCCTGGTCGCGATCGCCCACAATGCACAGGTTGACCTCGACTGGTCGGACAGCGCGGCGACGGATCTCGACGGCTACAACGTGTACCGATCCGAAGTCTCGACGGGGCCCTACACGCAGCTGAACGGCGCCGTCGTCGGCGCCAGCGCATTCGTCGACGCAGCGGCCGTGAACTGCGTCACGTACTACTACGTCGTGACGGCGATCGACACATCCGCCAACGAGAGCGCGACGAGTGGTGAGGTCTCTGCAACGCCATCACCCGCCGGCGCGTCCGCGGCTGATTGTGACGCCAACGATATCCCCGACGACTGCCAGGCGGATGGCGACGGCGATGGGCTCATCGACGCGTGCGACGGTTGCCCGAACGACATCAACAAGACAGCCCCTGGCGCCTGCGGCTGCGGGATCGCGGACAACGACAGCGACAACGACGGGACGCTCGACTGCAACGATCTCTGCCCGAATGATCCCGACAAGATCGCCCCGGGGGCCTGCGGCTGCAGCACGCCCGACATTGCGGACGGCGATATCAATGAGGACGGATTCGTCGATGGACGCGACATTCAGGAATTCGCGACGGCGCTGACGGGCGGATCGCCTTCCGCGGCCGCGCTCTGCCACGGCGACTTCGACAATCAGAACGGCGTGGACAACGCGGACATCGCCCCGATGATCAACGCCCTCCTCGGGAACTGACGCTCCGCGTCCGGGGCGGGCCGGAGCGTCGACCGTGGACGGACGCGCTGTCGACGACGACATCTGGATCAGGTCGCTGACACGACGTCGTGAAATGTCGCTGAGTATCCCGGGAAGATCCCCGCGAGATCAGACGCCCCGGCGCGCTTCTGCAGGATTTCCGCCAGCACATCGCGGGCGTCGATTGTGATCGGCAGATCGATCATCTCATACAGCTGATTTGAGTAGAGCCCCGGCCAGTCCGTGAACACCTGGCCGCCGTTGACGTGGCCGCCGAGAACGAACATCGCCCCGCCGGTTCCATGATCCGTGCCGTTGCTGCCGTTCTGCGCGACGCGCCGGCCGAATTCACTCATCACGACGATCGTAACGTTGGCAAACGCGGCGCCGAGATCCTCACGGAAGGCGAGAAGTCCGGCGTTCAGATCGCTCATCAGGTAGAACATGCCACCTGTCAGTGGCAGCTGCTGGGCGTGGAAATCCCATCCATCGATGTCGATGCAGGCGGCCTCGAGACCGACGTCGCCCTTGATCATGCGCGCGATCGTCTCCATTCCACGGCCGAAGGCGCTGTCCGGATAGCTGGCGCCATTGGCGGGCCCCGTGTATCCGATCTTCAACTGATCGATCAGGTCGAGCGACTGCGTCGTCGCCTCGGCCGCCACCTTCAGCGCAACGTCGGCGTTGTTGTAGACATTCGCCAGAAACGGCGGGCGCGACGTGGGTGACAGCCAATTGCCCTCCAGGCCGAACGTGTCGATGTCCGGAACGGCGACGGTATCCGGCGCGCCGTGCAGCGCAATCGGCAACCGCTCGTGCGGCGTCATCCCGAGAATGCGATTCGGGGCGGAGCCGCGGCTTGCGAGATGGCGGCCCAGCCAGCCCGTCGGCATGACAACGACATCGGGGCGACCGTATTCAATGAGGTCCATCGACCGAAAGTGCGAGCGATCGGCAAAGGGGAAACCCGTGGCGTGAATGACGGCCAGTTCGCCGGCGTCCCAGAACGTCTTGAGATCCGCCAGCGCGGGAGGAAGCCCGAAGAAGCCGTCCAGATCGATGGCCTTCTTCGTCTCCATGGAATCGGGCGCCGGAACGGCGATCGTGGACCGTACGTTGTAGTATTCCGTCTCGGCAAACGGCACGCACATGGTCAGACCGTCGGCCCCACCGCGCAGGAAGATCTGAATGATGACATCGCGCTGGGAGTCTTCGTCCACGGCGAACGCCAGTTTCGGCAGCCACGCCGGCGCCGAAAGGGCCCCCAATGCGGCCGCCCGTCCCGCCATGCGGAGAAACGAGCGTCGCATGGCGAATTCGTAATCGTCACAGCCATGTGATTGATCTGTCATCACGAACCTCCTGCGTCAGCACTGCTGGTACGACGGAAGCGAGAGCATCATGCCGAAGAGGTCGCGATCTCCCGCGGCAACACCGCCGCGGACATTGTTCGCATAATTGATCAGCGCCTGTCGCTCGGCATTCGTCATGCGCCCCTGGAAATACCGTTCGTTCCATCCGTCGATGACCCCCGTCACGCTGGTTTGCCCGCCGGGCGCCGTCGCCGCGGACAACGGGAGATCGATCGCCGCGTACTCGTTCTTCGCGAGTTTGAATCCGAAATTCCAACGCTTGAGAATCCCGGAACTCCAGTAGTCTTTGTTCATCGGATAGCCGTCGGGGGTAGTCCATCCGTTCGGCATGTGTTCCATTTCCACGAGCGGTTTTTCCAGACTGATCGTCGAATCCATGGTAGAACCCGTCTGTCGGATCGCCTTGGCCGTCAGGTGAAACGGACGGCAGAGCAGCGGCGTCGCCTCCGACAGCGTCTCTTCCGAGAACACGGCGCGAAGCGTTTCCCGAATATCCGTATCGGACGCGAGGTACGCCGAGGCAACCCGGTTGATCGCCGCTTCGGAGGGCGTTTCGCTGATAAAGAACTTCAGGAGCTTCGTCGCAAGGTGCCGCGCCGTGAACGGATGCGTCGAGAGGAACTCGATGACCTTCTCGCCGTCCCGGATACCGCCATTCGCCGGAAGCTGGAGCCCCATCACGTTCTTGAAATAGGGATCGTGATTCGACGAGTAGAAGGCGAACTGGAAGACATCGTTCGGCGCGTGCGGCAGGCTCCAGGCGAGGGATCGCCAGCCCGTGAAGGCCCGCGCCGTATTGATGATGTCCTGATGCGTATAGCCATTGTTCAGGCCGACGGTATGGAGTTCCAGCAACTCCCGGGCGTAGTTCTCGTTCAGGTAGTTCCAGAAGTTCAGATTGTTGTCGAGGAACTCCAGCATCGTGACGTGCTTCGCGACGCCCATCAACAGGTCGCGGAACTTGCCCAGGGCGTGCACGCGCATCACGTCCTGATCGTAGGAAATGCCCGTCGCAAAGGTGTATCCCTTCGCCGCGACATTGAAGTGGTCCGACCAGAATTCCACCATTCGTTCGAACAACTGTCGCCTGCTCAACACGGCGCGAACCAGCTTCGCCTTCGCCATGTGGAGCGGCACGGCGGTCTTGGCTTCATTGAGGCGGGTCTGCAGGAGCTCCGTCGGCGTTGCCGTCAGCGTCCAGAAGGTCGACAGCAGACTGGTGATCTGTGGATCATCCTGAATCAATTCCGGATGCAGCTGCTCTTCAAGGTAGGCGGCCTGGCCGATCGCGTCATATCGGTCCATCTCCGCCATTGTCGGTCCGAACGTCACACGGTTCAGGAATTCAGCCTTGTAGCTCCGCGGAGCCGTCGGGCCGGGATTGACCGGGTCGACCGGCTCCACGGGCGTCACGGGCCCCTCAGGCTCCGTCACGTCCGGGCCGCCCGTGCCGCCCCCCGTCGTTTCACCGCCACCACCGCCGGTCTCTTCCCCCGGCGTCTCCGGAAGCAGCGGCTCGACAGTACCGCAGCCGGCGACCAACGCGCCCGTACCCATGACGCCGATAAACCGTCTTCGACTCAATGCGCGGAGCAATTCGACCATTCCCGACACCCCCTGACTGGCACAGGACCTTTTCCTTCCCCAGTTTGACTTACGATACAACGCCGGGCGCGGCCAGAAGTTCCGATAATCTCGCTCGATTCCGCTTTCGCGCGCATCGATCGAACGACGCAACGGACCCTGCCCCCCCTGCGACGCCGCAGTGTCGAGGCAATCACGCCAGCGGCGTCCCGCGTCATTACGGGAACAAAAAAAGGCCCCATGCGTTGTCGCATGGAGCCTTGGTGAAAACCGGAATGAGGTCCGAGATCCGAAACTTAGCGCTTCGAGAACTGGAATCGCTTGCGGGCGCCCGGCTGGCCCGGCTTCTTGCGTTCGACCTTTCGATCGTCACGTGTGAGGTAGCCGCCATCACGCAGGGCCGGCTCGAACTCCACGTTCGCCGTCACGAGGGCCCGGGCGAGCCCGAGCATCACGGCGCCGGCCTGTCCCGTGGCGCCGCCGCCCTTGACGTTCACGAACACATCGTACTTGCCGATGTTCTTCGTCGCGGCCAGTGGCGCAATGGCGTCCGATCGAAGCCGATCGGCGCAGAAGTAGGTGTCCACTTCCTTCTTATTGACCATGAACTTGCCGCTGCCCGACTTGATGCGGACGCGGGCGACCGACGTCTTGCGTCGTCCCGTTCCCCAGTAGTAGCCACCCGCCTCGGTTCCGCGGCGCTTGATTTCGCGCGCAGGTTCCTGCGTCGGCGCAGGGCTGTCACCCATCGTGACGCTCGGCAGATCCGTCGAGGCCGTCGTTTCCGTGTTCGTGTTCGTATTCGGTTCGTCAGACACGCTTTGTTGACTCCTGAGGCTAGACCCGCTTGAGATCAAGCGCCTCGCACTGTTGCGCCTGATGCGGATGTTCGCCGCCGGCGTAAATCTTCAGCTTCTTGAGAATCCGCCGACCGTGCGCGCTCTTCGGGAGCATGCGCTTGACGGCGAACTGGAGAATCCGCTCGGGATGACGCTGCTTCATCACGTTGTACGGCGTCACCTTGAGACCACCCGGATGGTACGAGTAGGCGGCGTAGGACTTCGTGTCCGCCTTGCGGCCGGTCACACGAATCTTCTCCGCGTTCGTCACGACGACGAAGTCGCCCGTATCCACGTGCGGCGTGTAGGTGGGCTTGTGCTTGCCCATCAGCACGGTCGCCAGCTTAACCGCCAGCCGGCCGAGGACCTCGCCGTCCGCATCCACGTGATACCACTGCCGCTCAACCTCGCGGGGCTTGGCCTGATAGCATTTGTCCGTTACGGCTGACATCGTTGCAATTCCTGTGCTTTCATCTTGTTGCGCATCGGCGGCGCCGAAACCCGGTAGTTTAGACCCCGTACGGCCCCCGTCAAGACCCGCGGGCGTTCCTTTTGTTACCGCCCCCCGGATCGCCGCGTCCGGGCGCCCCCACCGCCGGCACGTCACAATTCCTGCTCCGATCAGGGCTTGCGGATCGATATAATCCCGGACGGAGCGGCCCGACCGACGCGCCGCCCGCTGGATCCGGCCCCCAGGGGCCTTTGCCAAGGAACCCGACCATGTTCACGCCGGCGACGCAGTTCTCCATCTTTCTCATCAACAAGCCCGCCATTCTCGCCAAAGTGTGCGAGTCGCTGGCCGACAAGAAAGTGAATCTGCGGGCGATCACGCTCATGGACTCCGTTGAACATGGCGTCTTTCGAATCGTCCCCGAGGACGCCGAGAAATGTCGCGAGGTTCTCAAGAAGCTCGACCTGCCCATGACAGAGTCCGAGGTTCTGTCGGCCGAAATGCCGAATCGCCCCGGCGCCCTCGCCGACCTGTGCACGATCCTCAACCACGAGCGCATCAGCATCAAGTACGCCTATGTCACCAGCGGCGCGGGCGGAGGGCGCACGATTGGTATCTTCAAGGTCAACGACGCGAAGAAGGCCCTGAAGATCAAACCCGCCGGCAAGTCAAAGGGCCGTCGTGAAAAACAGATTGCTCGCAAGTCCCGCGCCATCCGCGGCAAATAGAAAAGGCGATCGCCCCACGAATGGAGCGATCGCCGAGTTCACGATTGACTGAGACGAGAACGGCGTTCCCGTCGCCGGGGCAATACTAGATGCCCGTATTGCTCGGCGCCGCCGCGATCGGATCCGCGTCCGTCGGCTTCGCTTCCTCCGGCTTGTCGATCTTCACGAGAATCGTCTCACCATCGACGACGAGAATCACGTCGCCGCCCAGCGAAATCGCGCCCGCGCGATGCTCGTCCGCCAGCCGCCGGATCAGCCCGGTGAATTCGTCCGAACCCACTTCGATTGTCTTCGTCGGCCTGGGATCTTTGTCCTTTGTCACGACGCGACTGTCCACCCATCGACCGTCACGCCGATAGAACGCCAGGTCGCAGACCTGCTGCACGTTGGAAATGCTGACGCGATTCATGTTTTCGTCGAAGAACTCGTTCGAGGTGTTCGCACACGCCTGGGCGCGCATCGCCTGGCCGTTCATCGACTGATTCACGCTCGCAATACCGACGCGCGCCGCAACGGCGCGGCTCTTGAAGTTCCCGCCGGCCTCGGCGCGCACGCTCTCGTGGTCGGACAGATCGACGCCTTCCCGGGCCAGGAACGCCGTGTATTCCGTGAGGATGCCGAACTTTGTCCCCAGTCTGACAACTTCGTCGACCAGTTCCTTCATCCGCGGGTCATTCGTCGCCACCTGCTGGCCCGTGCCGCCGAGCTGCGTGATCGCGTCGATCAGCACGCCGATCTTCCGGCTGGCCCACAGGCGAGGCACGAAGGCGTTACGCACCGTCGCCTTGTCCACGGGGAACGAGAAGGCGAAGACGCGCTCCTTGCCGCGATAGTTCCCCTTCAGGGTGAACTGCAGCGGCGCATGCCCGCGATACGTTCCCATCACGATGAACTGGCCACCTTCAAACACATCGTCGATCGTCGCCGGCAGGATCTCGCCGACGCGGGGTTTGCCGTCGCTGGCGGCCGTGAGGATCGGATCCGTCAGCACGGGGCCCTTCAGGCCGCGAAAGACCTGGGCGACTTTCACTTCCACGTCCTCACCCGGCAGCGCGTACGTCGCCATGCCCCGTGAAGCGCTGGCGAGCTTGTCGAGCAACGGGCCATTCACATCCGCCCCGACACCGAAGGTGAACACGCGGCGCGAATGCGGATTCGCCTTCGTCACGAGTTCCCGAATCGCCAGTTCCGACGTGTTCCCGACCGTCGGCAGTCCGTCCGTGAGGAACAGCACCAGGGGCAGCGTGTCCTTCGTCGGCGACTGGCCGAGCGCCTCTGAGAGCGCCGCGTGAATGTTCGTGCCACCGTTCGACTGCACCTGGTCCAGGAAGGCCCGGGCGTCCTTCTCAGACTGCTCGTTCTTCACGACGGGTTTCGATGAAAACGACGTGAGCGTGTCGCTGTAGGTAATGATGTTGAAGGATTCCCCCGCTGACAGGCCCGCGATGATCTGTTTGGCCGCCTCACGGACCTGCTCGATCTTTTCGCCGTTCATGCTGCCCGATCGGTCCAGCACCAGCGTCAGTTCACGCTTGATCGATGGCCCATCCGACGCCTCGTGCGCCGGCAATCCACCCAGCAGCAGGAAGTACCCACCGCCGATGGCGTCATCCGGATAGGCCATCAGCGTCGCATTGACGCCGTCCGATTCCAGCAGATAGGACAACCGAAACGCGCCAGGCTGGACGGGTCGCCCCGTCGCCAGTGACACATTCACAATGTTCTCGGCGGCGCGCCGGACATCGATCTCGTGGGACGGGGAATAGACCGTCGAGATCGGTCGCTTCGTCCGCACCTTCAGTTGGACGTTCCAGGGGACGCGATAGTCGAGCGATTCGCTCCGCGGCAGGACGTAGTCCACGCGATCGGCGTCCGCGTTGAGCAGCGCGTCGTAGCCGACGCGAACTTTCTGTGTCCCGCCCGGCTCGATCGGAAACACGCTCGATCGAATCACCTGCATCCCTGCGAATTCCAGCAGGGCCGGATCCCGCATGCGGGCGACGATATCGTTGTAGATCCGCCGCGCTTCCTCGGCCGCCAGTATCTCGATCCGCGAGGTCGACGATACGCCGTCGTATTTGAATTCGCGGACCGCCGCGCCCGGCGGGACCGGAATCAGAAGCTCCGCCTCGGCCCGGACGCCGCCATTGTTTCGAATCACGATCTCAAGCGTCGTCGTCGCCACCTGCTCGACAATCTCGACGTTCGCATTCACTTCTTCGACTGTCAGACCGGGCGCCACGATACAGCCGAAGTGCCGTGACTGCGGCACAATGACATTGCTGGCAATCGGACGATAACTCGTCGTTGGTGTCGTGACGGTCTGTGCGACCAACAATCCCGCCGGCGCCACAGCGGCGACGAAGAGACACAGGCGACGGCATGCTCGCGCATCCATGATTCGATCTCCTTGAAAAGCGTTCGAGTTCCTTCAACGCCGCGGCCGGCGGCACAAGGATTCGACGCTCTCAGGCGAGCTCAGTTCCCGTGATTTGTCAGTGGGTGTGTAACAACACGGCCGGAACGCCGTGTTCCGAATCGTGCGATCTAACCAATGCGAACGAAGGACCTTAGACGCCGATGTGGACCTCAATGGCCGATGTCGCAGTCCGCGTCTTTGTAACAGCGCGGTGTGTTGTTGGCGCATCGTCGAACATCGCGCCGAGGGCGCCGGCGATCCGAGCCGACGCCAGGCCATCCCATAACGCCGCGCCGTCAACGGATACCGTCGGCGCCTCGAACGTGTCATCGAGCGCCGCCAGAATTCTCATCCGATCGGCGCCCACCAGGCGATTCCAGCCCGAACGAACGGTTTCGACCCACTCCGTTTCCTCACGGAGCGTGATGCACGGCGTCCGATGGAAACACGCCTCTTTCTGCACGCCACCGGAATCCGTCAGCACGAACGCCGCTCGCATCGTCAGCGCCACGAAGTCGAGATACCCGACAGGGCCCGTCAGTTTCACGTGATCCGCCGCCTCAAGTCGAGCGAGCAGACCTTGCGCTTCCAGAGTCTTCCGTGAACGCGGATGGACAGGCCAGACAAGCGTCCGACCCTGCTCGATGAAGGCGTCCACAATCTGCGACAAGGCGCCGACATCGTCTGTGTTGCCGGCGCGATGGACTGTCGCAAGAAGGTAGTCGCCAGGTGTCAGTCCGAGGCGTTCGATGATGTCGGAGTGGGTGTCGGCGCGTTCGGCCGCCCAGGCCGCCGCGTCGAACATCACATCGCCGACGAGTCGAACCCCCTTCGTCACGCCCTCGTCGCGAAGGTTGTCGACGGCCGTCTGTGTCGGGCACAGCAGCAGCGTCGAGACGCGATCCGTCAGGATTCGATTGATCTCCTCGGGCATTGCGCGATTGAAGCTGCGCAGCCCCGCCTCGACATGGGCGATGGGCGTTCCCAGCTTGCAGGCCGCCAGGGCCCCGGCCAGCGTCGAGTTCGTATCGCCATACACGAGCACGCAGTCGGGCGCGCGTTCGACGACCAGCCGCTCGATCCCGATGAGCATGCGCGCCGTCTGTTCGGCGTGGGAGCCGGAACCGACGCCGAGATTGACATCCGGCTCGGGGATCCCCATGGACTCGAAGAAGACCCGAGACATCGCGTCGTCGTAGTGCTGCCCCGTGTGGACGAGTATTTCGTCATGGGACTTACGCAGCTCGCGCGAGAGCGGCGCCGCCTTCACAAACTGCGGCCGGGCCCCAACGATGGTGAGAATAAGCATGCGACCCCCGAAACAATGATGACGACGCGTTGATACGAGTGGCGCCAGGCCCACACGTCTACTATCGGCGTCACGCGGGCCTCGGCGGGAATCGCCGATGAACGCCCGGGGCTCGGCGGACCGGGAGGGGAACGGAAAATGAACGCGGCCCCCCGACTCGTCGAGGGGCCCGTCGCATTGGGAGGGAATTTCCGGTGACGCGATGACGATCCGAGCGGCCTACGCCGTGGCGTCCACTCGCGTCTGCAGGCTCTGGAGAAAGGCGAGTGTCGATGAATCATCGGCGTCGCCATCGTTACCGCCCAGGGACGCCAGCAGCTTTGACGCCAGCGCCCCCGTCGCGTCATACGACGCTCCGAAATCGGCCGGCGGGTGATCGCCACCGCCCTGCGGCGGTCCCAACACCTCGCGCAGGGCATTGGTGTCGACGCCATGCTGTTCCAGCACACCATCGATGGCGCCGCGGATCGCGTCATGATCGGGTCGTCCGCCGTCGGCGCCGTCGTGGACTTTCGCGATGGCGGCCTGAATTTCTTCCTGAATCTGAGACGCCTCGTCTTCGCTGACGCCGATCGTTGTCAGGGCGTCGTGAAATCGATTCTCGAATTCGGCGCGTTGCGCCTCGCTCGGCGGCCCAAACGGCGACGCCCCCGCCGTTTCCCCGCTCTGCCGCTGGCTCGCCACCTGCCTGAGCAATTCCGCCAACTGAGATCCACTGCCGACACCGTTGATACTGGACATGATGGGCTCCTGATACAGACTGATGATCCACTGATCTCGGGTCGGCGCGGCGAGTCACATCCATCACCCGGCGAAAGTGAATCATTGTGACGCCGACTGTAAACCATCGGCGCCCTCGCCGGCGAAGCCCACCTAAGTTCTCTTCATGTTACATTCCGGATGCGCCACCGCATTCGACCCGGCCGCCACGGGCGAATCACGACACGCCGAATTCGCGATTGACGGCGTCGATCATCGCTCCACGCCGCCCGAGCGCGGCGTCGGCCAGCGCGACGAAATACGGATTGGGCGACGCCGAAGGCCTCACGCGTCGCACGCGCTGCGCACACGCCACTTCCTGTCCGGCGCCCGCCCAGACGCACAGACAGATCATCGCCGCCGCCGAAGAACGACTGACACCCGCAAGGCACTGGCACAGCATCGCGCCCGACATTCCGCGGATCGAGGCGGCGAAGTCGATCAGCGCTCGGGCGTCGGCGTCGACCGGCGCTTTCAACACAAGCCCATAGGACGCGGCCTCCCGCTGGCGCAAACGCACCCGCGACGCCTGCAGGAGATCCGTCGCCGAGGGCGCTTCCGTGTCGTCAAATGACAGGACCAGCCGCTGCGAAATGTGCGGCGCGTCGACGGCATATTCGCGCTGGCCGCGGATGGACACAATTGCCGCCACCTCCGATCCCTCGGGTTGCCGGAGCAGCATGGCGGCTTCGGAATAGCCAAGGATGTAAACCCGCGGATCCTTCAGGTGATTGCCCCGAAAAAGCCATGCGTCGACGCCAACGACTATCTACGTTAATAAACGCCGCCCCGAGCGAACCCGTTCGGTCCACTCGGGGCGGTAAACTGACACACACGCGATCACGGCCCAGGGCGGCCTTACTCCACGTGTCCCGCCTCGCACGCGGCGAAGTCCTCGGCGTCCGTGTTGAGAAGGCAGAACTTCGTCCACGGATCGAGATCATCCGCGGCGCCGCGAACGGCGGCCGACAGTTCCCGAATCTGCTCCTCGTCGCAACCGCTGCCGAACGGCAGTGCGACCGCAATCAGACCCAGCAGCGCCAGCCAGATGGTGGCGCTTCGTCGCGATCGATTCACACGCTTGCCGCCGACGTTTGAATTCGCTGCAGACTTCAACATAGGGCAACCTCCCGTCGTTCATCACGCGTTCATTCGTCGATCACACACACGGCGATCGACGTCGCAGCGGTCGAGCAACACGCGTGCCAACAGCGACACAAACGCCGCATCCGCGATCTGACTTCATCAGGCCCTACGCCTTTTCGACAGTGTGCGAACTATCCCCCGGTCTCCCCACCGTCCGAGCGACCGACGATTGCTCAAATCGAAGCGGTCCACTCTTTGGATTCATACCGCCAGCGCGCGCATCGCATGTGACGTCATGCGGCGCCGGCATTTGCAGGCGTTCCGTCGGTCGGGTCATCGTCCCCATGCGTTTCGTCGGGTGGCCCACGGCCTCAGCCGTGCATGCGCGACGACAGGACGCGTGGAAATGCCCGCCGCGGCAAAAATACAAACCCACGACAGGAAGAACATAATTCGGATCAACGACCGAACGCGTTGCGCAATTCGGCCAATCGGCCGGCCAATTCCCGATACTTGTCGACATCCTCGACGCCACGAACAAGCGCGACCGGCACGCGCGACAGACCGAGCCGCGCCCCGACGATCTGCCCCGCCATCGAGGCGTTCGTATCTGTATCCCCACCCTGCGAGATGAGGTCGCGAATCACGCCGTCAAAACCCAGTTCCCGGGCGCGCGACGCCGCGACGATCGCCAACGGGACACTCTCGGCCGCGTATCCGCCCGCCCCGTATTGCCCCGCCATCCACGCGATGGATGGCGCCGACGCCGCCACGGCCTCGCGCAGTCGATCGCGCGTGACACTGTCGGGCAATCGCCGCGCAACCGCCTCGACCAGCGACGTCATCGACGCCGACGTGTCAAACGCCGCGGCTCGAATGGCGACGACTATTGCCAATGCCGCGACATAGGCTTCATCGTTGTGGTGCGTGATTCGACAGACATCGCGGATCAACCTTCGATCTTCATCGTCGCCGGGATCACAGAAGAAGGCGAGCGGCGCGATCCGCATCGCGGCGCCATTGCCGGCGGACCGATCGCCCTTCGCCCCGGCAAGCGCCCAGTGCTGCCCCGCCACGAGTTCCTGGAGGGCCTTCATCGTGCTCGCGCCGACGCCCGTGATGCGCCGAGCGCGAAACCACGCCGCGAACCGCTCCGCAGTGATCGCCGGATCGACGCGGCCGGCGCTGAGAATCGCCTCACACGTGGCGAGCGTCATCTGCGTGTCGTCCGACACGCGCTGCGTCGCCGTCAGATCAACATCTATGGCGCCGTCTCGCCCCTCGAACGCGCGGCCAAGGCCATCTCCAATGGCGCCGCCCACGAGGCAGCCGGCAATTCGATCCTCGATGTCTTCGTAATCCGTCACTGTCGATCGCCTTTTTTGAAGAAGGACGCAGTCAGGCTCGCAGGTTAGGGCATCGGCCCAATGCCGGTATCCCCTGCGATCTCATCCGCCGGCGTTCGCCCCTTAGGTTGTGCCGCGTTCGAGCTTCGCCCCGGCGACACGCATGGAAACGACAGATTGCGGCCTGACCTCGACGACGAGCGTCCCATCGGCAATGGCCACACGGGTCAATCCGCCTTCGCCAAACGCCTCTGAACGCGTCGCCTCGGCGGCGGACGCCGTCAGGCCGCGGAATCGACATCGGTACACGCGAGGTTCATTCGACGGATTCACCGCCACGACGACCACTTCATGGCGCGCCGGCGAATACGCCGCAACCAGATCCGCCGTATCCACCTCCATGAGCTGATCCCCCGGCCGAATCGCCCGCGTGAAGGTGGAATACGCGTGGAAACTCGGTGAGCGCGTCAATGCGCCCGTGGCCTTGTCGATGTGGATGCAGCCCCAGTTTCCGTGATCCACGACCTGCCAGTCGATCCAGGCGGCGGGCCGCATCTCGTTCAGATCGCGCGCGATGCGCGTCGCCATGAAGAGCGCGGCGCCCATCTCATCGCCCTGGAAATCCATCGGCCCCGACTCGCTCTGCCAGAGCCGTTTTCCGCGCCGCGTCGCGAACTTGCGCAGGTCGCGCCGATTCACGCCCCAATAGGAGTGCGTGTTAATCTGACCAAGCGCCGCGATGGTCTCCGCGTTGTACGAAAGCACATTTCCGAGACAGACGTCGATGTTGCTCGCATCCGACGCGCTGATCTGGATCGCCTGCAGCTTTCGATCGTCCAGGGCCCTGCGGAGCGCGCGAATCAGTCGCGCCTGCTCCATCGAATCGAAATGACATCCCTCCTGCCCCTTGCCGGCGCGCCACCAGTCGGCGTTCGGCTCATTCAGCGGTTCGATCGTGCGAAACGTGATCCCATGCCTGTCTCGGTATTGCAGCGCGACATCCGCGAGGTAGGCGGCGAACGCGTCGTACATCTCGGGGCGCAGATTGCTCTTCCCTTCCGCGTGGCCCGCGGCGCAGCCCGACATCGTCATCCAATAGGGCGGGCTGTTCGAAAACGCCTCAAGGATCGGCTTGTCCACGCGCTTGATCAGCTTCTGAAGCACGCGCCGCTGGTTGGCGTCGGCCGACCAGTCGCAGGCGTCGTCCGGCCCGGCGCGAAAACCGGGCATGGATTTGTGACGCTCCATGTGATGATGCTCGGGATTCTCGCCGCCGCCGATGTTGTATCGAAAGATCGTGTAACCGAGCCCGACCTCCGGATCGCAGATCAGCTCGATCAGCGTCGCGAGTCTCTCGTCCGGCCAGTCGCCGACATCGTTGGCCCACCAGCAAAGCGACGTCCCCCAGCCCTCGAAGGGGGCCTGGGCGGCGTCGTAACGGATCGTCACGTTCTTACCGGCGTCCATCGGCGCCACATCGTCTCCATACGCAACATGGGGTCCCGCCACCAATCCCGACAGGACAGCCATCACGACATACCGCATAACGCACCTCGACACTGACAACGATGAGCGATTCGAATCCATGGCCCACAGGCTGAGTGGGCGTGATTACGAAGCCTAAGACAAGCGCGCCTCCCTGGTCAAAGTGAGCGCTGATGAATCGCCGACGGATCCGTCACGGCGTTCGAGACTCGGCGTCGGCGGCTCACGACTGTCAGGCCTCCAATTCCATCACGCCATCGTTGACGAACCTTGGATGCGGGAAGCGCGCCGCCGTCACTGGTCGCGCCGTGGCGCCGAAACCGGGAGGGCCTGAGGCGGGCGAGCGGCAGGTTCACGGCGTATGGCGCGAACGGCGCGAATAAGGACCAACGCGCCGACGCCGCCTGCGATCGCGGCGACGGCCAACGCCCCCCCGAACGCCTGGACCGCCGGATCCACGAATGGCATGATGGCGCCATCGTCCCTGGCGAGCCATATTCCCTCGCCACCCATGGCGACCCATCCGAGCGCCGCGATCCACAGCACGACGGCGCCGGCGCGTCGTCCAACACCACGAAGCAGGTCCGCCATCATCCAGTGAAAAAGCAGGATTGCGAGAGTGAAGCACCCGATCGCGATCGCCTGCGATACATATTCATAGGTTCTGGCCATCGCCGTGACTGAGGCGACATCAACGCCACTCTCTCTCAGACGGTCCACCTCCGCCAGGGCCTCATAGAAATCCTCCGGCGGCGCGTTCAAACCGGAAATGACGCCTGTGACGCCGAATATGACAATCGAAAGACAGATACCCGCCACGACGCCAATCGGCGCGAGCCGTCGCCAGCCGACGACATTGCGAAAATACGCGAACGTGATAATCCCGACGGATACTGCTGCAGCGACGAGAGACAGGATCGACAGTGCGCTGAAGGCAAGGCCCCCGGACAGTGATTCATCGCCGGGCGCCAATGTCCAGAACACGAGGCACAGCGCGAGGCCGCCGAGGAATCCCAGAAGTATCGCGGCCTCCCAGGCCCACGCGCCGATCTCGACAAGGAGACGATCGCCTTTTGTCCAGCAGTAGAGCCGCCGACACTCCTGCGACATTCGACGCACGCGCCCGCACTCCGGACATACATCGTCCATGCGACGACAATACAGATCGTAGCCACAGCACAGACACGGTACATGCAGGCGCTCGACGTTATTCATGATGGCCCGTTTGCTGGCGCCGCCCCAAAGGAAAACCCGTTACAACGATGGTCATGACAGCTTGATCTTATCGAAACCGCCCGAATCGTGTCCGAGTGATTCACGTTCGGCAATCCGAAGGGATGACCTCGCGTTCGTGGATGCAGCTCCCCCATGCTCCCAATATACATCCGGCCAGAATCTCAATATCGTCGACGTCCGCCCCGAATCCGCTGGAACGCCCAATCACCCCAGGAAATGTCATTTCTGACTGTGGCCTGTTCGCGGTCTTTGACGTGGTCGACTGAAGCGACTTTCGGCGCCGTCGATGCGCCTGAGCCGTGTCCCGGAGTACCGTTCAATAGTCGAAGGTCTGGACGCGTTTCGGGCTTGAAACCCAATGCGCCGACGCGGGCCGACTGCTCGAAGCGCTGGAGCGTTCCTGCTACACCGGTGGACTGGCAGGCAAGCTGCCAGTGACACGCCCGCACACCGCAATTGGCTCGCGACGATTAGCATGGCGTCCATGCCGCACCGCCTGAGAACAGCGGCGCGCGCGTCTCTCCACTCACGACTCAAGACGCACGACTCGACACTCGGAACTCGAGACTCGGAACTCGAGACTTCCTACCGCCCCGCGTACATCTCGTCGTAGTATTTCTGATAGGCGCCCGAGACAACGTGGTCCAGCCACTCCTCGTGCTCAAGGTACCACTCAATGGTCTTCGCCAGACCGTCCTCGAAGTTCACGCTCGGTTCCCAGGCGAGTTCCGTCTTGATGCGTGTTGCGTCGATCGCGTAGCGGAAGTCGTGGCCTGGGCGATCCTTCACATAGGTGATCAGATCCTCGCTCTTGCCGAGATGTCGCAGAATGGCCCGAACGACTTCGATATTCTGCTTCTCACTGTTACCACCGATGTTGTAGACGCGGCCTTCGTCGCCGTTGCGCAGCACGGTCCAGATGGCCGAGCAGTGATCCTCCACATACAGCCAGTCGCGAACGTTGTCGCCCTTGCCGTAGACGGGCAGCGGTTTGTTATGCCGCGCGTTGTTGATCATCAGCGGGACCATCTTCTCGGGGAACTGAAAAGGACCATAGTTGTTGCTGCAGCGCGTGATAAGAACGGGCAGACCGTAGGTCGTGCCGAAGGCGCTGACAAGATGGTCCGCCGAGGCCTTCGACGCGCTGTAGGGCGAGTGCGGATCGAGGGGCGTCTGCTCCGAGAAGAGACCCGTGTCGCCGAGGGAACCGTAGACTTCGTCCGTGCCCACCTGCAGGAACCGCAGGTCCCCCGCCGCGCGCGCGACCTGCAGCATGCTCAGCGTGCCCTGGACGTTCGTGCGGATGAACTCACCGGGCCCTGTGATGCTGCGATCGACGTGGCTTTCGGCCGCGAAGTGAACGATACAGTCGACACCATTCTCCCGGCAGACTTCGACGATCTCGTCCGTGTCGCAGATATCGCGCTTCACGAAGAGGTATCGCTTGTCGTCTGCGATCTCGGCGAGGTTCTCCAGGTTCCCCGCATAGGTCAGGCAATCGACGTTGATCACCCGCGCATCGTCTGAATTCGCCAGAACGTAGCGGACGAAGTTCGAACCGATGAATCCGGCCCCGCCGGTCACAAGAATACACTTGGGCGTAAACGCGTTGCTGTTCATAGTTTGCTCTTATGGGGTGGCATACCCACCCCCAAGGTGGGCATGTTGGGGTTCTGTTGTCAGTTCAGCTTTTTCTAGTTGCCACTTTGATCGTGCGTCTTCTCGTAATCGTATCGTCGCGCCCCCACCGCTGAAGCGATGGGCCACCCTCAGTTTGCTGCTTCGGTCGAGCGTCTTCTCGCACTCGCATCGTCGCGCCCCCACCGCTGAAGCGATGGGCCACCCGTCGATGGGCCCCCCGTCCTCATGCTTGCCTTGAGGGGCAAGCATGCCACCCCATTAGGGTTCCGCTCAGTCCATCGCCGGTGACGACTCGTGGCCGACGATCAGCTGCTGCACGCGGCCGAGTGATTCGAACGTACCCGCGTCGCTCCACCAGCCGTCCATCACGCCGTAGGTCATCGTACCTCGCGCGATATATGCGTTGTTGACATCCGTGATCTCCAGCTCGCCGCGGCCCGACGGCTTCAGCGTGCGGATGATGTCGTAGACTTCGCCGTCGTAGATGTAAATGCCGACAACGGCCATGTTGCTCTTGGGGTTCTTCGGCTTCTCCTCGATTCGCACGACGCGATCGCCATCCAGCTCGGCGACGCCGAAGCGATGCGGATCGCTCACTTCCTTGAGCAGCAGCCGGGCGCCCTTTTTCTGTTCGATGAACTGACGGACATCGGCGCCGAGATCGTGTTCGAAGATGTTGTCGCCAAGGATGACAGTCACGCTGTCGCCACCGGCGAAGTTCTCGGCCAGCCCGAGCGCCTGGGCGATGCCCCCCGCCTCATCCTGCACCTTGTAGGTGAAGCGCACACCGAAGTCGCGACCGCTGCCGAGCAGGTTGACGACGTCGCCCATGTGCTCGAGGCCCGTGACGATCAGGACCTCCTCGATCCCGGCGGCGGCCAGCTTCCTGATCGGATGGTAGATCATCGGCCAGCGGCCGACGGGCAGCAGGTGCTTGTTCGTGACCTTGGTGAGCGGCATGAGTCGGGAACCCGTGCCGCCGGCTAGTACGACGCCTTTCATGGCGACTCCTTTTCGGCGCGAGGCCTCGTTGTCGGTTCCCGCGCATTATTGAGGGGGATTCGCCCCGTATCAAATGGGGGCTGCCGCGAAATCCGCCGGATTTGGGGCGGGGGACGGATCAGGATCGGATACGATGGAGATTGCAACGCGCCACGTGCACGCCCCGTGCGAGTCGACGTCGAGTGGGCCGAATCGATGAACCACCCCCAATGCGGAAATTGCGGATACGACCTGACGAGCGCCGAGAGCAATCGCTGCCCCGAGTGCGGTCGATTGTTTATCGAAGCTGGCGTCCGCGTCGCCGGCGTCTCAAGTCGCGGGCGCGTTTGGCGCGGGGCCGTGCTGGGACTGGCGCTGCTGTGTGGTTCAATCGCCGGCGTTGTGACGTACACCTGTCTGAACGCCAGGGCGGCGAAGCAACTTTCGGTGGCTCAGAATCTCGCGGCAACGGAACAGCAGCGGAGCATCGCGTTGCAGGGCGAACTCACAGAGCTGCGTGTGGTCGTCAAAGACTTCCGCCGCAATCAGGGGGACCTGGTGAGGTGGTTCGTCCGCACGATTCGTGCTCAAGGGACGACGTCGGCGCCATCCGGCGATCATCCCGGCGCGCCAACCGAGCGCGGTTGGGCCGAAATTGACAGTCCCTTCCTCCAGGGGCTTCGCGCAATGGCGTTGTCCCTGGACGAGAAGACCATCGAGGAGATGTTGGGGAGCGGCGATCAGAAACCGCCAGTGGGCGCCCATGGCGAGGAGAACGTCGCGGAGTCGCCATAGGTCGGGTCATCGACCCGACGTCGCCGAACAAATCGCCGCTGTGATTGAGTAAGCGTTGTGCGCCTGGCGCTCGCCGCGCTACTCATAAGCCCTGTCGGAGGCCTCAGCATGAAACGCCCCGTGTGCGGAAACTGCGGTCACGACCTGAGCGGGTCAAGCCCGATTCAGTGCCCCGCCTGCGAGAAGCCACTGATTGAAGCGGGCGTTCGGTTTGAGCTTTCCCGGCTGGGCAAGGCCGCGCTCAGGCGACGCTGGATCGCGCTTGCCACGATCTTTGTTCTCGCCGTCGCTGTCGCGCACATCGGATCCAACATGATGCGAAAGCAGGCGCTCGCCGATCTCGACGCCGCCTCTCGGGAAACGGCGGAAATCCAGGGCCGGCTCAGCGGATTGAACCCCTATCTGGGCGGTGGCTTGTGGCGAGACCCACCCAATCGGGTCTACGCGGACTTTCAGTCCGACCTTCAGCGCGCGGAACATGAAATGGGCCACCGCTGGAGGGTGCTGGACGCGATCAGCAAACTGGAATAGGGCGCAACATGCGGTTTACAACACCGCCGATTCATCGTCTCGAAGATTCGTCGTTTGCAGACGTTTCAATCGAAGGAGTTCTGTGATCCGACCCTATTGTGGAGAATGTGGCTACGACCTGACGGGATCGGACAGCAATCGCTGCCCCGAGTGCGGTTTGCCGTTCGTCGAATCGGGAATCCGAATTGGAAATGTGGATTTCCGCCGGAGGCGACGCCGAAGGCTCGCCGCCATGTTCATACTCCTGCTGATTGTCGCCACCGGTGTCACGTCGTCTGTCAGGTCGATCATCAGGGCACTCGACGCCCGCAGTCAGGCCCGGACGGCCATCCAGACGGCCCAGTCCACGCGCCAGAGCGTCCTGTCTCAATTGCGGAGCATCGCCGAGTCGCTGGAAACACCCGCCGCAATGAACGTTCGGCTGAAGGAGCAGTTGCGGCGACTGAACGTCGATTTCCCAGACGCGTTCACAAGGGGCGACTACGCCGACCTGATGAAATTCATCGACTGGAAGTTCCCGCTGGATCCGGCGCATCGAGTCGAGCGGATTCGCAGCCGTTGAGTCGCCGTCGTCGACGCAACATCGCGGCGCCAAATCCCGAAGGCGTCGCCGGTCGCCGCCGTTATAATCGCAGGAAGCGTGCGGCCGAATGACGCGTCGCGCTTCGCTTCCAACTCAATTGCGGACTCCGCCATCATGCGACCTACATGCGGACATTGCGGTTACGACCTGACCGGCGCCGAGAGCAATCGCTGCCCCGAGTGCGGGTGGTTGTTCATCGAGGCGGGCGTGCGCGTCGGTCCCGATGGCGACACGCGGAAGAAGCGATTTCGACGGGCCGTCATTCTGGCGATCGTGCTCCTGGCCGGAGCGGGCGTGATGTTGACGGCCGAGGCGTACCTGCGCGCTCGGGCGGCCCGGGATCAGGCGATCGCCCAGCGGCAGGCGGCGCTTGCTCAGCAGCGGGCCGCCATGCAGCGTCAGGCGGGCGCCACGCCGCAGGCGGAGGATGATTCTCATCTCGACGAGCGGCGCGAGCGTTCCAATCTCGTGACGGACCCCGCGGATGCCGGCGATGCGCCGTGAAGGACCGATAGCCCGCAATATCCACGTCACAGCTCCGAATTCGTTGAATCCGTTCCACACGCTTCGTTAGACTCATTCGAATGACGGGCGACGAATGGCTGTTGTGGATCGCGAAGATCATCGGGGCGAGCTTCCTCATCCCGCTGGCGATCTACATCGTGTTCCGCCTGAGCCTCAGCGCCCTCGATCGCCGCCCCCGCCGCCGATAACTTTCTTTTGATGATCGATTGGCGCCCAGCCCGCTGGTACGAGATTCCCATCTCGTACCCACGCTGAGCGGGATTCCCATCTCGTACCCACGCCGAATTCGCTGGGACGGGATTCCTATCCCGTACCCACGCCGGATGTGAACCCCTTCCGAGCCGAGCCAGTCATGGCTCGGTCGTTCCGCCAGCCACGTTCACGATTGCATGTCGACCGCCGCATCACTGCGGCGGCTCGGATCGGGACCGAACTGCGCCCGCAAGGAAGCAGGCCAGCGTAGCGGAACAAGACGCGTGTATACAAGCGCCCGGAACATGCGCAATCGCACTGAAACAGGAATCAGGCGACGGACCGACGACGCGTGACGACCCATCCGGCCATCGTCACGAACACGAGCGTTGTCGGTTCCGGAACGGGCGTGATCGAAAAATGCACGTAGCCATCACCATGAGAGATATCTGTCGGGCCACCGCCGTAGGAGTACAGGCTCATCTTGTAACCAATAATGTAGAATTCGCCGGCAAGCAAAGGAACCGAGGCGCTGACGGTGAACGATCCGTTGGGATTACTGCCGCCGATAGGTATCGCAACTCGCGAAAAGAAGTACAGCAAGGCGCCGGGGGCCGGGCCGCCGCCGACATTGACCTGCATCTCGGATTCGCGATCACCGGCGCCGAGGGCGTAGTTGAACTCACCTTCGATCGTGATGATCGAATCGACGGCCGGGATCAGATACACCGATCCGTTCGATCGCGAAAATCCGTCAGGACTACCCTGATCCGCGTACTCCCCGGTGGCCAGAAAATCGAAGTTCCCTGCGGTATTCCAACTTGCGTCGATGGTCGAAAAGGCGGTCGAGTTCCCCAGGCTGGCGAAGTAGTTGTTGTGAAGCGGGTTGCTGACGGCGGTTTGAACCCGTCCGTCGTTTCCATTTCCAATTCGAACGCTGGTTCTCAGCGTCCATTCCAGGATGTCAATCGCCGACGCCCGGACAATCGCGCATGGCGCCATCGCCACGATCATGGCGCCGACGATGAACCTCGTTGTTGATCGCATCGGCCCTCCTCAGGACGCTCCCCGGCGAACGCTCGGCGTTGGTGTCCATCTTACGATCGGCGATGCCGTGAAATCCAGCGGTTGGTCGCGTGGGACGAGATTCCCGCGTCGCTCGCTGGGACGGGATTCCTATCCCGTACCCACGCCGGATGTGAGTCCTTTCCGAGCCGAACCAGTCATGGCTCGGTCGTTCCGCCAGCCACGTTCACGATTGCATGTCGACCGGCACATCACGGGCGTGTTGCTCAAATGCAGCAGCGGACCATCCAGGTTGAAGGTTTCGGCCTGGGTCAGATGATACTTGACGGAACCGGGCTCTGGACGACGGAGATGCGTTGTCGGAGCCATTTG
>Ga0116151_10000314_pt1 | contig 44018 bp, 39 predicted proteins | sample AD_UKC117_MetaG_FD_89893 | JGI IMG/M metagenome (GOLD analysis project Ga0116151, IMG submission 89893) | Active sludge microbial communities of municipal wastewater-treating anaerobic digesters from Hong Kong - AD_UKC117_MetaG | ecosystem: Engineered > Bioreactor > Anaerobic > Digestate...
TAAAGAATATGCATCTATCATAAAATGAGGCAACAATCTAATTGTTGTTTACATATCTGATGATCAACCATTTATTTCAAAAAAAATAGATTATTTCATATGTTTTGATGATTTTTCTATTACAAAAAACGAAAAAGTTTATGATCTACAAAATATTATAAATATCAAAGATTTTTCTAGTAAATATAAAAATGTACCAGCATTTGGATATTCTCTAAAAATATTATGATTAGATTTGAAAGAATGAGAAAAAGTATTAGAAAAATTCTTCCAATGAGATATTTTAAAATCAAATATAGAATTACTGGAACAATGATATACAGATGTCATTTCGACCGGAGTGGAGAAATCTCTTGATTTATCTAAGAAGATTTGAGACCCAAAAACATTATTTCACTGAAATGAAATAATAGCAAAATGAGCGATGGAATCTGGATTAGATCGATACAGCGCATACCCAATGACTCCAGCTAGCACAATAATAGATGAAGTAGCAAAAGATCCAAGAGTTACTTTTTTCCAGTGAGAGGACGAAATAGCAGTTAGTATGTCTATGCTTTGAGCAAAATTTGCTGGAAAAAGAGCAATGTGTGGTACAAGTGGAGGATGATTTGCATTGATGACAGAATCTATTAGTTATTCAAACCAAGCGGAAATATGATGAGTATATGTTTTATCTCAAAGAGATGGACCAAGTACAGGAACACCAACATTTACAGGTCAATGAGATCTAGATTTTGCTTTACATGCAAGTTTTGGAGAGACCTACCCAATAGTATTAGCACCATCAGATTTTGAAACATGATATAATTTAATATGAAAAGCACTAAATTGGTCAGACACATACCAACATCCTGTAATTTATATTACAGATAAACAATTTAGTGAATCATATTTATCTATAGATCAAAAAACACTAAAAGCAGCAAAAATAAATAGATGAGAACTTGCCCCCTTTATTTGAAAGGGGGATAGGGGGTTTGAATTAAAAGATAAAGAATTTAAAAGATATCTAGATACTAAATCTGGAATATCTCCATATTCTATTGCATGAACAAAGGATGGTGAATTTATAGCCACATCTTATGAACATGATGAATTTGGAGCTACAAACGAAGATCCAGAAATTAAAAAGAAAATGATAGAAAAAAGAGCTAGAAAACTAGAGACTTTTATAAAAAAAGAATTCAATAAAGATTTTTATGGATATGAAATTATTAATCCTAAAGCAAAAAAATTCTTCATCACATTTGGATTTAATAAATATAATCTCCAATCTGTCATTACGAGCGAAACGTGGCAATCTAAAGGTTACTGACTAATAGTGATTACTGTCTTACAACCATTAGATACTAGACTAAAACAACGATTATCAGACAATGAAAAAAATATAGAAGAACTGACTTTTGTAGAAATGAATCATTGATGAACATTTCAAAAACTAATCACAAACGAATGTAGTCTAAAATCAGATTCTCGAGAGAAAAAAATAAAAAATATTAGAAAATATACTCTTTACCCAATATTTAAAGAAGAAATTAATTAATTTACAATTCACAGTTTAAAATTTACAAAATAAAATGATAAAACAAGATATACAAAAAAGAAGCTTAAAATTTTGAATAGAAATGGCTAAATACTATCTAAAACTTAAAGATAAAAAATATTATGAAATAGCCTCTCAAGTATTTAAAAGCTGAACAAATATATGAGCTAATATATCAGAAGCACAAAGCTGATCATCTAAAAAAGATTTTATAAACAAGATGAATATAGCTTTAAAAGAATGAGAAGAAACACTATATTGGTTCGAAATATTAGAAAAATGATTCAATGAAAATATTAAAGATCTTCAAGATGAATGTAAAGAATTGGTTAAAATATTGGTTACTATAATTAAAAACACAAAAAATAACATGTAACAAAATTGTAAATTGTGCATTTTAAATTGTAAATTGAATGAAATGAGAAATAATCTAAATAAATTCCAACGATGTCCATGATGCGGAAATTTCATTATCCATCTTGCCATCAAACAAGCACTCAAAGAATTAAATATTCCCACAGAAAAAACTGTAATAGTTTCATGAATTTGATGTAGTGGGAAAATGAGTCAGTATATTGATTGATACTGAGCAGAAACACTTCATGGTAGAGGACTACCCTTTGCTACTGGTGTTAAACTAGCAAATGATGATTTAGTGGTAATCTCATATGCTTGAGACGGAGATTCTTATGGAATATGACTGTCTCATTTGTTACATTCATCTAGAAGAAATATAAATATAGTCCATATAGTAGCAGATAACCAAAATTATGCTCTTACCACTGGTCAAGCATCTCCAACTACACCAGAAGATATAAAAACCACATCTACACCAGATTGAAATCAAATACAACCATTTGCTCCACTAAAACTTACAGAGTCTGCAGGTTGCAAATATAATATTCAAGTTTCAGACAAAGATCTAGCTTGACTCAAAAAAGCAATAATTGATTGAATAAAACATCAATGATTTTCACATATAAATGTACAGCAAACTTGCCCAAGTTTCAAAAAATGGTAAAATATAATTGATAATTGATAGTGGATAGTTAAATTATCAAAAAAGTTATTATGTTTTAAAGAACTTTTAACTTGATAAACTTTTAACTTTTAACTCAATCAGAGTGTTCCAAATATCTTACTCAAAAGGTCTAAGATGAGAAGTAGAGATTTCAGCAAGTAAAAATGCATCTTTACCAATAGTTGCAGCAAATTATATATTAGACAATCAAGTAAATTTAACCAACAAACCACAAATAGTAGATCTCAAAGTACTAGAAGAGATTTTTCAAGAATGAAAATCTAAATCAAAAGATTTTTTTGATTTAACAATGGAAAAAGCCACCAAAATCAGAACATCAATACTTTTGATACCGTACTGATTACACAAATACGGGTCAGTAAAATTTATAGGTAGTGGTTGATGTAATATATGAAAAAGACCTTTAGATACTTTTGATGATGCGTTAAACAAAGCCTGAATAACTATTAGCAACGATGAGTTTAAAGAGTATAAAGTTACAGGTAAACCAAAAAGAAATATAATGTTACAGGAATTCTCAGTAACAGCTACAGAAGCTCTTATTACTTATTTAGCATTTCTTCCAGATATAGATTATACTATAAATATATACCAAGTAGCTACAGAGCCACATGTCAAAAATGTGATAGATTTCCTCAACAATGCTTGAGCTGATATTAATCTCAACATTGATCATTCAATTACTTTGAAACCATCCAAGATTAATATCAAAAATCCAGAATTTAAGATAATATCAGATTATATAGAAGCTGGTACTTATTTTGCTATTTGAGCATGAGCTGACGATACAGAAATCACCTTAAAAAATGTAAATGTAGATGATTTATCATCTATGTACAATATAGCTGAAAAAATTGGAATAAATTTCAAAATAATAGACAAAAATACTATCACAGTAAACTCTTTTAATAAGGCAAATTACAAAGCTACAAAATTTGAAACAAGGATATTCCCATGATTTCCTACAGATCTACAATCAATATTTGGTACATTACTTACACAAGCAAATTGAAGATCAAAAATATTTGAGACATTGTTTGAAGGTAGGTTCAGTTATCTCACAGAACTAGAAAATCTCTGAGCAGATATTGAAGTTCTCAATCCTCATCAAGTATTGATAATATGACCAACCAAATTAAGGTGAAATTATGTGACTTCTACAGATCTAAGAGGTGGAGGAGCTATGGTATTGGCTGGTATTATGGCACAATGAACTACAAATATTATGAATGAAAATATTATACTTAGAGGATACGACCATATAGTAGAAAAACTAGAAAATATATGAGTTAATATAAAAAAAATAGATGACTAAACTAATATTCGTCACATGAAATATAAATAAATTAAAAGAAGCAAAATCATTGTTGCAAGATTTTGATATTGAAAATGAAAAAATAGATCTAATTGAAATACAATGAGACTCTGAAGAAATAGCTAGATATAAAATACAAACTGCATTTGATATTATCAAAAAACCTTGTTTTATTGAAGATACCGCATTATTTTTTGAAGAACGAAAAAATAAATTACCTTGACCATATATCAAAGATTTTGCGACAAATATATGAATAAAAGAATTACCAAAACTATTAAAACACAATTTCAATGCTACAGCTCAAACTACAATAGCTTATCATGACTGAAAAAACATACATATTTTCATATGACAAAAAAGGTGAAAAATGTTTACACATTGCGGTATAGATAAATTTACACGAGACCCAATATTTCAACCAGAATGATTAAATAAAACTTATGCAGAATTAACTCACAAAGAAAAAAACCAAATAAGTCATAGATCAAAAGCATTTAAAAATTTTGAAAATTTTCTTAAAAATAATGAATAATTACAACAAACCATTTCAAATCACAGAAAATGTTGGAAACAACGTTTTTTGTTTTGATAAAATTTCAAATGCCAAACTATATGTGCCAAAATTAATAAAATGAGATCTCTCAGATGTTAAAATTTGAGAAAGTATAGCTTTTCGTGAAGAGAAAAATTGAAAAATTACAGAATACAAATGATTAAAGGATTTTGTACAAATAAAAAACAAAAATATCTATATTTTTGACAATCACAACCATGCACTATATTTTCGATACAAAGAATATTTGGAATGAAACATGAATAGAGGAGTTGAATTAATTCACATAGACCAACATACCGACATGAACAAATTACCCCCTTTATTAAAGGGGGGCAAAGGGGAGTCAAAAACATTAGATAGTGTTTTTAAAATAACAAACTACCACTGTAACGTCTGAAACTTTATCCAAACAGCAATACAAGACTGACTAATCTCAAAAGTTCATCAAATCAACACAGAACACTCAATTCACAATTCACAATTCACAATTAACAATTATATACTAGATATTGACTTAGATTTTCGATCTCCAGAAATGAGTATCCAAGAATATGACAAAACTATAAAAATTACCAGAGAATTAATCCAAAATAGCAGAGTAGTAACTATAGCTACTTCACCATATTTTCTAGATCAAAACTTAGCTATAAGAATACTAAAAGATTTATTAAAATAAAAAAATGCTCAAGAAGTTTTCTTCTCAAGCATTGATAATGTCTTTATGGTTTAATCTAAGCACAAATCTAAAAAAAGATTTATACTGGTCTTTATAAGGTATATCTCCATTAAAAGACGGACTCCAAAATGTAATCACATCTTTAAAGAAGAAGCACTTAAAGCTTATTACTCGTAAACCATCAGAAATGAATACACGCATAGCTTTTATAAACAATTCTGTAGCATCCCACAATTCACAAAGCTGATCAAATTCAATTTGAGAATCATACAAAACTACATCATTATTTACATCGACCTCCTTAGTCAATCCAGGCATATTAAGATACTTTACATGTACTTCAGCCCCAAGCTTTTCAATAAAATACTTTTCAAGTATAGTAAAGAAAAGTCTTTCAGACAAAAAGTTCATATAAAATCCAGGATTAGTCTTAACCATTTCAGCCTGAAATAGTTGACGATTTTTTTGAAAAACATCAGCTGCTTTCCTAAAACCATCAATACCATCTAATGAAAACTTATCAATAGTACCCAATTTTGGAAAGCCAAAAGGCTTTTCAAATGGTTGATATTTTTCTAAATTTTCATCAAATAAGTTAGAAAGAAGTAATTCTTGTATATACCTCAACCACATTAGAATATTTCCAAATTTTTCTCTCTGTGATTTCATTTTTTTATTTTTTGATTTGATTCTCATTATACTATTTTAATACAATAAGTCAATGGGAATAAAATTATAAAAAAAGAGGACCATCACATCCTCTTCGTATATCAAGATTTAACTTTTAACTCTTGCCCCACATCGCGGTGGTTTAACTTTTAACTATACTATATATCCAAATCTTTTACAGTCTTAGCGTGAGTAAGAATAAAATGTTTTCTGGCTTGCACATCTTCTCACATCAAGATCCTAAACAATCTATCTGCTTCCTCAGCATCTTCTACAGTGATTTGATTTAGTCTTCTATTGTTTGGATCCATAGTTGTATCCCAAAGCTGATCTGCATTCATTTCTCAAAGACCTTTATATCTCTGTACTTCTACTTTCTCTAGATCAAAACCATGGTCTTTTGGAGTCTCATCTTCTCTGTAAATATATTTTTCTTCTTTTCATTGTTTAAATTTAAATATTGGAGGACATGCAGCATACAAATGACCATTTTCTATCAAAGGTCTCATAAACCTAAAGAAAAATGTCAGAAGTAGTGTCCTAATATGAGCACCATCCACATCGGCATCTGTCATTATTATTATCTTTTCATATCTAAGGCTTTCTTCATCAAAACTTTCTTTGATACCAGCTCATATAGCAGTGATCAGATTCTTTACCTCATTGTTTGCCATTATTTTTTGTATAGCAGCTTGTTCTGTATTCAATATTTTACCTCTAAGCGGTAATATCGCTTGAAAATAACTATCACGACCTTGTTTTGCACTTCCTCACGCAGAATCCCCCTCCACTATGTACAATTCTGTTCATTCCATTCACTTTTTACCACAATCCGACAATTTACCGGGCAAAACTCCACCAGCTATTACATTTTTTCTAAGTACTGTCTCTTTGGCAAATTTTGCAGCCAATCTAGCTCTAGCAGCCAAATTAATTTTTTCAAATATTTTATCAAACTCTTCTTCGTTATTTCTAAATACATCCATCAAATAATCATAAGTAATATTTTCTACTTCAGTCCTCACATACGCATTTCAAAGTCTACCTTTCGTTTGTCATTCAAATTGAGGTTCTGGTATTTTTACATTAACTATAGCATAAAGACCATCAGTCACATCACTATATTGAAATTCTCATATTTTCTTGTCAATCTTATCTTTTTCTTTTCATATTTCATTAATGGCTCTAAGTAGAGCTGATCTAAATCACAAAATATGCGTACCACCATCTTTAGTAGGTATATTGTTTACAAAAGACAATGTGTGATCATTTGAAGTATTTACAAACTGAAATGTAATCTCAGCCAAACACTTATCTCATTCTTTATTTATATAGTGAGGAGACGACAATCTTGTTTGCTCACCCACCAAATTATCCAACCAAGTCTTTATTCATCACTCAAAATAAAACCTTTGTTTATTGTTGTCTTTTTCATTTATCATGGTAAACGTAACACCTGGAGTCAGATAGGCAGCCTGTTTCATCCTAGCTACTTCTGTAGTATCATTAAATTCTATAGTATCAAAGATACTAGCATCAGGCATAAATTTTACAATAGTACCAGATTTATCTGTTTCTCATACAATTTCCAACTCTCAAGTTGCTACTCATTTTTCATATCTCTGTTTGTGTATTTTCTCATTTTTGTGTACTTCTACTTCAAGTCGATCAGACAACGCATTTACTACAGAAGCTCATACACCATGCAATCCACCAGAAACTTTATATACAGATTTATCAAACTTTCATCCAGCATGTAATACTGTAAAAACTGTTTCAAGAGCAGATTTACCTGTTTTTTCATGTTTATCTACAGGTATTCATCTACCATTGTCATAAACAGTCACAGAATTATCTTTGTGCAAAATAGTAGTAATATGTGTACAAAAACCAGCTAAAGCTTCATCTACAGCATTATCAACTATTTCTTGTATCATATGATGTAATCATCTTACATCAGTAGATCAAATATACATACCAGGTCTCTGTCTTACTGGTTCCAATCACTCCAATACTTTAATATTTGAAGCATCATAATTTTTTGCAGAAGTCATAAATCACATTTAACAATTTAAAAAATCAAGTTATTTCACATCTAAACTATTCTTCCATTTCATTTAAATATTGTTCATAAGAAGATTCTATATTATCATCTTCTGGTAATTCTACTTTTTTTACTCTCTTTCATTTCTTTCTTTTTCACATCCTTTCCAACTCTTCTATTTTAGCAATATCATCTTCAATTCCAAGTATTTTTTGCAATCATTCATGGTCCTTCAATTTTTGTATCACCTTTTGCTCTATCTGTCTCACTCTCTCTCTAGTCACATCAAACTCTTCTCATACTTGTTCCAAAGTATACCTTGGACCATCTATACCATATCTCATTTTTATAATTTTTGATTCCCTATCATCAAGCATTGCCAGTATTGTGTCTAGATTTTTCCTCAAAGAATTCTTGTCTGCAAATTGATCGGGTCTCAGAGTGTTGCCATCTTCAAGTAAATCCGCCAGAGTATCTCTTCATTCATCACCAACCTCTCTATCCAATGACACATTTCCAAAAATCACTTCTTCAAGTTTTTTTATTTTTTTTATAGGAAAATTTAATTCCTTTCATATCTCTTTACTGGTTGGTTCCCTACCAAATTTCTGAAATAATAATTGATATGTTTTATTATAACTATTTATTTCGTCAATCAAATGCACAGGTATTCTTACGTTTTTTGTCATATCAGCTATTGCCTTTGTGATAGACTGTTTTATCCACCAAGTAGCATAAGTAGAAAACTTAAATTCTTTGTCTGGATCAAACTTTTCAATAGCTTTAATTAAACCTATATTTCATTCTTGTATCAAATCTGAAAAACTCAATCTACTTCCAAAAAATCTTTTTGCTATACTAATTACCAATCTTAAATTGGACTCAATTAGTTTTCTTTTTGCATCTTCATCTCATTTCTTTATTCTCCTAGCAATATCTCTTTCTTGCTCTCAAGTAAGTAGAGGAATTTTAGATATATCATTAAAATACAATTTTATAAAATCTTTAAACTGTTTGTCATTTGTCCTATAAATAGTTTCATATAATTCCAGTTTACCAAGCTTTGATTCTTTTACCAAATCTTTAGATTCTTCTTCTAATATTTCTTCAATAGTAATTATTTTTATACTAAGTTTATCGGCCAAATCATAAAATTTTTCCAATAATTTTGCACTCATATCCATATCATCTATTTCAGAAATTATATCTTCTTCATTTACAGATCAATTTTTATATCAGGCACTCAAAAGCACTTGTAAAGACTTGGTAAGCTCAGATATATCATCTTGAAATTTTTCCCACAATTGCTGTTTAATTTTAGGCATCTATTGTTTAAATAAACAAAATAAATTTGACAAATATCATATTTTATATATAATAATAAGTGTGTAGTAGAGTCTTGTACTCAAATAAGTAAATAAACGAAATATTCACAAAAAGTATTTCGTTTATTTTTTTAAATCATATTTATATAGAGTTTGAGTAGGATAAGCAAATTCTATTCACTCTTTTTCAAAAGCTTCTATTATTCAAAGTAAAACTCTCTCATGTATATCTAGAGACAACAAATATTCTGGTTGTTCTATATCATAACTAATATAAAAATCTATACTATAAGAATTTAATTCATTTAGATAACATCGCTCAAAAGTAGTAAAGTCTATTTTATCTATTACTTTTTCCAATATCTCCGGTATCTTTTTCAGCTTTTTAGCTGCTATTTGATAGGTAACTCAAACTTTAAATCTCTTTCTCCTATGTGTCATTTGACCATAATTTATTACTTCTGTGCTAAGTATATTACCATTTGGTATAACGATCTCTTGTCAAGCAACCGACAACAAGTGTGTTGCTTTTAAATTTATATCCTTTACTGTACCAGCTCTTTCTTGGCTTCATTCTCAAACTACTATATAATCTCAGACATTAAATGGCCTAGACATTATAATAGAAAAAGAAGCAAATAAGTCTGACAATATGTTTTGTAAAGCAAAGGCTACTGCAATTGAAGCGACTCACAAACTAGCTACCAAAGGTGTAAGATCTATTCATATATTTGTCAAAAATATCAATATACCAATTATCCAAACTAATATATTCACTATCATTTGTATAGTTTTTTTTGCTGTCTTATCTTCCTTCATATTTTTCTTTTTAAAAAGACCAGACAAGAAAAAAGTAAATATTTTTACTACAAATCTGATGATCTGTATAGTAACAACAAACAAAAATAATACATTTACAACAAAGTCTATCTTATCAGGTAATTTTAATATTTTTAGTGGTATATAAATTTCTATCATAAGAAAAAACCACTTTGGAAGTATTTTTATAAAGTTTAATAAAGTAATACCAATATTTTCTTCCGTTTTATTTTGTGTATAGACCTTGATAGCATTGTGCACATGCTTCATAATAAATTTAAGTCAAAAATATACTACAAAAAATACAATTATTGCCAAGAAAATACTATAAAGCTCATTACCCAAAAATTCTATAGATAGAAACTTATTTACAATGTCTATTTTCTCAAAAAATACATTTTCCATTATTTTTAATACAAAAAATAATAAAAGACTTACAAAAAATATATACAAATTTTACAACACATATCAACACAAAATACTTGAAAACAAAAGACATTTTCTTAATTTCTACATATATAAAAAAAAATACTTTTAACTTTTCACTTTTAACTTTTCACTTTTAACTTTTCACTTTTAACTTTTAACTATACTAAGGTGTTTCATTATGTAAACTGAGAACTTAAAAGAGAACAAAACAATACATTCATTGTCAATTGATTTATCTGAATACAAGTACTATATTTTGGAAAAAAAGAAAAATGAGAATTTTTTTTGTACCCACACTTGGATGACAACAAAAAAACTATAAATTATTTTGCATTCGACACATCATTACAAAAAGACACTTTTGAAGAGGTGCTAAAAGTAAATTGAGTTTGACCAAAAACAGCTTTTCAAATAGTTCAACTTCCAAAAGACAAATTAGATCTAGCTATCAAAACTTTAGATGCAAAGTTTTTTCAATCTATACCAGGTATTTGACCCAAATCAGCCAAAAAGATACTATTAGAACTTAAATGAAATTTTGAATTTGATGATATTCAAAAAATGGATATAGACCAAAAATTATACAAAAATATTATAAGTTCATTGAGATGATTTTGATACGATACTAGCTCTATCAAGTCAACACTACAAAAATATGATTGAAAAATCACCAAAGAAAATATGAGCGAAGTAATTAAACGAGTAATTTCACAAATTTAATTCCCAATAACAAAAATATTGTAAAAATGAAAATTAGAAATTTTTGTATTATAGCACACATAGATCATTGAAAATCTACACTAGCAGATAGAATGCTAGAAATGACTGGTACAATCAGAAAATCAGATAAAAATCAAGTATTAGATCGTATGGATCTAGAACAAGAGAGGTGAATTACAATCAAGCTGACTCCAGCTAGGATGCGCTGGAAATGATATGAGTTTAATCTAATTGATACACCAGGACATGTAGATTTTCAATATGAAGTATCTCGTTCTTTAGCTTCTGTAGAATGAGCAATTTTATTGGTAGATGCCAGTCAATGAATACAAGCACAAACACTCTCTACATTGTATCAAGCAATAGACCAAAATTTAGAAATCATACCAGTGCTAAACAAAATAGATCTACCAGCTGCAAATCCAGAGAGAGTAGCACAAGAGATAGAAAATCTAGTCTGAATAGATAAATCAGAAATCATAGCAGTAAGTGGAAAAACTGGTCAAAATGTAGAACAAGTTCTAGATATAATTATAGAAAAAATTAAAGATCCAAATACTTTCAAAAAAGAAAATAAAAAAAAATTCCAAAACCCTGAATTCTGAGCTCTTAATTCTGAAACAATAAATAGAGCTTTAATTTTCGACTCTGTTTACGATACCTACAAATGAGTAGTATCTTATGTAAAAGTAGTAGATTGAGAAATTAAACCATGAACAAAAATATATTTAGCAAATTCAAAAAATATTATAACACCCACAGAAGTTGGTTATTTTTCACCAGATTATAGCAAAGACGACTCTTTAAAAGAATGACAAATATGATATATAGTAACATGAGAAAAATCAGTTCGTGATGCACAAATATGAGACACACTATTGTCTTGAATATCAAAAGATAAATTAGAAGACACAGTTTTTTTAAAATCCCTAGCTATACCATGATTTAGAAAATCAAAACCTTTTGTATATGCCTGAGTTTATCCAATAGATACTACAGAGTATGACAAACTAAAAGATAGTTTAGAAAAACTATCATTAAATGATAGTTCAATAGAGTATACTATGGAAGATTCTAAAGCCCTTTGATTAGGGTTTAGATGTGGTTTTTTATGAATGCTACATATGGATATAATCAAAGAGAGACTTCACAGAGAATTCAATGTAGAAACAATATTTACTACACCTACTGTAGTTTATCTAGTAAAATCTAGAAATCTATCATTAGAAAAGATTAAGTCTTGAGCAAATATCACAGAACTAGTAAAGACTTGATACTACAAACACATAATCATGTCGTCCTCGAGGGAGTTTACGACCGAAGGACATAAAAATCTCTCTACTTGAGAATTAATAGAAAAATATTCAGAAGAATTAAAACCCCGAATGATAGTAAAAGCAGGTTCTGATATACTAGAGCAGGGGATTATAGAAGAAATTTATGAACCAATATCAGAAGTGGAGATAGTATGACCTCAAGAATTTGCATGAGAAATTATGAATCTATGTCAAAATTATAGATGAGAAATGAGAAATATGGAACATCTAGATGAAACTAGAGTAGTGTGGAAATACTTGATGCCAATGGGTGAAATAATTATAGATTTTTATGATAAATTGAAGTCAGCTACCAAAGGGTTTGCTACAATGAACTACGAATTTCAAAAATACAGACAGTCAGACCTAGTAAAACTCGACATATTTTTGAATAACGAAAAAATAGAAGCTCTTTCTATGATAATACACAAAGATAACTCTTACTATCAATGAAGAGAAATAGTAAAAAAATTAAAAGAATTAATACCAAGACATATGTTTGTAATACCAGTACAAGCAGGTATATGAAACAAAATGATTGCTAGAGAAAATATTCCTGCCATGAGAAAGGATGTAATAGCCAAATGTTATGGATGAGATGTTTCACGTAAAAGAAAACTCCTTCAAAAACAAAAGGAGTGAAAAAAGAAAATGAAAGCCATGTGATCTGTAAATGTACCAGGAGACGTATTTATCAAGATGGTAGCCAAATAGCAAAAAAAGATGCTTGCCCCGCAAAAATGCGGGGTATTTATTAAAATGGTTGCTAAGTAAAAATTTAAACTAAGTTTTCATATTCCTTATTTATTACAAAAGTATTAGCTTGAGTTGTATATTCTCACATATCTTTCCAAAAGGCTGTTTCTTTATCCCATATATCATACTTTCTATATGATAGTCATTTATCTTTAAAAACCTTTATCAATTCTCAGTTTTTTTGATAAAATCACATTGAGTTTCAGTTTTTTAGTCTTTGTATTCATTTCTTAAAGTTTCAATCAGTATCAAAAAAGTATAAATTACTTTTATCTCATGCTCAAACAGACGATAAAATATTTTTGATTAAATTAACATCATCTATTGTATATTTTGTGGTCCCTTTATTAAATAATTCTTTTCTTCACGTGAAATCTATAATGCCATCCTCATACATTAAAAGAGTTTTATTATTATTTCACTCTATTCTTTTTCGAGTTCATTCTTTTGTAGTTCATCAAACTTTTGAAACAAATCTTGATGAATAAAATTCATATTCTGTGTCTCACATGTTGTTTTTTATTACAAACTTTTCATCTTCTCAAATATTATTAGGAATACTATTGATATCTGAAACCACATTTTCTGTTGCATTTTCTGGTAAAGGCTTTTGACCAATTTCAACTACATTAGTTTTGTCACTATCCCATATTATTTGAATTTTTCAATTATTTTCTATTTTCCAAGATCACTTTCATTCTTCTGTATTTCAAATAACTCTACCATTAGAGTAAAAATCACGATCATCATAAATCAATACAGAATCTCTAGGAAAACTATCTTTATCAACAAAATATTTAACATCTTTTATACTGAATAATTTATTATTAAATTGACCTTTTTTATTTAAATCAACCCATCAATCAGGCACTTTAATCGAACCTTCAGTCTCTAATACTATCCATCCATTGTCAATTTTAAGTCATTCAGTAATCAAATTTCACTGATTATCAAATTCCAATTTGAAGGTATCACCAGTACCATCTCATATTTTTATATCATCCTCATTAAACTTATATGTTACACCATTGGATGTATAACTACCTATATTCATAACTTGAAATTTTTCATTTCATTTATACAAATCATTAACTCATTCTGCTAAACTTAATTTAACTCAATCCAACTTTTCAATTATTTTATAAATAGTTTGTGGACCAGCTTTACCATCTACATACGCACCAGTCAGATTTTGTAAAATTCTAACTACACCTTCATTTACACTATTAGTAAGACCTCCCCAAGATTCAGATCATAATAATTCTAGAGCAGTCTTTCAATTTCAATCTTCTAGTTTATTTCACGATTCATCATACTTAGTAGTATCATTTTTAGCTAACATTTGTAAAGCAGCCCTTAAAGAAAATCACAAATAAGTTTCATTAGCAATATTCATTATTTCAGTATAGGCCTTAGGAGATCATCAAGAAAAATATTCAGCAGATAAAAAATCAGCCAATTGACTTTCTGTTAATGACTCTAAAGCATCAGATCATAAATTTTCCTCCTCAGGCTTTACTTTAGAATCTATATAATCCGATATATCTTTTTCTAATTCTAAATTAGAAGAATCCAAAACCTCATTCGAGATATTTTGATGTTGTTCTAAAACCATTTTTCTTATTAAACCTAATAAAACACCAATATTATATCCAAAAAATATGTATTTGTCAAATTTTATCACACTTTTTTTATCTTGAATAATTATCAAAATTCCATAACTCTTAATTATTAACTTTTCACTATTCACTATGATATTAGGAATCGACCCATGAATTAAAAAGCTCTGATATGCACTTATACAGCCAGATCTAAAAATAGTAGAAGCTGGTATTTTAGAGATGGATCCAAAAAAATTTGACAGAATAGAACAGTATTCTAGGATGCTAGAAATACACAATTTTTTTGAAAAATTGATAAAAACACACAAAATCAAAAAAATATCTATGGAAAAATATTTTGTCACATCATTCAATCTAAAAAATGCAGAATTTGTATATGGAATGAGATGAGTAATCCTTACTCTAGCACTAAAAAACAATATAGAAGTGGAGGAGTACACACCAATAGAACTCAAAAAAAGAATTACATGAAACGGAAAAGCAGACAAAAAATTGGTGCAAAAATTTATTGCAAAATTATACAAACTCAAAGATATACCAAAATTTCACGATACAGCAGACGCACTTTGATTAGCATTTATAGCAAAATAATCACCTCCTAACCTCCTCTTTGAAAAAGAGGAGGAAATTTTTATATAAATAAAACACTAAACGCCCCCCTCTTTTTCACTGCGTCCCGTCAGAATTGCGGGAAAGAGGGGAAATAAAGGGGTGATTATAAATTTGCATTATTTTTTATTTTATATAAAATTAGTATTGTCAATTTAGAAAATACTGTAAAAAACAATGGCAAAACGCAAAGACAAAAGACATATAGACAGTAAGAGAGTGATACTAAGTATATTGTGATTTATGATAATAGCTATATTGTTGTGATCATTTTTATTTCATAGATTTGAATGACGAGATTATTTTCATTCTCTATATTTTACAGTAATCACATTTTCTACTATATGATATGGTGATGTAACACCAATAACACATATATGAAAAATTATAGCAATGATATATGCACTACTTTGAGTACCACTATTTGTATGAATCACCTCAGTGGTAATGGAGTTAAGATTCAAAAAATTTGTATTCCATCATTTTGAACATCATAGTAAGGCACTCAGAAAAACTGATTCTGAACTAAAAAAAGAACTGACAGAAGAAGAGATGAAAAATTTAAAACAAGAAAAAGAAATCAAAAAAATAGAAAAAGAAATGAAAGAAAAAAATCAACCTATGATCAAAAAAATTATGAAAAAATTCAAAAAATAATTTACTTTATTGAAAAAGGAATCTTGTCATCCTTGAGTGAACTGCCTATTTATAGGCAGGAACGAAGGATATAGATTCCAGTCTAATTTTATCATAAAATATTTTCATACAAATCATCCCAATTAGGGTTAATTTTATTTATTAAATCATCTTTTCTAGACCTCAACCATCATTTCAGCTCTTTCTCTCTATTCAAAGCTATATTGATATCTCCAGTTTCTTCATAATAAACCAATTTATCTATATTATATTTTGCTGTAAATCATTTTACTAATTTATTTTTATGTTCATAAATTCTCCTAACTAAATTATTGGTAACTCAAATATACAACATTTTATTATATTTGGTAGAAAGAATATAAGTGTAATAGTTTTTCATCAACAACATATATTTAAAATGATTATATCCTTCAGTCGCAAAAAGCTCCTTCTAGGATGACACAAATAATATTATTGTATACCAGAAAGTATTTCGTATCAATCATCAGTAATGAGCACCATATATTCCCAATGAGATCATAGATCTCATTTTTTACAATAAAGATTTCGATCATTATCTTTTAATTTTACTTCATCACTTTCTATAGAAGTGATAGGTTCAAAACACACTACCATTCATGGTTGAAATTTTATTTTTTTACCATCAGGATGTGGTCGATTGTATATACTTGGCTTTTCATGCACCTTTACTCAAACTCCATGTCAGGTTAGATTTTTTATGATATCAAATCAATCGTTTTTCACAATATTATAAACCTCTTTTGAAAACTCATATATATATTTTCACGGTCATACTTTTTCCAATGCTAGATCCAATGCTTTCTTAGTAGTCATAGTAAGCTCGTGTGCCAAAGGATTGGCCATTTCACCACCAATCACTATGGCAAAAGCACTATCTGATATTCATTTGTTGTATATTACTCCACAATCCACTTTCAATAAATCTCCATTTTTTAAAACATAATCATCTGGTATACCATGTACTGCACAATCATTTACAGAAAGACATAGATTTGTAGGAAATCAATTGTATCATTTAAAAGCTCATTTCAGATTGTTTTGATCCATAAAATCTTGAGCAATATCTTCAAGCTCAAACAAACTCACACCAGCTTTACAATTGTCCTTGATCAAATACAAAAGTTCCGTCAAATATTCTCCAGACTTACGTATATTTTCTATTTGTTGTGGTGTTTTTATTATTATCTCTCAACTTGCCATTTTAATAATTTTTTATAAATACCTCCCTTTTGAAGGGAGGAAGCTACGCATAAAGGCGTAGCAGGTGGGTTTTTTATCAAGACGATCAGAATCATCAATCACTTCTAATCGTGCCATCCAAATCATCTACCTCAACCCAATCTACATAATGACATTTTTCTATAATAAACTGAGCTATTTTATCTCAAATTTTTATTTCAAAATCTTTTTCTCAAAAGTTAATCAATACGATACCAATATCTCATCTATATTCACTATCAATTACTCCTGCCAATACATCTACTCAATACTTATATGCTAATCCACTACGAGGAGCTATTCTACCATAATATCATGATGGTATAGCACAAGATATATTAGTTTTAAACAATTTTCTCTCTCATGGTTTCAAAACATAATCTTCTGTAGAAAAAAAATCATAACCAGCATCACTAGGAGTATTTTGTTTTGGTATTTGAGCTAATTTTGATAATTTTTTAAATTTTATCTCCATCATTTCATATTTCACATTTAAAATTTACAATTTTACTTCACTCCAATCTTTAATCTTAATTATTCATTTATCAATACTTTTGTCATAATCCTTATTCCATGGCTTATCTATCAAATACACCTTAATTCACTTACTAGCAATATCTCTAGCAAATCTCAAATCATCTTCTACCATAAATTTAGATCATAATTTCAAACAAAATTCAGATTTTGGTATTGCATTGTCTTTGTCAGCATTGGTAAAATATACATCCTCAAAAATACTAGGATAATGTAGATCTAGCCAATCAAAAGTATGTTGTCTCATCTCATCTGGTCTTCAAGTTACTACATACAATCTATATCATTGATTTTTAAATTCAATCAACTTTTCTTTTGCTCATTGAACTGGCTTTATTAAATGTAATGAATCGTTATGAAGAAAAAAATCCATGTCTTTTTGAAATCTCTCTTCAAAAGAATAGTGGTATTTTTTTATTTTATCAAAATCATGAGATGTTAAATCTTCTCTAGTAATTTTCTTTCAATGTATATTGTAGTCATAATATTTCAACAATGCATCGACTGTCTCAGACAGCACATCATCACAGTCTATTGTAATTATTTTTTCCATATTCTTTTTTTGTCCCCCTTTGTGAAGGGGGAGGCTATTAGTCACGCATTATTGCGAGACTAAAGCAGGGGGATTTAAAAACCCTCCACCACTTCGTGGTCCCCCTCCCTTAAAAAAGGAGGACTTTTTAAGCATTAAATATCTATCTCGCTTCGTGAATATATTTTTACAATTCATTTGTGTTTTTTCTTGTCGTATCACTGATTCCATGGCTTATCTATGAGATATACTTTCACTCAAGCATTTGCACAATCAATAGCATTTTCCAAATTATCTTCTATGATAAAATCAGCTCATATTTTTTTACAAATCTCAGATTTTTTGGTAGAAAATCTAGTAAAAAAATTGGCAAATTCTATACTAGAAAAAATATGTTTGTAGTTGAAATACAACCATACACCAGTAGCAAATCTAAGTAAAAAATGTCTAGCAGTCACCACATGTAGTTTATATCACTTTTTCTTAAATTCTTTGAGTTTAGTCTTTGCTCAAGATACTGGTTTTATTTTGTTCCAAAGTCATGCTCATATCAAAAATCTCATATAAATCCAAAATCATTGAATTTTAGTCACATTCAATCATGGTATTTCTCGTAAATTGTAACTCACAAGATCTTCCCAATGCAATTTATTTCAATTTATACGATATCTATTTCTTTTCAACAAAGCTCTCGCTGTCTCAGAAAGAACCTCATCCAAATCTACTGCAATAACTTTATCCATCACTTGAAATTTTAAACTTTAAATTTATCTGCCTTTGGCATGACTTTTAACTACAACTAGTATGTACTATTTTCTCGATCTTTTTCAAACATTTTTTTAAATTGATTTATAACATCTTTATCAATTATCAATATACCAACTTCTCTATTTTTGTCCAAACTATTATCCGACAAATTCATACTTCACAAAAGCAAAATTTCACCATCTACCAATATCATCTTCGTATGATTATAATATCTATCAAATTTTCTAGCTACCGCGGGTCAAAAATATGCCAACAATTCATCGTTTGTCTCTGTGGCACCCACCACAAACCTCATATCAAATCAATATTGTGCTCCTTTTTCAAAGGAGCTCCCCGTAAGGGGTGAGGATTTATTTAAAACAACCTTATCCTTTAATATCTCCAAAATACTATCATCCACAATATACTGAGTCTGTATCAAAATTGATTTATCAGCTAAATTGAGAATATATTCAATCACATCACGACAATTTACATTACAAACTACCAAATTCGGATGGATATCTTCAAATTTAATCTCCTCACCATTCCAATCTTTTTCAAAAATAGTATTTAAACTTTGCCATACTCAAGTATCTGTAGAATAGAAAAAATGCTCACGATTTGAATGAAAAGAAGAATTTGTAAGATTTGCTGTCTGTATCCAAAATCCAGAATCTGTTAAATTTATTTTACTATGAATATATTCAGTTCACATTTGTTCATCAGATTTTATCTCAAAATTTTTATACCCAGTAAAATAATTTGAAATATCTCTTCGTGTATTTTTAAATTGTTGATATTTATAATTTTCCATAATCAATTTTATATCAACTCATCTATCTAATAGTTTTTTAAATTCAGATTTCAATGTTTTGTTTGTAAAATCATAAGTCTGTATCTTGAGAGAATCATCAATATTAGAAATATTCTCATAAAAACTCAACCAAGCATTATCAGGAGAATAGAGTAGTTCTCAAGTAACATTTTCCAATTTTTCGAAACTCTCTTCAACATCAAAAGTAGAATTATTATCTTTTTGTATATTAAGGCTAATGTCTCAGGTAAATATTGCTATCAAAAAAATCAACACAGCAAGCAACAATACCAACTTTTGAAAGGAAAATTTTCTAAGCATATATTTGACAAATAGTAAATTTTACATTATAATAGATATATAAAAATTTTTTATTTTATCAACAAAATAAAATGCAATTATGACCAAATATTGAGAACAATGTAGAAAATGAAAAGAATAATTGTGAAATAATTCAAAATGAAGATGGAGTTATATTGGAATACACAGACAGTTGAAACAAACATTCTATCAAAATTACTATCGATGATAATTTTGAACGACAATTTTCACATAGTACTGAATGAATTATATCAAATTGAGATCTATTTTTACAAGAGGAAAATATAAATAAAAAATTGGGGGATGAAGATAAACTAAAGATAATATTGGAAAAATATAATATTATTATAGAAGCAGACAAATTTATAGAAACTTCTTTGTATATGGACGCAATCTTAAAACAAAAAATAACAAAAAAAACTAAAGAAGAGCTTGAAAACCTAGAAGATAAGATATAATAAAGAATATTTAACATTTATATAATCATTGTTATAATAATATAGGGTTTTATACAAAAAAATAAAATGGGAACAAAAACCACACCAAAATGACAACTAAAAAAATCGTGAGAAAATTTTGTGAATGCTTGAAAAAAACTTGTTGAAACAACAACTTGAGCAGCAAAAACAATTTGAGCAGCAAGTAAATGAATATATTATGCTATTGATGCATGAGATAGAGAAATTTGATCAAGAATAAAAAACTCTAAAAACAAAATAGTAAATTTTACCAAAAATAATATTTTAAAAATACTTATAGCGTGAAGTATTTTAACATACTGATGAATAAAAACTACACAATACGTTCAAGATAACAAAGACAAACAAGAAGAAAATGTTGAAATAAAATGAAATAGTGATGAAGTAGTTTACATAAACACAGGAACATACGATAAAATTCAAAACAAAAAAGTGACAAAAAGCGCACCTTTGACAAAATACTACCTATGACTAGATCAGAACAATAATGATGATATCTTTGTATGAGATACATTAATATTAAATCCATCAAAAAATCTTCATGATCTTCGAACCGAAAAAATTACAAAATATTGACAAAAAACAATAGAATGGCTCGACGAAAAAAATGCAGATGAAATGACAGAGGATGAAATAGAAGAATTTAGAATACATTATCCAATAGACGCTACATATCTTTTTGTAGTTAAACCATATATAAATGGAAAGGTTACAAAAACACAGATGTCTCTAGATGAGTTTATAAATCTTAGTGAAAAAACAATAAGAAACACAGAAAAAGACATTGAAGATTATAATTGATGATTAAACCCAAATAAAGTAAAATTATTGGAAATATTTAAAAGCAATTTGTCTGGAAAATCTATTGTAGCTTATGCTATGACTGAACTGTGTGAAGATAAGGTAAGCGGAGAAACCAACAAACAAATATTTGATTTATTGCTGCAAAATGCATGAGTTGAATTTTTATCTTTAACTCCAGCAATTTACGACTGAAAAACATCATATTGATTATATCAATTTACAGAATATGCACTATATGATCACTGATGAGAAGAAAGATGAGCTAGTATAGTCAATAAATATGTAAAAAATCCAGAAGACAAAATACCTGGTAGCGTAATCGATCTTACAGATCGAGAATCACAGACAAAAGCTGCCTATATGTTTGCAACTTACAATTTTGCTGTTGCTTTATCCAAATTAAGCGACAAAGAAGTAGATGCTTTGTTAAAATATTATCAAAACAATCCAGATAATTTTATGAATAATATAACTCAATTGGTTGCTATGTGTCACCACCGACCAGCAGACAATATAAACTTAAAAAAATGGATCCAGGGTGGATTTACAAAAAATATACATCAATATGGTTATGCTCAGGAATATGGTAAAGCATCCAAAAAAAACTATGAAGCACTAACAAAATAATACTAATGCAATCCAACCACAAACTCTCATTTCACTGGGAGTTTTTTTTCTTTCACCAAATCTAAAATTTCATCCAAATTTCAAGTCACAATTTGCTCATACATTTTGCTAATTTCTCTAGATACAGAGATTTGTCACTCAAATCAAAGATCAGTCAGCTCTTTCAAAAGCTTTTCAAACCTGTGCACAGACTCATAAAAGAAAACTGGCATTTCTCAATATTTTTTGGCTATTATATTTTTCAAAATAGTTTGTCTTCATTTTTTTTGCGGAATAAATCACAAAAACACAAAACTACTTGTATCAAATCATGCTCCAACTACAGCTGGTATCAAAGCATTAGCTCCAGGCAAAACAGAGTAGTTTAGTTGATTTTCATTGCAAAGTTTTATCAGACTCTTTCCAGGATCAGACAAACCAGGTGTTCAAGCTTCTGAAACAAGTCACACATCATTATCTGAAAGTAAATTTATATAATGATTCAACTTTCCTTGGTCAGTAAAACTAGTCAAAGAATAAAATTCTTTGTCTGTATAATCTATCTCGTACATTGAAAGTAATTTCTTTAAAGTCCTAGTATCTTCACACACAAAAATCTTCAATTCTTCAAACAATCTTAAAGCTCTCAAAGTCACGTCTTCTCTATTTCAAATCGGAGTAGGTATTATATATAGCATAACAAAAAAAAATCTAAAATAAAATTAATCACAATCCAAGTAGCCATAGTACAACAAGTACCCAGAAAAAATACAAAAATCTAGACTTAACAGTCTTGTGGCGAAACAATTGCATTCAGAGTATTCAACCTACAAATCCTCACAAAAAAGTCAAAATCAAGAGCTGTTTTTCACTAATTCTCCACTTATTTTTGACTGCTTTTCTCTTATCAATTCACCAAATCACAAAAGTAACTATATTTATCAAAATCAAATATCAAATTAAATATATATTCATCTTGTTTCAGATAGTAAAAATTATATAAGAAAATATAGATTTTACACAAAAAATATCAATAAAGAATTTGCAAAAAAAAGCATATTTGATTATAATTGTATACGAGACACAAACTTTAAACTCTTGTGGCGCAAAAGTGATAACGAAGTACGGTATTAAAAACTTTTAATCTTCAACTAAAGTGGATGTGAGAACTAACAAAATCAATATTAGACATAGAAGATATAAAAAAAATAAAACCTAATTTTAATGAAATTAAAATATTGAATAAAGAGACTTGTGGAAAAACACAAACCATTATTTTTGACAAAGATTGAATAAAACTAAAAATACTAAGTACAAATAATTTTCCAGAAGAACTAAAAAAAATCACACAAATGCTAGCTGACAAGTGACTAGAATCAGAAGTTTTGTATACATCCATAGAATGATTTCAAGAAGCTATCAAACGATATGATCAATACGACAAATTTTTAAATACACAAAAAAAAGAACAAACAGAACAAAAACAAGCATCATGAGAATGAGCTATAGGTATGATCAAAAAAGTATTTGAAAAAAGAAATAGTATGGAACCATGAGACTTTATCATGGAGTTGATTAGATTAGCATTTCAGACATGAGCATCCGACCTACACTTTCAAGCACAAGATGACTGAGTACTTGCGAGAATCAGGATAGATGGAGTTATGCAAGAAATACTAGAATTTACGCATGAAGATTTCAAAAAATATCTACAAAAGATAAAGTTCATATCTGGTACAAAAATGAATATAGATTATATGCCACAAGATGGTAGATTTTCTTTTGAAGCTACAAACAGAAACTGAGAAAACAGAAAGGTAGATGCCAGAGCAAACTTTATGCCTTGAGTAAAATCAGAAAGTACAGTAATCAGATTTTTAGATCCTACAAAATGAATATCAACATTTGAAAAAATCTGATTCGAAGGAGAAGCTTATGACAAACTGAAACACAATCTAGAAAAAAATACATGAATTATGATCTTTACAGGACCTACTGGTAGTGGTAAAACTACTACACTGTATACGATACTAAACTATCTAAATGATGGTAAACAAAAAATAATTACATTGGAAGATCCTATAGAATATGAATTGGAATGAGTTCAACAATCTCAGGTAAATTACAACAAATGATATACATATTCAGAGTGATTAAAAAGTATATTAAGACACGACCCAGATATTATACTTGTATGAGAAACAAGAGATAAAGAAACAGCAGAAATTAGTATAAATGCTTCACTTACATGACACAAAGTATTTACTACTTTACATACAAATTCTGCTATAGAAAGTATACCAAGACTTATCAATATGTGAGTAAAACCATATATGTTGGCTCCATCACTAAATCTTATAGTAGCACAAAGATTGGTAAGGTGAGTTTGTCCACATTGTAGTACAAAAAGAGAGGCAAATTTTGCAGAAAAAACAGAGATAGAAGAGACAATAAAAAAATTAAAAGATGCAAAACCAGATCTAGATATAAAATTTGATGGTAAGATACCAGAAGCAGTATGATGTGACCAATGTAATGGTAGTTGATACAAATCTAGGATAGCTATCATAGAAGTATTTGAAATCAATGAGGATATCAAAAATCTAATAGTAGAATGAAAAACTGGTATAGATTTATACGCAAAAGCTAGAGAAAATTGATACATCACACTTAGAGAAAGTGGTATATTAAAAGTGCTAAACTGAGAGACTACACTAGACGAGATCAGAAGAGTAGCCTAACACAAAAAATAATTATAATAAAATAATAAAAAGTCCGCATGAATCACGCGGACTTTTTTGTCGCTCTTTTTCAAAAATAACTATCTTTTTTTTAGGGGGTAAGATAAAACCCCAAAGCTAGCCAGCATCATTTCCCTCCTTATAACTATAACCAAAAGAAATACTGTTGGTTACCTCCCTGGCAATAGATAAAGAAATTAAAAACTTAAACTTTTTACGACTTATTATAGAAGAGTTTTCTTCTAAAACTAACCAAGAATCCAAATAAACATCATGAATAAGATCATAAAAGTCAGAAGTCCTTATCTCAATAACATTACTATCGGGAGTCATTAGAGACAATACAGATGCCAAAATAAGACAATAAAACATAAGCATCTATTTTTAAAGGTTTCTAATAAATAAAAATAGAAACTCACAATACAAAATCAAGACTTTTTAATAAATTGATTTTTCTAATTCAAAAAATATACTAACAAAGTTTACAAAAAAATCATAAATATGAAACTTTACATAGACGAGGCTGGTAGAGGACCATTGGCATGACCACTATATGTAGCAATTGTTTTTCCTATCAAAAATTTTGTCAAAAAAGATTTTCAAGATAGCAAAAAAATATCTGAAAAACAGAGAAACACACTAATGGAAAAAGTAATTAAATTAAAAGAAAGGTGATTTTTGGATTATACAATCTCCAAAAGTTCTCCAAAAAATATCGATAAATATGGACTCACAAAATCCATCAATCAAGCCATCAAAAAATGAATCAAAAAATTGGCGAAAACACACAACCTAGATCTATCCAAGATAGAAATAATAATAGATGGAAAACAGACATTTTGACTAGAAAAAGATCTAGAAAGTAGGCTTACCACCATAGTCAAATGAGACCAGAAAAACAAAAATATTTCCATAGCCTCTATCATAGCTAAGACCCAAAGAGACAAAGAAATGGTCAATAAAATACACAAAAAATACCCACAATACAATTTTGCAAAACATAAATGATATGGTACCAAAGAACACATCCAAAATATCAAAAAATACTGACCCTGTGAAATACACAGACAGCTTTTTCTTAGAAGAATTAAACAGTAAATATTGACTTAAAATAAATAATGTATATAATAACAATTAATTTATATAATATAATAATGATGGAGAAGTATCTACTAGAAGATGAAAACTGAGAAATACAGCATATCACAATAGAGAAAAAAGAAAAAGTAGAATGATTATCCGGAAACAATACATGTAAAATATATGAAATGTTAAAATGAACTTTAAGTAATGTTGATGAAAATCAGTCTTTATGTATTAAAGAAATTCGTAAAGATCTATTGGATAACATAGAAACCTCTAAAACTGTCCAACACCAAATGGAAATATTCAAGAAATTAAAAGAAAATAATATACCAACATATTCAAACATACGAATAAACAAAGAACAACAAATATTAGTAGCTCCATTTATCTGAAATTATAAAGATAAATTTTGTATTAGCTGAAATAATTCATCTAAAGCAAAAGATATAATCATAAAAGAAATCTGATGATTACATCACAGGGACATAAGTAATTTAAACACTTTCATAGATACAGCTAAAGAAATGATAGAAAAACTTTCTAATGCTGGTATCAAAATTTTTGATGATTCTTTTTTTTATACATACAATTGTAAAGGTGGTATGTTAGATATCATGATATGAGATCTTCATGATATCACTATAGAAGAAACTAACAATGATCCAAAAAAAATAATGCGAATCAGACAACACAATAAAATACAATTTGAAAAATCTCTATTATTTTTGCACGACGATTGAGTAATAAAAAAATGAACTTATGACACTTTTTATTGTCAATTACGAGATCTAAATGATTATTAAATAATTAATCTCTGAGTTTTGCTCAAATACTTTCTACTTTTTTGATCACTGAGTTCATTACTTCATTTATTTGCTCAGTTTGCATATTTTCTCACTTGATTTTAATCTTGAATGCTACAGACTTTTTACCTTCTGGTAAGTTGTCTCATTTGTACAGATCAAATACTTCTAGATCCGATACTCATTGGACATTTTTTGCTGTATCCAATACAATATCAAAATCCTTGTCCTGATCTATCACAAAACAAAGATCTCTCCACACTATCTGATCTTGCAAAGTCTCATATCATTCTGGTTTAAATTCTACTTTTTGTATCAAATCTGATATTTTTTGTAGATCCAAAGAAATATAGACCAAATCAGCATTTTCTGATAATTTATTTTCTTTGAGTACCAATGGATGCACAGCTCATACAAATCAAATCACTTCTTCTCAATACGATATATTTCCTTGTTTTTTTGGATGGTATTCTTTTTGGTCAGTAGATTCGTAAGATAAAGATCCTTTCAATCCAAAATTACAAAGCATGTCTTCCAATTCTCATTTGGCTATCAACAAATTGTCGCTTTCTCGTCATTTATTTGATTTGTGATAATACATAGCAGAAAATTGTAATTTTTCTCCTACAAATTCATCTGCAAACTTTGATTCTACTTGATTTGCAAAATCTTTTGACCAAATCCTACCAATATCAAATATCTTAAAATCTTCAAAGAATTTGCTATTTTTGCTCACATATTCTATCAATACATAATCCAAATCATCTCTCATCCAAGGCTTGTCTGTATCTATTGGATTTTTCAACTTATACATAGTATCAAAATCTACTCCAAACAATTCTAGATTTTTACCTCAAACTCGTGGATAAGATTCCACTTGATCAAATTTGTAATTTCTCACACATACTTCTTCTACCTTTCTGATTAAATTTACAAGTGGAGATGTCTTTGGCAATTCTACTACAGAGCTAAGTGGCATAGCTTCTATGTTTTCATAACCATACATTCTCGCCACTTCTTCATACACATCTTCTGGTATATTTATATCATCTGGAGATCTCCAAAATGGTATTCAAACCGATGCTCCCTCTACAGTAAATCACAATCATTCCAATATCTTTTTTGCCTCTTGTGCAAATCACTCTTTATCTTTTCCAAAGATAAATTTTTCCATATGTGCAAAATCCAACTCAATATTGTTTTGTACATATCATATATTTTCCATATTTTTTGTATAACTCAATCATCCAATCTCAAATTTTCACAAATCTTTTTTGTAAAAATCTAGTAAATCCAAAAATAACAAAAATACATACAGACTAAATACAGGATTTATGTTTTTTTCATATCTCAATTCTGCATCTGTCCTTAGTCACAACCTTACTCCAGTCTTTCTAACACATACTGGATCAAAATTGGCTATCTCTACCAATATATTTTTGGTATTATCTGTCACTCAAGAATCCAATCATCACACAGCTCATGCCAAAGCCAATATTTTGTCATCATCAGCTATCACCATATCAGATTCCAACAATTCATGTTCTTTTTCAAAAAGATCTACAAATTTTTCTCATTTTTTGGCTTGTCTAATGATTACATTTCCACTGACTTTGTCTGCATCAAAAAAATGAATGGGCTGACCAGTAATATTCATAAACAAATTTGAAAAGTCTACCCAATTGTTTATTGGTTTACTTCCTAGATCCAACATTTGCATCCTAGCAAAAAATGTAGATGGATTTACTTGCACATTGTTTAACTCCATCAGTATATAAGTATTGAGATTTTCTGTCTCAGACTTCAATCAAATCTTGGTATTTTCTTTGGAATCCAAAAGATCAACTATGCTAGTATTTTTAAAAGTATCAAAATATTCGCTCACCTTACTATAAGATATCTTTGAATTTTCATACATACTATTTAATTCTATAGCCATACCAAAATGTCCAGTAAGATCTGGTCTATTGGTCAATCATTTGTTGTCCACATCTATTACACTAGACTCCAACCAAGGATATTTTGCTACCAAAGAAATTCACAAATCATTATCAGTCAAATCATCCAGATCATTGGACATATTCCATATCCAGTGAGTATCTAGATCTTCTTGTATCTCCAATTCAGCTTTGCTACAGATCATACCATTTGATTCTATTCATCTCATCTTCCTAGCTTCAATCTTCATTCAAGCTTTCTCAAAAAAAGTTCAAGCCAAAGCAGTTGGTACATATATTCATACCTCTACATTTGTACCTCCACAGATTATTTGAAATTCTCACTTATCTCCACAGTCCACCATACACACATTCAATTTGTCTGCATCTGGATGTTTTTCTACAGATTTTACTTTTCATACTACAATATTTGGATCAATTTTTCTAGATATAATCTCTTCTACTTCTACAGTCTTCAAAGTAAATTTATCTGCAATATTTGGCAAACTATCATCAATAGATATAAATTTTTTCAATAAGCTTTGAGAATACTTCATTTTTTTCCTTTAAATCTAAAAAACAAATCTATATTATGATTTAACAATTAAGCCACAAAAATAAAGAGAAATTTTGAAAAAACGCATTCACTTGAAATTGAAGCAACAATTCTTAATTATAAATTGTTTAATCGTAAATTGAAATACATGTTCAACAATGACAAAAAAAACGTGAAATTTCCAAGACTAATGGTAAATAAAATAGCCAAAAATATTTTTAAAATTAGACAAGGATCCAAGAGAGAATCACTCAAACATCAAGAAGAATTTTTGTTTGACCTAATCCGTAGATGTAAGAAGACAGTATTTGGAGAAAAATATGGATTTAAAAATATAAAAAGTATACAAGACTTCCAAGAATTAGTACCAATATTTACCTACAAAGAATTTCAACCACGAATAGAATATATGCTCAGATGAGAAAAACATATATCTTATCCAGGTAGGATACCACTTTTTGCAGTATCTTCTGGTACTACTTGAGACAAGGGAAAATACATCCCCCTCACACACGAACACCTCAGGACATCACAACTCAGATGATGAGAAAAACTCATAGCTCGATATTGCAAAGCCAATCCAAAGACCAAACTCTTTACAGGTAAGACTGTAGTGATTGGATGAACTTTTGTCAAAAACCCATACACACAAAAAGACAATGTATGATATATCACAGCTATAATACAAAAGAAAACTCCTTGGATAGCTAGAATATTTAAAAAACCAAGATCTCAAACATCTTTCATCAACCAACGAGAAGAAAAATCTGAAAAAATCATGGAAGAAACAATCAATGAAAACATCACATGAATCACGGGTCAACCATCTTGGTGTACACAATTTTTGTACAAGGTACTAGAAGAGACAGGCAAAGAAAATATCCATCAAGTACGACCAAATTTTGAAGTATTTTTGGGATGAGGAATGGCTGTAGATCTATACAGAGATAGTCTCAAGGCTCTTTTTCCAGATCCAAAATTTAAATATCGACAAAGCTACAATGCATCAGAGTGATTCTTCGCCATACAAAATCAAAATGATGCAGATGATATGCTTCTCCTCACAGACAATGGAACATTTTACGAATTCATACCAGTAGAGGAGTTTGGGAAAGAAAATCCACAAGTACTCACTCTCAAAAATGTAGAAAAAAATAGAGAGTATGTATTACTCATCACTACCAATGCTTGACTACGAAGATATGTGATATGAGATACAGTAAAATTTACAGAGACAGAACCTTTCTACAAAATTAAAATTACAGGTAGGACAAAATACTATATAGATGTAGTGGGGGAATGAACTACAGTAGAATATACAGAAAAAGCTATCATGGAAGCTTCTAGACAGACGGGGACTATCGTGGTAGATTACACAGTCTGACCCATAGCTCCAAAATGAACTGAAAAATGATCTTACGAACGAATCATAGAATTTAACAAAACTCCAAAAAATATACAAGAGTTTGAAGATATACTGGACATAGAACTCCAAAAAGCTTTCTCAAACTATTATGATGAGAGAAATTATAATCACACTCTCAACAAACTCAAAATCCATGCAGTCAAAAAATGAACTTTCCAAAAATGGCTAGAAAAGAAAAATAAAGTCATGTGACAATCCAAGATTCCAAAACTTCAAAACAATAGAGAAATCATTGATGATATATTGAAGATTTTGTAGGAAATCAATATTTTATTTTTTAACAATGCTATGAACTTTGTAGAAAGTAAGAAAAAATTGAAAGATATGGTAGATCAATTTCGCTATAATCTCAAAGACTATAAGTCTTGAAATTTTAATGAAACTAATACTAGACAACAATTTATAGATAAGTTTTTTGAACTATTAGGCTGGGACGTAAATAATAAATTTTGATATTCAGAGCAATACAAAGAAGTAGTATTAGAAGATAGATTAAAAATAGAGGGAAATACTAAAGCACCAGATTATAGTTTTAGATTGTGAGGTAGAAAAATATTTTTTGTAGAAGCAAAAAAACCATCAGTAAATATCAAAGATGAAATAGAACCAGCTTATCAAATACGTAGATATTCTTGGACAGCAAAACTTCCAATAGGAATTTTAACAGATTTTGAAGAATTGGCTATCTATGACACAAGAATAAAACCAAACGCAAAAGACAAAGCTTGATATGCTAGAATTAAATATCTAAACTTTGAAGAGTACGAAGAAAATCGAGAATGGATATACAATACTTTGAGTAAAGAGGCTGTGATGAAATGAGCCCTGGATAAATATGTCCAAGAATGAAAAAAGAAATGAACTCAATCAGTAGATACAGATTTTCTTAATATGATAGACGATCGAAGAGAAGCACTTGCTAAAAACATCTATTTGAGATATTGAGCAGAAAGAGACTGGGATTTAAATAGGTTGAATAGTATTGTGGGAAATATCGTAGATAAGATAATCTTTCTAAGAATAGCAGAAGATAAAAAGATTGAAAATTCATGAACTTTAGAGAAAATATGACAATGAAAAGAAATATGGAAAAATTTAATTAAATATTTTGCAGATTCAGATAAAAAATATGGTAGTGGATTATTTGATAATGTAGAAGTTTTCAAAAGATTTGAATTAGATGACAAAATTTTGAAAAAAATATTGTTATCATTGTATTATCCTGTATGTCCTTATGAATTCTCTGTGTTATGAGTTGATATACTGGGGAATATCTACGAAAAATTTCTAGGGAAAACGATAGTAAAACACGGAAGAACTATCACAACAGAATTTAAGCCAGAAGTGAAAAAGGCTGGATGAGTTTTCTATACTCCACAATATATCGTAGATTATATAGTAAAAAATACAGTTTGAGAATTATTAAAAAATAAAACACCGAAACAAGCATTAGAACTGGATATTGTAGATCCTGCTTGTGGAAGTGGAGCTTTTTTGATATGAACATACAACTATATTCTTGAGCGATTTTTGCAAAAACATACAAAAGATGAAACAACCATCAAAAAAACAACAAAAGAATGAAAAATTTATCAATTTAAAGATGGGTATCATTTATCATTTGCACACAAAAAGGAGATTCTAAAAAATATGATTTATGGAGTAGATATTGATCGTCAAGCTGTAGCTGTAAGCAAATTGTCGTTATTGTTAAAATTGTTGGAATGAGAAACTGCAGAGACTGCAAATCAACTTTTTTCTACAATAGATGCAAAATTGCTTCCAAATCTTGATGATAATATCAAATGTGGAAATAGTTTGGTAGATAGTAGTATTTATGAAAATCTAGAAAATCCTGATGAAGAAACTATTAAAAAGATAAATGCTTTTGATTGGGAAAAAGAGTTTCCACATATTATAAAAAAAGACTTTGTTTCTAATGTTTTTGTTGATAGAAATGTAAATCAAACAAGAATAAGACAATTACAAGATGATTATTGATTTGAAACTTATGCATTTCCTATCGATAGATATGTTTGAACAAAAATTAATATAGAAAAATGAAAAGAATATAAATTGAATGTATGATGATTAAATTATCAAGATTCAAAATACAGCTCATTTGTTACAGAAGTTTTGCCTATTATTTCTTATAAGTGATGAACCATAAAAAATATAGATAATTGGTGATATTGTAATAATATTTTTTCTATTTGAGTTAATGAGCAAGAAATTAATATGTTTTCTTGAGGGGGATTTTCTTGTTGACAAATGGTCGATGAATGAATTAATGATAAATTTAAAGAGATTCAAGATAAATTATTAAATATAATCTGATGAAAAAATGTTGCAAATAATCATATCTATGATTTTATGATTATGTTAAACTTTTTAATACAAAATTCTTGATGGCATTCATGACAAAAAATATCAAAAAATGAAATAAATTCTTCAAATACAATTTCTAAATGCAAATATTTCATATCTAATGAAAAAACAAAATGAATATTCAAATTTAGAGAAGAAATAGGAAAAGAATTTGGGGTAAAAATCTTAACAGACGAAGGGTTTAAAGAAGAATTGGAAAAAATTGGTAAATCTGGATTCGATGCAGTTATTGGAAATCCACCGTATATAAAAGAATATACAAACAAAGAAATTTTTGATTATATAAAATTATCAGAACTTAGTAAATATTATCAAGGAAAAATGGATTTTCGATATTTATTTGCTTGTAAAGGATTGGATATATTAAAAAAATGAGGTTTACAATCATTTATTGCACCAAACAATTGGATTAGTAATGCTTGAGCGTCAAAAATGAGAGGAAAAATCACACAAGAGAGTAAAATAAAAACTTTTGTAGATTTTGTGGATTTCATGATATTCCAAAATGCCTCTATACAAACAATGGTTTATGTTTTGGAAAATAAAAAACCTGAGAAAAAATATAGTTTAGAATATATGAAGATATTAGATTGAAAAATAACAGATATTGAGTTATCTTCAATTTTGAATAACGCTCAAATAGAAAACATAAAAGATAAGGTTAGTAAACAAAAAGTTTCATTATCAATAGATGAATATAAGAATGGAGAACAAATTTCGTTTGTAGGCTCATGAATTGCAAAAATAATTGAAAAAATAAAAGAAAAATGAGATTTTAGACTAGAAGGAAAAGAAGTTGCACAATGAATTGTGTGAGCTCCAGATAAAGAATATCTTATAAATGATGTTGATTATTTAAACAAAGAAGAAAAAAAATTTGTAAAGAAGTTTTATACAAATGTATGAAGATACAATAAATGAGATTCAAAGAATTATATAATATATCTTCATAAAGATAATTTTTGAGAAAGAAATATTAAAGATTTACCAAACATTTATTCTTTTTTTGAACCTAAAAAGAAAGAATTACAAGAAGCTAGAATAAAGTTAAAAACTCCTAGTAAACCTTATTATTTTCTTCATAGAGAAAGAGATCAGAAATTTTTTGATCCTTGAGATAAAATAGTTTGTTGAACTAGGGTGATAATACCATCTTTTTGTTTCACAGAAGAAGAATATTATTGAAGTAGAGCTTTAAATTTTATAAAAACAGATAGGATAAATTTAAAATATTTAACATGAATACTAAATTCTAAACTTGTTGTTTTTTGGCTGCAAAATAAATGAAAACTATTATGAAAGATGTTGCAAATAGACAAATGACCTTTGCTTGAAATTCCAATAGTTTACGATGAGAGCAAAAAAGACAAACTTATAGAACTTGTAGATCAAATGCTTTTCGCACAAAAAAAGCTCAGGCAAGTAGAATTTGAAGATGATAAAAAAGTTATAGCAAAACAGATTGAAATTATTGATGATAAAATTGATAATTTAGTATTTGATTTGTATGGATTGAGTGAGGAAGAAAGAAGAGTAATTTTAAATGGGTAAGAGTAACATATGGAAAGATTTTTTATGAATTGAAATAATTGAATATCCATTCTTGTGGAATGAAAACAAAGTGAATTTAAAAAACACCAAAATACTGATTTTATTAAATCCATAGATAATTTTTCTACAATAAGATGAAATGCATTATCAATTGCAGTATCAATAGAAAATCTTATAAGCAATAACATCGAATATATTATATTCAATGAACAAAACGAGTGATCTAAATTATTTAACAATTTATTTTTAAAAACACCATATTTAGGTTTTGGTAATAAACGAAGAATTTATAAAGAGCTGTGTAAACTAAGCTCTAAAACTAAAGAAATTTATGAATCAAACAAATCAATAATTACAAAAATACAGGAATGTATTGAAATAAGAAATAAGTTTGCACATTGACAGCTACTATACAAAATCAATGATGAAAAATTTTATCTAGAATATTATTCCAACAATATAACTCAACAAGAGGAAATAGTTCAGCAAAAATTAAAAGAAGATGTGAGTAAATTTTATCAATGCATAAATGATATCAATAAATTAGTTTGAATTAATTGAACAATTAAAAAGAATATAATAAATGAATAAAATCATTATATTATTGAGATCAATAATGTTTTAAAACAATTGGCAATATAGTCAAAAAAACATCTTTTCAAAAGTCTGCAAAATATTTTAAAATATCCTTTACAGTAATCCATTTTGTATCTTTTTTTGATATTTCTTTCTCTAAATCTTTAAGTTTCTTCTCTGCTTCTTTCACCTTCTCCAAATCTGACTCATTTTGTTTAATAAAATCTATAGCATTCTTAATTGAGTTTTTAATAGTTATATCTTGTATAGAGAAATTTTTATTAGCAATTTTTATAGTTGTAGTCTTATTTCATGATGTTTTTTTAATTCATTCATTTGTAAGCTCTAATTCTTCAATACAATTTTTTAAATAATTTTGAATATCATCTTTAAATTTTCTTACATCAATTATCTTTGTATCTTTATATCATTTCATACCTGAAAAGTTTCCTACTGATTCATTTATCATAGATTCAAAGACATCCATATGACGTCATTTATCTTTTGGGAATGCGTTTCTAATTAAATATTCTGACTTGTATCTTCGATTTTTAAATTTAGTATCAGATATATTTACAATTTCTACTCTTCATATAGAAGCATTCTGATATTTTAACTTTTTAATAATTTTTTCTATCATAATATATAATATAATAATGTAAAAAGCCCCATAAAATATGGGGCTATGAAAATTATCCTCTTGGAGGAAATGGATCATTTCAATAAGTATATTCAATTTCAATGGTTCAATCTGCTCTATGAATAACTATTTGAGAAGGTTGATTGTTTTTTGCTATATTTTTTCAATATTCAATAGCATCAGACTTAATCTGAAATAACTTCTTAAAAGATTGGTTGTAAGTAACTTTCCAATTTCATCAATCAGGAAGCACTCTTATTGTGTTTCTGGTAGTCATAATAAATGAAAATTAATTTCTCTCATTTCATAGTTCTTAAATATAGTCGTATGAGGTCTAAAAGTCCGTATATCAAAGTCAAGTTTTTATTTCACCTGTAAAATCTCTTGCAAAAATTGTCTAAAAACTTATAAAATATTTTGCTATAAAAAATTGTATAAGATGATTCCTAAGAAAACTATGTTTTTTCTAGGGATCTTTTTTGTTTTTTGCAAATTTTCATTTTCATGATATAGATTTATATTATAAATTTTTTGAATAGCACACTCTTATTTTTAGTGCTATATATTTATATATATAGTGTTACACTGTAAATTCAACGGAAAAATCTCAAAATTTTTTTATAGTATAATTCCTTTTCTATAGTGTAATAAAAAGAAAAAATACACGAAATAGAGTAGTTAGGAGTTATATAAACCCACATAATGTAAAATATTATTACATTTTATACTTGATTTTGTAAAGATATTGTTTATAGGTAGTATACTTACAGAAGTTTTTATACTTTATATAAAGCCAAATGACTTCAAAAAACACACCAAATCAAAAGGTAAAAAATCTAAGAATAAAATTAAAGCTACCACAACAACAAGTAGCTGATTTTTTATGAATAAATAGAGTGTCCTTATCTCAAATTGAGAACTGAGAAAGAGAAATAAAGATATGAGAATTACAAAAGTTTTCAGAACTTTTTGATATTGATGTAAATGAATTATTAAACCCATCTACAAATATAAAACAAAAAAAACCTTCAGAAAAAGACAAACATTACAAACTAAAACAATTAATTATTTATATATCTACTAAACTCACCGCAAAACAAAATTTTGGAGAAACTTTACTAAACAAATTGTTGTATTTTATAGATTTTGATTATTATGAGCGAACTGGCTCTTTAATTACGGATGAAACTTATGTTAAACTTCCTTATGGTCCTATACCAAATGATATGAAAAAAATATTAACTAGTATGCAAAAAGATGGATTAATCAAAATCACAACTAGAGAATATTTTTGAAAAAAACAAAAAACAATTATTCCATTGGTTGATGCAGATATAAGTTTTTTAGAAGAAATTAATCAAAATAATAATATAACACAAGATAACTACGAACCATATCCAGATTTACCTCACCCAAAAAAACTTATCAAATCAATCTTAGATAAATATGGAAGCCGAAATGCTGATGCTCTAAGTGATCGATCCCACGGCGATATACCTTACAAAGCTACAAAAAAAATATGAGACATTATTCAACCATGATTAGTGTTTTATCGTGAATGATGATATATAACTAATCCTCACAATTTATCTGAAGACTAAGATTAATGCAGATAAAGAGATTACCAGAATTTGAAAAAGAATTTAAAAAACTAGCAAAAAAATACCCTTCATTGGAGAGTGATTTTGAGGTATTTGAAAAAACTTTAGTTTTAAATCCAAAAAACCACAAACCAATAAGTTGAGTTTGAGAAAACAAAAAAGGAGAATTTTATAAGGTTAAAAAGTTTCGTTGTCAGAGTATCGCTAGACAGTCCAAATATAGTGGAATAAGAATTATTTATAATTATTTAGAGGATGAAAAAACCATAGAATTAACATATATAGAGATTTATCATAAGAACCAAAAAGAAAATCATGATATAGAAAGGTTAAAGAATTTTTAAAGGAAGCGAAGGGGAAGTTGGAAAAGGAGATCAAGAGAAAGTAGTTTTTAGAATAACTAAAAAAATATTTACACTTTCTTTCATCAAAAAAAACCGCCTCACTCAGTTCCACCCGGGGTCCATATTCACAAACTATTTGACCCCGGGTGGTTTATAAAAAATTAATTCCTCACTATCTGATCCAAAACACGACAAACTTCATCCTCAGTCAATCTTTTGATCCCATTAGAACTCAAAATTCATCTCGACTGAAATTTTTTGATCTCATCTGGACCATTCCAAGCCCTTTTTACCAGATGAGTTTTTGTATTTGAAGATTTATCTTGCACACAAACTATATTATGCAAGGCATCATCATAAAAATCATCTGCTCTTTCTTCTCTACATATATCTCACTTGTCTTCTCAGATATAAAAATTATCTGGATATAGACCATGTCTATCCAATTCTTCCATAGTATCATCACGATACTTTTTACGCCTACTTGTAGCCAATATCAGATACATTTTATTTCTATACGCTTTCACTTTTTCCAATATAGGAGTAGGACACATATTTTTATACAATCAATTTTCTTCAATTATTTTATATATCTCATCAGATGGTAAATTAATCCATTCTGATTTTTTAGCTTGTCCCAAAGTTCATATGTTTCAATTTTTTTGCTCTATACAATCTCTCATATTATCTCACAGATAAAACAAAACATCATCAATATCAAAAACCTCTACAGGCAATTTCATTCTATTCAAAAAAAATATAAAATATTAAATTTTATACTACATATTCAACACAAAATGTCAATATACAGTTTTCATTGATTAGCAAACTCAAAACACTATAAGAAAATAGAAAAAATTTATCAACTAACGAAAATCGCCATGACTCTACAAAACACAGATCCACAAATATACAAAGCTATACTAGATGAACAAAAAAGACAGTCTGAAGGTATGGAATTGATAGCGAGTGAAAACTATCAATCTGAAGCTGTACTCCAGACTCAAGCCAGCGTATTTGCCAACAAATATAGTGAAGGTTTTCCTGGTCGCAGATACTACTGAGGACAAGAAAATACTGATAAAGTAGAACAGTTGGCTATAGACAGAGCCAAAGAAATATTTCACGCAGATCACGCCAATGTACAAGCACTATCAGGCGCTGCTGCCAATGTATGTATTTATGCTGCACTTATGGAACCATGAGATACCATTTTATGAATGGATTTATCTCATTGATGACATCTGACTCATGGAGCTCCTGTCACATTTTTGTCTAAAGTATTTAATTTTATCAGATACAAGACTTTACCAAACTGAGAAATAGATTTTGATCAGGTTAGAAAACTAGCACATGAACATAAACCTAAGATAATATTAGCATGATTTAGTGCTTATCCTAGAGAACTAGATTATGATAAATTTTCAGAAATTGCCAAAGAGGTATGAGCAATAGCTATGGCAGATATGGCACATATTGGAGGATTTATTGCTGCATGATTACTCAAAAATCCTTTGGATCATGGTTTCCATGTCATGATGACTACCACACACAAATCTCTTAGATGACCAAGATGAGCAATTATACTGAGCAAATGAACTGTGAGTAATCCACTCAAAAAACCAGAAGATACTATAGAAAATATACCTACTAGGATCGATAGAGCAGTATTTCCATGAGTACAATGATGACCTCACATGAACAGCATCGCAGCAATAGCAGTAGCACTCAAAGAAGCACAAAGTCCAGAATTTAAAGAATATGCAAAACAAGCTCTAGCAAATGCACAAGTAATGGCAGAGGAGTTTAAAAATAGATGATACAAGCTAATCACAGGATGAACAGACAATCATATGATTATCATAGATTTTTCAAATACACCTATAGAAAACGGAAAAAATGCTGAAAAAATATTGGATGAAGTTTGAATTTCAACATCTAAATCAACAATCCCAGATGATCCAAATCCACCATTCCGTCCATCAGGATTAAGAATTGGTATTCCTGCTATGACTACTAGATGAGTCAAAGAAGAGGATACTCGCAAGATAGTAGATTTTATGGATAGAGCACTCCAATGTCATTCTGAATGAAACGAAGAATCAAAAATACAAAAACTAGAATCAATCAGACAAGAAGTCGTAGAATTCACAAAACAATTTCCAGTTCCTAGCTTGTAATCAACATTTGTCCTCCTTTGAGAAGGAGGGGAACCCCCGCATTACTGCGGGGGTGGAGGATTTTTAATCGGCAGATAATGCCCACTAAATCCCTCTATCCCGCAAGACTGCAGGAGAACAGCTCCCTTTACAAAGGGAGACATTCATATTTATAATACAGAACCCAAGTGGAACATATAAGTACATAAGCTATAACACAACATCTATTGACATATAAACATAAATCATTATTAGAACGTATGTTGTTCTTTGACATCTTGTTTTTTTGTATGCTAAGACCTCATTATGCAAAAGGCACTATACAAGCTTAGGCAACTTGTATACAGTTAAATCTTAGTATGCAAAAACTGAGCCAAATCAGGCTCAAATCCACTCCTGCAAGATTCTTGCAGGAAAACTATGTTTATGCAAAGGGAGACGGTTTCTCAGCCGATCTCCCTTTTTCTTTAAAAGAAAAGTTGATTCAAGTAAAACTCAAATCAACCTTTAAGTTATGCAACGGCCAGCCTACTATTAAGTATTTTATCAAAATCATACTTTTTATTTATATCTTTGTACGAAGGTGGTTTACATTTCGTACCTCTCAATTTTATGGTGGTTTTATCCCACCAATGTTTTTTAGTGGTTTTTACCAAAATCCAATTACTTCTACTTGTATCGGGCTTAGCAAGCTTTTTCATAATCCTATTGTTTCTTGCTTTGATAAAATAATAAGTTATCTTACCTGCACGATCTTGCATAACAATTAAATAAATTTTTTTCGTTGTCATAAATCCTCCAGTTTTTTTATTTTTATTTTTACATAGAATGTAAATACTGATTAGACAACAAATGTCAAGTCAAAACTTTCAAAATTATTGAAATTAAACACTAAATATTTATACATAAATCAATATGCAAAACTGCATTTTGTTTTTTAGTTTTATGAAATAATCTTGATGTCAGAAGTAGAAAAAACAAACATTTTTTGAAGTAAAACCACACCTTATCCATTGGAAAAGGACTTAACGCAATCTTATATAGATTATGCCATGTCAGTGATTGTATCTCGTGCCTTGCCAGATACTAGAGATGGATGTAAACCAGTAATTAGGAGAATATTGTACGGTATGTATGACATGAAAATGTTTCACAACACAAAACACAAAAAATCTGCTAGAATCGTTTGAGATGTAATGTGAAAATATCATCCACACGGTGATAGCTCAATATACGAAGCTATGGTAAGATTGGCTCAACCTTGGTCTATGAGATATCCTTTGGTAGATGGACAAGGTAACTTTGGTAGTATGGATGGAGATGGTGCTGCTGCTATGAGGTATACAGAAGCAAAATTGACAAAAATATCTGAAGAAATGGTAGCTGACATCGAGCAAGATACAGTAGATTGGAGAGACAATTTTGATGGTTCTCTACAAGAACCAATCATGCTTCCTACCAAATTCCCAAATCATCTTTGTAATGGTACTATGGGTATTGCTGTAGGTATGGCTACAAACATGGCTCCACACAACCTTACAGAAGTCATAGATGCTTGTCTACTTTTGATACAAAGAGAAGGTAAGGAAATACAAGTACAAGAAACCAAAGAAATACTTATACCAGCAGAAATAGAATGAGAAGAATCTACAAAAAAAATAGAAAAAGTAAAAAATGAAGATGGTACACCAAAAATGATTCCTGCAAAATATGAAGTATCAATAGATGAGATTATGGAAATCATAAAATGACCAGATTTTCCTACTGGATGACTGATCTATGATTCAAACAGAATCAAAGAAGTATACGAAAAGGGTAGAGGAGGAATCGTATGTAGAGGAAAACACAAAGTAGAAGAATTGAAATCATGAAAAAATATAGTAATCACTGAGATACCATACATGGTCAACAAATCTACTTTGGTAGCAAAGATTTGAGAACTTGTAGTAGACAAAAAAATAGAATGAATCACAGATATTAGAGACGAATCCAACAAAGACAAAATTAGAGTAGTAATACAACTAAAAAAATGAATAGACCCAGACAAAATTTTGATGCAGCTGTACAAAACTACTGATTTACAATGTAATTTTAATGTAAACAACGTATCTTTGGTAGAAAAATGACTACAACCAAGGACATTAAACATCAAAGATCTTTTGATGGAGTTTGTCGTATTTAGAAGAAGAGTAGTATACCGCAGATCTGTGTATCAACTAAACAAAGCAAAAGATAGATTACATATCTTAGAGTGATTGAAAAAAGCAATAGATATCATAGATGAAGTAATAGAGACAATCAAAAAATCTGAGACAAAACAAGATGCCAAAAACAATCTGATAGAAAAATTTGAATTCTCAGAACAACAAGCTGAGTATATTCTACTTATGAGATTACAATCATTGGTTGGACTAGAAATACAAAAAATATCTGAAGAAATAGAAGAAAAGAAAAAATTGATAGAATATCTAGAATCAATCATCAATGACCCAATCAAATTGGATGGAGTAGTAGAAGAAGAGATGAATTACATCAAACTAAAATACTGAGATGAAAGAAAAACAGAAGTATCTCAAGATCTTAGTGTATACGATCTCTGAAATAGTCTCAAAGCATACAAAGATGCGGCCGACAAAATCAAAGAAGATGTAATACTTCGAATATGAAATGACTATACAATCAGAGTATTATATCAATCAAGAATTATTAACATACCAGAAGAAACTCTTGATCTAATATATACACAAAACCAAGATAAATTGATAGTAATTACAGATCTTGGAGAACTTGTAGTAGAAAGATTAAAAGATCTTTGATCTTATACTATGGCCAAAAATGCATTAGATTTAAACGAAGAATACTGACTAAAATGAAATATTGTATTTGCCAAGACACTACATTTCGACTACGATCATTTGTTGTTCTTGACCAAAGAAAACAATATCAAAAAAATGAACAAAGAATTAATATTAAAATTCAAAAAATTCCCAACAACAGTAATGAAACTTGCTCCAAAAGAAAAAATAGCCAAAGTATTGCCAGTATCAGATGGAGACAATATAGCTACTGTGACTGAACAATGACGAGGACTCTTGTTCCCAGCAGCAGATATTAGACCAATGTGAAAAACAGCATGATGAGTAAAAGCAATAGATCTGCAAGATGGAGACAAAGTATCAAATATGTTCTTGCATCAATGAGAACCTTTCTTGTTGTTACACAACAAAAAAGAAGCTAAACTACTAAATCTAGAAGATCTAAGGATCTGGAAAAGAGCTAGAAAATGAGATGTACGAGCCACATGAAATTGTAAACTAGAATGAGGTATAAGTATAGAGGAATGATCAATCATGATTAGATTTACAGATGGTAATCTACAAACTCTTCACTCAAATGATATAAAACTAGATGAGCCAGACACTCCACTAAAAACTATAGTAAATAAAGATATTGAACTTATTTACAGACCTTGGGAGGAAAAAGAAGAAAATCTAAAATGAAAAGAAGAAAGAAAGGCTAGAGAAAAAGCTGAAAAAGAAGCAGAAATGAAAAAAAATAGTCTTTTTGACACCACAGAAAATGAAGAAGAAAAAGAAGATAAAGAAGAATAATTTTTACAAATCAAAAAAATAAATGAATAAAAAGAATAAGCAAAATACAATAATTATAGTATTAATATCAATTATTGTAATAATTTTAATATTCTTAATTGTTAGTTTATTTACAATCAGAAAAAATATCCATCAGATCACATGAGACGATATCATAGATATTACTCCAAAAGAAAAAACTTTTGATTTTGAAACCTTTCAAAACTCTTTATTAAAAAATATAGAGACAAATCAAGACAGTATAGCTGCTATATATGCCCAAAAAAACATTGAAATAATTGATGATTCTGTAAATGAACAAGAAAGTAAAAAGCAAGAAACAAAAATCGAAACTATCAAAACTCTACAATGAAACGGTATAATAATAAGTCCAGATGGATACATAATAAGCAATCAGCATGTACTAGAAGATATCA
>Ga0116151_10000316_pt1 | contig 43958 bp, 47 predicted proteins | sample AD_UKC117_MetaG_FD_89893 | JGI IMG/M metagenome (GOLD analysis project Ga0116151, IMG submission 89893) | Active sludge microbial communities of municipal wastewater-treating anaerobic digesters from Hong Kong - AD_UKC117_MetaG | ecosystem: Engineered > Bioreactor > Anaerobic > Digestate...
AAGACGCGGGTGAGTGAACATGACATTGCGATGGACGATCTGAAGCTGATCCAGGCAGTAGCGCGCCAGGATCGCCAAGCGTTCAAATGGTTATATGACCGCTACGCGCCGCGGATCGGCAGCTATCTCCTGAAGCTGCTGAAGCGGCCTGAACAGGTGGATGAAGCGGTGAACGACACGATGCTGGCGGTCTGGCAGAATGCCGGCCGCTTTGATCCGGCCCAGGGATGCCTGCTGACGTGGCTATTCGGTATCGCCCACCATAAGGGACTCAAGACACTGCGGCGGACCGGACGCTTCCACGTGGAGCAATCGCTCGATACCTTGCCGCCGGCAGCGCTAGATGACACGGAGGCGCACACCCGCTCGCCGCAGGCGGTCGCGCCGCACAACCCGGAGCACACGGTTATGGGCTGGGAGCTGGGGCAAGCCCTGCTGTGGGCGCTGGATCAGCTTTCACCGGAGCATCGCGCGGTGATCGATCTGACCTTCGGCCAGGACCGGTCCTATCCCGAGATCGCGACGATCATGGACTGTCCGGTTAATACGGTAAAAACCCGGGTGTTCCACGCCCGTAAGAAACTGGCCTATTGGCTGGCCCAATGCGGACATACCATCTCCGCCACGACCGAGGAGGCATCGCCATGATCCCGCCGATCCCGAATACCCTGCCCCCGGACCCGCGCCGGGATATTGAGGAACTGTTACCTTGGTACGTCAACGGCACACTGGATCCGGCGGAGACGGCAGCGGTGGAACAGTATCTGGCTCAATACCCTGCGCGCCGCGCCGAACTGGAACAATGCCGTGCGCTCGCCGGGATGATCGAGGCGCATGACCCGCCGGCCTGGCAACCCGCGCCGGAGGGATTCGACCGGCTCATGGCTGAGGTGAACCGCTGGGAGGCAGCGCCGGTTTCCACGCCGGCTCAGATCGCTCCTTCGCTGTGGCAACAGGTGCTGGAATGGTTGTGGCATACCCCGCCACCGGTGCGCTGGACTTTGGCCGTGGAAAGTCTGGCGATAGCGGTGCTAGTGCTGGCTGTGCTGCTGCCAGCCACAATGCCGACCGGTCCCGGCTATGAAACCCTGTCCAATGGCGAAGCGCCGGCAAATGCGGCAGGGTGGCAGGTGCGGGTGGTGTTCGATGACCGGATGAGCATCGGCGAATTGCAGACCCTGCTGCGGAGCATTACGGGGCATATTGCCGCTGGCCCCACTGCGCTAGGCGTCTACACGGTGACCATTCCCAGCGGCGAGCCGCCGGAGGGGGCGCTGGATCGGGCGGTGACAACCTTGCGCGCTCATCCCCGGGTGCGGCTGGTGGAGCCGCTGGGACAATGAATGTGGAGATCAGCGTTGCGTAAATGGAACCGGAGCTGGGCAGCAGGCCTGACCGGCGTGGTGCTGCTCACCCTGATGGCCTGCAGCAATCTGCCGGAAAGTGACGCATCAGGCAATGTACCCGAGCCTGGCGTGCCTAAGCAGTTGCGATCCCGGCAAATCATTGTAGCGCTGGCTGAGAAGGAGCGGCTGCAATGGCCAGCCATTGCCCAGGATTTACAGACCCGCTACCGGTTGCAGCCGGCGGGTGAATTTCCTTTGGCCTCAATCGGGGTGCAATGCCTGGTTTTTCAGGTGCCAGCGGATCAGCCTCTGGAACCGGTCATCACCGCATTGCAAGCCGATCCGCGCATCGAACTGGTGCAGGCCAATCAGGTCTTCGATACGCTGCAAACGGCGCCTGACAAGCACCACTCCTCTTACGCCCCCTATGCAGAACTGGTTTATGGAGTGCGGCTGCTGGAAGCAAACCGGGCGCAGCGAATCAGTACGGGCCAAGGGGTGGCGGTAGCGGTGATCGACACCGGTGCCGATACGGGACATCCCGGCCTGCGCAACCGGGGGATCCGGATCGCTAACTTTGTGGAAGGCGGCGAGCAGTCTTTTTCGCTTGACCGGCATGGAACGGCCATCGCCGGGATCATTGGCGCCCGCCCCGATGGGGCGGGCCTGAAGGGAGTAGCTCCCGGCACGCTCCTCAGCGTGGTTAAAGCCTGCTGGTATTCCGATCCCGCCAGCGCCAAAGCACTGTGCAGCAGCTGGACGCTGGCCAAGGCAGTGGATTTCGCCATCAATGACGAGGCAAAGGTGATCAATCTCAGCCTGAATGGGCGCCCCGATCCTCTGCTAGGCCGGCTGGTGGCAGCCGCTCACCGTCGAGGTATCGTCCTGGTGGCTGCCGCCGCTGAAGACCGCGATGATCCTGGTTTTCCCGCTGCGGTGAACACGGTCATTCCAGTGATCTCCTGCGACGTGAACCGTACTGTGTCATTGCCGCGCTGGCGGAGCGCTGCTTTCGTCGCAGTCGCGCCGGGCCAGGATATCGTCGCTCCTGCTCCCGGCGACCGCTACGCCTTGCTATCCGGCAGTTCCCTGGCCGCGGCTCACGTCACCGGGGTCGTGGCGCTGCTGCTTCAGCGCCAGCCCGGTCTCTCGCCCGGCCAGGTCAAGGCTTTGCTGCAAACCTCAGCGCGGCCCGTGTCTACCACGCACACTGAACTAGGTGTTGTAGACGCCTGTGCCGTGCTGAAACTCGCTGCACCAGAACTGGCCTGCCCTTAAGAGGCGCAAAGCTATCAAACTGATAGATATCGCCATTTTTCAATTCATTAGAATAAATCCGTCACTATCGGACGCAGTTTTTGCCGCCTTCTGCCGAAAGAAAGCCGCTCGCGGAAATTGCTCATCCTCATGAGAAGCTGACGGGCTCGAAATAACAAAAGTAGTATATTGTGAGTTTTGATTTAGCCAAACAGACGGGGGCTTGAAGCAGAATGAAGGCAGCGGATTTAACAGGCGAGCATATGACCCCTAGCGAACGCCGGGCAGCATTTTGGCTGGCGGGCGTTTTTTCGTTGCGGATGCTGGGCCTGTTCATGATCTTGCCTGTGTTCGCGCTGTATGCTGAACAATTGCGGGGCAATACTCCAGCATTAGCGGGGCTGGCCATTGGCGTCTATGGCTTCAGTCAGGCGGTTTTCCAAATCCCCTTTGGTTTTCTGTCCGACCGTTATGGCCGTAAACGCATTATCTACATAGGCTTACTCATCTTCGCCCTGGGTAGTGCTGTCGCTGCGCTCGCCAGCTCCATCTGGGGCGTGATTCTTGGGCGCGCTTTGCAAGGCGGCGGTGCGGTATCAGCGGCGGTGATGGCGCTCGCAGCGGACTTGACCCGCGAGGAGCACCGGATCAAGGTGATGGCGCTCATCGGCATCACCATTGGCCTGTCATTCGCGGTTTCGATGGTGATCGGTCCAGTGCTGAACGGCTGGATTGGCGTACCGGGGATCTTCTGGCTGACAAGCTTTTTAGCGTTGCTTGGCATCGCTGTCGTCCATTTCCGGGTACCCGATCCGGTGGTCAGCCGCATTCACCGCGATGCTGAGCCGGTGGCCTCTCAGTTCGGACGTGTTCTAGGCGATGGACAACTCCTGCGCCTCAATTTCGGGATTTTCACGCTGCACTTGCTGTTGACCGCCACCTTTGTTGCAGTACCGCTGGCCTTACGCGATGCCGGTCTGGCGAGCGGCCAGCACTGGCGCGTCTACCTGCTGGCGCTGACACTGTCGATAGCGGCGATGGTGCCGCTGGTGATTATCGCCAACAAGCAACGCTGGTTGAAACCGGTGTTTTTGGGGGCGATCCTGATCTTGGCACTGACCGAGTTCGGGCTATTGACCTGGCACGATGCCGTGCTGGAAACCGGGGTGCTGCTACTGGTGTTCTTCACTGCTTTCAACCTGCTGGAAGCAACCCTTCCGTCATTGATCACCCGGATGGCCCCCCCCGACGCCAAAGGCACAGCGATGGGGATTTATTCCAGCAGCCAATTCCTGGGAGCGTTTGCGGGCGGCGGGCTGGGTGGAATCCTGCATGGACGGTTCGGACTCCAGGGGGTGTTCGCCTTTGCCACGTCCGGTGCATTGATCTGGCTGCTCGTAGCCTGGACGATGAAGAGCCCGCGCCATTTGAGCAATCGCCTGCTCAATGTAGGTACTTGCAACGAAGTAGATGCCCGGCATCTAGCGACCCGGCTGACTCAAGTATCAGGCGTTGCAGAAGCCGTGGTCATCGCGACTGAAGGCGTGGCCTACCTCAAAGTAGACCGGCACCTCCTGGACGAAGCAGCCCTACAGGAGCTGGCTATGGCACATGCTCAAACTGGCCTGTAACCTGCGGGTCATGACATACTTCAACCCATTTCAACGGCTCTTGCTGAAAACGCTACTGAATGCCTGTGTGATGCACTGAGCACTCCATGCGATTAATAGCCTCCATCTTTCACCCTTAAACCCCAAGGAGTAGAACAACATGGCTAGCATTAACAAAGCCATTCTGATCGGTCATCTGGGTAAAGATCCGGAAGTCCGTTATATGCCTAATGGCAAAGCAGTCGCCAACGTCACCATGGCCACCAGCGATAGCTGGAAAGACCGGACAACCGGCGAGAAGCAGGAACGCACTGAATGGCACAACCTGGTGTTCTATAGCCCTTTGGCTGAGATCGTCGGCCAGTACGTACGCAAAGGTTCTTTAATCTTCGTAGAAGGCCGTCTGCAAACCCGCAAATGGCAGGACAAGAATACCGGACAAGATCGCTATATGACCGAAATTATCGTCAATGAAATGAAAATGCTAGATAGAAAGGGCGATCGTAGCGGCGGCAGTGCGCCGTTTGGCCCGGAAGGTCCGGACGAGCGTTACGCGCCTGCATCAAGACCGCAAGCGCAAGCAGCACCGGCTGCAACCCGGTTCCCATCTTCACCGCAGGGTGGGCCGGACAATGATGGTTTCGATGACGATATTCCGTTTATACACGCCGATTACGCGCATTCATTAAGCGATAACACCGCCGCAAAAACCCTAACCCGCGAATCCGGCAATGAGATACCATGGTAAGGATAGATTGAACGGCAACTCAATTCCGATATATACCCATGATCGAGCCGACCTATCTGACCCACCAGTTTCTGATCGCCATGCCAGCCTTGGCCGATCCAAACTTCTCTCAGACCGTGACGTATATCAGCGAGCATAACGCGAGCGGCGCGCTGGGTCTGGTCATTAACCGGCCGTTAAATCTGACGCTTGATCAGTTGCTGGCGCATCTGCAAGTCACTGCGAACCGGCCCGGGCTAGCCGCTATTCCGGTTTACCACGGCGGGCCGGTCCAACCGGAACAAGGCTTTGTTCTACATAGCCCGATCGGTCAATGGGATGCCACTCTGCGGGTCACTGACGACATTGGCATTACGACCTCCCGTGACATTTTACAAGCAGTAGCACACAATGAAGGCCCGCAACATCTGCTGGTCGCCTTGGGCTATGCAGGCTGGGGACCGGGCCAGCTGGAGCGGGAAATAGCAGAAAATGCCTGGCTGTCCGTGCCCGCCGATTCTGACATTATGTTCAATATCCCCAATGAACAGCGCTGGCTGGCCGCGGCCGCCCTGCTCGGCGTCGACCTGAACCTGTTGTCTTCCGATGCTGGCCATGCCTGAGCGCCCGCCCGCCGCGGCGCCCGGCCCTCCACGGGCCAGCCATCCACCCTGCCGGCTCGCGCTGGGTTTCGATTTTGGCCGGCTGCGGATCGGTGTGGCGGTAGGGGATGCCATCACGGGCTCAGCCCGGCCCCTATGTGTCCTGTCCACCCGCCAGCAGCGCCCTGACTGGGACGCCATTGCCCGTGTGATCACTGAATGGCGCCCAGATGCACTGGTAGTCGGCGTACCGCGCCATGCTGACGAAACAGCAAATGCCGTGACAGAAGCCGCGCTGCGTTTCAGCCGCCAATTACAAGGCCGATTCCATTTACCCGTCGCCACGATCGATGAACGCCTCTCCTCCTGGGAGGCTGAGCAGCGCCCTTCTAAACCCGGCCATCCCCGAGGAAGCAACTCAGCGTTGGACGCTCAGGCAGCCGCGGTAATTCTGGAAAGCTGGTTCAACCACCAACGGAGCCTTGCTTCATGCGCGATGCTAAATCCCTGATTGAAACAATGGCCAGCCAATTGCGCGAGTTACTGGCCCGGCAGAAGATGACCGAACCGGCGCTGATAGGCATCCATACCGGTGGCGTCTGGGTCGCTGAGCAACTGCATGCGCAACTGGGTGTCACCACGCCACTCGGCCGGCTGGACATCTCTTTCTACCGTGACGATTTCAGCCGGATCGGCGTCAATCCGCAGGTCCGGCCTTCAGAACTGCCCTTCGATGTGGAAAACCGCCATCTCATCTTAATCGACGATGTACTGTACACCGGACGCACGGTGCGTGCGGCGCTGAATGAGCTGTTCGATTACGGCCGGCCCGCTTCGGTGCTGCTGGCGGTGCTGGTGGATCGTGGCGGCCGAGAGCTGCCCATCGAAGCCAATGTGGCCGGCACCCATCTGACACTTTCACCGGACCAGCATGTTCGGCTGACCGGTCCCGATCCCCTGCAACTGCTCGTTCAGACCCTTCCATGAGTGCCACGCATATTCAACTGGATTCCCAGGGCCGTCTCTTGCATTTCCTGACCATTGAAGGTCTGACCCATCGCCATCTGACCGATATTCTCGATACTGCTGAATCGCTGCGCGGTGTTGCCGAGCGGCGGGTTAAGAAATTACCCACGCTGCATGGCAAGACGGTAGTCAACTTGTTCTTCGAAGCCAGCACCCGCACCCGCACCACCTTTGAGTTAGCCGCCAAGCGCTTGTCCGCTGATGTACTCAACCTCAACATTGCTACCTCGTCTGCGGTTAAAGGTGAAAGCCTGCTCGACACCTTGCACAATATCGAGGCTATGCAATGCGATATGTTCGTGATGCGCCACTCGCAGAGCGGTGCAGCAGAATTCATGGCCCGTCATGTCAAGCCGCATATCGCTGTTCTCAATGCCGGTGACGGTTGTCATGCCCATCCCACCCAGGCGATGCTCGATGTATTCACCATCCGCCGCCATAAACCGGATTTCCCTAGCCTGCAAATCGCCATCGTCGGCGATATCCTGCACTCGCGGGTGGCCCGCTCGCTGATTCACGCCCTGAGTATTCTAGGCGCAGGGAATATCCGGGTGATCGCCCCGCGCACCCTGCTGCCGGCCCAAGTGGAAAACCTGGGCGTACAGGTATTTCACCGCTTACCGGAGGGTTTACGGGACGTGGATGTCGTCGTCATGCTGCGTCTGCAACGGGAACGCATGGAAGGCGCGCTGCTGCCCAGCGAGCAGGAATTTTTCCAACAATACGGTCTGACCGAAGAACGGCTGGCGCTGGCGAAACCGGATGCCATCGTCATGCATCCCGGCCCGATCAATCGAGGTGTGGAAATCGACTCCCGTGTCGCAGACGGGCCACGCTCAGTGATCCTGGAACAGGTGACCAACGGCATCGCAGTGCGGATGGCGATTATGTCTATTACGCTGGGACATCACGCCCGGTTAACCGGGGAGGATGCTTAATGCGCATAGTGATTCAAGGCGGACGAGTCATCGACCCGGCCCATCAAACCGACAGCATAGCCGACCTGTTTATCGCCGATGGCCAGATTGCCGGTCTCGGCCGGCCACCGGGCGGTTTCATCCCCGAACAGGTGATCAATGCCCATAAGCACATCGTTTGTCCTGGTTTGATCGATTTGTGCGCCCGCTTGCGCGAACCCGGCCAGGAACACAAGGCCACTATCGCCAGTGAAACCCGCGCCGCCGCTGCAGGCGGTATCACCACGCTCGTATGCCCGCCCGACACTGACCCGGTGATTGATGAACCTGCAGTGGTGGAATGGATTCGCCGGCGCGCTAAATTCGCTGGTCAGGCACGCGTGCTGACCCTGGGCGCGTTGACCCATCGCCTGCGCGGCGGGCATCTAACGGAGATGGCGGCATTGCAGGAGGCAGGTTGCGCCGGTGTCAGCGATGGCGGACACCCTATCGCCAGCAGCCGGGTCTTGCGGCGAGCGCTGGAATACGCTGCGACTTTCGGCCTGACCGTGTTTCTGACGCCGCTGGATCCTGAATTAGGCAATGGGCTGGCGCATGAGGGGCAGGTGGCGACCCGGATGGGTCTGTCTGGCATTCCGGTTGCTGCGGAAACCGGGATGATCGCCCGTGATCTGGAGCTGATTCGTGATCTGGGCGTGCGGGTGCATTTTGGCCGGCTGTCCAGCAGCCGGGCGGTCGATCTCATCGCCCGTGCCCAAGCAGAAGGGCTGCCCGTCACCGCTGATGTCGCGGTTCACCATCTGCATCTGACCGAGATGGACCTGACGCGCTTCGATAGCCGTTGCCATGTTCGCCCGCCGTTGCGTGGACTTCGCGATCAAGCAGTGCTGCGCGCCGGTCTGGCCAGTGGTGTATTGACCGCACTCTGCTCGGACCATCAGCCGCATGAGCCCGACGCCAAACAGGCGCCCTTCGGCGACACTGAGCCAGGCATTTCCGGCCTGGATACCCTGCTGGGGTTGAGCCTGCGGCTGGTACGGGATGGGGTGTTACCCCTGCCGGCACTCATTGAACGGCTAACCTGGGGACCCGCGCGGATTCTAGGATTGGACCGCGGCCATCTCGGCGTGGGAGCACGGGCCGATATCTGTGTGTTCAATCCCGAAACTGACTGGCGGGTGGAACCAAGCGTACTCAACAGCCAGGGCCAGAACACGCCGTTTCTCGGCTGGGAATTGCAAGGCCGGGTCACGTATACCTTGCTAGAGGGGCATATAGTGCATGAAGGTGAGGGATAGCGAGATAGCCATTTTAGTGCGTGACTCTCTATCTCCCACTTCTCGCCAAATTCATCACATCTGCTGTTTGAATGATGCCTTGTTCTGGGCATAGGTAACCGCTTCCTCGCGAGACACCATCCCCTTCTTAACGACTTCCAGCAACGCCTGATCAAGGGTTTGCATGCCGAATGTAGCACCTGTTTGAATCGACGAATACATCTGTGCAACCTTGTCCTCACGGATCAGGTTGCGAATGGCAGGCACGCCAACCATAATTTCGTGGACTGCCATCCGTCCGCCGCCTTTCTTCTTAAGCAGTGCTTGAGAAATCACCGCCCGGAGTGATTCCGACAGCATCGAGCGCACCATCGGCTTTTCACCGGCTGGGAACACGTCGATAATGCGGTCAATCGTCTTGGGCGCAGAACTGGTATGCAAGGTACCGAATACCAGATGCCCGGTTTCGGAAGCTGTCAGCGCCAGGCTGATCGTTTCCCGATCGCGCATTTCACCGACCAGAATGATGTCTGGATCTTCACGCAGCGCCGAACGCAGCGCCTCACTAAAACCCAGGGTATCGCGATGCACCTCGCGTTGATTCACTAGACAACGCTGGCTTTGGTGGACGAATTCAATGGGGTCCTCAATGGTCAAGATATGGCCGTATTCATTCTTGTTGATGTGATCGATCATCGCTGCCAGGGTGGTGGATTTGCCCGAACCAGTCGGGCCGGTGACCAGAACCAAGCCGCGCGGAACCGCGATAAGATCCCGGAATACGGGCGGACAAGCCAATTCCTCCAGACTTTTGATCACGGTGGGAATGGTGCGGAATACGCCCGCCGCTCCCCGGTCCTGATTGAACGCGTTGACGCGGAACCGGGCCAGTTTAGGGATTTCAAACGAAAAGTCGCATTCGAGAAATTCGTCGTAGTCCTTGCGCTGTTTATCGTTCATGATGTCATAAATCAATCCATGCACCTGCTTGTGATCGAGCGGCGGGACATTGATACGGCGCACATCACCATCTACCCGGATCATCGGCGGCAATCCAGCCGACAGATGCAAGTCGGAAGCATTATTCTGTACGGAAAAAGTCAATAGTTCGTCGAGATTCATAGCGATTGCCCTAGCAAGGAAAGAAAGACACAGAACCCGGAGCAGGCCATTCTGCTAAGCTGGATTTTCATAGTATATCGCGCAAAATCGTGATCGCTGTACCGTCGTCGATCAGGAGCACTGACCCTATGAGTAGTGATTTTGCCAAACGCTGGCAAACCGTGCTGGCCCGCATCCGTGACACAGAGCAGCGCTTCCGGCGGCCGCCGGATTCGGTGCAATTATTGGCCGTCAGCAAAACCCGCCCGGCAACCGCCATTGCCGCCTTGGCGGCTGCCGGTCAGCGCCGTTTTGGTGAAAACTATCTTCAAGAAGCGCTGGATAAAATGGCTGAACTGAAGGCGCTGAATCTAGAGTGGCACTTTATCGGACCGATTCAGGCCAACAAAACCCGGAGCATCGCTGAGCATTTTGCCTGGGTGCATAGCGTTGACCGGTTGAAGATTGCCGAGCGGCTGAATGCACAGCGGCCCGCTGCATTACCGCCATTGAATATTTGCCTGGAAGTCAATATTGATCGAGAACCCAGCAAACACGGTCTGGATGAAAGTCAAATAACTGAAGTTGCTCAGGCAGCCGCTGCGTTGCCTCGATTACGGTTACGCGGTTTAATGGCGATTCCCGCCCCTGTCAGTGACTTCGAGCGCCAGCGCCAGCCCTTCGCCCGGCTGCGGGAATTGCGGGATCGATTGAATGCTGAAGGACTGGCGCTGGATACCCTGTCAATCGGTATGTCTGACGATCTGGAAGCCGCCATCGCTGAGGGAGCAACCTTGGTGCGGATCGGCACTGCGCTGTTCGGGCCACGCGCCTGAAGCGCCGCTTTGCAGTATGCTAAGAAGGTTTATTTTTCAACCGAGCAAGGCAACGGCCCGAGGCTGTTTCGCATCCCGAGAAACCATCATGCCACTACTCACTCCTCTCCCAAATACCGGCACGCATAGCGGGTGGGCCAGCGTGTTGTTGCTAGTTGCCCCTCTCCTGCTCGGCGCGGATGATGGTTACCTGCGCGAAATCGAAGAGGAAGCGAAACGCCAAGCAGCCACAGTGACCATCGATCAGTCTCCGCCCAATCCAACAGCAGCGACTACGGCCAACATGGGTGAGACCACGGCTGACCGGTTGGCATCCGGGCTTAATCAGGCAGGATTCGAGCAGGCGCTGCGCGAAAATTTGCCGGGAACCTATGCGCTTTACCAGCAATTCGATGCGACGCGCAAACAAAAAGTGTATGCGGCCTACCAGAATGACAACCGGCTCGCTGGCATCACTGAACAGGTTATTCAACTGCTGGGCGCCAAACCCTGAAGCCCACCGGCGCCCGCATTTCGTTTGGGTACCACAAACATCATTGTTTACAGAGGTGGTGATGAAAGACATCCCCATAGCATTCATCGGCGGCGGCAACATGGCCCGCTGTCTGATTGGTGGCTTACTAGCCAACGGCGGCGACGCCGATCATATCTGGGTTGCTGAGCCGGACGCGGGCCAGTGCGAACTGCTGCGCGGGCGTTTCGGTGTGCATACTGGCGCCAACAACCGCGAGATAGCCGCCAAAGGTCAAATTATTATCCTGGCCGTCAAACCACAGATTCTGCATCTGGTCGCCGAAGAATTGGCGGAAGACATGCAGCAGCGGCAGCCGCTGATCGTTTCCATCGCCGCTGGCGTGCGTGAGCCTGACCTCCGCCGCTGGTTAGGTTATGAGGCCGCCATTGTCCGCACCATGCCGAATACCCCCGCGCTGGTCGGCAGCGGTGCGACCGCCTTGTTCGCCAACCTCTGGGTTAGCGACGATCAGCGGCAACTTGCTGAATCGATCATGCGCTCCGTAGGGCTAACGGTCTGGGTGGACAGCGAGCGGATGCTGGACGCAGTGACTGCTTTGTCTGGCAGCGGCCCGGCCTACTTCTTCCTGCTGATGGAGGCCTTGGAAAAAACCGGGGTCCGGCTAGGGCTGGCGCCGGAAACTGCGCGCCTGTTAACCCTGCAAACAGCCTTCGGCGCTGCCAAGATGGCGTTGGAGAGTCCTGAAAATGCGGCCATTCTGCGTGAACGGGTCACCTCGCCTGGCGGTACTACCGAGCGAGCCATCAGCGTATTCCAGGATGAACAGCTCGACCGGCTGATCGCCCGGTCACTGGCTGCATCGCTCGCGATTATGGAGACGCCATCGCTGTTGACCGAACAGTTAGATGCACTGGTCGATAAGGCATTGGATGCCGCCCATCACCGCTCCCAGGAACTGGGCAACCTGCTGGGAGGGCAGCCGTGACTGCTGTCGTCTTTCTCATTCAAACCTTGTTTGGCTTCTATATCCTGGCGGTGATGCTGCGCTTTTTGCTGCAATGCGTGCGCGCTGATTTCTACAACCCGCTGGTGCAATTTCTAGTGCGCATCACCAACCCGCCGTTGCTGCCGCTACGCCGGATCGTGCCCGGCTACCGGGGGCTGGATCTGGCAGCGGTGGTGCTGGCGTTCCTGCTGCAATTTATCGAGGTTGTACTGCTCAACGCGTTGTCCATTCAGCCGGCCGGGATCGGCGGACTCTTGCTAGTGACTGTGCTAGAGCTGGTTAAGTTATTGATCAACATCTATCTTTGGGGTGTCATTATCCAGGCGGTGCTGAGCTGGTTCAATCCCGATCCCTACCATCCGGCGGCGCGGGTGTTGACCCAGTTAACCGCACCGCTGTTGCGTCCGGCTCAACGGTTGCTCCCGCCGATTTCTGGCGTGGATTTATCGCCGATGCTGGTGGTTATCGCCCTGATCTTCATCAGCTTGCTGCTGCAGGATTTTCTCGGTCTGTGGGCTGGACGCTGAACCTATGGCGGCAACCGGCTATGCCTGGGAGGGTGCCACGGACCTGATTCTGCAGGTACGGGTTCAGCCGCGCGCCAGCCGCAATGAATGGGTGGGATTGCAGGAAGACCAGTTTCGGGTTCGCATCACTGCGCCGCCTGTGGACGGTCAGGCGAATATGCATTTACGGGCGTTCCTGGCGGATCTATTCGGTGTGGCAAAGAGTCAGGTGACACTGCTGGCTGGCGAGAAGGGCCGCAACAAACGCTGGCGGATCATTGCACCGGAACAGTTGCCGCCGGGGATTGAATCCGATCGCTCGCGCTGCACCACCCGCCGCAAACCCAATACCACCACGGTAGAACAATGCAAGCCGGCCAAACCATAGCGGTCCTGCAAAGTTGCACCGTAGCGGTGCACCTGCTCCTCGGCCGGATATAGTTTCGTTACTGATACCGGCAATGACAGTCACCGATGACAGCCCCGGCGGCCGTGATCTCACCGTGAATAGAACCATCACCGATCCAGGCGGCCCCGGCGCGGAGGCCGCCAATATCCCCACCTTCCGTCAATGCCTGTTCCTGCCCGGCTTGTTGCTATTCACCTTGGCTTGGCGTAAACAACGACCGTTCAAATTACGCTTAAAACTCACTCTAAGCTGAACTATCATAATGATGATTGCAAAAGCATTAACATTCTAAAATGACGAGGCTTGAGAGCAATGTCACGAAGTAGAACAGTAGCTGTCTACACCGGTGAAGAGTTGGGCCGCTACGGTTTCGACGATCATCCCTTCGGCGAGGACCGCATTCATGCCTTCTGGGACGAAATGCACATCCGCCATCTCGATTACCAGGTGCGCATCTTCAACCCGGTTAAGGCCACCGAGGAACAACTCAAGCTGTTCCATACACCCAGCTATGTCGAAAAGGTCAAAACCCTGTCTAAAACCGGCAGTGGCTTGCTGGATTACGGCGATACGCCGGCTTATCGCGGTGTGTTTGAAGACGCCGCGACAGTAGTAGGCACCGTGGTTGACGCTGCCCGTAAATTGATGAACAACGAGGCGCGGCGCATCTTTGTGCCTATTGCCGGTCTGCATCACAGCATGCCCGATACGGCCTCCGGTTTTTGCGTCTTCAACGATGCCGGCGTGGCGATCAAAATTCTGCAACAGGAATATGCGCTGGAACGCATCGCCTACGTGGACATCGATGCGCACCACGGCGATGGGGTGTTTTATCCATTCGAATCCGATCCTACTGTGATCTACGCCGATATCCATGAGGATGGCCGCTATAATTTCCCGCAGAGCGGTTTCTCACATGAAACCGGCAAAGGCGAAGCCAAGGGACGCAAACTCAACATTCCTCTGTTGCCGCTGTCGGCTGACCCGGACTTCTTAATGATGTGGGACAAGGTCGAGGAATTCATGCGTCAGTGGAAACCGCAATTTATTGTGATGAATTGTGGTGCCGATGGTTTGGATGGGGACCCTTTGGCCCACCTGCACTACACCACCCGCGCGCACACCCGTGCGGCGCGCAGCCTGTGCGAGATTGCCGAGGAGTTCGCTGAAGGCCGTATTCTGGGTGTCGGCGGCGGTGGATATGATCTAAGGAATGTCGGCAAGGCATGGGTCGCTGTCATCGACGCTTTCCTGGAAACCCCAATGCGTTGAGAGACTGAAAAAACCACTCTTTATAGATCAAAACCCTGCGAGCGCAAAAACTGTAGGGTACGCAACGCGTACCCTACAGCGTGCTAAATCTCTGCGGATTGGCCAGACAGGCAACGATCTCAACCGGCTTTTTCAACCTGCAGGAACGATCCTGACCACGTTCCAGTCTAATTTCTGCATTCTCGCGGGTCATTTTCCGTCAATTTCCACTGAAATCGGGTATGATCCACCGCTTTCCATGGTTCGCTCGCCTTTTATTCCAAAACGGCGGGCGCTCGCCTTTGCAGAGGTTGCGAATGTTCAGTCGAGAGATGCGAATTGCCGGGTATGATGACGCGTTATGGGCCGCCCTGCAGGGTGAAAAACAGCGCCAGGAAGACCATATCGAGCTGATTGCCTCGGAAAATTATGCCAGTCCACGGGTGCTTGAGGCCCAGGGTTCGGTGCTGACCAATAAATATGCCGAAGGCTATCCAGGCAAGCGCTATTACGGTGGTTGCGAGTTTGTAGATATCGCTGAACAATTAGCCATTGACCGCGCCAAGCGGCTGTTCAACGCCGATTATGCCAATGTCCAGCCACATTCTGGCTCACAGGCAAACGCCGCTGCCTACATGGCGTTGCTGGAGCCCGGCGACAGGGTGCTGGGCATGAGCCTGGCGCATGGCGGTCATCTGACCCACGGTGCTAAGGTCAATTTCTCCGGCAGGCTGTATCAAGCGGTGCAGTATGGATTGAATGATGCGACCGGTGAAATCGACTATGAACAAGTGGAACGGCTGGCTCTCGAATACAAGCCAAAGATGATCATCGCCGGTTTCTCGGCTTATTCACGGGTAGTGGACTGGCCGCGCTTCCGGACTATCGCTGATCAGGTTGGTGCTTTTCTCGTCGTGGACATGGCCCATGTCGCTGGCTTGGTTGCCGCTGGTGTCTATCCCAATCCGGTACCCATTGCTGACGTAGTCACCACCACGACCCATAAGACCCTGCGTGGTCCACGCGGCGGCCTGATCCTAGCCCGTTCCAATCCTGAGATCGAGAAGAAACTGAACTCGTTAGTCTTTCCCGGCACGCAGGGCGGACCATTGATGCACGTCATCGCCGCCAAGGCGGTGGCATTCCTGGAAGCGCTGCAACCCGATTTCGTGGACTACCAAAAGCAGGTGGTGGCCAATGCCCGAATCATGGCCGGCGTGTTCAATGAACGCGGCTATGATGTAGTGTCTGGCGGCACCGACAACCATCTATTCCTGGTCAGCCTGATTGCTAAGGGCTTGACCGGTAAGGCCGCTGACGCGGCACTGGGCCGGGCCTGGATCACCGTCAACAAAAATGCAGTGCCCAATGATCCCCAGTCGCCATTCGTCACCAGCGGCTTGCGGATCGGCTCACCGGCGGTGACCACACGCGGCTTTAAAGAACGCGAGTGCCGGGAATTGACCGGCTGGATCTGCGATATCCTCGATGATCTGAACAACGAAGCCATAATCAGCCGGGTGCGTGGCCAAGTAGCTGAGCTCTGCGCCAAGTTCCCGGTGTACGGTTGATCCGCCCCTCGCGGTAAGGTGCGACGGTGCATTGCCCATTCTGCGGTGCCCCCGATACTCGGGTCGTGGACTCGCGGCTACTGGCAGAAGGCGATAAAGTCCGCCGCCGCCGCGAATGTCCGGGTTGCAGCGCCCGTTTCACCACCTACGAGGTGGCCGAGTTACTGATGCCGCCGGTGGTGAAACGCGATGGCCGGCGTGAGCCATTCCTGGAGAAAAAACTGCGCACCGGGTTGATACGGGCGCTGGAAAAACGGCCCGTCAGCGCCGAGCAAATTGAAAAACTCATCCTGCGGATTAAAAACCGGGTTCGCGCCAGCAGCGAACGGGAATTGAGCAGCCAGCAGATCGGCGAATGGGTCATGGATGAGCTACGCCGTCTGGACCCGGTCGCTTATGTCCGCTTTGCCTCAGTCTACCGCAGCTTTGAAGACGTCAACGCCTTCCGGGTTGAAATCGAACGCCTGCAGAACACACCGCCCGACTCGATGAATTCTGAGTAATGTCTTTCGATCGCCCCCTCCCTCCCGGCCCTCCTCCCCGCCGGCCGGCAGACACGATGGCAACAGGTGAGGGGACTCAATGGCTATCCGACGACTACCGCCACATGGCACGCGCGCTGATGCTAGCCCGGCGGGGGCTGTATGGCGCTGATCCCAATCCTCGAGTCGGTTGTGTGCTGGTCCGCGAAGGACACATCATTGGTGAGGGCTGGCATGAACGCGCTGGCGAGTCCCATGCAGAAATCAACGCCTTGGAGGCCGCCGGTGATCGGGCACGCGGCGCAACCGCCTATGTCACCCTAGAACCCTGCTGTCATCACGGCCGCACACCACCCTGCACAGACGCATTGCTAAACGCCGGTGTCGCTCGCATGGTGGCAGCGATGCCCGATCCCAATCCGCAGGTTGCTGGGCGAGGCTTGACACAATTGCGTGAGGCGGGAGTCACCGTAGAATGCGGATTGTTAGAAACAGAAGCGCGGGCGTTGAATCCCGGCTTTATCCAGCGCATGACTGAAGGGCGGCCATTTGTCCGCTTGAAGCTGGCGATGAGCCTCGATGGGCGTACTGCGCTGGCTTCAGGCGAAAGTCAATGGTTGACCAACGAGGCAGCGCGGCAGGATGTGCAAAGATTCCGCGCGCGCAGTTCGGCGATTCTGACCGGCATTGGCACAGTGTTAGCAGACGATCCTGGTCTTAATGTGCGTCTGCCAGAAACATCACGCCAGCCGCTACGGGTCATTCTTGACACTGCGCTACGCACTCCCCCGGCGGCCCGGATGCTGCAATTACCAGGCTCAGCGCTGATTTTCACTGCGACCGCTGACGCTACCGCACAAGCGCCACTACGGGCTGCTGGTGCTGAAATCGCAGTCATGCCGCGCTGTAAATGGGAGCTGGATTTACCCGTAATCATGGCGGAACTGGCCCGCCGTGAGTGCAACGAGGTCCATGTGGAATGCGGTCCAACCTTGGCAGGCGCTTTATTGCAAGCGAAGCTGGTGGATGAGCTGGTCGTCTATATAGCCCCTTTATTACTTGGCGATAAGGCCCGCGGCTTGTTCCAGTTACCAGAATTGACGCGGATGAACGAACGGATTGAATTGGAGATTCTTGAAGTGCGCGCAGTAGGACGGGATTGGCGGTTAAGACTCAAGCTTTGATGACATCAAAATCATCGACGGAAAAAAAGCATGCGATGGCAAGATGCCTGTGAATGTTCCGGCTTGCAAAACGTACCTTTCAAGAGAGAACTGAATGAACAGGGTTAAGTTTCAGACTCATATGAAGCATGACACATAATCCATATTTTTTAGCCGGGTAAAGGGAACCTTATCTTTTAGCCTCTATAACCCGTACCTTGCTTTTCGAGAAACGACCATGTTTACCGGCATTATCACAGCCGTTGGCGCTATTACCACCTTGCAACCGCACGACGGTGACTTTCGCCTGCGCATTGCTACCGGCAAGCTGGATTTGCACGACGTGCAAACCGGCGACAGCATCGCGGTCAGCGGCGTTTGTCTGACTGCTATCGAGCTGGTTCGCGATGGTTTCTGGGCCGATGTATCCCGCGAAACCCTGGAACGGACTACCCTCGGCGATGCCACACCTGGCGCCAAGGTCAACCTGGAAAAAGCCTTGACACCCACCACCCGGCTCGGCGGCCATCTGGTTAGCGGCCATGTCGATGGCGTTGGCGTCGTCACCGGATGGCAGCCGGATGGCCGTTCTTGGCGGCTGCGCATTCAAGCCCCGGATGCCCTGGCCCGCTACATCGCTGAAAAAGGCTCCATCTGTGTGGACGGGGTTAGCCTGACCGTCAACGAGGTCGATGGTGCGGCTTTCGAACTCAATATTGTCCCGCATACCCTGGAGGAAACGACCCTTGCGAATTTTAAGGCCGGCCGGCGGGTCAATTTGGAGGTGGATTTGATTGCCCGCTATCTGGAGCGGCTGCTGCTGGGCGAGCGCGCTGCACAACCAGGCAGCGGCGGTCTGACCGAGGCGCTGCTGCGTGAACATGGCTTCTGGAAATAGACGCATGGCATTGAACCACATTGATGAGATCCTTGCCGACCTCCGGCAAGGCCGGATGGTCATCATCATGGATGATGAGGATCGGGAAAATGAAGGTGATCTGCTGATGGCTGCTTCGCTGGTGCGCCCTGAAGACATCAACTTCATGGCCCGCTACGGGCGTGGCTTGATCTGCCTGACGCTGACCCGCGAACGCTGTCAACAACTGCGCCTGCCGCTGATGGTGCAAGACAATGCAACCCCCTATTCCACCAATTTCACAGTCTCGGTCGAAGCTGCCCAGGGTGTCACGACGGGTATCTCCGCCTACGACCGCGCCCACACCATCCGCACTGCGGTGCGTCCTGATGCCCGGCCCGAAGACCTGGTGCAACCGGGCCATATCTTCCCGTTGATGGCCCAGCCTGGCGGGGTGCTGACACGCGCTGGCCATACCGAGGCCGGCTGTGATCTGACCCGGTTAGCCGGTTTGGAACCCGCAGCAGTGATTGTCGAAATTCTCAATGAAGACGGAAGCATGGCGCGGCGGCCTGATTTGGAGCGCTTTGCCGGACAGCATGGCGTCAAGATCGGCACCATTGCGGATTTAATTCACTACCGGATGCAGAACGAGAAGACTGTCGAACGGGTCGCAGACACCTTCATGACCACAGCCTTTGGGCCGTTCCGGGTATTGACCTATCAGGATGTCGTGGGTCGACAAGTGCATTTCGCTCTGGTCAAGGGTGAAATTCAGGCCAACGAACCGGTATTGGTGCGTGTTCATGTCCAGCATTTACTCAGCGATCTATTGACTCTCCAGCTGCCTGACAGTGGCTGGCCGTTACACGATGCCCTGCAACGGGTGGCAAACGAGCCGGTAGGCGTATTAGTGGTACTCAGCCGGCCTGAGGACCCCTCAGCGCTGATCCGGCGGATGCGCAGCTATCAATTCGGTGCCAGCGAAACCGCACGTGCTGGTGATCCTTCCGCTGAATTGCGCACGTATGGCATTGGCGCCCAGATTCTGCTCGACATTGGCGTGCAGCAAATGCGGGTATTAGGCGCTCCCAAACGCCTCAGCGGCTTATCCGGTTTTAACCTGGAAGTCATCGAATATGTTTCCTGAGAACAACACAATGCGGAGCTGGCTTCCAACCGGCTGAATGAACGGAGAACCCGTTCTACGTTTTGTTCCTTAACCCTTTTATCACGGAATCTCATCCATGCATGTCAATATCATTGAAGGTGATTTTGCGCCGCTTCAAGATGCCCGTTTTGCCTTGGTGGCGGCGCGTTTCAATAGCTTTATCGTGCAAAATTTGATCAATGGTGCAGTCGATACGCTGCACCGCCACGGCATACCCGAGACTAACATCGATCTGATCTGGACACCCGGTTCCTTTGAATTGCCTCTCGCTGCCCAGCGTTTGGCCGCCAGCGAGCGCTATGACGGCATTGTCGCGCTCGGCGCGATCATTCGCGGCGGCACCCCGCATTTCGAGTACGTCGCCAGCGAGTGTGTCAAGGGACTGGCGGGCGTCTCATTAGAGTATGATTTGCCCGTCGGTTTCGGTGTATTGACCGTAGATACCATCGACCAGGCAGTAGAGCGTGCCGGAACCAAAGCCGGTAACAAAGGTACTGAGGCAGCCATGGCAGTGCTGGAAATGGTCAGCCTATTGCGCCGGCTGGAAGGTTGAGCTGTGGGCGAACCTTCTCGTAAAAATCTACCCGGCAAGCGCAGTTGGGCGCGGCGCTGTGCCGCTCAGGCACTGTATCAATGGCAAATAACCATTCAAGAACCCGCCATCATTGCCAACGAATTTCTGGCTGATCAGGATTTGCGCAAGGCTGATCCTGATTATTTCCGGGAATTAGTGCATGAAGTGCCAAAACAGGTGGTCGAGATCGATGCCGCTCTGGAGCCGTTCCTGGACCGGCCCCTGGCGCAGGTAGATCCTGTAGAACAGGCCATTTTGCGGATTGGCGGCTACGAGCTGATACAGCGTCCCGACATCGCCTATCGGGTTATTATCAATGAAGCCGTGGAACTGGCTAAGTTATTTGGCGCAGAGCAAGGACATCGCTTTGTCAATGGAGTGCTTGACAAACTGGCCCGTGTAACGCGGCCATCCGAATGGGCTAGCCGTCCGTCCTGAATAGCCGTGTCTCTTTCCTTTCCTTTCCTTGGCCAAGGAGAGGTGGCACGAAGAGCCAGGGCGATGTGACCTGGAAGGAGTAGTTACCCCGTTATTTTGCTAAAGGCGCCTTATTCCCGCCGTTGCAAAAACCGGGTGACCTCCAGTGCGAACATTTCCGCCCGCCACGTGCTGGTCGCGGTCACATGGGTCGCATAGGGCATGATCCAAAGTCCACACTTCGGAATCGCCCCGAACATTTCCAGAATCTGATCCAGCGGCGCTACCGGGTCACGATCGCCAACCACAATCAACGCCGGTTGGGTGATGCGGCCCAAAGCCTCCAAATCATGGGCATGATCGCTGGTTGCCGGCTCCAGCGCCTCCGAAACCCGCAAAATCACCTCTTCCCAGGCATCCGGCCCGCCTTGAGGACGATGGATATCGCTTAGCCACTTGTGCATCCCAACGCCGCGCCAGTAGGCCGGATCAGCCATGTTGCGAGTACCCGCGTGCGTCACCTCGTCCTTGCGGTAACCTACCCGGTACAGTACCAGCCGGCTGACCCGTTCGGGATGGTGGACGGTCAACCACAGTGCCACCGCTCCGCCCATGGAGGAACCCGCCAGATTCGCCACTGGTAACATCAACTCATCCATGACCTCTAACACGGCGCGGCCCATATCGCTGACACGGAGCCGGCCGGCAACCATCGGGCTGTGGCCATGCCCCAGATGATCAGGGGCAATCACCCGGAAATGACGGGCGAACAGAGGAATCTGCGGCGCCCACTCGGCACCGCTCATGCCACCGCTGTGCAACAGGATCAGCGGTTCGCCCGCACCATTTTCAGTGTAATGCAGCATCGCCATGCGGGTCTGCTCCTTCAAAATGAATGGCCATTATTATAGCTACCTTGTTCGGCTTGCCGGATAATGTCAAAAACACGACTCACTACCCGGGAGCAATTAATTCATGGCCATGACATCCCGTCACTACTACGCCCTCGGACCCCACGGTTTCCATCGGATTCACTACACCGAATGGGGCGATCCCGGCAATCCTAAGGTTTTGATCTGCGCGCACGGCCTGACCCGCACGGGCCGTGATTTCGACTTTCTGGCCGCCGCGATGGAACAGGAGTACCGGGTGCTTTGCCCCGACGTTGCCGGGCGCGGTAAAAGCGACTGGCTGACCGACAAGACGGATTATACCTACCCGCTTTACGTGAACGACATGGCCATGTTGCTGGCGCGTATCGATGCCGGGCAGGTAGACTTTGTCGGCACCTCGATGGGAGGATTAATCGGCCTTTTTCTAGCTAGCTACGCCGGAACCCCGATCAGCAAACTGGTCATCAATGACGTCGGCCCGCGTATTCCTGCTGCGGGTTTACAGCGGGTCGCCGATTATGTCAGCCAAGTGATTACCTTTGAAAGCATCGAAAAAATGGAGCGTTTTCTGCGCACCATCGCCGCCACATTCGGTAATTTAACCGATGAGCAATGGCGGCATATGACAACGCATAGCGCCCGGCAATTGGAGAATGGCCGTTACACATTCGCCTACGATCCAGGCATCGCCGAGAATTTCAAGACGCTGGATTTGAAAGATATCGACCTGTGGCCGCTGTGGGATGCCGTGCAATGCCCAACCCTGGTGTTACGCGGTCAGTATTCCGACGTACTGGATCATGCTGATGCTATCACCATGACCGAACGTGGCCCCAAAGCGGAATTGATCGAGTTTCCCGGCATGGGTCATGCGCCAGCGCTGATGGCCGATGACCAAATTGCTGTCGTGCGTGATTGGCTGCTGGCAAACTAGAAGCTAAAAAATACCCTCTTCGCCCGATGGATGAGAGGCTGGAGGGGAGGCCCCTGCCAGACGGTCAATCACCCCGGCTTGCGTCCATATCCTGTTGCCAGCCAGATCCCCAGAGCAATCAAAGCAATACCAGCCGCGTGGAAGGCATATAACCGCTCACCAAGAAAGATCATCGCCAGCACTGCGCCAAAGGCAGGCATCAAATGCAAAAACTGGCCAGTGCGGTTGGCCCCCAGCTCAGCGACCGCCCGGTTCCAAAAGATGTAGGCCAGAATCGACGGAAACAGCGCCAAGTATAAGATGCTGACAACAGCTGCGGTATTCAGGGTGAAAACCCGATCCTGCGCCAGATCCCAGCCATACAGCGGCATCAGAATGACAACGCCGATGATCATGGTTGCGGCCTGGAAATTCAGCGGCTCAAGCTCTGCTGGCCGCCAGCGCAGACAGACCGAATACAACGCCCAACTGAACACTGCTGCTAGAATCCACAAATCGCCGGAATTGACCTGCCACCCAAGCAGGCTCCCCACGTCGCCGCGGCCAACAATCACCAGTACCCCGGACAGCGACAAAGCAATTCCCAGCGCCTGCCAGCCGGTCACGGTCTGACGCAGCAACAGGAACGACAAAGCGACAATCAACACCGGCGTGATCGACAGCATGATGACCGCATTGGTGGCGGTCGTGGTATGCAGGCCGATATAGACACAAGTGTTAAAATTCACCACGCCCAGCACACTCAGCAACAGCAGAACCGGCCAGTGCCGGCGCAGTAGTGAGCCCTGCTGACGCAGTGAGGTCCAAACGAAGGGGAGAAGAATCAGGAGCGCCACCGCCCAGCGCCAGAACGACAGAGTGAATGGCGTGAATACAGTATGCACCGCCCGGCCCAGCACGAAATTGCCGGACCAGAACAGGGTAGTTAACACTAACAGCAGATAAGGAGAAGGATGCCAAGCGGTTAGGGATGGTTTTACCATTTTCTAATTCATGTCTTCGTATGAATTTTTCTGGTGTTGACGCAGACGTGGCGTCCTCGCTGTGAAAGGCCTTACCGTCATCGAATCGGGGACGGACTCTCTACACCGGGAATGTTTCTCTCCCTGAATCATACGCAATTATCAGGAACAGCAATGTCCAAACTTATGTCTCCATCCCGCCTCCCCTGGACACCAGACAGCTGGCGGCATCGGCCGGCGGTGCAGATGCCGGATTATGCCGACGCTACAGCGCTGGCCGAAGTCGAGATGCGGCTGGCGCATTCGCTGCCGCTCGTGTTTACTGGAGAAATCGATGCGTTGCGCCAGCATCTGGCTGAAGTCGCTGCGGGTCGCGCTTTTCTGCTGCAAGGGGGTGACTGCGCCGAAAGCTTTGCCGATTTCAATGAACGCACCATTACCGACACCTTCCGGGTCTTGTTGCAAATGGCGGTGACGCTAACATTCGCTGCTGCCTGTCCAGTCGTCAAGGTTGGGCGGCTGGCGGGACAGTTCGCCAAGCCGCGCAGCGCCCCGGTCGAGACCCGCGATGAAATTACTCTGCCCAGTTACCGGGGCGATATCGTCAACAGTCTGGATTTTACCCCAGAAGCCCGCCAACCTGACCCGCGCCGGCAGTTGCGCGCTTATTCCCAGTCGGCGGCAACGCTGAATCTGCTGCGAGCGCTGGCCCAGGGCGGTTTCGCCGATTTGCACCGGGTTCAGCAATGGAACCTGGATTTTCTGCGCGCTAGCCCGCAGGGCGCCCGCTACCGCGACTTAGCCGGACGCATCAGCGAAACCCTGGCTTTCATCCGCGCCTGCGGGTTGGACGCCGCGACCGATCCGCAGGTGCGGCAGGTGCAATTCTATACCTCGCACGAGGCATTGCTGCTCGGCTATGAACAAGCGCTGACCCGGTGCGATCCGCTCAGCGGCGCATGGTACGATGGTTCCGCGCACTTTCTATGGATCGGCGAGCGCACCCGGCACGTGGAGGGCGCGCATGTCGAATTTTTGCGAGGCATCACGAATCCTATAGGTCTTAAACTGGGGCCGGCGACCCTTCCCGATACCCTGCTGCGCCTGCTGGATACGCTGAATCCCGATAACCAGCCGGGACGCTTGACCCTGATCAGCCGAATGGGCGCAGACCGTATCGAGACAACGCTGCCGCCGCTGATCCGGGCGGCACAACGCGAAGGCCGGCAAGTGATCTGGTCTTGTGACCCGATGCATGGCAACACGCTGGCAACCAGCACGGGCTATAAGACCCGGCCCTTTAACCGTATCCTCGATGAAGTGCAGCGGTTCTTCGCCATTCATCGCGCCGAGGATAGCATTCCTGGCGGAATGCATTTTGAGCTGACCGGTCAGGATGTAACCGAATGTATGGGCGGCGCCCAAGATATCACTGAGCAGGGCTTGGCCGACCGTTATCACACCCAATGCGACCCGCGCCTGAATGCCTCGCAGAGTTTGGAGCTAGCCTTTCTCATTGCGGAAACCCTCAAGGATTACCGGCGGGACAGCAGGATAAAAAACCCACCCAATGGAGAGGACATCGCACGATGAGGCATCAATCACCCCGTCCCCGCTTGCTGCTGGTGATGCAGACTCCGGATGCCGATGCTGGCCGTTTCGCCCGCAAACTGCGTAAGCGCGGCTACCGGCTGGATTATTGCTACCCGCTATCCGGTCAAGCGCTGCCCGCCGGAATGGAGGGCTACGCCGGAGCCATTGTCTTCGGTGGACCGATGAGCGCCAATGATGATGACAAGCAGCCAGGCATCCGCGCGCAACTGAATTGGATTCCCGAAGCGCTGAAATCGGGTCAGCCGTTTCTAGGTATCTGTCTGGGCGCGCAATTATTGGCGCGGACATTGGGGGCGGCGGTTCGGCCACATCCAACGGGATTAGCGGAAATCGGTTATTTCCCGGTTGAACCGGCGGCGGCTGGTCAATCCTTATTTGACGCGCCGTTACACGTCTATCACTGGCATCACGAAGGCTTTGAGCTGCCCGCTGGCGCGGAACTGCTGGCAACGGGCGCGCATTTTCCGCATCAAGCCTATCGCTATGGCACTAACACCTTCGGCGTTCAGTTTCACCCAGAAGTTGACGAGACCATCATGGAAAGCTGGCTGGTAGAAGGCGCAGAAGAGCTGCATCATCCCGGCGCGCAGTCCGCGGCTGAACAGCGCGAGCATCATGCCCGCCATGATAAAGCCTTCGATCAGTGGCTTGAGCAGTTTATGGATGCGTGGTTGCAAGCTGGCAGCATCAGATAAGAATGACTTGTTCGATGCATCATCGACCTGAAGCGACGATAGCAATCCCGATGTTCCGCCACGCAACCGCCCGCCAGGAATTTTGCTTTACCCGCATCCGGATTCAGACTATGTTCCACGCCATTTTACCCGTGGGGCAAATGGCATGATCAACGCTTTTGAACTTCAGCACGGCCGCCTCCAGCAAATTCAAATCGAAAGCAAGGCCGACCTTGAGCGCACCAAACCGATCTGGATTGATTTTGACGAACCCAATGATGAGGAGCGGCTCTGGGCGAAGGAATTGTTCAGGCTGACTCTACCGGATGAGGATGATTTCGGCGATATCGAAGCCAGCGCCCGCTGCTTCGAAGACGCCAGCGGCGCCCTGCAAATCCGCTCTGATTTTCTCATCAACAAAGAAGACGAATCGCGCAACATACCGGTCGCCTTTGTGTTCAAGCAGGATATTCTGTTTAGCCTGCATGAGGAAGATTTACCGGTTTTCCGTCTCCTGCGGATGCGCGCCCGCCATCAACCGGGTTATCTGGAAGACAGCCGCGATGTGCTGCTCGACCTGTACGCCACCAGCGTGGAGTATTCCGCCGATTCGCTGGAGGGCGTGTATGCAGCGCTGGAAGAAATCGGCAACCGGGTATTAAAAGCCCCGCTGACTGACCAAGCGGCGGGCGATGTGCTGGCCCGCATCGCCCGGGAAGAAGATCTGAACGGACGGATTCGCCGCAATATGATGGATACACGCCGGGCTATTTCGTTCCTGATGCGCCGACGGCTGCTTTCCACCGATCAAGTCGAAGAAGCACGGCAGATCCTGCGCGACATCGAATCGTTGGATGGCCATACCTCATTCTTGTTTGAAAAGATCAATTTCCTGATGGACGCGACCGTTGGTTTCATCAACATCAATCAGAACAAAATCATCAAAATTTTCTCAGTGGTCTCAGTGGCCCTGCTGCCACCGACGCTGATCGCCAGCATCTACGGTATGAATTTTGAGTTCATGCCCGAACTAAAATGGGCATCGGGTTATCCGATCGCACTTGGGCTCATGGCACTTTCGGTCGCTGCACCGTTTTGGTTCTTCCTTCGTAAAGGCTGGTTGAAGTAGACTTTTCATTCCTTCTAAGCGGGGGCCGCCATGTCCATCATCAATCCCACTGATCAAAATCTCCACCAGCTGGCAGCGCAAGTTGGTGTTACCCTGCGCGCCCGGAATCAGATGCTCACTGTTGCCGAATCCTGCACGGGCGGCTGGATCGGCAAGGTGATCACTGACGTAGCGGGTAGTTCCGGCTGGTTCGACCGAGGTTTTGTGACCTATAGCAACACCGCCAAAACTGAATTGCTAGGCGTTCGGCAATCCACACTGGCCAACCATAGTGCAGTCAGCACCGAAACGGTGACCGAGATGGCCATCGGAGCGCTGGAACGCAGCCGGGCAGGTATTGCAATCGCAGTCAGCGGCATTGCGGGCCCCGATGGCGGCAGCCCTGGCAAACCAGCAGGCACGGTCTACCTGGCCTGGGCGCTGTGTGACCGTCCGATCCAGACGCAGGTTTGCCACTTCACCGGTGATCGCGAAACAGTACGCCGGCAAACAGTCGCTACCGCTCTGCAAGGCGTGCTGGATGCGTTTGCCCAGGAATCCTAAGAAGCAGCAACAACGGCTCTTTCTGGCGCTTTGGCCTGGAGAGAACGAACGCCGGCAGATCGCGAAATTGGCAGCGCAAGCAGCAGACCGGCGGCGGGTGTGCGACGCCAACCTGCACCTGACTTTGGTTTTCCTAGGCGCTACCACCCCTGACCAGTTAGCCGCCTATGAGGCGGCCCTGGCGGATTTATCGATACCCGCAATGGAATTGGTGCTGGATCGCTACGGCTATTGGCCACAACCACGTATTCTATGGTTAGGCTCCAGTTGCACACCACCCGAACTATACGGGCTCGTAGCCGAGTTGCACCGGCGATTGCGCGGCTGCGGATTTGCCCCAGAACGGCGCGCGTTTCAGGCTCACATCACCTTGGCCCGCCGGTTTACCGGGTCCGTTTCTACTCAGCCACTGGAAAAACCTGTGCGCTGGCCTATCAGCGAAATCGCACTGATCGCATCGCTTCCATCGCCGGAAGGCTCCCGTTACGAAGTGCTGCGTTGCTGGCCAGGGGGCTAGGTTCAAACGGTTTTTATATGGAATAATCCTCGAAATCACCGGTTGCAGCTGGGCCGATGTTTTTCTCATTAGTTAAAGGAGGGCACGGAATGGATGATAATAAGAAAAAAGCGCTCGCGGGCGCATTGACTCAGATTGAACGTCAATTTGGCAAGGGCGCGGTCATGCGTTTGGGTGACACGACCGCGGCGGTCCGCAACGTAGCGACGGTGTCGACGGGGTCGCTGGGACTGGATATCGCCTTAGGCATTGGCGGCCTACCGCGGGGCCGGGTGACCGAAATCTACGGCCCGGAATCTTCCGGCAAGACCACCTTGGCCTTGCAGGTGGTTGCTGAAGTTCAAAAAACGGGCGGCTGCGCAGCGTTCGTCGACGCTGAACACGCTTTAGATCCGATTTATGCGGCTAAACTGGGCGTCAATGTTGATGATTTGCTAATCTCACAGCCGGATACTGGCGAACAGGCGCTGGAAATCGCCGACATGCTAGTCCGTTCCGGAGCGGTGGAGATCGTGGTTATCGACTCGGTAGCGGCGCTGACCCCCAAGGCGGAAATCGAAGGCGACATGGGCGATTCCCACGTCGGTCTACATGCCCGGTTGATGAGCCAAGCCCTGCGCAAGCTCACTGCCAATATTAAACGCTCCAACACGCTAGTCATTTTTATCAATCAAATCAGGATGAAAATTGGTGTGATGTTTGGCTCTCCCGAAACAACGACCGGCGGCAATGCCCTCAAATTCTACGCCTCGGTACGGCTGGACATCCGCCGTATCGGTTCGATCAAGAAGGGCGATGAGATCATCGGTAACGAAACCCGGGTCAAGGTCATCAAAAACAAGCTGGCTCCGCCTTTCAGGCAGGCTGAATTTGAAATTCTCTACGGAGAAGGCTCATCCCGGTTGGGTGAGATTATCGACCTCGGTGTTAAAATCGGGCTGATCGATAAATCCGGCGCCTGGTACAGTTGTCAAGGTACGCGCATCGGCCAAGGCAAGGAAAATGCCCGCACATATCTCCGGGAAAACCCGGAACTGGCCCGTGAATTAGAAGACAAGATTCGCGCCCACTTCCTAAGCCGCCCCGATGCTGTGCCAATCACCTCGGGACAGGGCGAGGAAAACGAGGACGACATGGCTCCCGGTTCTGCGGATGATCTGGACGCGGACCTCTAAAACCACTGGCGGCGCATCCGCTGACCGGCAGACAGTGGAACCAGCGGCCATTCGCGCCAAGGCCTTGGAATTGCTGGCGCGACGCGAGCATGCCCGTTTGGAACTGCGTCAGAAACTGGTGCAACGCGGATTTCCCGCTGAATGCATTGACCCGGTGCTGGATCAGCTGGCAAAGGAACACCTGCTAGATGAAAGCCGCTACGCCGAGCTTTATGCGTGCAGCCGGGCCGGCAAAGGTTACGGCCCTTTGCGCATCGCGCGTGAATTGCGTGAGCGCGGGGTTTCACAGGAGCTGGTCGATCAGACGCTAAGTAAGCTGGAGGACGATTGGCCACTGAACCTGCGGGAACTGCATCGTAAGCGCTTCAAATCGCTAATCCCGGCTCACGCTACTGAGCGGATGCAACAAATCCGGGTCTTCCGCCAGCATGGTTTTACTCTGGAGCAGATCAAACATCTATTTGATTTGACCACCTAACACTTATCGCTATTGACCAATCGCCATGACCAGCAGCGCTGAACTTCGCAGACTCTTTCTCAACTATTTCCATGACCACGGCCATGAAATCGTGGCTAGCAGCCCGTTGGTTCCCATCAACGATACCACGCTGCTGTTCACCAACGCTGGCATGGTGCAATTCAAGGACGTATTTACCGGCCGCGACCAGCGCCCTTATCACCGGGCTGTCACCGCCCAACGCTGTGTACGCGCCGGCGGCAAGCACAATGACCTGGAAAATGTTGGCTATACTGCCCGTCATCACACATTTTTCGAGATGCTCGGCAACTTCAGTTTCGGCGACTATTTCAAGACGAACGCCATTCACTTCGCCTGGGAGTTCTTGACCGGCATCTTAAAACTGCCGGCCGATAAGCTGTGGGTCACGGTCTATGAAACCGATGACGAGGCGTATCAGGTCTGGGCAGAAGAAATCCAAGTGCCTCCTGAGCGCATTGCCCGCATCGGCGACAAGCCTGGCGGCAAGCGTTACGAAAGCGACAATTTCTGGGCGATGGGTGATACCGGTCCCTGTGGCCCCTGCTCGGAAATTTTCTATGACCACGGTCCGGAGATCGCTGGCGGCCCACCCGGTACACTCGATGAAGACGGCGACCGCTATATCGAAATCTGGAATCTGGTGTTCATGCAGTTTGACCGCGGCAGTGACGGAACACTGACCCCGTTGCCGAAACCCTCGGTGGATACCGGTATGGGGCTGGAACGGCTGGCAGCGGTGATGCAAGGCGTCCACAGCAATTACGAAATCGACCTGTTCCATCATCTCATCGAAGCCGCCGCTCAAGCGACGGGGGCTCAAGATTTGCAGTCCAATTCGCTCAAAGTGATTGCGGACCACATCCGCGCCACAGCATTTCTAATTACCGATGGCGTTCTCCCTTCCAATGAAGGACGTGGCTACGTGTTGCGGCGAATCATGCGCCGCGCTATCCGCCACGGCTACAAGCTGGGCGCCGAAGGCAGCTTCTTCCACACTTTAGTCACGCCATTGGTTGAGGAAATGGGCGGCGCTTACCCGGAACTAGCTGCTGCCGCTGAACAGGTCACTCGCGTCATTTGCCAGGAAGAGGAACGGTTCGCTGAAACCCTGGCACATGGAATGAAGCTTCTCGAAGAAGGTATCGCCAATCTACCGGGTACCGTTATCCCTGGTGAAACAGTGTTCAAACTGTACGATACCTATGGTTTCCCGGTCGATCTGACCGCTGACATCGCCCGTGAACGCGGCTTGCAATTGGACGCGGCCGGTTTCGACCGCGAGATGGCCGCACAACGGGAACGTGCACGCGCCCATAGCCAGTTTGGCTTGCGTCAGACGGCTCATCTTGGCATCGAGGGTTGCACCGAATTCCATGGTTACGACCGGCTGGAGGAAGAAGCAACGATCAAGGCGCTGTTCCGCGAAGGCCAGGCCGTCAAGGCGCTCAATGCCGGTGAGGAAGGAGTGGTGGTATTGGATCACACCCCCTTCTACGCGGAATCCGGTGGTCAGGCCGGTGACACCGGCTGGCTGCGGGCAGATGGGCTAGAGTTTGAGGTACGTGATACCCAGAAGCAGGGCGAAGGTGTCTTTACCCACATCGGTGTGCTAAAACAAGGACTGTTAAGGCAGAGCGCCATCGTGCGGGCTCAAGTGAACACCGTTCAGCGCCAAGCGACGGCCCTGCACCATTCCGCCACACACCTCATGCATGCAGCATTGCGCCAAGTGCTTGGCTCCCATGTTACTCAGAAAGGTTCGCTGGTCGATCCGCAGCGATTGCGTTTTGATTTCTCCCATTTCGAACCGGTGACCCCAGAACAACTGGAAACCATCGAACGGCTGGTCAACGCACAGATTCGCGGCAATGTGGCAGTGGAAACGGCGATCATGGCGCCTGAAGAGGCGATTGCCGCTGGCGCGATGGCGCTATTCGGCGAGAAGTATGGCGACCGGGTGCGGGTGCTGAGGATGGGTGATTTCTCCACTGAGCTCTGTGGCGGAACCCATGTCTCCCGGACTGGCGATATTGGCTTATTCAAAATTACCGCTGAGAGCGGCGTCGCAGCGGGCGTGCGGCGTATTGAAGCAATCACTGGCGAACGGGCTCTGGACTACATCGCATCTTTGCAGGACCGCGCCCGGCAGGCAGCACAATGGGTGAAAGGCGACCGCGACAACTTTCCGGATAAGGTGCGGCAGTTGGTGGAACGCACCCGGCAACTGGAGAAAGAAATCGAGCAACTTAAAGGCCGGCTGGCCAGCGGCCAAGGCGCGGATCTGCTGAGTCAAACCGTGGAGATTGAGGGACTCAAAGTGCTGGCTGCCCGATTGGATGGAGTGGATGCCAAAACCTTGCGTGAAGCAGTGGACCGCTGCAAAGAGCAACTCAAGGCAGCGGCTATCATTCTAGCGACCGTCGAGGACGGCAAGGTCCGGCTGGCCGCTGGCGTAACCCCGGCAGAAACAGCGAAGATCAAAGCCGGTGATTTGGTAAACAAGGTTGCACAACAGGTCGGCGGCAAGGGTGGCGGGCGTGCTGATCTAGCCCAAGCAGGTGGAACCGACCCAGCGCAACTCGATGCAGCATTGCGCTCAGTGCCAGAGTGGGTGCGCGCGCAGCTAACCTGATGCTCATTCCAATCAAACGCTATCCCAAGGTTTACTCACAGCAATAGCATCTTGGGCTTGGCGATAACTAGCCTTTCGCTATAATCGCGCCCTTTATGATCGCCTGGATCACTTATCCTAAGGGCGATTTTCAATAGCACTCTTGAGCAGGGACACAGCATGGCGTTGATTGTACAAAAATACGGTGGTACCTCGGTTGGTACCATTGAGCGTATTGAGAACGTGGCTGAAAAAGTGATAGGCTGGCGTGAGCGCGGCCACCAAGTGGTCGTCGTGGTCTCAGCCATGAGTGGCGAGACCGACCGGTTGATCGGTTTGGCCAAAGCGATCACGCCGCGCCCGCTCCCCCGGGAAATAGACGTTCTGCTGGCAACCGGTGAACAGGTTACGATTGCTCTGTTATGCATTGCCCTGGAAAAACGCGGTTGCCCGGCCCGTTCCTATACCGGCAGCCAAGTCCGCATTATCACCGATAACGCCTTCAACAAGGCCCGTATTCAAGATGTTGAGGTCACTGCTATGCGCGCTGATCTCAATGCGGGGCGGATAATTGTGGTTGCGGGGTTCCAAGGTGTAGACGAAGATGGCAACATTACTACCTTGGGACGAGGCGGCTCTGATACCACCGGTGTGGCATTAGCAGCTGCACTCAAGGCCGATGAATGCCAGATTTACACTGACGTGGATGGTGTCTACACCACTGACCCGCGTGTAGTTTCTGAGGCCCGGCGGCTGGACCGGATCACTTTCGAAGAGATGCTGGAGATGGCCAGCCTTGGATCCAAGGTTTTGCAGATCCGCTCGGTGGAATTTGCGGGTAAACACAATGTCCCACTTCGTGTGCTCTCTTCTTTCAAAGAAGGTCCGGGCACTTTGATCACCTTTGAGGAAGCGTTTGAGACAGAACCGATGGAAAAAGAGCTGATTTCGGGTATTGCCTTTAACCGTGACGAGGCAAAGCTCACTGTATTAGGCGTTCCCGACCGGCCAGGCATCGCCTACAGCATCCTGGGGCCAGTCTCCGCCGCCAATATCGAAGTCGACATGATCATTCAGAACATTGGCCACGATGGTACGACCGATTTTACCTTCACGGTACATCGCAATGACTATGAACGGGCTCTGGAAATTCTTAAGGAACAAGCCGCCAGTCTCGGCGCTCGCGAGGTCTCCGGCGACACCAAGATTGCTAAGCTCTCGCTAGTCGGCATTGGCATGCGTTCCCACGCGGGCGTCGCTAGCAAGATGTTTGAAGCACTAGGGAAGGAAGGAATTAATATCCGCATGATTTCAACATCCGAGATCAAGATCTCGGTGGTGGTGGACGAGAAATATCTGGAACTCGGGGTGCGCGCTCTGCATGAAGCGTTTGAACTAGACAAGGCAGCCTGAATCCCATCTCCTGCTGGTAAAAAATCACCCAGATTCATTTACTAGCGGGGACGAACCGTTTGCAGAGGCGGATTGTCAAAAAAACCGCAAGACGACCTGGTGCTGTTAATGGAGAACAAGGAGTAGCCTAATATGTTGATTTTGACACGTAGAGTTGGGGAAACGCTGATGATCGGTGACGAAGTCACCGTAACTGTGCTAGGCGTAAAGGGTAATCAGGTTCGTATCGGGGTCAACGCCCCGAAGGATATTGCAGTACACCGCGAAGAAATCTATGAACGAATCAAGCGCGAGCAGGATGGCTCTCCTCAAGCCGCCGAGCAACCGCCACCCGGTAACGAAATTTGATCGAGGGCAGTTAACTTCAACTGAGGGATGGGTCTGAACGAGGATTTGGACTCTATTTCCAATCAGTTCAAGGTAATACTGGGCTTCAAGAAGGAAGCGGCCCCAGAAATGAATTGTAACCTCGCGAAGAGCATTATGGCCCTGTGCAGTGGATAGCATCCACCGGTCTTACTCGTGGCATCGGCCACCGGATTTAGACTCGATGAAATGCCAGCAGACTCTAGCGAGGCATTGCTAAGATAAGAGTTGCTGCTGGATCTTCCAGCGCTGGCAACTCCGCCACTACCGGATCGTGATCACTGGCGGGTTCTGATTGACTAGAGGTCATATCACCGTAATTGTGGGAAATGCGCGCCACTGCATTATTCCGCAATGCCGGGCTGATTAGAATATGATCCAGCGCCTGTGGCTGGCTGCCATGCCGGCGGGTATAGCATTGTCCGCATGGCAGATCATCTAACAAATTGTGAAACTGTTCGCCTTTGAGCAGTTTCAATGTCTTAGAATCTGGCACATCATTTAGATCACCTAAGAGCACAATAGCTGCCTGCGGATCGCAGGCCAGCAGATCCGTGGCAAAATCGTGGATGATCTCAGCTTGGGCATGACGCTGTTTCTTGGCGTAATCTTCGTCGCGCCGGGTGCTCGAACGCATCGATTTGAAATGGCAAACGATCACGAACAGCCGACGCCCTCCAATCGCAAATTCCGAGGCCAGCATCTTACGGCTAGGCACCCAGTGATACCGGTTATCACCCGCAAAGGCTGGATGCATCGGGGCAATGCGGCCAGGGTTAAGGGTTAGACTAGGCTGGCGATCGCGGTAGCGAATGCCGACTTTATCTTCAGGGCCAGCGCAGCCCCGGCCGGGGAAAGCCACTCGCACCGGATTAAACAGTAAGCCTACCCGAATGTTGGCCCCAGCCATACCCCCATCCTGGTCAGCACGCGGAGGAACTTCTCGAAAGGCGTAGGAAGGACCGCCGGCAGCTCCGATGGCGGCAATGAGTGCCTGATACGCCGCATCGGCAGGAACCTGGCCACCTGCCAGCACTGGACCTTCCGCCATAATTTCCTGCAACGCTATGATATCGGGTGAGCCCAAATCACGAGCAATGATGACACCCAGCCGTGCTAACCGCGCTGGTGAAGCATGCGCACCCAGATTGCAAACATTAAAGGTAGCAATGACCAGCATAGGGGGTTCCTAATGATGATGAGCGTGTTTGCGGGGCATCCTTGCCCAGGTTCAACCGGCAGGGAGAACCTCCAATTTTACGCTGACCCCTTAAGCAAAGGTAATGGCTGCTGTTGCGCCGGCGGCAAATGCACGGCCAGCTGATCAAACGGAATCGTCCAGCCATATTGATTGCAAGCGCTGACCATAGCGCGTTGCAGGAAGCGGCGAATCGGCCAGTAGTGCTCGGCACCCTCACCCGTGAATACCGCCACAAGCAGCAAATTCAGCGAGGAACTGGCAGCTTCATTAAACTCCACCAATAGAGTGGTCAGATAAGGATGGAATGATTGTTCCTTCAGTTGCGCTTCCAAATAGGTTCGCAAGGCCGGGACAATGTGGCTCAGAATTTCGCTCTGATGTTGATAATCCAGACCAAAAACGATGGGCACCGCAAAGCCGCCACATGACAGATTGCGCGGGTTCTTGCCCAGATAGTCGGTGACTGCAAAAGTCTTGATCGATCCAACCACCTGAAGCTGTACAATTTCCGGGGTTTGCAACAGTACCTTGCCGTAAATATCGCCATCCAGGATAACAATATCGTTTTCCTGGCTGGGGAACCAGGGCTCTTCTGGAGCATAAGGCCGCGATTGTAAATCGACCATTTTGTCCAGCGGCAACCGTAGAACACCGCCGCGCAGTAAGGGATTGTGCAAAGTCGAGTACATGTTAAGCGAGGCAATCTTCCAGGGTACGCCATCATAAATAACGCGTTCTCCTTCCCGGACGCTACCCATGTTGAGCAAGATACGGATCTCCTGGACATAACGCGGCAGTGATTGCCGTAGCCCCCATAACACACCAACGATTAGCAGGATGAGCAATCCCAGCAACAACCAGTCACCACATGCATACAGAATTAGAGTAGTGACGAACAAAGCCAAAATCAGAGTCAGTACCCGAAAACACAAGGCGATCACCCTCGCCATCCGGCGAGTACCCGATTCACGGCCCCGGTTTATCAATCCACCGATCAGTCTGCCCAGTCCAGTAAGTACCAGATAGGTCAGCGCGAAACCGCTCAGTGCCAGTACCAGATTAAGCCCCCGGCCACTGGCAACCTCCTGAAGTGTCGTTACCAGTCCTTTGCCACGGTTTTCGCTAGGTGCTGCCAACCGTTCCAGTTGGGCGTTAATGCGTTGTAGACGGCTCTCGACGCTCTCACGTTGATCCTGCCACTGCTCAAGCAAGTCTTTGAGGGCTTTATCGACAAGTGGCGCCTTTATTTGCGCTTGGGTTTTCTCCAACTCTGCAATCCCAGCTTCGGCGGCTTGCAACCGGTTTTCGTACAATGTTCTTTCGCTTTTCAGGCGTTCCATAACACGTGGCCGCTCGGTCAACTGCTTCAATTCTTCAAGCAATGGCCGAATCACATTCTCAAGTTCCTGTTGCCAGTTAAAAGGCGCCTCTTCAGGCTTCTGGCTAAGCGCGGCTATATTCAATCCTCCAGTGGCTAGCTCCTCGAAGGAAATTCTCAAATCCTGCAGACGCCGCTCAAGCGGTTCGAGCTGCTCCCTAATCTGCTGAGCGGCACCTGTATCGGTAGTACGCTTCAATTGCCGGTTAAGGGCAGCACGTTCAGCTTCAATCTCCTTAATGGTATCGAGAAGCACCCGCAATTGTTCCTCCTGTGAGGCCAGCCCTGTTTCTTGTGTGATTTCTGGATCATCTTCCAGGGAGGTTGTGATCGATTGCGCATACAGGCTTGGAGCCAGCAGAACACAAAGAAAAATAAGGGTTAACCAACGAAAAAACATGGAATTCCTCCTTGTAAATGGACATAAGGGAAAACAGCAATTGGCTAGACGTCAGAATTCAGGACTGCTAATCCAGTAGCTGGTATTTAGCATTGGGTGGAATCACGTTCCGTCAGTAGAATGCGAAGGGTCAGCGTGATGCAGAAAAACAGATAGTGCGGCGAGACCATGAGCAGCGGCACCATGCGCTTCAGGAAGCAGTCAGGTACGCCCCAATGACCGAGATGCTGGCCTCTCATTGACCCCAACAAATTTGAACGGTATCAAGACCAGATCCATACCGGTATTGCGTTGGATAGCAATTGAGAACCGCTATGCTGGGTGATCAGCGATTAAAGTAGTGGATATGGACACCTTCCAGATCACTCTTAGCAAGTTCCACCATCCGGGCGGCAACGATTTCCGCCTCTACCGGACGGTAGCGGCTCAATGGACCCCACAGGAACCAGGACCAAAAGGGCGCAAATTGCTTGCCCCAATCCTCTGCTGGCCGGGGTTCCCAGCGTTGGCCCAACAGCAGTGAAGGCCGCAAAATGTGAACCGCCTTAAACGGCATCTCGCTAACAGCCACTTCGGCGCGGCCCTTGACGCGATTGTAAAAGACTGGCGACGCTGGATCAGCGCCTACTGCCGAGACCAGGATAAAACGAGACACGCCGCGTGCTACCGCCAGCCGAGCCAGTTCGGCAACGTAAATGTGATCCACCTTGGCGAAGGCTTCTGGTGAACCAGCCGCCCGATGCGTCGTACCCAAGCAACATAACGCGACATCAGCGTTAATAGCTTCGGCATAGTTATGGAGATGATCAAAATCCACGACATGGGCAGCTAGCTTAGGTGGAACCCATTCCAGTGGCCGGCGCACAAAAACTGTCACAGCGCTGAAGTCCTTGTCATACAACAATTCACCCAGACAATGACCACCCACTAAACCGGTCGCTCCAACCAGTAGAGCGCGGATCCCCGGTTGCTGTAATGCCTCCATATCTATGCTCCTGAGTGTTCGGTTATTCCATAAAGAATAACCGGGTTATTTCATCATAGAGCAACAGCCTTGTTTCCAAACAAGCTTTTTAACCGATTTTCAGCACTAGCAGCATGACTCTATATTACGATCCAGGATATTCCCCTCCTCTCTAGGAAAGAAGGGGATTTAACCCGGTTGGATTTAAACCTTTTCCGGCAAACTGAACTCAAGCCGTGCTAGTGAGCCGATCGTACTTGATCTGCAGTTGCTCACGGGTCTCAGTGTGACTAGGATCAACAAGTATACAATCCACCGGGCAGACCTCGATACACTGAGGTTCGTTAAAATGTCCCACGCATTCAGTGCAGAGATTGGGGTCGATTATGTAGATTTCATCGCCTTGGGAAATAGCTTCGTTCGGACACTCAGGCTCGCATACGTCGCAATTGATACATTCATCGGTAATCATCAGTGCCATGACTGGATCCTCTTCTTTTCAACGGGAATGACATCGAAGTCAATTCCCGAGTATTTTACTCAATTATTTTCGCGATGCGAATTTTGCCGCTAACGCGGCTTCAACCCTCGGATGAACAAATGGGGCGATGTCGCCGCCGAGTTTAGCGACTTCACGCACCAAGCTAGAGGAAATAAAGGCGTACTGCTCAGCAGGGGTCAGAAATATCGATTCGATTTGCGGATTCAAGCGACGGTTCATACTGGCTAGCTGGAATTCGAATTCAAAATCCGCGACAGCACGCAAGCCACGCATAAGAACATTAGCACCGATGCTCTTCGCATAGTTAACCAGCAAGATATCAAAGCCGCGCACCTCGACATGCGGTAAATGTGCCACGACTTCGTTGACCAGCTCAACCCGCTCCTCCAGCGAAAACAACGGCTGCTTATTAGGGTTGGCAGCGATGCTGACAACCAGCCGCTCGAACATACGGGCGCCACGCTCGACCAGATCAGCATGGCCGTTGGTAATAGGATCGAAGGTACCAGGGTAGATGGCAACGACGGACATGGAGATTCCTTCGGTGTAACTAGGTTAGGTTATCTGGAAAGTAATAGGGTAAAGCAACCTTGCTTCTCCCTTGGTGCCAGGAGAAAGGCGTCAGGTAAGAGTGAGCATATTACGCCGCACCAACCGATAGGCAACCATCCCGGCAATCTTTTCACGATAGAAAGTCCAATGGGGAGGTAGCAATGGCGGGGGTTGACCGGCTTCGGCTTCCAGATAAATCCAGGCAGTTGCCGCCAGCCAGCCACCTTGTTCCAAGCGGGCGCAAGCGGGCGCAAGCAATCCTTCTCCGAATGGTGGATCGAGCCACACAATGTCGAAGGGCGTTCCCGGTGAACACAGCCAAGTCAACGCCTCAGCCTGATCGATTCGAGCATTCCGGACATGCAACCGGTCAAGATTATCCCGCAGCGTGCGAACGGCCGAAGAGTGGCGTTCGACGAAAACCACGTTAGCGGCACCGCGCGATAGCGCCTCGATACCAAGCGCGCCACTACCAGCGAACAAATCCAGGCAACAAGCACCCGGTAACACCGGAGCCAGCCAATTAAACAAAGTTTCCCGCACCCGATCCGGAGTAGGCCGCAATCCAGGTAAATCCGGAAATTCCAACCGCCGGCTGCGCCACTGGCCACCGATCACCCGCAACACCTGCGCCGATCGTCTAGGGGACTTCATAAGCCGATATAACCAATCATCATTAAATCAATATGGGAATAAAAATATTTGAAAATAAAAAGGGTTTTAATCAAATATTTTCATAATTATAGTGCGTCATAGTGCGCCTTACCGGAATAGCTTTCAATCTCTGAGGGTTGGGCTTCTTGCAACTTGCTACGCAGCAGCACCTAAATCACAATGAAGGTATAAGCATACCAATCTGATCCTTCATCTCCTACCGCCGGCACTCTTGAAATTCTGTGATTGAACCCTATTTAGCCGTTACATCAGGGGTGGTCGTACCCACCCGGCTTGCAGAGTAATGGAGGAGAATACACCCGATGCACCCCACTGAACCGACCTTGGATTCCCGCGCCCGCCGAGAAGCAACCGGAGCAAATTCCTCTTTTGCAGAATCCGCTACTCCCGAGGCTTCCCTGCCGATTGGTGAAGAAGAAATGGAAATTCTGGTCAACCGCGAAGAGTTTGATGCACTACAGCGAGATTTGGATCAAGCACTGGCCAAGGCCGACGAACATTGGAAGTTGTACCTGGGCGCTCATGCCGAAATGGAAAATCTGCGCAAACGCACAGAGCGTGATGTGCAGAACGCCCACAAATTTGCTTTGGAACGGTTTTTCCACGAATTGCTGCCGGTACGCGACAGCCTGGAAATGGGACTGGCGGCAGCCAGTGATACTGTTGATGTTGCTAAGCTCCGGGAAGGGGTTGATCTGACCTTGAAACAATTGGCAACAGCTATGGACAAATTTGGCGTCCATGAAATCAACCCGGTTGACGCTCGTTTTGACCCCAACCAGCATGAGGCAATGGCTATGGTACCCACGGATCAAGCTGAGCCAAATACCGTGATGCAGGTGGTGCAGAAAGGCTATGTTCTGAATGAACGGCTGATTCGCCCGGCCAAGGTGATCGTTGCCCAGGCGCCGCCCAAGCCCGCCAGGTAACAACTAGCTTGGTTGCTGGATTCAGGAGAGGCGGCACCAAGTGCAGAAGTGGCTTGAACAATACTCATCTACCTTGAAAATTTGCCCGCCCACCCCCACTTATCCAGCAGGCAAAAATTTTAAGCACCGAATTCCCTGATTAGAGAGTACAACAATGAGCAACATTATCGGTATCGACCTGGGCACCACCAATTCCTGTGTAGCAGTCATGGAAGGCGGCAAGCCCCGGGTAATTGAAAATAGCGAAGGCGACCGGACCACCCCCTCCATCGTCGCCTTTATGGAAGATGGCGAGATCACCGTCGGCCAGCCCGCCAAGCGTCAGGCAGTCACCAATCCGCATAACACCCTGTTTGCAGTCAAGCGGCTGATCGGCCGCCGGTTTAATGAAGCAGAGGTGCAAAAGGACATCAACCTTGTACCTTACAAGATTGTCAAGAATGACAACGGCGATGCCTGGGTCGAGGCACGTGACAAGAAAATGGCCCCACCGGAAATTTCCGCACGGGTGCTGATGAAGATGAAAAAGACTGCCGAGGATTATCTCGGTCATCCAGTCAGCGAAGCGGTGATCACGGTACCGGCTTACTTCAATGACAGCCAACGCCAAGCCACCAAGGACGCTGGCCGTATCGCCGGCCTGGAAGTCAAGCGCATTATCAACGAACCGACGGCAGCGGCGCTGGCCTTTGGCATGGACAAATCCAGCACCAAGGACCGCAAGATTGCAGTCTATGATCTGGGTGGCGGCACCTTCGATATCTCGATTATCGAGATCGCCGAGGTTGACGGCGAAAAGCAGTTTGAGGTGCTCTCGACCAACGGCGACACTTTTTTGGGTGGCGAGGATTTCGACAAACGCATCATCGACTACCTGATCGAGCAATTCCAAAAAGAGTCCGGCATCAACCTGGCCAACGATCCACTGGCGCTGCAACGGCTCAAAGAAGGAGCGGAAAAAGCCAAGATCGAGCTGTCGTCGAGCCAGCAGAGTGAGATTAACCTGCCCTATATCACTGCGGATGCCAGCGGGCCGAAGCATCTGAATTTAAAACTGACCCGCGCCAAGCTGGAGTCGCTGGTCGAGGATTTGGTCGATAAGACCATGGATCCCTGCCGGACGGCGTTGAAGGACGCCGGACTAGGCGTTAGCCAGATCGACGATGTGCTGCTGGTTGGCGGCCAGACGCGGATGCCGAAAGTACAGGAAAAAGTGCGTGAGTTCTTCGGCAAGGAACCGCGCAAGGATGTGAATCCCGATGAAGCCGTGGCTGTTGGCGCGGCAATTCAGGGCGGGGTATTGGGCGGTTCGGTCAAAGATGTGCTGCTGCTCGACGTGACCCCGCTCAGCCTGGGCATCGAGACCTTGGGTGGCGTGATGACCAAGCTGATCGAGAAGAACACCACGATCCCAACCAAAGCGCAACAAGTCTTCTCGACCGCTGACGACAATCAGACGGCGGTAACCGTGCATGTCCTGCAAGGCGAGCGTGAGATGGCTTCGGCCAACAAGTCACTGGGCAAATTCGACTTGCAGGATATTCCTCCGGCCCCGCGAGGCGTACCGCAGATCGAGGTAATGTTCGACATCGACGCCAACGGCATCCTGCATGTTTCCGCCAAGGACAAGGCGACTGGCAAAGAAAACCGGATTGTGATCAAGGCGTCCTCAGGTCTGTCCGAAGATGAGATCAAGCGGATGATCGGCGATGCCGAGGCACACGCGGAAGAGGACAAAAAATTCCATGAGCTGGTCAACACACGCAACCAGGCCGAGAATCTGATCCACGCTTCCGAAAAAACCCTACGTGACTTGGGTGACAAGGTGGAAGGCGGCGAGCGGGCAGCGATTGAGTCAGCGATTAGCGACCTGCGCACCACCATCAAGAGTGACAACAAGAGTGCGATTGAGGCCAAGGCGCGGACGTTGGGCGAACTGTCCGGTAAGCTGGCTGAGCGCATCTATGGCGCCAGTGGCGAGCCAGGTGGCCCAGAAGGCGGTGCTGGCGGACCACATCATGGCCCAGAGGGTGGCGCTCACAAACCGGCTGATGAAAGCGTAGTCGACGCTGAATTCGAGGAGATCAAGAAGTAAGCGTCCCAGTTGCGGTAAACTGTGAATCCGGGAGAGTCCTGCACTCTTCCGGATTCTTTGGTTTTTGAACAGGTGACCTGATTGGCGCCCGCAACGCAAGATCCCAATATGGCCAAACGCGACTACTACGAAATCCTTAATTTGACCCACAATGCCAGTGAGGCTGAAATCAAGCAAGCCTATCGACGGCTTGCAATGAAGTATCACCCTGACCGGAACCCTGGCGACCAAGTGTCTGAAGAGCATTTCAAGGAAGCCAAAGAGGCTTATGAGGTGCTTGGCGATCCTCGCAAACGGGCCGCTTATGATCAATTCGGTCATGCGGGAGTCGACGGTTCGGCGGGCGGCGGGTTTAGCGGTGGTCCGGCTGACCTGGGTGATATTTTCGGTGGCGTGTTTCGCGATATTTTCGGCGGGATGCGTGGCGGCAACCAGACCTATCGAGGCGCTGATCTGCGCTACACCCTGGATTTAACGCTGGAAGAAGCTGTATTCGGCACGACTGCCAAAATCCGTGTGCCGACCTTGGTCACCTGTGTGGCGTGTGCTGGTAATGGCGCCAAACCGGGCACGAAGCCTACGACGTGTCCCACCTGCCGGGGCGTCGGCCAGGTGCGGATGCAGCAAGGATTCTTCTCGATCCAGCAAACCTGTCCACGTTGTCAGGGGCGAGGTACGATTATTCCTGAACCCTGCGAAACCTGCCGGGGTAGTGGCCGGGTTGAAGAGCAGAAAACACTGTCAGTTAAGGTGCCCGCAGGAGTGGACAATGGTGACCGCATCCGATTGGCTGGCGAAGGTGAAGCCGGAGAGCACAGTGGACCACCGGGCGATCTATACGTGCAGATCCGGGTCAAGCAGCATCCCATCTTCACCCGTGAAGATAACGATCTGTATTGTGAGGTGCCAATCAGCTTCACTACGGCAGCGCTGGGCGGCGAATTAGAAGCGCCAACCCTGGATGGGCGAATCAGCCTGAAAATTCCAGCGGAAACTCAAACCGGCAAGGTATTCCGATTACGCAACAAAGGGGTTCGTCCGGTACGTGGCGGCGCGACGGGGGATTTGCTGTGTCGAGTCGTGGTTGAAACACCGGTGAATTTAACTAAGGAACAAAAGGAGTTGTTGCAACAGTTCGCTGAAACCATGCAAGCGGGCGGCAAGCAGCACACGCCGCAAGAAGGCAGTTGGCTGGATGGCGTCAAGAAATTCTTCGAGGAGATGAAGTTTTAGGGCCTGTCAAAAAATAAGTTGTACAAGTTGGCTCGCTGAACGCATGATATCCTCATGGATAAAGAGGACATCATCAGCAAAGTTCGTGGAAAATTTGAGCGCCTGTCGGGTGTGCTGGA